>Ga0070738_10000492_pt1 | contig 112213 bp, 114 predicted proteins | sample Coa_R2_2_FD_66446 | JGI IMG/M metagenome (GOLD analysis project Ga0070738, IMG submission 66446) | Surface soil microbial communities from Centralia Pennsylvania, which are recovering from an underground coalmine fire - Coalmine... | ecosystem: Environmental > Terrestrial > Soil >... | reverse complement strand
ATGCCGCGAAGCTCAACGAACCAGATTCAGATCCGCAAGGCCTTCGTCACCGGGCGGATACGATCACCTCGGCACCGCTGCTTTGCGCCTGCAGCAGCTAACGCGAATGGTCTTCGTTTCCGGGGAACGGGTGGACGACGCAGCCCACCACTTCGCCGCCGCTCGGCTCGATCACCAGCATCGAGACGGCCGCCATCGACTTGCCCATGGCGTAGTCGGGCAGGATGAAGAACCAGCTATTGCCCTGCACTCCACGATCGCCTTGGCGAGCGAGACGGCGGGATAGTAGGTGCCGAGTGAGAACTGCACCTCGTTGGGCCCGCGGGCGCTGCGCGTGTGGTCAAGATGTGTTCGGATTTGCCCGACTCGTCGGCGGGGGCATCACGCGCGGCAGCCACATAGCCGCCGCGCTTCCGCTCGGCGCGTAGGGCGTGTGGTGCGGCCCGCTCTGGCTCGGCACGCGCGAGAGCGAACTGACGCCCTTCAGACAGAGGGCCCTCTTCGCCGACCGCACCGAGGACACGCTCCGCAGGTGCGGATGATCCGCAGCGGCATGACCGTGGCGGCTCGTTCGATCTCGCTCTCGGTGCTCGGCTCCACCCATTTCTGCGGCGTGGCGCGGCTTTGATAGCAGATCCGCCAATCCTCCGGCGCCTCCTGGTCGAGCACGAGGACGGCATCGAGGCCAGCTATCGCCCGCCGCTGCGCAATCGGTCGAGTCGGAGCCGGTCGCGGTCATCAGTGAGCCACCAGGCGCCGAGATAAACCACGGCGACCGCCGCCAGCCCGCTGCCGCCGCCCAGCAGGAACATCAGCAGGATTTGGTATTTCACCGCCTCCATCGGGTCCATGCCGGCGATGATCTGGCCGGTCATGATTCCGGGCAGTGTGACGAGGCCGGCGGCCGACATCGTGTTGATCGTCGGCAGCAGCGCCCGCCGCACCGAGGCGCGCACGAGCCCGCGCATCGCCTGCCCGTAGGTGGCGCCGAGCGCGAGCTGGGTCTCGACCGCTGCGCGTTCGCGCACCACGCCGCTCAGCAGCGAGTCGAGCGCGAGGCTGCCCCCGTTCAGCACATTGCCGAGCACGATGCCCGCGAGCGGGATCGCATAACGCGGCGTATACCAGGGATGCGGCCGGATCGCCGTGGTGAGGGCGAGGATCGCCGTCGCGAACGTGGCGAACGCAACCGCCGAGGCGCCGACCGCGAGGTTGCCGGATCGCACCAGCCGCTGCTCCGGGCGCGCCGCCACCTCGCGCGCCGCGATCAGTACCATTACCACCACGACAACGAGCGTCAGCCCTGGCGAGTCGATGCGGAACACCGCCCGCAGCACGAGACCGACGACGACCAGCTGCACCACCATCCGCACGGCGGCGATCGCGAGCTGGCGGTGCAGGGCGAGTCGCAGCCAGACCGAGAGGAAGCCATCGATCAGCAGCAAGGAAGCCGCGATCAGCAGATCGGGCCAGGTGAGGAGGATGGTGCTCACGCCGGATGCAGCTTCCGCTCCACCATCGCCAGGCGTCGCGAGGCCAGCCGCTCCGCCTGGGCGGGGCTGTGGGTGACGGCGATGATGCTGGTCCCTGTGGCGAGCACGTCGCGCAGCACCGACTCGACGCAGAACGTGGTCGGCTCATCCAGGGCACCTGTCGGCTCATCGAGCAGCAGCACCGACGGGTGGCGCACCAGCGTGCGGATCAGAGCCAGCCGCTGCCGTTCGCCGGTCGAAAGCCGCACCACTTGCGCTCCGAATTGAGTATCAGAGAGACCCAGTCGGGGCAGCAGTGCCCGTGCCGCCGCGTGGTGGGCCGTCGGGAAATGGGCGGCGGTCTGCTCGGCCCACCAGCCGGGCTCCGCCGCCACATAGGCGACACGCCGCCGCCAGTCGGGGGCGCGGAAGTCCTGCCGGGGGCGCCCGTCCAGTTCGGCAATGCCCTCGCTAGGATCGAGATCGGCGATCATCCGCAAAAAGAGGCTCTTGCCCGAGCCGGATGCGCCGGTGATGGCGATGCACGCGCCGGCTTCGAGGGAAAGATCGAACGGACCTGCCAGCGCGCTTCGCAGTCCGGCCAGGCGCAGTCGGGGCGGCACTATGCCCCGGCGGCGAAGCGCCCGAGCAGCCGCGCATGGCTGCGGATGCCGTGGTGGAAGCACACCTGCTCGAACTTCTCGTTCGGGCTGTGCACCTGATCGTCGTCTAGGCCGAAGCCCATCAGCAGCGTATCGATGCCAAGCAGCCGCTTCAGCGAGGAGACCACCGGCACCGAACCGCCGCTGCCGATCATCACCGCCGGGCGGCCGTATTCCTCGCCCAAAATCTCGCGCGCCGCCCGCACCCAGGTACTGTCGGTCGGCACCTCGATCGCCGGCCCGGTGGCGCAGAAATTCCACACAACCTCGGCGTCGGGCGGCAGGCGGTCCTGCACGAACCGCTTGAGACCCTCAACAATACGGTCGGGGTTCTGGCGCGGCACCAGCCGGAACGAGATCTTGGCCGATGCCTCGGCCGGGATAACCGTCTTGGCGCCCGGGCCGCTATAGCCGCCCCAGACGCCGTTAATGTCCGCCGTCGGCCGCGCCCAAAGTCGCTGCAACGCAGGCAGGCCGCGCTCGCCCGCCGGCACGCGAAGCCCAATCTTGCCGAGGAATGTCGCCTCGTCGAAGCCGAGCGCGTCCCACTCGGCGGCTTGAGCGTTCGAGACTGGCGTCACGTCGTCGTAGAAGCCCGGCACCTGGATGCGCCCGTCGGCGTCCTTCAGCTCGCCAAGAATCCGGGCGATCGCATTAAGTGGGTTGAGCGCCGAACCGCCGAACAGTCCCGAATGCAAATCGCGGTTGGCCGCCTTCAGGGTGAACTCAGTATAAACCAGGCCGCGCAGCCGCGTCGTCACCGCCGGGGTGTTCACGTCCCACATGCCGGTATCGCTGATCAGCGCGAGGTCGGCCTCAAGCTCGCCCTGATTGGCCTTGAGGAACGGCTCCAGGTTGATCGAGCCCACTTCCTCCTCGCCCTCGATCAGCACGGTCACGCGCGCGGGAATTTCGCCCGCCGCCGCTTTCCACGCGCGCAGCGCCTCGACGAACATCATCATCTGGCCCTTGTCGTCCACCGCGCCGCGGGCGACGAACCGCTTTCCGTGCGGACCATCGACAAGCTGCGGCTCGAAGGGCGGGCTGTGCCAGAGCTCCACCGGATCGACCGGCTGCACGTCGTAATGCCCGTAGAACAGCACGTGCGGGCCGCGATAGCCGGCCGGTCCGGGATGGTGCCCCAGCACGACCGGATGGCCCGGTGTCGGCCGCAGCTCGGCTGCGAAGCCGAGCCCGCGCAACTCATCGCGCACCCACTCGGCCGCGTGCCGGCAATCGTCAGCGTGCGCCGGCTGGGCGCTGATGCTCGGTATCCGCAGCAGGTCGAACAGCCGCGCGCGCGATTCCTCCAGCCCGGTATCGACGGCGGCGAGCACGGCGGATTGGGTGGCGATGGCGTCGGGCATGATGGGCTCCTCGGCGGTCCGGCCTCGGCCCCTCCGATAGAGAAGCCGGCCTGCCGGGCCAAGTCCCCGAGGGATAATACCGACAGCCTAACCCTGACCCATTCCGGCGTTATTTCGAGGTCCATACGAACTATGGGCCGAAGCAATCTCCCGCAGGCAGGGGATTGCTTCACGCCGCTCACGCGGCGCTCACAATGACGGGGTTGGAGAGTCAAGAATTCCGACGCTCGGTATCACACGTCTTTCGGCAATGTCCGCTCGATGATCCGCGCATACAGCGCACTGCCATAGGGGATCGCTTCGTCGTTGAAATTATAGGCCGGGTTATGGACCGGCGCGCTCGTCTCGCCGTTGCCGAGATTGATGTATGCGCCCGGCACCTGCTCCAGCATGAAGCTGAAATCCTCCGAGGCCGAGGCCGGCGGCTTGGCGCGGTTCACGTTCTCCTCGCCCACCAGCTCCGCCGCCGCGTCCGCGAGCGCCTGGGTGGGTTCGGGTGCATTGACCAGCGGCGCGAAAATCAGCCGGAACTCCGCCTCCGCGCTGGCGCCGAACGCCGCGGCCACATTGGCGGCGACCCGGTTCAGCCCTTGCTCGATCAGCGTCATCGTCTCGCGCGACATCGTGCGTGCCGTGCCCGCCATGCGTGCCGTGTTCGGGATCACGTTGTAGGCCTCGCCGGCGGCGATCTTGGTGACGGACAGCACCGCGGTCTCGCGCGGCGGCACGTTGCGCGAGACGATGGATTGCAACGCCGCGCCGATATGGCAGGCGACCAGCACCGGATCGACGCTCGCATCCGGCCGCGCGCCGTGCGCGCCCTTGCCGGTGATCTCGATGTCGAAGAAGGCGCCGCCCGCCATCGCCACGCCGGGCGTGATCCCGTAATGGCCGACCTTCATGCCCGGCGAATTGTGCATCCCGAACAGCACGTCGCACGGGAACCGCTCGAACAACCCGTCCTTCAGCATCGCGAGCGCGCCGCCGATGCCCTCCTCGGCCGGCTGGAAGATGAAATGCACGGTGCCGCTGAAATTGCGCGTCTCGGCGAGATACCTGGCCGCACCAAGCAGCATCGTCGTGTGTCCGTCATGGCCGCAAGCGTGCATCACACCCGCATTGCGGCTCGCATAGGGAAGGTTGGTCGCCTCGGCGATCGGCAGCGCGTCCATGTCGGCGCGCAGGCCGACGCGCCCGTGCCCGTTGCCGGAGCGCAGTACGCCGACCACGCCGGTGCCGCCGATGCCGCGATGCACCTCGATGCCCCATTCGGCGAGCTTGTGCGCCACCAGTTCGGAGGTGCGGTGCTCCTCCAAACCGAGTTCGGGATGGGCGTGGATATCGCGGCGTATCTCGGTCAGTTCGCCATGATGGCGGCGGACGTGGTCGAGGACGGACATGCTGATTCTGCTCCTGCGGACGAAGAACGGCGGCGCAGCCGGAAAGCGGGCGCGCGGTCGGGCTGGGTGACGACGACTCCGACCGGCAGCACCGGCTCGGTTTCGTCCATGCTCACCTCGAATTCCTGCATAAGCGCCGCCAGCACGAGCGTGGCTTCCACGAGCGCGAACTGCGCGCCGACGCAGATGCGCGGGCCGGCGCCGAACGGCATGAAGGCGAAGCGCGCAGGCGGCGGCGCGCCGGGCAGGAAACGGCCGGGATCGAATGCCTCCGGCCGCGTCCAGTTCTGCTTGTGCCGGTGCAGCACCCAGGGCGCGATCAGGATGATGGCGCCGCGCGGGATCGCCACCTCGCCGGCACGGTCCGCCGCCTTTGCGAACCGGCCGAGCGTGAAGGCGGGGGGATAGAGCCGCAGCGTCTCGTTTACCACTGCCCTTGTCACCGGCAGGTCGGGGTTGGCCGCGAGGTCCTTGCCCCGCACCTCGGCGGCGACCCGCGCCTGAAAATCGGGCGCGCGCGCCAGCAGCGTGAGGGCCCAGAATATCGTCGCGCCGGTGGTTTCGTGGCCGGCCAGGATCATCGTCGCGACCTGGTCGCGGAGCTGGGCGCGGGTGAAGCCTTGCCCGGTCTCGGGATCGCGCGCCACGCGCAACAGGTCGAACAAGTCGCGCGCCTCGCGCCCGTCGTCGATCGCCTCCCGTGCCGCCACCACGCCCTCGATGAACCGCAGCCAGCGGCGGCGGAACGTCATGCGCCAGAGATCGCCCGGCGTCGGGACGGAAGGAGGCAGGGCCACATCCAACAGGTGTGGCCGGGCATAGTTCATGCCGTAATCGAAAACCATCGCGCGCAGCCGGTCGGCGAAATCCTGCGTGCCCATCGAGAACATGGACCGCGCGGCGATCTCGAGCGCCGTGCGCTGCACGATCGTCAGCAGATCCACCTGCGTGCCCACGGCATCGCCCAGTGCGGCAACCGTTTCGCGCGCGACCGACAGGATGTGCGGCACGAGCAGCGGCATCACGCGCGGCGCCAGTGCCGGCGCGATGGTGCGCCGCTGCAAGCGCCAGTCATCGCCCTCGGACAGCAACAGCCCGTTGCCGACCAGCGGGCGCAGCAGCCGGATCGAGGCCGGGGAGCGAGCGTAATTGGCGTGGTTGTCCACCAGCACCCGGTGGATCCCGGTCGGATCGTTCAGCAACATGCTGGTGCGATGGAAGAACCGCCCGTAGCGCACCGGCTCTTCATAGGCAGGGCGCGGCCACATGGTGAGCGCGTTGGTCCGCATCGCCCGCAGGAAAGCGCGGAACGACAGCTCGCGCTCCGGCACGGGCGGCATCGGCGGCACATAGAGGGGTGCGGCGTCCATCGGCGCAATCTACTCCGTGGTCTCGCAGGCGGCCAGAACGCGCGGGCTGGCGCGCTGGCTACCGGCCGGTATAGTGCCCGCCGTCGCTTGGAACATCATTGGGGGAACAGCGGATGAGTCTGAAAGGGGCGGCGTACATCGCCGGCGCCTTCGAGCACCCGACGCGCAAGGCGCCGGACAAGTCGGTGGCGCTGCTGCACGCGGAATGCGCGCTCGGTGCGCTTGCGGACGCGGGGCTGACCAAGGACGACGTGGACGGCTATTTCTGCGCCGGCGACGGCCCCGGCATGGGGCCGATCAACATGATCGACTACATGAACCTGACCAAGGTCAGGCACATGGATTCGACCGACATCGGCGGCTCGTCCTACCTCCTGCATGTCGCCCACGCCGTGGAGGCGATCGCCGCCGGGCGCTGCAACGTGGCGCTGATCACTCTCGCCGGTCGCCCGCGCAGCGAGGGCATGGCAACCGGGACCGCCCCGCGCGCCGGCAATCCCGCGCAGCCCGACATGCAGTTCGAATACCCGTACGGGCCGACGGTCGCGAACATGTACGCCATGTGCGCGCAGCGGCATATGTACCAGTACGGCACCACGAGCGAGCAGCTCGCCTGGATCAAGGTCGCCGCCTCGCAGCACGCCCAGTACAACGAACACGCGCTGCTGCGCGACGTGGTGACGGTTGAGGACGTGGTGAAGTCGCCGATCATCGCGAGCCCGCTGCATCGGCTCGATTGCTGCGTCATCACCGACGGCGGCGGCGCGCTGGTCGTGGTGCGGCCGGAGATCGCCCGCAGCCTGAAGCGCCCGCGCGTCAAGGTGATCGGCATGGGCGAGGCGCCGAAGGGCCAGTTCGGCGGCGAGGTGGACCTGACTTATTCCGGCGCCCGCTGGTCGGGCCCGGCGGCGTTCGAGATGGCGGGCGTGAAGCCGTCCGACATCAAATACGCCTCGATCTATGACAGCTTCACCATCACCGTGCTGATGCAGATCGAGGATCTCGGCTTCTGCGAGAAGGGCCAGGGCGGCAAGTTCGTCGCCGACGGCAACCTGATCTCGGGTGTCGGCAAGCTGCCGTTCAACACCGATGGCGGCGGGCTCTGCAACAACCACCCGGCCAACCGCGGCGGCATCACCAAGGTGATCGAGGCGGTGCGCCAGCTTCGCGGTGAGGCGCATCCCAAGGTTCAGGTGAAGAACTGCGGGCTCGCGCTCGCACACGGCACGGGCGGCTCGCTCGGGACGCGGCACGGCTCGGCGACGCTGATCATGGAGCGGGAGTAACGGACATGGCCTATACCCAGCGCAAAATCCCGTTCGTCGGCACGCCGGACACCAACCCGGAAACCAAGGCCGTGTTCGACGGTTTCGCCGCGGGCAAGCTGATGGTCCCCCGCTGCAATAGCTGCGGCAAGCCGCACTGGTATCCGCGCGGCATCTGCCCCCATTGCTTCAGCCAGGACTTGAAGTGGGAGCAGGCGTCCGGCAGCGGCACGATCTACTCCTTCAGCGTGATGAAGCGCGCCGAGGTGCCGTATGCGATCGCTTATGTCACGCTCGACAACGGCCCGACGATGATGACGAACATCGTCGACTGCGACCTCGATTCGCTCAAGATCGGGCAGAAGGTGAAGCTCAAGTTCGTGCCGAGCGAGGGCGGGCCGCCGATGCCGATGTTCACGCCGGCCTGACCCCGCCTCCGCCTCCGGTTGCGAGAGCCCGCGTCGGCGGGTACGAAGCGGTCCTGCTTGCTTAGTACCCGCCCTCTCGGGTGCTCGCACGACGATCTGTAGACGAGGAAGCCGATAATGCCGTTCTCCCGACGCGCCCTGCTGGGCGCTGCCGCCGCTTTGCCGTTCGCCCCCCGCCTGGCGCGCGCGCAAGCGCCCAAGATCAAGCTCGGCGTGCTGAACGATCTCTCCGGGACTTATCGCGACGACGGCGGGATGACCTCGGTCGCCTGCGCCAAGCAGGCGGTGCAGGATTTCGGCGACCATGGCTTCGCCGTCGATGTGATATTTGCCGATCACCAGAACAAGCCGCAGGTGGGTGCCTCGATTGCCCGTCAATGGCTGGATCAGGACGGCGTCGATGCGATCGTGGACGTGCCGACATCGTCGGTCGCGCTCGCCGTATCGACCATCTGCCGCGAGAAGAACAAGGTGATGCTCAATTCGGGCGGCGGCACGTCGGATCTCACCGGTTCGCAATGCAGCCCGAATACCATCCACTGGACCTATGATACCTGGATGCTGGCGCGCTCCACGGGCGGCGCGACGGTGAAGCAGGGCGGCAAGAAATGGTTCTTCATCACCGCCGATTATGTGTTCGGCCAGACGCTCGAGCGCGATACCGCCGCCCAGGTGAAACAGGCCGGCGGCCAAGTGGTCGGCAGCGTGCGCTACCCGTTCCCCGAGACAACGGATTTCTCGGCCCTCCTCGTGCGCGCGCAGGCTTCGGGGGCGGACGTGATCGGGCTTTGCAATGCCGGCGGCGACACGGCCAACTGCATCAAGCAGGCGCACGAGTTCGGCATCGGCGGACAGATCCGGCTCGCCGCCATGCTGATCCAGAGCACCGGCATCCACGCGCTCGGCCTGCCGGCGGTGCAGGGGCTGCGCTGGAGCGAGTCCTATTACTGGGACTTGAACGATCGCACGCGCGCGTTCAACGCGCGCATGAAAGGCAAGACCGACAACGGTATCTGGCCCAACATGACGCAGGCCGGCAATTACGGCGCGGTGCTGCATTATCTGAAAGCGGTGGCCGATATGGGGCCTGCGGCGGCCAAGGCGGACGGGAAAGCCACGGTCGAGCGCATGAAGCGCATGCCGACCGACGATGACGCGTTCGGTCCGGGCCGTATCCGCGAGGATGGCCGCGCGCTGCATCCCGTCTATTTGTTCGAGGCGAAGTCGCCGTCCGAGAGCAAGCAGCCCTGGGATGTCGCGAAGGTTATCGCCACGACGCCGATGGACGAGGCGTGGCGTCCGCTGAGTGAAGGCGGCTGTTCGTTCGTCAAGTCCTGATATGTGACGTGGCGCCGAGGCTACAGCGCGGCAAATTCGCTGATTTGCCGTTGACGAATCGCCATTGGTTCTCTCCTTTTCCGTGATGGACTTGGCGCAGGCTGAGCAGATCGAGCTTCCAGGCGGTACTGCTCGGATCGAGTGGCGGCGCAGCCCGCGCGCGCGCCGCGTTAGCCTCCGGATCGATCCGTCGGTCGGCGCGGTGGTGGTGACGCTGCCCATGCGCGCCGCCCGCAGCGCCGGTGTTTCGCTTTTGATGGACAACGCGGCCTGGGTGTCGGAGCGGCTCGCGCGGCTGCCCGATGCGGTGCCGCTCGCACCCGGCTTCGAAATCGAGATCGGCGGCGTGCCGCATGTCATTCGCCATGTGCCGAACGTGCGCGGCGGCGTGTGGATCGAGGGGGTCTGCCTTTGCGTCAGCGGCGAGGCGGCGTTCATCCGCCGGCGCGTCACGGACTTTCTCCGCCGCGAAGCCCGCCGCCGGCTGGCCGCGCTCGTGGCGGAGAAAGCCTCGCTACTGGGTGCCTCGGTCCGTCGCGTGACGGTGCGCGACACGCGCAGCCGGTGGGGAAGCTGCGCCTCGGACGGTTCGCTTTCCTTCTCCTGGCGCCTGATCATGGCCCCGCCCTTCGTGCAGGACTACGTCGCCGCGCACGAGGTCGCGCATCTGCGCCATATGAATCACGGCAAACGATTCTGGGCGCTGGTCGCCAAGCTCACGCCGCACAAGGACGCCGCGATGGCGTGGCTGCATAGCGAAGGCTCACGCCTGCTGCGGGTCGGCTGAGGCGGCCTGGATCGCCCGCCACACCCGTTCGGGCGTCGCCGGCATGTTGATGTGGGTGACCCCGAGCGGCGCCAGCGCGTCGAGGATCGCCAGCATCACCGTCTGCGGCGCCGCGATCGCACCGGCCTGACCGGCACCCTTTACACCCAGCGGGTTCGCCTCCGTCGGCGTGCCGTTCAGCGCAATCTCGAGCGCCGGCAGATCGTCGGCGCGCGGGATTGCGTAATCCATGAACGAGCCGCTGAGCAACTGGCCGCTTTCCTCGTCATAGACCGTGTGCTCCAGCAGCGCCTGCCCGATACCCTGCGCCAATCCGCCCTGCACCTGTCCCGAGAGCAGCAGCGGATTGATGATCCGTCCGAAATCGTCGGTCGCGGCGTAGCGTTCCAGCGTGACGCGGCCGGTCGCTGGATCGACCTCCACCTCGGCGACGTGGCATCCGTTCGGAAAGGTGATCGGCGCGTCGCGCCGCTCGGCGCGTGAATCGAGGCTCAATCCGAAATCGCCGGCATCGCGCGCCGCATCACGCAGGGCGACTGCGCTGCCGTCGTCATCCGCGATGAAGCGGCCCGCCTCGAACCGCACCTGATTGGGGCGCCGCTGTAACAGCCGCGCCGCGACTTGGCGGCCCTTTTCGATCACCTGCTCGGCCGCCAGCGCCATCGCCCCGCCGCCCATGTGCATCGAACGGGCGCCCCCGTGACCGTTGCCGGTCGCAACCAGCGCCGTGTCGCCCTGCACATAACGCAAGCATTCCATCGGCAATCCGAGCAGGCCGGAGACGATCTGCTTGTAGCTCGTCTCGTGCCCCATGCCGTTAGACTGCGTTCCGACCAGCAGGGCCACTTTCCCGTCCGGCTCGAACCGGATCTCGGCCGCTTCGTCCGGCGCGCCGCGTGCGGTTTCCAGATAACAGGCGATGCCCCGTCCGCGCAGCTTGCCGGCGCCTTCGGAACCTGCGCGCCGCGCCGCGAACCCGGCTAGGCTCGCCTGCGCCCGATCGAGGTGCGCCGCGAACTCTCCGCCGTCGACCACGGTGCCGAGCGGCTTCGTGTAGGGATACCCGCTGATCATGTTTTGCCGCCGCAGCGCGAACGGGTCGGCGCCGAGCCTTCGTGCCGCGGCATCGACCAGCCGCTCCATCAGGTAGTTCGCTTCCGGCTTGCCCGCGCCGCGATAGGCGTCGATCGGCACGGTGTTGGTCAGCGCGCCGCGCACGTCCATGAAGATCGCCGGAATGTCGTACACGCCGCCCATCGCGGTGGCCGGCGCGCTGGTGGAACAGCCCGGCCCGAAGCCCGCGACATAGGCGCCCAGATTCGCGACCGTCTCCACATGCAGCGCGAGGAAGCGTCCGTCCGCATCCGTCGCCAGCCGCGCCCGCGTGCGGTTGTCGCGGCCCTGCGCGGCAGAGACGAAATCCTCGCTCCGCTCGGCCACCCACTTCACCGGCTTGCCGAAAGCGCGTGCCGCCCACAGCAGCATGACATGCTCGGGATAAACGGCGTTCTTGATCCCGAACCCGCCGCCGACATCGGGCGCGGAGACGCGCACTTTGGCACGCGGGATGCGGAAGATGTGATCCGCCAACACGTCGCGGATACTGTGCAAGCTGGCGCCGCTGAGGACTAGGTGAAAGCCCCCGTCCTCGTACGTGGCCAGCGCCGCCCGCGTCTCCAGCGGCGCGATCACAAGCCGGTTGTTGACAAGCTCCAGCGCGACCACGTGCGCCGCGCGCGCGAAGGCGGCTTGCACCGCCTCCGCATCGCCCTTGCGAAACCGGTAGGTCAGGTTGCCCGGCGCCTCATCCCAAATCTGCGGCGCGCCCTCGGCAAGCGCCGCTTCCGCGTCGCACACCGCCGGCAGCGGAGCGTAGCGCACCGCGACCGCTTCCGCCTTGTCGCGCGCCTCGGCCGCCGTTGCGCCGAGCACGAACGCCACCGGATCGCCCACATGCCGCACGCGGTTCCGCGCCAGCGCGAAGCGTGGCGGCACGATCATCGGCGCGACCGTCACCACGGCGGCGGTGCAGGGCAGGGGCCCCAGCCCCGCGAGATCCGCGGCGGTGAACACCCGCACCCAAGAAGGCGCCTCGATGGCCTCGATCGCGGCGTGGGCGTGCGGCGAACGGATCACCGCCATGTGCAGCGCATCCGGCGCGGCGATGTCGTCCAGATAGCGCGCGCTGCCGGTGAGGAAGCGGTGATCCTCCTCGCGCCGAACCGGCTTGCCGATCACCTCCTTAGAATCCCAGCCGCTCCGCGCAGCCGTACTCGGTCGCGAGCTTGCGCAGCACCTCCCAGGTCGCGTCCTCGATGGGGATGCCGTCGCGGCGGCGCTCCTGTTCGCGCAAATGCTCGATCTCGCCCGGATAATACACGCGCTCGAATCCTTCGGCGGGCGGGGTATCGACCAGATAGCGGGCGAACTCGGCAACCTCGCGCTTGAACGTGGCAAGGTCGCGGAACGCGGCGACGTTGAACACGGCGATGAAGCACCCGTCGTTGTGCCGCCCCTGCGGGTCGACGCCGAAGCCGAGCCCCGTCAGGAGGCCCGAGAAAATCTCCACCATCGCCGCCAAACCGTATCCCTTGTATCCTTCCGTGCCGCCGAGCGGCAGCAGCGCCCCGCCCTGGCGCAGCTTGGCCGGGTCGGTGGTGGGGCGGCCCTCCGAATCGATCACCCAGCCTTGCGGCACCGGTTTTCCGCGCGCCACCGCGAGCGCGATCTTCCCCGCCGCGGCGGCGGACGTCGCCATGTCAAAGAAGAACGGTCCTTCCAGATCGGACGGCACGGCGAAGCAGATCGGGTTGGTGCCGAGCCGCGCCTTGGCGCCGCCGAACGGCGCGACGTGCTTGGGGCTGCGCCCGGAATCGGCGGTGATCATCGCGATCATCCCTTCCGCCGCCGCCATCAGCGGATAGGACGCCAGCCGCCCGATATGGCCCTGCCGGTATACCGTTGTCGCCGCCACGTTCTGCGTGCGCGCCTTGGCGATCGTGTGGCGCATCGCGCGGTCGGTGACGACGTAGCCGAAGCCCCAGTTGCCGTCGACGACCGTGGTGGTCGCGGTCTCCTGCACGATCGTCCACGGCGCGCCGGGGATGATGTGGCCGACCTTGATGCGCTCGATATAGCTCGGGATCATGATGATTCCGTGGCTGTCATGCCCGGCGAGATTGGCACCGATGGAAAGCCGCGCCACCGTCGCCGCCTCGCTCTCCGGGGCGCCCGCACCCATCAGCAGCGCCTTGGCGATCTCGGTCAGGCGTTCGGGCATCAGCACAGGCATGGTTCGTCCTCCCTCCGGTCGCGGCGAGTGTCGGACGGGCCGCAAGGGTTGGGAAGCCGTCCCTTCCCCTGCCGGCCGAAGCGGGCCTAGCCTCGGCGGGAGCCAGCCGGAGGAACCGACATGCCGAAAGGCTACATCCTGGCCGAGGTCGAAGTCACCGACCCGGGCCTGTTCAATCAGTACCGCGAGAAGGTGATGGCCACCGTGCAGGCGTACGGCGGGCGCTTCGTCACCCGCGGGGGCGAGCCCGAGCGGCTCGAAGGCGACCGCCATCCGCACCGGATCGTGCTCTTGGAGTTCGACAGCCGCGAGCGGGCGCGGGAATGGTATTTCTCGGAACAATATCAGAAGATCCTGCCGCTCCGCCTGCGCTCGTCTAACGCGCATGTCGTGCTGCTTACCGGCGCCGATCCGGCATAGGCAAAGCAAGGGGGAAACGCCATGGCCACCATCTACGCGGGCCTGCGCTCGGCGAAGGAAGGCGGCGCGGGCGGGCTTTATCGCCGCAACGGCGGCGGCAAGTGGGAGCGCACGCTCGATCAGGACACGCAGGCGATCACGCTCGATCCGCGCGATCCGAACGTCGTTCTCGCCGGCACGGTGGGCGGCCCGTACCGGAGCACCGACGGCGGACGGACCTGGAAACGGTGCGGCTTTCCCGATGACGGCGTGCAGATCTGGTCGCTCACGTTCGATCCTTCCGATCCGCGCACCGTCTATGCGGGTGGCTCACCGGTCAGCGTCTATCGCAGCGAGGACGGCGGCGAGACGTTCAAGCGCGTGGCGCGTCCCGTGCTGCCCGAGCATGTCAAAATGAGCTTTCCCTGCCGCGTGATGCGGATCGCCGCCGCGCCCGGCAAGCGGGGTGAGCTTTTCGCGGCCCTCGAAGTCGGCGGCGCGATGCGCTCGGCCAATGGCGGCGAGAGCTGGCAGGACTGCGCCGAGGATCTCACGCGCTTCGCATCCCTGCCGCACCTCAAGAGCCGCATCGTCAGCGACAGCGAGGCGGAAGGAATCCTGGACGGCCACGCTATCGCCACCAGCGCCGCCGAGCCCGGCCGCGTCTATCTCGCGGTCCGCATGGGTTTGTTCATCAGCGACGATGCCGGGCGCACCTGGCAGAATCTGGAGGTCGGCAAATACTCGCCGCAGACCTACGGGCGCGATCTTCGCGTTTCGCCGCACGACCCGAACGTGATGTACGCCTGCCTCAGCCCCGCATTCACGTCCGGCACCGGATCGCTCTGGCGGAGCGACGATGCGGGGCGAAGCTGGCGGCGCTTCGACAAGGTGATGCCCGCCAACACGGCGATGAGCGTGGCGCTGCATCCGGCCGATCCGAAGCAGGTTTGCTTCACCGCCAAGACCGGGGGTGTGTTCGCCACCACGGACGGCGGCGAAAGTTGGCAGACCATTCCCTACCCGGACGGCGCCGGGGACGCCTACGCGCTCGCCTGCCGCTAACCAGGCTTCAGGCTGCGGAAATCCGTTCCGCGGAACACAAACACCTCGCCGATCTTCCGTCCGTGGGCTTCGATCGGCGCCGGCGGCAGCGCCGTGAGTGCGGCGAAGGACGGCGCCAGCCGCGCGGCTTCGTCCGGCCGTGTCGCCAGCACGAGCATGTTCCGCCCCGCGAAGCTTGAAGCGGGCGCGGCGATCCCGAACTCGCGCGGATCGTCGCACAGGCAGGTGACGGTAAACCCCGACCCCAGCCCGTGCGCGATCTTGCCGCCGTCCCGCCAGTTGGTGACGCCGACGACCGTGCCGGAACTCACTGCGCCGCGCGCCTCAAGTTCCGCCCGCAACGAGGTCCAGTCGGTCGCCTCCGCCGCCAGATCGCGCAGATGCAGCGCCGCGAAGGCCGGATGCAGCCAGTCGAGCCGCACCGCACTCGCCACCACAGCGAGGCAGAGAAGGACGATCACCGCCGTCCAACGCACCGCGCGTGCCGCCAGCCTCGGCCGCGCGGCGAGCCACGCGCCGAGCAGCGGGAACAGCATCAAATAGCCGGGTGCGGCCCAGTGAAACAGCACCCGCCCGCGCGAGGTCAGCGCGACCGCGCAAAACACGAGGATCGGCGGCGCGGCAAGGAAGAGGAGGGCGACTTCCCGCGCGCGCGCTGAGAGTCCTCCCTCCCCTTGGGGGAGGGGGGACTCTTTTGTGTTTCGGTCGGCAAGCACTCCCCACACGGCCGCCGCCATCCCCGCCCAGATCCACGGCAGCACGAACAGCGCCTCGCCCGCGAGCACCGCGAGCGGCGCCAAGGGATGGAAGCGCAATCCGCCCGCCCGCGCGCCCTGGAAGGCGAACGACGCCCAGCCGTGCGCCGCGTTCCATGCAATTACCGGCGCGAAAACCGCTAGCGCGATCATGCCGGCGACATAGGGCTCGGCTCGCCATAACCAGCGCCGCCGCGGCGGCGAGCTCAGCAGGAAAGCCAACGCGCCGACGATGCTCAGCACGGCAGTGTATTTCGAAAGCAGCGCCAGCCCGGCCCACGATCCGGTGCCGATCCACCACCGCCAGCCGCGATCCGAGATCGCGTGCACGAAACAGAGCGCGGCACCGGTAAGCGCGCAATCGAGCGGCCCATCCGGCAACACCCAGCTGCCCGCCGTGACGCCAAACACCGGCGACAGATTGAGCGCGATCGCCGCGAATCGCCCCGCGCGTTCATCGGCGACGGCGGTGCCGAGGCGCAACATCAGCCATGTCGTCAGCGCGAACAGCGCGATGAACGGCGCGCGCACGGCAAGCGGCGCTTCGCTGGAAAACAGGTGGACCGCCGCCCATTGCATCCACCAGGCGGAAGGCGGGTGGTCGAAATAGCCGAACGCCAGATGCCGCCCCGTGGCGACCATGTAGCTCTCGTCGACGCCGAGGCCGAGCGCCCAGGCAAAACCCAGCCGCACCAGGCTGGCGATCAGGATGAAGAGCAGACCCTGCCGGGCGACACCGGCGGAAGCAGCGGCCGAACGAGACCTTTTAAGCGTGTCAGCCTTCAACGACGCGCTGGGTCTGCACGCCCAAACCCTCGACCGAAAGCCGCATCGTCTGCCCGGCGCGCAGGAAGATCGGCTCCGGCTTCTTGCCGAGTCCGACACCCGGCGGCGTGCCGGTGGAGATGATGTCGCCCGGATGCAGCGTGATGAAGTGGCTCACATACGTCACGAGCTTGCGGCAATCGAAGATCATCGTCTTCGTATTACCGTCCTGCATCATCTTGCCGTCCACCTCGCACCAGAGGCGCAGGTTCTGCGGGTCGGGCACCTCGTCCTTCGTCACCATCCAAGGGCCGGTGGGGCCGAACGTGTCGCAGCCCTTGCCCTTGTCCCAGGTGCCGCCGCGCTCCTGCTGGTATTCGCGCTCGCTTACGTCGTTGCAGACGCAATAGCCGGCGACGTAGCTCATCGCGTCGTGCTCGGGCACGTAGCGCGCCAGCTTGCCAATGACGATGCCCAGCTCGACCTCCCAGTCGAGCTTCTTCGACCCGCGCGGCAGCTTCACATCGTCGTTTGGCCCGCAATAGGCCGACAGTGACTTCAAAAACACGATCGGCTCCTTGGGGATCGGCGCGTTCGTCTCCGCCGCATGGTCGGCATAGTTGAGCCCGATGCAGACGAAATTCACCGGCCGCGCCACGCACGGCCCGAGCCGCACGCCGGGATCGACCTTCGGCAGCGTGGCGGGGTCGATGCTCCGCAACATGTTCAACGCCGCGTCGGAGAGTGCGAACCCGTCGATGTCACGCACCACGGACGACAGGCAGCGGATCGTGCCGTCGCGGTCGAGCAAGGCGGGCTTCTCGGCGCCAGGCGGGCCGTAGCGCAGCAGCTTCATCGCTTGTGTCCCTTCCTCAGATTGTCCAGCCGCCGTCGATCACCATCGTCGTGCCGGTCACGAACTTCGCTTCGTCGCTCGCCAGATATACGGCGAGCGCCGCGATCTCCTCGGGCGTGCCTAGCCGTCCGACCGGCTGGCGCGCGATGAAGGCCGCCCGCGCCGCCTCCATGCCGCCCGCCGCCTCGGCGTTGGCGGCGATGCGCTCCTCCAGGCTCGGCGTGTGGATCGTGCCGGGGCAGATCGCGTTGCAGCGTATACCCTGGCCGACGAAATCCGCGGCGACCGATTTCGTCAGTCCCACCACCGCGGCCTTCGTCGCCCCGTAAATGAAACGGCGCGGGGCGCCTTTGATGCTGCCGACGGCGGAGGCCATGTTGATGATGGACCCGTCGCCCTTCTGCAGCATTCCCGGCAGGAACGCTTTGATCGTGCGGAACATCGAGCGGACGTTCAGGTCGAACGCCAGCGCCCATTCGTCCTCGGTCGCGTCCAGGATCGTGCCCTGGTGCACGAAGCCCGCGCAGTTGAACAGGATATCGACCGGCCCGTGATCATCGGCCGCGCGCGCGATGTCGGCCGCGTGCAGCACGTCGAGCCGCGCCGTCAGGATCGAATCGGAGGCGATCTCATGCACCTTCGCCTCGTTGATGTCGGTCGCCACTACCTTCGCACCCGAGGCGGCGAAGGCGAGCGCGGTGGCGCGGCCGATGCCCTGCCCGGCCGCGGTCACGAAAGCGGTCTTGCCCGCAAGCCGTCCGTCGCTCATCGCCCCCCCCCGCCGTTGGCGGGCCGAAAGTGGTCGGGCGCCTGGGCGGGTGTCAACCGGCCCGCCGTCTGTATGATCGGCCAATGGCTTCACCCGATTCTCCCGCCGCCGCTCGCGTCGTCCTCGTGACCGGCGCGGCGAGCGGCATCGGCGCGGCGATCTGCCGGGCGCTCGCCGGACCGGGCGTTGGCCTCGCGGTGCACACGCGCCGAAACCGCGAACGGGCGGAGGCCGTGGCCGCAGCCGCGCGCGAAGTGGGCGCGCAGGCGTGCGTGCTGCTCGGCGACCTTGCCGAGGCGCGCACTGCGCCCGCGCTGATCGAACAGGCCGCCGACCGCTTCGGCCGGCTGGACGTGCTGGTCAGCAATGCCGGTTTCGCCGACCGCACGCCCGTTTCGCTGCTCGACGACACCACCTTCGCGCACTCGCACGAGGCGATAGCCGCCGCCTTCTTCCGCCTCGCCCGCGCCGCGATCCCCCGTCTGAAGGAAGGCCGCGACGCGCGTATCGTCGCCGTGTCCAGCTTCGTCGCGCATGTGTTTCGTCCCGGCGTGCCGGTGTTCGCCGCTTCCGCCGCCGCCAAGGCGGCGCTGGAGGCGCTGGTGCGGGCTCTGGCGATGGACCTCGCGCCGGCAGGCGTCACGGTGAACGGCGTGGTGCCCGGTTTCATCCGCAAGGATGAAGGCGCGCACGCCGCCGTGCCGCCCGAGCGTCTCGCGCAGCAGCAAGCCGCGATCCCGCTCGGCCGCATCGGCCTGCCCAACGAGGTCGCCGCCGCGGTCGCGTTCCTCGCCTCGCCCGCCGCGGGCTACATCACCGGCCACATGCTGGCAGTGGATGGCGGGCTCGGGATGGGCCGTTGAAGGCCGCGATCGTCGGCATCGCGGGAACCGCGCTGAGCGGGGACGAGGCCGCGCTGTTCCGCGCCGCCCCGCCGCTCGGGGTGATCCTGTTCGCGCGCAACATCGAGAACCCGTCGCAGCTTCGGCACTTGATCGCGGAGGTCCGACGCTGCCTGCCACGCGGCGCGCTGCTGATGGTGGACCAGGAGGGGGGACGTGTGGCCCGCCTGCGTCCGCCGCCGTGGCGCCGGCATCCCCCCGCCGCCGCGTTCGGGGCGTTGTTCGCGAAAAGCCCGGCTGCCGGGCTGCGCGCGGCGTGGCTCGGCGGCGCGGCGATCGGCGCCGAGGCGGCCGAAGCCGGCTTCGACGTGGTGGCCGCCCCGGTGCTCGACCGCGCGGTGGCGGGGGCCGACCGCGTCGTGGGCGACCGCGCCTTCGGCGCTGATCCGCGCGTGATTGCCCGCCTCGCGCGCGCCTTCGCCGCCGGAGTGCTCGCCGCCGGGGTGCAGCCGGTCGGCAAGCACGCCCCCGGCCACGGGCGCGCCACCGCCGACAGCCACCGCGCCCTGCCGGTCGTGGCGGGCAGCGATGCGGATGCTGCGGCGGATTTGCTTCCCTTTCTGGCGAATCGCGACCTTCCCTGGATGATGACCGCCCATATCCTCTATCCGGCCTGGGACAGAAGGCCCGCCACTGTGTCGGCGGAGGTGATCGGGCGGGTCGTGCGGGAGAGGATCGGATTTGGCGGGGTGCTCGTGAGCGACGATCTGGCGATGGAGGCGCTCTCCGGCACGCCGGCCGAACGCGCCCTGGCGGCGCTGGCGGCTGGCTGCGACGTCGCCCTTTATTGCAGCGGCGCCTTTGAGCCGACTCGCGATCTGCTCGTGGGCTGCCCGTCGCTTGCGCCCGCCGCGCGCGCACGCCTCGCCGCTGCCCGCGCGCTCGCCGCACGCCGCCGGCTCGTGCTCGACGCGGCCTGCTTGGCCGCCGAACGGGATCGCTTGTTCGGATGAGCTTCGCTACCGCCGAGATCGTGCTTGCCGCCATCGCGGCGATCCTCGCCATCACGTTGCATGAAGCCGCGCACGGCTACGCCGCGCTCGCGCTCGGAGACGATACGGCGCGGCGCGCGGGCCGGCTCTCGCTCAACCCGCTGCGCCATGTCGATCCGGTCGGCACGCTGCTGCTGCCCGGGCTTTTGGTGCTCGCCCATTTCGTGTTCCACCTGCCGCTGATCCTGTTCGGCTGGGCCAAGCCGGTGCCGATCGGAGCGGCGAAGTTCCGCGATCCGCGGCGCGGCATGATGATCATCGCCGCCGCCGGACCGGCGATGAACTTCCTGCTCGCGTGGCTCGCGGCGGTGGTGTTGACACGCGCGCCGCCTAGCCCGCTGGAGGAGAGCTTCCTCCTCTCCTTCATCCTGGTGAATCTGGTGCTCGGCCTGTTCAACCTGATTCCGATCCCGCCGCTGGACGGCGGGCGGATCGCGGTCGGGCTGCTGCCACTGCCGCTTGCCCGTATTTGGGCGCGCATGGAGGGCGCCGGGCTCGTGATCGTGCTCCTGCTGTTGTTCGTAGTGCCGGCGCTCCTTGCCGAACTCGGCGTCCGGTTCGACCCGATCCGCGGCGCGCTGTTCAGCGTGCTCGAGCCCGCCTTCGCCGCCGTGATGTGGCTGGCGGGGCATCCGATAGGACCAGGGTTCGGTGAGCGTTACCTCTGAGCAAAGCCCAGAGGCGCTGGTCCTCCACCTGGAAGGCTTCGACGGGCCGCTCGACCTGTTGCTGGAGCTGGCGCGGGCGCAAAAGGTCGATCTGGCGCGCATTTCCATCCTGGCGCTAGTCGAGCAGTACCTCGCGGTGATCGAGAGCGCCCGCCGCTTGCGGCTGGAGGTCGCGGCCGACTGGCTGGTGATGGCGGCGTGGCTCACCTGGCTGAAATCGCGGCTTCTCGTGCCCGAGACGGCGGACGAGGTGGAGGAAGGTGCGACTGCCGCCGAGGCGCTGGCTGGACTCTTGCGGGACTGGCAGGCGATCCGCCTTGCCGCGGCTTGGCTCGCTGCGCGCTTCCAGCTCGGTCTCGACGTGTTCGCCCGCGGGGCGCCAGAGGCCCATACTGAGATCGACCGCTCCCGCCTGCGCCTCGATCTGCCCGGCTTGGTCCACGCCTACATCGCCACGGCGCGCCGCGCGGCGGCGGCCCGCACCTATACGCCCCGGCCGCTCACCGTCTGGACGGTGAAGGAGGCGCTGGATCGGCTCGTTGCCATGCTCGGCCGGGCGCCGGACTGGGCGAGCCTCGAGCACTTTCTGCCCGCGCATCTGGCTGATCGCACCGAGCGCCGTGCCGCGCTGGCCAGCACCTTGATGGCCAGTTTGGAGCTGGCCCGCGAAGGTAGGGTGCGGCTGCGCCAGGACGCGCCCTTCGGCCCGGTGCTGATCGGCCGGGGCGAGCGTTGAACCCAGCGGCCGCAGCATTTGCGGGTCGCCCACTTTGGGTCACCCATTCTTGACACCCCGGAAACCCGCCTGTAGCAAGCGCCCGCCTTCCGGCAGGGCGATCTGCCCGGAGCGGATATGACCAAGGAACACGGCGGCGATCAGCCCTCCTTCGAGGAGCGGCTGCGCGTCGCGCGCGAGAAGCAAGGGCTGGAGCCCAAGCCGACGCGATCCGGCCCCAAGGCCGACGATCCCAGCCTGAGCCCCTTGGGCATCGGCGTGCGGGTTGCGGTCGACATGGCCTCCGCCCTTCTGGTGGCGATCGCCATCGGCTGGGGGATCGACCGGCTGACCGGGCTGCATCCGTGGTTCCTGATCGGGTTCGTTCCGCTCGGGGTCGCCGCGGGCGTCCTGAACGTTTGGCGCATGTTCGCGCCGAAGGACGGCCCGGGCCAAAAAGGCATCTGAAAGGGCCGGCCGCTTCGTGCAGCCGGCCGCGCACAAGGGGGCGGGTCTTGGCTTCTGGGAATATCGACGCACTCAGCCAGTTCGAGCTGCATCCTGCTCTCGGCGCCGCCGGCGCCTCGCTACACTTCGCCCAGTCGAACCTGATGATGCTGGTCGTCGCGGTGCTGACGCTCGCGCTGATCGTGCTCGGGATGCGCCCGCGCGCGATGGTGCCGGGCCGCCTGCAGGCCGCCGCGGAGATGATTTACGAATTCACCTATTCGATGTGCGTCGATACGATCGGGCCCGAGGGGCGGCGCTTTTTTCCCTTCATCTTCACGCTGTTCCTGTTTATCCTGTTCGGCAACTTGATCGGCGTCTTCCCCTATTTCTTCACCTATACAAGCCACATCACGGTCACGCTCGCGCTGACGCTCGCCGTCATCATCATGGTGACGGTCGTCGGGCTCGCCATTCATGGGTTCCACTGGTTCGGCTACTTTGTTCCCCAAGGCGTGCCGAAGGCACTGCTGCCGCTGTTAGTGCCGATCGAGGTGCTGTCCTACCTCTCGCGCATCATCTCTCTCTCGGTCCGACTGTTCGCGAACATGATGGCCGGGCACGTGATGCTGGAGGTGTTCGGCGCCTTCGTGGTGATGCTCGGCGCGGCGGGGCTGCTCGGCATCGTGCCGGCGATCTTCGCCTTCGGCGTGAACGTGATCCTGATCGGCTTCGAGATTCTGGTCGCCGTGTTGCAGGCCTACGTGTTCGCGATCCTGAGCTGCATCTACCTGCATGACGCTATTCACCTCCATTAGCCCGTTCAACCCGTGCATTCCGGCGAGCGTGCTCGCTGGGTCGCATCCGTCCGTACAGAAAGGAACAACGACATGGATCTCGCTTCCGCCAAGAATATCGGCGCCGGTCTCGCGGTCATTGCGCTTTCGGGTGTCGGCGTCGGTATCGGTCATATCTTCGCCGCGCTGGTGAACTCGGTCGCCCGCAACCCGGCAGCGCGCGACCGCGTGTTCGGCCTGGCGATCCTCGGCTTCGCGCTGACGGAAGCCGTCGCGCTCTACGCGCTGGTCATCGCCTTCATCATCCTCTTCGTCTGATCGGGCGCCGGATCGGCCGGGCGCCCGTGCGCGTTCCGGCTCGGCGCCGGGGAACCCAAATGCCCCGCTCGCTTCGCCTGACCGCCCTTGGCCTGCTGCTCATGCCGACCGCCGCCTTCGCGGAAGGGATGCCGCAGCTCAACTTCAGCAATCCCCTGACCGTCGATCAGGTTGGCTGGGGCGCGGTCATATTCCTTATACTGTTCCTGCTCTGCTGGCGCTGGGCCTTGCCGAAGGTCGCCAGCGTGCTCGAACAGCGCGCCCACACGATCGCTGCCGATCTCGATACGGCGCGCGCGGCGAAGGCCGAGGCCGATCGCGCCATTGCGGAGATGAACACCGCCATCGCCCGCGCACGCGCGGACGCGCAGGCCGCTATCAATGCGGCGGTCGAGAAAGCGAAGCAGGAGGCCGCCGCCCGCTCGGCGACGCTGAACGAGCGACTCGAGGCGCAGCTCAAGGAGGCCGAGGGGCGGATCGCAGCGGCCCAGGCATCGGCCATGCGCGCGCTTCGCGCGGTCGCTATCGATGCGGCGGACACCCTCATCGCCCGCCTCACCGGCACGGCGCCCGATGCAGCGCGCGTCGAGCGCGCCGTTAGCACGTTGCTCGCCGCCCGCGGCCAGCAATAAAGAGGACGAGAGATGGAGCACGCGTTCTGGACCGACTCCAAGACCTGGGTCGCCATCGCTTTCATCGTCTTCTTTGTCTTGTTCGGACGCCGCCTGTGGGCGGCGCTCGCCGACATGCTGGACAACCGCGCCAAGCTGGTGCGGGCGGAACTGGAAGAGGCGGCGCGGCTGCGCCGTGAAGCCGAGGAGATGCTCCGCGAGGCGCGGCTGCGGCGGGATCGCGCGCTCGACGAGGCGCAGCAGATGATCGCAGGCGCGCAGGCCGAAGCGGAACGCCTCGCCGTCGCCGCGGCGCAAGAGGCCGATGCGGCGGCGCGGCGGCGGGAGCAGATGGCGATTGACCGCATCGCCGCGGCCGAGAAGGCCGCCGTCGACGAAGTGCGCCTGGCGGCGGCGGAGCTTGCCACCCAGGCTGCGCGCCAGGTGATCGCGGAGGGGCTGAGCGCCGATCAGGACGCGCAGCTCATCGACCACTCGATCCGCCAGCTACCCGCCGCTCTGACCGCCCGGGCGGCTTAGCGGAACTCGTCATCGCGAGCCGCCGCGAAGCGGCGGCGCGGCGCTGGACCGCCACGGCCCCGCTGCGCTGGGCCTCGCGATGACGACGCGGCTTTGGCGCCGCGAATTGGGTGCAAGCCCGGCCGGTAAAATCACCGCGCCCCAAAAATTGCCGTCCCCACCCGCACCATCGTCGCTCCGCAGGCGATCGCCGCCTCGAAGTCGGCCGACATGCCCATGGACAGCTCACGGAGCCCGTGCCGGCGCGCGCAAGCGGCGAGCCATTCGAAGTGCGGTCTGGGGTCGTCCGCCAAGGGCGGAATGCACATGAGCCCGATCACGAGACCGCCGAATCGGGCGCGGCACCGGTCGATAAAGGCATCAGCCTCGTCGCGCGGGATGCCGGATTTCTGCGGCTCCGCGCCGGTGTTGATCTCGATCAGCAGGCGCGGGCGGCACCCTTCCCTCGCCATCGCCGCGGCAAGCGCGTCGGCCAGACGGGGCCGATCGAGCGTGTGGATCACGTCAGCAAGCCGCACCGCCTCTCGTGCCTTGTTGGTCTGCAAGCCCCCGATCAGGTGCAGCACCAGTCCTGGCGACGCGGGCTTGAGCGCGGTGAACTTGGCGAGTGCCTCCTGCACCCTGTTCTCGCCGAACTCGGCCTGACCGGCCGCACACGCCGCCGCCACCGAAGCGGCGGGCTTCGTTTTGGAGACCGCGATCAGCCGCACCTGGGCGGGGTCGCGACCCGCGCGCCGGGCGGCCTCGGCGATCCGGCGGCGCACGTCCGCCAGCCGGGCGGCGATGCCCTCCGGATCGGCTGCTATAGTTCGTGTGTTCGGAGAGTCGGGCATGGACCGCAGGCTTGTAAGCTGGGCGCGCGCCGTCAAGGCGCGGCGCCGGCCGGGACCGCCACCCCTATGGCTATTTACTGACTCCCGCCGCTTGCCCGACCCGTTCCCGGCCGTCCGGGCGCTGCCGCCCGGTGGGATCTCCGGGGTCATCTTCCGTCACGATGGAAACGAAGACCGGCTGGCGGTCGGCGTGGCGCTCGCCCGCCTGTGCAGACGCCGTGGCATCGCCCTGGCCGTCGCGGCGGATGCCGCGCTCGCAGCTAGGCTCGGCGCCGGCCTCCACCTGCGGGATGGGACGCGGCCCGGAGTGCGGCGTCGGCCTCGGCGTAAGGGGGCCTTCGTCACCAGCTCGGCCCACGGCCCAGCCGCCGTCCGCCGCGCGCTCCATGCCCGGGCCGAGCTGATCTTCATCTCGCCGGCCTTTGCGACGGCGAGCCACCCCGGCGCGCGCGCACTCGGCCCGCTCCGCTGGAGTCGGCTGGCGCGGATGGCGCGTGGACGCGCCGCCGCGCTCGGCGGCATCGACGGCGCGGCGCTCCGCCGGCTGCCACGGCATCTCTGCGCCGCCATCGGGGCGATCGGGGCTCTGGCCCCCTGAATTCGTTGTGGCGTTGTGGCCACACTGTTTCGCCAATACCATGCGAGCCGGGTTCGGACCGTTGCGATGCTGGGTTTGGCCGAGCAATATGCTCGGGAAGGTCGCGCGGAAGCCGAGGCGCCGTGACGTCCGTCGGAACAAGGAGGATATGAATGCGTAAGCTATTGCTGGCGAGCGCTGCTGTTATCGGGGGGTTCGCGGGCGGTCAGGCGATGGCTCAGACTGCCGCCACGGCTCCGCTGCCCCCGACCTGGACCGAGGCGCCGCAGCCGACCGCTCCGAGCGGCATCGCGGCCGCGAACACCAACCTCAGCGCGCAGGGCTTCTACACCAAGGGCCCGCTGCCGGCTCCGACGCCAGGCAGCATCGTCGTGCGCTTCAATGGCCGCGTGGTGTTCTACGGCTACGCGCTTAGCCAGACCGGCGATTCGGTGACAGCCTCCGTCACCACCTACTCGATCAACCAGAGCACCGGCGCGATCACCAAGTCCACGGCTGGCTCGGGCACATACAAGATCCAGCCGTACGGGACGCTCGGCTACGCCCGCTTCTACCAGGGTGTGGACGGTATGACGACCAGCGGCCTCCGCTACGGCGCTGCGGCCGAAATCCGCGTCCAGACCTCGTTCAACGCGGGCGCCAGCGCAACCAGCGGCGGTGCCTCGGGCAGCAATATCGGTTCGGGCAACATCTATCAGGTGACGCCCGGCAGCACCGCGATCAACTACACGCCCGGCAACTACCTCTACGTTCGGCGCGCCTTCGCCTATTTGGGCGGCGACTGGGGTGCTATCCATCTGGGCCAGGACGACGGTCCGACCGGGTTGCTCGATGCCGGCGTCACCACCTTCCAGACCTATAATGACGGTGGCTGGAACGACGACCTGAACGACATCGGCAACGCCACCACTCCCTTGTTCCCGTTCCCTTCGGGCATCGGCAACGAGTACACGACCTCGAAGGTTGTCTACATGTCGCCGCAGATCGCCGGGTTCGACTTCATGGCGAGCTTCGAGCCTGACGACAACACATTGGGCGACTCGCTGTCACCGGGCAGCGCGATTGCGACCACCAATACCATCTCCACCGGCTCGCTTCCGTTCCTGGTCGCTCGCCGCCGCAACACGGTTGAGGTCGGCGGCCGCTATCAGGGCTCCTTCGGCCCGGCCGGAATCTATGCCTTCGCGAGCTACATGGGGTCCGGGAAGGTTGCGCCGGGTGCGGCCGGCCTGCCGGCCTATGACGGGCTGAGCGCGTTCTTCGGCGGTCTTGCCGTGAACTTTGGCGGGCTGCGGGTCGGCGGCTCGGTGTTGACGGGGCAGATGAACAACCAGGTGGCCCTGAAGCCGGAGGGCGCGCCGAATATGAACGCCTATCTGCTCGGCGCGCAGTACACGATGGGACCGCTGACGGTCGGTGCCTCCTGGCTCGATGTGTGGAGCGCCGGCGCGTGGAGCCCGGTGGTTCAGTCCACCCGGCATGAGTGGGGCCTCAATGTCGGTGGCACCTACGTCTTGGCGCCCGGCCTGCTCGGCTGGCTGTCTGCCACCTACGGCCAGCGTTACCAGGGCGGCGTGAACTTCATCGGGGTCGGCTCGGCCTCGGACTTCAACAACGTCGTGTTCCGCGCCATCGCCCTTGGCGGCATGGTTCGCTGGTAAGCACGAGCATCTGGGGTAAACCGGCAGCGGCGGGGCATGTCCCCGCCGCTTCTTTTTGGGCGCTTGGCGCCGCCCGTCCAACCCGCTAGAGGGGCGCGGTCCTTTGACGGGAGCCCGGCCAAGAATGTACCGATTCACTGTTGCCGCCGCCTCTCTCGCCGCGATCGGCCTGATCGCCGGGTGCGGCGCCAACACCCAGCCGCCGCCGCAGATGACCGGGTTTTTCGGCCCTGAACCGGCGCCGCAAAGCGGCACCGTGTTCGGCGACAACGGGCTCGTGTTCGGAGTAGGCAAGGGGGTCAACCGGAAATCCGATCAGAACGGTGGCGCCGGGCTCGGCGTGAACGCCTATCTCTGGCGGGGCGCGCTCGACACGCTCTCCTTCATGCCGATCGCCTCGGCCGACCCGTTCGGTGGCACGATCATCACCGATTGGTACTCGCCGCCCAGCGTCACCAACGAGCGTTTCAAAGTCAATGTTTTCATCTTCGGCCGCGAGCTGCGCTCCGATGCGGTCCGTATTTCGGTGTTTCGCCAGGAGCTCGAGGACGGCCGCTGGGTCGATGCGCCGGTCAGCGATGTCACCGTCAGCGACATCGACAACCGCATCCTCGACCGTGCCCGCCAGCTCCGCGCGCAAATCGCGAGCCAATAATCTCGACGGGTCGCGGGTAGCGAGGCCTCGGTCGTTCAGCTTGGCGCGGAGCGATCGGTGCGTTCGATCCGCATGTACCCAAACGCCCTCACGCGGCGCTGCCACGCTCCTGGTGCGGGGCGGGCGTGCAGCACTACCGCGAATTCCCGCGCCGCCATCACCACGAACGCGTTCGCGGAATCATCGTCGCCGAGCGCCAGTACCGCCTTCGCCGCGTCGGCCCGCCGCAGCACACCCAGAGCGCTGCCGTCGCCCACGACCACGTCGAGCCGGTAAGCACTAGTCCGGCTGTCCGAGCCCCAGGATGATCATGGCAGCGGCCACGAGGCCGATGAAGCATCAACCGACCAATTTCCCCTCACCCGGCCGGATGTTGATGCCGCCTGCTTGGCCCGATCCGGCATGATTGCAGCAGCAAAAAAACAATCTGATTGTCGTATCTGCGGCAGAGGCAAGGAGATCGAAGTGCCACGCGAACCGGCGTTACGGAACGAGTACAAGGCGGAGGGCGGACGGGCTTTGAGCTGCTCCTGCTTGTCCACCTCTCGCTCGCCGACGATGCCGACCGGGAGCTTGCCAAATTGGGGCGGCATCGGACGCACCGCCGGGCTCTCTATCTGGTCGAAAGCCGCCCCGGATGGAGCGTCGGCGAGCTCGCGCGGACCTTGCGGCTCACGCCGCAGGCCGTGCAGGCACCGATGCGCCGGCATCGAAGGTAACTATCTGTGCCAGCGCGGCGACGAAGCCGACCGGCGGACCTGGCGGCTGTCCGTCACGCCAAAGCACCGCGCTGCTCGCGAAATTTTCTACCGGCCAGTACGACCGCCTCGCCCGCGCCTACCGCGCGGCTGGCGCCGATGCCGTCGCCGGCTTCTTCCGTGTGATGGAGAGCCTTGCTGAGGCGGGCGATCTGGACAAAACCGTTGGCTGATCGCCAAGCTTCGGCCCACGGGAAAGGAGCGGGCACGAAGATGATCATCGATTCCCAGGTCCATGCCTACGAAGCCAACACGAAGCGACGGCCCTGGCACAGCGTGCCGAACTGGCCCGCCCATGTCACCGGCGACGAGATGGTGGCGGCGATGGACAAGGTCGGCGTGGACGGCGCGATCTTCATCTCCTCCTTTTCGATGTATCGCTACGATGCGAGCTACGCGGTGGAGGTGCAGCGCGCTCATCCCGGGCGCTTCGCCCTCGTCAAGCCGGTCGATCCCGACGATCCGGCGGTCGCCGACGTGATCGCCGAGTGGAAGAACACGCCGGGCACGGTCGGCATCCGCATCATGCTGCCCAAGGAGGCGGGGCGCGCGCCGGACGATCCGGGGCTCGCGCGCATCCTGCGCGCTGCCGTCCGCCACGCCTTTCCGGTCAACATGCTCTGCTGGGGCAATCTCGAGGTCGGCACGGCACTGATCGACCGATTCCCCGATACGCGCTTCATTCTCGACCATCTCGGCCTCGTGCAGCCGCGCGAGCCCCCCGCGCCACCCGAGCCTTGGGCCGAGCTGCCGAAGGTGCTCGCGCTCGCCAAGCGCCCGAACGTCGTCATCAAGGTGAGCGGCGCCTGCACCCTGTCGCGCGAACCCTATCCGTTCCCCGACATTTGGGATCCGCTCGCGCGCGTGTTCGACGTCTGGGGCTTCGAGCGGTGCCTATGGGGCACCGACTGGACCCGCGCCCATGCCGTCGTCGGCTACGAGCCCGCCGTGCGCGCGTTCCTGGAAACCGACCGGTTGAGCGCGAGCGAGCGCGCGATGCTCATGGGCGGCGCCTGCGCCAAGGCTTACGGCTGGACGCCGGGAAAGAAGTAGCCGCTAGCGCCAGAATCAACCGCGGCAGCACCGCCAGGATGGCGCGCCTACTTCCTCGGCAGCAGCTGCTCCACAAGCGTCGCCCAGTAGCTCGCGCCGACGGGCAGGATCTCGTCGTTGAAGTCGTAGCGCGGGTGGTGGACCATGGCGTCGTCCTGGCCGCGGCCGCCGCCCAGCATGATGTAGCTGCCTTGCTTGGCCTCCAGCATGAAAGCGAAGTCTTCGCCGCCCATCGTCGGGTTGCTGAGGTGGCGCACGCGCGCCTCCCCAGCGACCGCGCGGGCCGCGCTCAGCGTGAGCTTGGTGGCGTCCGGGTCGTTCACGGTGGCCGGGTAGGCGCGGCTGAAGGTGACTTCCGCCTTGGCGCCGAACCCTTCGGCGATGGAGGTGGCGAGCCGGCGCACGCCACGTTCCAGCACGTCGCCCACCTTGGGCTTGAACCAGCGGGCGGTGCCGAGCATCCGCACCGTCTCGGGGATCACGTTGTAAATGTGGCCGCCCGCGATGTGGCCGATCGTCACCACCCCGCTCTCGGTCGGATCGACCTGGCGGGCGACGATCGCCTGGAAGGCGCTGACGATCTGAGCGGCGACCACGATCGGGTCGATCCCGTGGTCGGGGTGGGCGCCGTGCGAGCCCTTGCCGGTGACGTCAATCTCGATATTGGCGACCGCCGCCATGATCGGCCCCTCCCGCCAGCCGAAAGTGCCGGCCGGGAGCTGGGGCCAGTTATGCATGCCGAACACTTGTTCCATCTTGAAGCGTTCGAACAGGCCCTCTTTGACCATCATCTCGCCGCCGCCGAGATTCTCCTCCGCCGGTTGGAAGATCACGTAAGCGGTGCCGTCGAAGTTCCTGGTTTCGGCGAGATATTTGGCCGCACCCAGTAGCATCGTCGTGTGCCCGTCATGGCCGCAGGCGTGCATCACGCCAGGGTGCTGGGAAGCGTAGGGCACGCCGGTCGCCTCCTCGATCGGCAGCGCGTCCATGTCCGCGCGGAGGCCGATGGCGCGCTCGGAGCTGCCGGTGCCGCGGATCACGCCAACGACGCCGGTCCGGGCGATGCCGGTGATGATCTCATCGACGCCGAACTCCTTGAGCTTCTGCTGCACCACGCCGCTCGTGCGGACTTCCTGCAGCGCGAGCTCGGGATGGGCGTGCAGATCGCGCCGCCAGGCGGTCATCTCGTCGTGGAATTCGGCGATGCGGTTGATGATGGGCATCACGGGTGCTCCGGCGGGATGGGCGCTTTCTGCGGCCGCGCGAAGGTGCGCGCAAGGCCCGCGTCCAGTCGCATCGGTGCGAAGCCGAGCAGGCGGCGGGCTGGGGCGATATCGAATGCCTTGTCCTCGGCGAGCCGCCTTATCTCGGCGGCGCGGATCCGGGGCAGGAAGGGCAGGGCGGAGGTGAGCGGTGCGGCGGCGAGCAGGGGTGCCAGCGCGACCGCGATGATGCGGGGCGGGGGAAGGCCGGCGGCGCGGGCCACGGCGCGGACGAAATCGGCGTAGGAAACGGGCTCGGGACCGGCCAGGACCAGCGCGTGTGGGCCGTCCCAGGTGCGAGCGAGCGCGGCGAGGAGCGCGCCCGTCACGTCGTCCTGGTGGACCGGTTGGACGAGCGCGCGCCCGCCGCCGGGCAGGGGCACGACGGGCAGGCGGCGCAGCAGCGCGGCGAGGCGCTGCACATTGTCCTCGCCCGCTGCCCCATAAATCATGGTCGGGTGCAGCATGACGCCGGAGCGGCCGGTGGCGAGAAAGGCGGACTCGCCCGCCAGCACATCGCGGGCATGGTCGTCCGGCCAGCGCGTGAACTTACGGGTGCTGCCGAGCAGAACGAGGCGCGCCGACGCCGGGGCCGCGTCAAGAATGGCGGTGGTAAAGCGCGCATGGGCGCAGGAGACGACCGCCCGCGCGTCCGCCAGTGCCGCCCGCAGCGCCGCCGCGTCCGCGAGGTCGGCGATCCGCGGCGCGGTGGGGATGCCGACCGCTGCCCAGCGCGTCGGATCGCGCACCACCGGCACGATGCCCTGGCCGCGCGCCACCAGCGCCCGACACAGCGCGGCGCCAGAGCGTCCGGAGGCGCCGATGAGATGCACCGTCTCCACGCCGCCCGCCTATACCGTGGCCACTGGCCCGTGCACGGCCATCCGCCTAAGTTTCGCGCCCATACCGTCCAGCTCGGGGGAACAAAAACCATGCTGACACGCCGGACCCTGCTTGCCTCGACCGCCGCGCTCGGCGCCGCCGGACTCGATCTGCCCGGCGCCCGAGCCGCCACGCCGCCCGGGGTCGTCGTCATGGCGAAGCAGATCGACGACGTGATCAGCTTCGATCCCGCCGAATCCTACGAGTTCACCGATAACGAGACAGACGGCAACTGCTACCGCAAGCTGATCGTGCCGGATGCGAAGGATCCCAACAAGATCGCGCCCGATCTTGCCGAGCGGTGGGAGGTCAGCCCGGACGGGATGACCTTCACCTTCCACCTCACCGAGAAGGCCAAGTTCGGCTCCGGCAAGCCGGTCACGGCGGCGGACGCCGAGTTCACGTTCCACCGCGTCGTGCAGCGCAACAAGACCCCAGCCTTCATCATCACCCAGTTCGGCTACACCAAGGACAATGTGGAGAAGCTGATCCGCGCCACCGCACCGAACACGCTGGTGATGGAGCTACCGACCAAGCAGGCACCGAGCTTCGTACTCTACTGCCTGTCCGCCAACGTGGGCTGCATCGTCGAAAAGGCCGCGGCGCTGGCGAACCAGCAAAACGGCGATCTCGGAAACGGCTGGCTGAAAACGCACACGGCCGGGGCCGGCCCCTTCAAGCTCACCTCATGGCAGGCCTCGGACCACATCATCGTCGATGCCAATCCCGGGACCGGGGAGCGGGCAGGGGTAAAGCGGGTCGTGCTGCAGCACGTGAAGGACCCGGCCGAGCAGCTTCTGCTGCTGCAGAAGGGGGGCGTCGATATCGCGCGCGACCTGCTTTCCGACCAGCTTAAGGTGATCGCGGGCAACCCGGCCTTCCACATCGTGGAGAAGGGCCAGGCGAACCAGCTCTACATCGCGATGAACCAGTCGATGCCGGAGCTCGCCAAGCCCGAGGTACACCAGGCGATCAAGTGGGCGATCGACTATCAGGCGATCGCCAAGAACATCACGCCCCAGACCTGGTCGGTGCAGCAGTCCTTCCTGCCGCGCGGTATCCCGGGTGCCCTGACCGAGCAACCGTTCGACCAGGACCTCGGCCGGGCGCGCACGCTGATGGGACAGGCCGGGCTGCAAAACGGTTTCTCCTGCACGATGGACTTCATCTCCGCCCCGCCCTTCGATCAGATCGCCCAGGCGGTGCAGGCCGATTTGAGCAAGATCGGTATCAAGGTGCAGCTGCTGCCCGGCGAGCAGAAGCAGGTGATCACCAAGACCCGCGCACGCCAGCATCAGCTCGCGATGCTGGTCTGGGGGTCGGACTACTTCGACCCGAACTCCAACGCGCAGGCCTTCTGCGCCAATCCCGACGACAGCGACAACAGCAAGCTGAAAATTCTCGCCTGGCGCAGCCACTTCGTTAACAAGCAGCTAACCATGCAGGTCGAGGACGCGGCGACCGAGCTCGATTCCAAGAAGCGGCTCGATCTTTATAAGACGATGCAGGAGGAATTCTGGGACGTGGCACCCTTCGCCATGATGCTGCAACGAAACGCGGTCGCGGCGATGCGGAAGAACGTGACCGGCTTCGAGCTCGGCCCGATGCCGGACTTCACCCACTGGGCGGACATGCGGAAGAGTTGAGCGGCAGCGTCCACGCTCGTCTCGCGCGGCTGGCCGGGACCGCCGGGTCGGTCCCGATCACGCTGTTCGGCCTGATCCTCGTCACCTTCCTGATCGGGCGGGTGATGCCGATCGACCCTGTGATCGCCATCGTCGGCGATCACGCGCCGCCCGACGTCATCGCCCGGGTGCGCGCCGAACTCGGCCTCGATCGCCCGCTGCCGGTGCAGTTCGGGATCTACCTCGACCACCTCCTGCACGGCGATCTTGGCCGCAGCGTGATGACGACGCATCCGGTGACGCAGGACATCGCGACCTACTTCCCGGCGACCTTCGAGCTGGCGACGACGGCGATCATCCTGGCGATCCTCGTTGGCGTACCGGCGGGCGTGCTGGCCGCGGCGCGGCAGGGCTCGCGGCTCGACCATCTCGTGCGGGTGGTGACGCTCACCGGGCAGTCGATCCCGGTTTTCGTGCTCGGGCTGATCTTTCTGCTGACCTTCTACGTGAAGCTCGGGATTGCGCCGGGCACCGGGCAGATCGACGTCGCCTATGACGGGCTGGTGGAGCCGGTCACTCGGATGCTGGTGGTGGATGCGGCGCTGGAGGGCCAGTGGGACGTGTTCTGGGACGCGCTCGCGCACCTCGCGCTGCCCGCGCTTGTGCTGGCCTATTTCAGCCTTGCCTATATTACGCGGATGACGCGCGCCTTCATGCTGGACGCGCTGGCGGGCGAATATATCGTCACCGCGCGGGCCAAGGGCGCCTCGGGGGCGCGGATCGTCTGGAGGCACGCATTTGGCAACATCGCGGTGCCGCTGGTGACGGTGATCGCGCTGGCCTATGCGGGGCTTTTGGAAGGCGCGGTGCTGACTGAGACCGTATTTTCCTGGCCCGGGCTGGGTCTTTACCTCACCGTGTCGCTGTTGAACGCCGACATGAACGCGGTGCTCGGGGCGACGCTGGTGGTGGGGCTGATCTACGTGGTGCTGAATTTGCTAGCTGATCTGGCTTACCGGGTGCTGGACCCGCGGACGCGGTGAGGTTCGTGGTGCGCGCCTGGCTGCTGACCGACGCCCCGAACTCGCGGCGGCAGGCGGCGTGGGGGCGGCGCTATCGCAGCTGGCTGCTGTTCCGCGCCAACCATCTCGCCTTCGCCGGGCTGGTCGTGGTGCTGGTGCTGATCCTCGTCTCGCTCGCCGCGCCGGTGCTCGCCACCCACAACCCGTACGCTCAAGACCTTGCCGACCGGCTTGCCGCGCCCTCGCCGCGACACTGGCTCGGCACTGACGAGCTGGGGCGCGACCTCTACAGCCGGCTCCTCTATGGCGGTCGGATCACGCTCGGCATGGTGGTCGCGATCGTGCTGATGGTGGCGCCGGTCGGCCTGATCATAGGCTGCGTCGCCGGCTATCTCGGCGGCTTGGCCGACCGCGTGCTGATGCGCGTCACGGACATTTTCCTCGCCTTTCCGCGCCTGATTTTGGCACTTGCCTTCGTCGCCGCGCTGCGTCCCGGCATCTCCTCGGCTGTGTTCGCAATCGCGCTGACCTCCTGGCCGCCCTATGCGCGGCTCGCGCGCGCAGACACGCTGACGGTCCGCAATGCCGACTTCATCGCTGCAGTGCGCCTGACTGGGGCCCGGGCGGGGCGGGTGATCCTGCGCCACGTGATGCCGCTGGCCGTCTCCTCGGTGATCGTGCGGGTGACGCTGGACATGGCGGGGATCATCCTGACCGCTGCCGGGCTCGGCTTCCTCGGCATGGGCGCGCAGCCGCCCACCCCCGAATGGGGCACGATGATCGCTGCCACCCGGGGCTACATTCTACAACAATGGTGGGTGCCGACCATCCCCGGTCTCGCCATCTTCGTCGCCGCGCTGGCGTTCAATTTGCTGGGCGACGGGCTGCGCGACGTGCTCGATCCGAAGCAACGCTGATGCTGGTCGAGGTCGAGAATCTGCGGATCGCATTCCCGACCCCGACCGGGCTGAGCGAAGCCGTGTGTGGCATTTCGCTGGCACTCGGGCAGGAGAAGCTCGGCATCGTCGGCGAGAGCGGGTCGGGCAAGTCCCTCACCGCCCGCGCCCTGCTGCGTCTGCTGCCGCGCAGCGCGCAGGTGACGGCCGAGCGGCTCAGCTTCGACGGCATCGACCTGTTGCGCGCCGACGAGCGGACAATGCGCCGCATCCGCGGTCGGCGCGCGGGATTGATCCTCCAAGACCCGAAATTTTCCCTCAACCCGGTGATGGCGGTCGGCGAGCAGATCGCCGAGGCGTGGCGGCTGCACAAACAGGGCGGGCGGCGGGCGGCGCGGGAGGCGGCGCTCGCGCTACTCGATCAGGTCCGCATCCGCGATCCGGCGCGCGTCGCCGGGCTCTATCCGCACGAGCTTTCCGGCGGAATGGGGCAGCGGGTAATGATCGCGATGATGCTGGCGCCGGACCCGGAACTCTTGATCGCGGACGAGCCGACCAGCGCGCTCGACGCCACGGTGCAGGCGGAAATCCTGCGGCTGATGGAGGATCTGGTCGCGCGGCGCGGCATGGCGCTGATCCTGATCAGCCACGACCTGCCGCTCGTGTCGCATTTCTGCGACCGGGTGATCGTGATGTACGCGGGGCGGGTGATGGAGGCGCTGGCGGCGCGCGATCTGGCGCAGGCGCGCCATCCCTATACGCGCGGGCTGCTCGCGTGCCTGCCCTCGCTCGTGCATCCGCGCGCGCCGCTGCCGGTGCTGGCGCGCGATCCGGCCTGGAGCCCGTGACCCTGGCCGGTCGGTGCGCTGCGTTCTATGAACCGCGCGATCCGACCGCCGGAGCCCAGCATGACCTATCTCCTCGCCGACGACCTTCCGACCGTCCCCGCCGGGGAGCGGTTCCGCGCGCTTCTCGCGCGGCCCGGCATCCTGCAAATGCCGGGCGCGCATAACGGGCAGGCGGCGCTGCAGGCGAAGCGTGCCGGGTTCGAGGCACTTTATCTGTCCGGCGCAGCGATGACGGCGCAGATGGGGCTGCCCGATCTCGGCGTGATCACGGTGGACGAGGTCTGTTTCTACATTCGCCAGGTGGCGCGGTCGGCGATGCTGCCGGTGCTAGTCGATGGCGACACGGGCTACGGCGAGGCGCTGAACGTAATGCACATGGTCCGCAGCTTCGAGGATGCGGGCGCGGCCGCGGTGCATATCGAGGATCAGCTGTTGCCCAAGAAATGCGGGCACCTGAACGACAAGAAGCTCGCCGACGCGCACGAGATGGCGGCCAAGGTGGCTGCGGCGCGGCGGGCACGGCGGACGCTTTACCTGATCGCGCGCACCGACGCGGCGGCGAGCGAGGGCATGGACGGCGCGGTGGCGCGGGCGAAGCTCTATTTGCAGGCCGGGGCGGATGCGATTTTCCCCGAGGCGCTGACCACCGCCGAGATGTTCCGCGAGTTCGCGCAACGGGTGCGGGCGCCGCTGCTCGCCAACATGACCGAGTTCGGGCGCACGCCGTTCTTCACCGCCTCCGAGTTCGAGGCGATGGGGTACAAGATGGTGATCTGGCCGGTGAGCGCGCTGCGGGTGGCGAACAAGGCGCAGGAGGAGCTCTATGCGGCTATCCGCCGCGACGGCGGCACGCAGAACATGATTGAGCGGATGCAGACCCGGACGGAGCTGTACGCAACGATCGGCTACCACGATTACGAGGCGCTGGATGCCTCGATCGTGCGGACCGTGATCCCCCAGGGCATGCCCCAGCGGGACGCATGAGGATGCGCCGCCGCGCGGTGATCCTCGGCTCGCTGGCGCTGCCGCTCGCCGCGGCGCGGGCCCAGGAGCCGACCCAGGCGCAGCCCAAGCTGCCGACCGAGAAGCTGGTGATCGTCACGCGCGACGGGGGGCGCCACGAATTCGAGGTGGAGCTGGCCACCACCTATGTCCAGCAGGAAATCGGCGAGATGTTCCGCACCAGCATCCCGCCGAACGAAGGGATGCTGTTCGTCTGGGGCGCGCCGCGCGAGAGCCAGATGTGGATGAAGAACACGCTAGTGCCGCTCGATATGGTGTTCATCAACGCCGACGGCACGATCCGCCATATCGCCGAGAACACGGTGCCGCACAGTCTGCGCGTGATCGACAGCCACGGCCCCGTGGCAGCGACGCTGGAGCTTGCCGGCGGCACCACGGCGCGGCTCGGCATCACGGTGGGTGACAAGGTGTTGGCGCCGCAGTTCCACGACTTGGGATAGCGCCGGCGCTTGCTACCGCGCGAGGCGCGGCAGGAGCGCATCGAGCACCATCCGACCGCGCGCGGTGGCCGCGATGCCGACGGCTGTGCGAATGAGATGCCCTTCCTCGAGCGCGTCGCGCAGCATTCGGCGATCAAGGGCGTCCTCAAGCGCGACGCCGGTGCGCTCCTGGAACCGCGCCGCATCGATGCCTTCGCGCAGCCGAAGGCCCATGAGCAGCGCCTCGCGCGCGCGTTCGGCGGGCGGCACTGGGGTCTGCTCCTTCGTGCCGTGGCCCTGGCGCTCGACCAGATCGGCCCAGTGCTCGGGCGCGCGATGCCGCCGTGTCGCCAATAGCGCGCCGCCGAGATTTAACCGTCCGTGCGCGCCAGGGCCGATGCCCGCGTAATCGCCGTAGCGCCAATAGATAAGGTTGTGGCGGCTCTCCGCGCCAGGGCGCGCGTAGTTGGAAATCTCGTAGGCATCGAGACCGAACCGGCCGGCTTCCTCGCCAGTCGCCTCATAGAGCGAAGCGGCGGTGTCCTCGTCAGGCAGAATGAGTGCGCCGCGCCGATGCAGTGTTTCGAACTTGGTGCCGGTCTCGACGGTGAGCTGATAAAGCGAGAGATGGTCGGCGACGAGGTCGAGCGCCTGCCGCAGCTCCGCGCGCCACGAGGGCACGTCCTGGCCCGGGCGGGCGTAAATCAGGTCGAAGGAGAGGCGCGGGAAGAGTGCGCGCGCCGTTTCCAGCGCGGCGACGGCCTGCGCCGCGTCGTGCAAGCGGCCGAGCAGCCGCAGCGCGTCGTCGTTGAGGCTTTGCACCCCGATCGAAATGCGGTTGACGCCGGAAGCACGGAAATCGGCGAGCCGCGCCGCCTCCACGCTGGTCGGGTTCGCCTCCAGGGTGATTTCGAGATCGTCCGCCGGAGTGAAGAACCGGCGCGCATTCTCGATCAGCGCTGCTGCGGTTTCCGGTTCCATCAGGCTCGGCGTGCCGCCGCCGAAGAAGATCGAGGTAAGCCGCCGCGGGCCGAGCCGCGCCGCTTCCCACGCAAGCTCCGCGCGCAAGGCGCTGGCGAAGCGCTGCTGGTCGATACGCGCGCGTACATGGCTGTTGAAGTCGCAATAAGGGCACTTGGCGAGGCAGAACGGCCAGTGGATGTAGAGGGCGAGGTCTTGCATCGCCCGCTAAGATGGGGCCGCCGCTACGGTTCTTCGAGCAGCACCGGCACCCAGCGCGGCCCGCCCTTGCCCTGCACCAGCGCGATCGCGACCCGGCGCCCCTGCGCCTTGAGCGCCGCGAGTAGGGCTTGCACCGCGGCCGGGTCGGCGACCGGATCGTCGCCCACCTTCACCACCACGTCGCCCGGTTGCAGACCGTCCTCGGCGCCGAGACTGTTCGGCTCGACCGCCTTGATCAGCGCGCCGCCCTGATTTGATGCGAGGCCCGCGCTCTGCCGGTCGGCCTCCGTGAGGGGGGCGAGCGACACGCCGTAATTGACCATTATGTCGCCGTGTTTGCGGGGCGGCGGCGGCTTGACCGGCATGAAAACGTCGGTCGGCGACTGCATGACGGTGGTGGCCATCGTCACCGGCTTCTGGTCGCGCCAGGCGACGATTGGGATCGTCTGACCGATCGGGGAGATCACGATGAGGCGCAGAAGCTCGCGCGAATCGCTGATGTCGCGATTGCCGTAGCGCAGGATCACGTCGCCTTCGCGGATGCCGGCCTTGGCCGCCGGGGAGTTGGTGTCCACGCCTGCGACCAGCGCGCCGACCGCGCGGGTCAATCCGACCGCCTCGGCGATGTCGGGCGTGACCTCCTGCACGCGCAGCCCGACCCAGCCGGGGCGCGAGTGCTCGGGGTCGAGCAGGTGCTGCACGACCATCTTCACCACGTTGGCGGGCAGCGCGAAGCCGAGGCCGATCGAGCCGGTGTTGCCCTCGCTCGAGTAGATCGCGGTGTCCATACCGACCACGCGCCCGACGGGATCGACCAGCGGGCCGCCCGAGTTGCCGTGGTTTATCGCGGCATCCGTTTGGATGTAGTCGTCATAGGGCGTATCCATGATGTTGCGGTTGAGCGCGCTGACGATGCCGGCGCTCACCGACATGCCGACGCCGAGCGGATTACCGATGGCGAGCACCGGGTCGCCTACGCGCAGCTTGTCGCTGTCGCCGAATTCGAGCGTCGGCAAGGGATGGCCCGCGTCCACCTTGACCACCGCCACATCCGCCGCTTCGGCCGCCGCGACCAGCGTGCCCTTGAGCCGGGTCTTGTCCATCAGCCCGACCGCGATCGTCTCGGCGCCCTCGATGACGTGACGGTTGGTGACGATGATTCCCGACTTGTCGATGATGTAGCCGGAACCGAACGCCTCCACGCGCACCGTGCCGGAGCCGTTGCTGGCCGGGCGCTCCTTCGAGATGGTGATGCTGACAACGGCGGGCAGCACGCTCTGGAGCGTGTCGGCATCCATCATGCCCGTCACCCACTCCGCGCGCGGCGCGGCGGCCGGCGACGCGAGCAATGCGATTAGCAGGAAGGCCGCGCGACGCAGCATCGTCGTTCCTCCATCGCCGCGCCGGACTATTTCATTTTCGCCGCGCGCCGTCCATGACGGCCGGGCTTGGCGGACCGCGCGGCGGCGGATATTGGGCGGCACTTTCTCTGCGCTAAGGAGAACCGGAGTATGGCCGCCTGCGACACGGCCGGATCGGTGGCGCGGGTGCGCGCGGCCCTGCTGGCGGCCGGGCACCCCGACACGATCACGCAGTTTCCCGAAGGCACGCGCACGGCGGTGGACGCCGCGGCGGCGGTCGGCTGCACGGTGGCGCAGATCGCCAAGTCGATCGTGTTCCGCGCCGGCGAGCGGGCAGTGGTGGTGATCACGTCCGGCGCCAACCGAGTCGATCCGGCGCGCGCCGCCGCGGTCCTCGGCGTGAAGCTCGCGCGCGCCGACGCCGCCTGGGTGCGCGAGGTGACCGGATTCGCGATCGGTGGGGTTTCGCCGGTCGGGCATACCGGCAAGCCGCTGATGCTGATCGACGAGGATTTGCTGGCGCTCGATCCGATCTGGGCGGCGGCCGGTTCGCCGAACCACGTGTTCCAGACGAGCGCGGCCGACTTGCAGCGCATCACGGGGGCCGCGGTCGCGGCGGTGCGCGCCTAGGCGCGCTGCGACTGCGCGGCCATCCGCACGGCGGCATTGGCGGCGCCGAAGCCGGCATAGCCGCCCTCGCGCTCCACCACCTCGAAGAAGAAACGGTGCTGGAATGCCTCAGTGTAGGCGTGGCGGAACGCGCCTTGCGGGTCCTGGTCATAGAGCAGGCCGAGCCGCGCCATCGGCGCCACCGCCGCGTCGTCCAGCAGGAAGCGTGCCGCCACGTCCTCGTAGTAGTTAGGCGGGATCGCGAGGCACGGTGCGCCCGCCTCGCGGATCGCCGCGACGGTGCGGAACGCATCGTCGCAGGAAAAGGCGATGTGATGCACGCCGGCGCCGGAAAAGGCGCTGACGAAGCGGTTGGTCACGGTGTCGCGTGCCTCGGAGATGTTGAAGGTGAGGCGCAGTGTGCCGCCTTGGTTCACCATGGCGCGGCTTTGGATCAGGCCATAGGGGTCTGGAAGATCCCATAGGGGCTGCGGCTCCAGCCCGAACAGCGCGCGCCAGAACAGCACGTGCGTGTCCATCTGCCAGGCGGGCAGGGCGGTGGCGAGATGGTCGATCTCGCGCAGCCCCGCGTCGCTGCCCGTCGCCGGCAGCAGCACGAAATCATCGTTCCAGAAATCGGCTCCGGGCGCGTCGCGGCCGACGAGGAAGATCAGCGTGCCGTCGGGCGCGCGGATCGCCGGGATCTGGCGCTCGCCGGCGCCGGTGCGCTCCCGCCAATCCGGCGCACGCAGCGCGCGGGCACGGGCGAGCGCCTGCTCGGGGTCGCTGACGCGCAGCGCCATCGCGCAGACCGAAGGGCCGTGGTGCTGGAAATACTCCGCCGCCGCGCTGTCCTGCTCGCAGTTGAGGACGAGGTTGATCGCGCCTTGCCGGTATAGCTCCACGTCCTTGGAGCGGTGCCGCCCGGCCAAACGGAAGCCCAGGCGGTCGAGCAGCGCCGCCAGCGCCTCGCGCGCCGCCGCATCGAGCGCGAATTCCAGGAATTCGATGCGGTCCACGTCGGGGACCGGCGGCAGCAGCGCGGCGTCCGAGGCGCGGGCTTCAGCGAGGATCAGGGAGCGCAGCCCGTCGCGGGCGATCATGCGCGCAGGGGCGGCGCGGAAATGGTCGTTAAACACTTCGAGCGAGAGCGGACCCCGGTAGCCCGCGGCGAGCACGGCGCGCACGAATGCCTCGACCGGCAGATCGCCCTGATAGGGGAAGCAGCGATGATGCCGGCTCCAGGACAGCACATCGAGCGACATTTGCGGCGCGTCGGCGAGCTGGACGAAGAAGATGCGCTCGCCCGGCACCTCGGCAAGACCGGCGGGATCGTCCCGCAAGGCGAGTGTGTGATAGCTGTCCACGATCAGGCCGAGCGCGGGATGCGCGGCGCGCTGCACGATCTCCCACGCGTGGCGCCAGTGGCGGATATGCTTGCCCCACGACAGTGCCTCGAAGCCGACGCGCAGGCCGCGGCGGTGCGCGCGCTCGGCCATTTCGGCGAGGTCGGCGGCGGCGCGCGCGTCGTCGTCGAGCGCCGCCGGCTGGGTGTTGCTGCACACAAGCAAGAGCTCGGCACCCAGCTCCTGCATAACGTCGAACTTGCGCTCGGCGCGGTCGAGATTGCGCGCGCGCTGCGGCTCCGGCATCGCCTCGAAATCGCGGAACGGCTGATAGAGGTCGATCGAAAGCCCGTAATCGCTGGCGATGCGGCGCGCCTCGGCGGGCGTGCCGCTGAAGGTCAGCAGATCGCCCTCCATCACCTCCACGCCGTCGAAGCCCGCGACCGCCGCGGCCTCCAGCTTGTCGGGCAGCGTGCCGCTGAGCGCGACCGTGGCGATGGACTTCCGCAGCGTCATGGCGCTGCCTTGGCTTCGATCAGCACGGCCATACGGCGCAGCGCGAGCTGATAGCCCTGCGTGCCAAACCCGGCGATCACCCCGTCGGCGCGGCGGGAGACGAAGGAATGGTGTCGGAACTCCTCGCGTTGGTGCACATTGGAGATGTGGATTTCGACCACCGGCCCGTCGAAGGCGTTGAGCGCATCCAGGATCGCAACCGAGGTGTGGGTGAACGCCGCCGGGTTGATGACGATCCCGGCGGCGCCTTCGCGCGCCTCGTGGATCCAGTCGATGATCTCGTATTCGCGGTTGCTCTGATGAAAGCGCAGGTCGAGCTTGAGCTCGGCGGCGAGCGCGCGGCAGTCGCGCTCGACGTCGGCCAGCGTCTCGTGGCCGTAGATATGCGGCTGGCGCTTGCCGAGCAGGTTGAGGTTCGGCCCGTTCAGCAGGAAGACGAGCCGGCTCATCGTCAGGCCGCCATGCTCGGCGCGCGCAGGCGCGCATATTCGTCCACCGGCACCGGCACGGCGTCGCGGCGGCCGAGATCATTGAGGTGGATGCGGTAGGTCTCGCGTGCGGAGAATGCGGCGAGCGCCGAGATGACCGTCACGCCGAGTGTAAGCGCGCCGATCTTGAGCGGGATGTTCTCCGATCCCGGCGGGGCCACGCTCGCGAACAACGCCGGCAGGAGCGCGGTGATGGTGGTGCCGATGTTCTGCGCGATCGCCATCGCCGAGACGCGCACCTTGGTCTGGAACAGCTCGGGGTAGAAGCTCGGGAACACCGCGTTGTAGCCCTGATAAAAGAAGCCCCACATGAGCAGCGAGAGCACGATCGCCAGCGGCACGTTGTGGCTTTTGATGGCGTACAGATAGGGGAAGGAAAGCAGACCGGCGATCAGCGAGCCGAAGATGATCGGCGGACGCCGCCCAATTCGGTCGGCGAGATTGCCGACGAAGGGGATCACGATCACCGCCAGGATGTTGCCGAGCACGGGAATCCACAGATAGATCGACGGGCTGAACCTGATGCCGTAGGCCGGTTGCACCGCGTAGGCGCCGCCGAAGATGGTCGCCACCACCGGGACCACGTTCATCAGCGCCATGCAGATCACGCGCAGCATGTCGTCCCAGCTCAGCCGGAACGCATCGACGATCGGCGAGCGCGGGATGGCGCCTTGCAAGTTTTCCTCGGTGAAGGCCGGGGTTTCCTCCACCTCGCGGCGGATGATGTAGCCGGCGATGATGACGATGACGCTGAGCAGGAACGGCACCCGCCAGCCCCAGGCCATGAACGTATCATGGGGCAGGAAGGCGGCGAGCGGCAGGAACACCGCGGCGGCGAGGATCTGCCCGGCCTGCACGCCCTGCAGGCTGAAGCTCGCGTAATAGCCGCGCCTTCCGAACGGCGCGTGCTCGAGTATCATCGAGCTCGAGCCGGAGATTTCGCCCGCGACGGCGAAGCCCTGGATCAGCCGCACGATCACGAGCAGCACCGGCGCGAGCACGCCCACGCCCTGATAGGTCGGCAGGAGACCGACCGCGATGGTGGCGAACCCCATCAGGAACATGCAGAGCAGGAGCACGTTCTTGCGGCCGTGCGTATCGCCCCAGTGGCCGAGCACGAACGCGCCGATCGGGCGCGCGACGTAGCCCACGCCGTAGGTGGCGAGTGAGGCGACGATGGCGACCGTCGGGTTGTCGGAGGGGAAGAAAATCTGTGGGAAAACGAGCGCGGCGGCGGTGGCGTAAATGAAAAAGTCATAGTACTCGAGCGCCGATCCGATCCAGCCGCTGGCGGCGGCGGCGCGGGTTTGGTGCTTGCCGCTCGGCTCGTGTTCCGTCGCACCGGCCATGTTTTGCCTCCCTGTTTGCGTTACCGGCTCGTCGTTTTCGTCCGCAGCTCGTCGAAATGCCGCCGCATCCGCTCGGCGTCCGGCTTGATGCCGGTGAACAGCTCGAAGGCGCGCACCGCCTGGAACACCGCCATGCCGCCGCCATCGAGCGTGCGGCAGCCGATCGCCCGGGCCGCGCGCAGAAGCTCGGTCTCCAGCGGAAAGTAGATGATCTCGGAAACCCACAACGCCGGGCGGAGGAATTCGGGCGGCACGGGGGTGCCCGGGAGCTTCGCCATGCCCACGGGCGTCGTGTTCACAAGGCCGTCAGCTTCGGCGATGGCGGCGCGCAAATCCTTGCCTGCGGCAGCGCGCCCGGCGCCATGGCGGGTGCAGAGATCGGCGGCGACTTGCCGGGCGCGCGCTGTGTCGGTGTCGAATAGCGTGAGCTGGCCGACGCCGAGCTGCATCAGCGCCTCGGCGACCGCCGAACCCGCGCCGCCGGCCCCGACCTGCACCACGCGCTCGCGCTTGGCGTCCGGCAGGCCGCGGCGGAGATTTTCGGCATAGCCATAAAGGTCAGTGTTGTGGCCGAAGCGCCGCCCGTCGCGCAGTACCACGGTGTTGACCGCGTGCAGGGCTCTCGCGTTGTCCGACAGGTCGGTGAGGTGGGGGATCACCTCCTGCTTGCAGGGAAAGGTGATGTTGAGGCCGGCGAAGCCCATCCGCTCGGCCGCAAGCAGCAGCTCCGACAGCGCCTTCACGTCGAGGCCGAGCTTCTGCAGGTCGATCAGCTTGTAGATGAGCTTGAGGCCCTGCGCGGCGCCCTCGCGCTCGTGCATGGCGGGCGTGAGCGAACCTTGGATCCCGGCGCCGATCAGACCGAGCAGGGCGGACGGCTGATCCTGCATGGCCGTTTCTCCCTCGCGATCTTCTGCCGCCCGTACGCACGCGGCGGTCCGGCTGGAATTTTGCGCCGGGTATTGCTGCAAAACGTGGGGCGCGCATCTTGATCCGTCAAGAGCGCCGGAGCATGGTTTCGGCGCTTGTGACGGGGAACGGGCGGGAGGCGAGGATGGCGGAATTGCCGAACTGGATGGCCGCGGACCGGCTTGGCGCCAAGCCGCCGGAGTTCATCGCCCGCGACCGTTCCGTGCATCCGCCGCCGCTTACGCCCGATTACAAGACTTCAGTGCTGCGCTCGCCGCGCCTGCCGCTCTTGTCGTTGCAGAATTCGCTGTCGGAGATCACCGGGCCGCTGTTCGGCCATGACGAGATCGGACCGCTGGATAATGACCTTATTCTCAACTATGCCAAGGACGGCGAGGCGATCGGGCCGCGCATCATCGTGCATGGGCAGGTGCTGGACCAGAACCGGCGCGGCGTGCCGAACGTGCTGGTGGAGTTCTGGCAGGCCAATGCCGGCGGGCGGTACCGGCACCGCAATGACAACTACATCGCCCCGATCGACCCGAACTTCGGCGGCTGCGGACGGTGCCTGACCGACGAGACGGGCTACTACTACTTCCGCACCATCAGGCCGGGTCCGTATCCGTGGCGCAATTACGCCAATAGCTGGCGGCCGGCGCATATCCATTTTTCGATCTTCGGCACGGGGTTCGTGCAGCGGCTGATCACCCAGCTCTATTTCGAGGGCGATCCGCTGATCCCGCTCGATCCGATGTTTAACGGCATCCCGGATAAGGAGGCGGCGGAGCGTCTGATTGCGCCGTTGGACTTCAATGCGCAGGTGGAACTCGACACGCTCGCCTACCGCTTCGACATCGTGCTGCGGGGCCAGCGTTCGACCTTGTTCGAAAACAAACTGGAGGGGAACTGAGCCATGCCGCAACCCCTTTCATACCTAAAGGAAACGCCCTCGCAGACCGCCGGGCCTTATGTGCATATCGGCCTTATCCCGCATCAGGCTGGCTTCGACATTTTCGACAAGAATTTCAGTAACGTGCTGGTGAGCGAGGCGACCGAGGGCGAGCGCATCCGCATCGAGGGGCGGGTGATCGACGGTGCCGGAACGCCCGTGCGCGACGCGCTGCTGGAGATTTGGCAGGCGAACGCCTGGGGGCGGTACAACCATCCGCTCGACCGGCAGGACAAGAAGCTCGACGCGAGTTTCCGTGGCTGGGGGCGCACGGGAGCGGATTTCAGCACCGGCGTTTATACGTTCGAGACGATCAAGCCCGGTGCGGTTGTCGGCCGTGCCGGGAAGGGTACGATGGCGCCACATATCAACTTCTGGATCGCCGCGCGCGGGATGAACATCGGCGTGCATACCAGGATGTATTTCGCCGACGAGCAGGCGGCGAACGAGGCCGACCCGGTGCTCAAGCTGATCGAGCAGGAGCACCGGCGCGCGACGCTGATCGCGCCGCGGAAGATGGACGGCGGCAAGGCGGTCTATACGTTCGATATTTATTTGCAGGGCGAGCGGGAGACGGTTTTCTTTGATATATGATGGCGGTATCTTCCCCACCGCTCCCTAACCCTCTCCGCCCCCGAGGGCGGAACGGGCTGGGGCGAGGTGGGGGTGTCAGCGAGCCTTCAGCCACTCGGTCAGGAGCGTCTGCAACTTGCTCTGGTTCCGGCTACAAAACATGCCGATATGGCCGCCTGGCACGGCCTGGGCGGTGTAGTCCTTGCTGCCGAGCCGATCGCCCATCGCGCGGCTGGCGGGGGCGGGGATGATGTGGTCGGTCTCGCTGTAGATGTTCAGTACCGGCATCGTCACCGATTTCAGATCGACGCGCCGGCCGCCGACCAACAGCTCGTTCTTCGCTAGCAGGTTGCGCTGGTAGAGATCCTTGAGCCATTGCCGCGCCGCCTCGCCCGGATGCGCCGGGCGGTCAGCGAGCCATTTCTCCATGCGGAGGAAATTGGCGAGCGCGGCACGGTCCTGCCCCACTTCCAGCAGCGTGAGATTGTATTTGGCGAGCGTGCGGAGCGGCGTCATGAGCGAGAACATCGCGCCACCGACCTCGCCCGGGACGTTGCCCATCGTATCGACCAGCAGGTCGATGTCCTCGGGACTCAGATTGCGCGTCCAGACATTCATGAACCCACGATTGAGCCGCTCCTCCGCCTTGTCGGCGTGGAAATCGACCGGGGTGACGCAGGTGATGAGGTTCCGCACCCGCTCGGGATGCAGGGCGGCGTAGCAGAGCGATAGCACCCCGCCCTGACAGATGCCGAGCAGGTTCACCTTGTCAATGCGGTGCCGGTCGCAGATCGTGTCGATGAAGCCGTCCATGTAGAGGTCGGTCAGATCGGCGAAATCGTCGTAGCGGTCGGCCTGTGAGGGATGGCCCCAGTCGAGCACGTAGACCTCGGAGCCGTGCTCCGAGAGGTTGCGCAGGAAGGATCGGTCCTCCTGCAAGTCGAGTACCGTCCAGCGCCCGACCATCGCATAGACGACCAGCACCGGCGTGGGGATCACAGGCTCGCGGCGCGGCAGGATGCGATACAGCGTCTTGCCGCCGATGCGGCCCACTTCCTCGCGCGGCGTCAGCGCGAGATCGACGTCCTTGTCGCGCATCTCGGCGAGCAGCGCGGCGGCGTTGGCGGCGCGGGCGCCGAAATCGGCGAGCTCGGACAAGCTTGGCAGCATGGAAAGGCTGGTGCTCATGCGGGGCGTGCTCCCTTGGCAGCGGGACGAGCGGGCTGCGGCGGGGACGCGGCCGGTGCTGATTGTTTCAGCGCGCGCAGCTCGCGGCGCAACGCGTGAAGCTCGCGCGTCATGTCGTGCATTCGCCGGTGCACCTCGTCCAATTCGCTGCGCGTCGGCAGGTCGAGCGCGCGTGCGAAACCTTCCGTGAGCTTGCGGACCTCCTGGCGCTGGCGCATGGCCGCGCGGACGAATCGCTGCTGCACGGCGGCGAACTCATCCGAGCGATTGAACTCCATCAGCACCTGGTCGAGCACGTTGTTCCAAACGTCCAGCGCCTCGCCCGCACTGTCGGTCGTCCCGCCCTCGGCGCGGCGGCGCGCCATCTCCGCCTGGAACCGCTGGCAGGTGCGCAGCCCGACCGAGAGTGCCGCCATCATGTATTGCTGGGTGACGGCCACCAGCTCGGCGGCGGGCACGAGCGAGGGCAGGGCAGAGGGTTCGGTCACAGGAAGGTCGGCCAATTGCGGCAGGTCGAACACTTCGAGCATTTCCTCGAGAAACGGCGCGATGGGGCCGGTCCAGAGGTCGGGTCGCCCCGCCTGTTTCAGCATCGCCTGCATTGCCGGTGCGCCGCGATGTTCAAGCAGCGCCTGCCCGGCGCCGGCGAAGGCGGCGAACATCCGCATGGGCGCCGTCCATGCCTGCTCGAACAGGGCGGCGATGTCGCTGGAACCGTTGGTTTCGCTCATAGGGTCTTCGCCATTTCGCGCAGCGCGAATTTCTGCACCTTGCCGGTGGACGTCTTGGGTATGGCGCCGAATACCACTTTTTTCGGCACCTTGAACCGCGCCAGGTGCTGGCGGCAGAAGGCGATCAGTTCGGCTTCGGTCGGCCGGTCGGCGCCTGGCTTCAGCTCGATGAAGGCGCAGGGAATTTCTCCCCAGGTGGGATCGGGGCGCGCGACCACGGCGGCGAGAAAGACCGATGGGTGCTGCGACAAAACCTCCTCCACTTCCAGGCTGGAGATGTTTTCGCCGCCGGAGATGATGATGTCCTTCGAGCGATCCTTGATCTCGATATAGCCGTCTGGGTGCCACACGGCGAGATCGCCCGACAAGTACCAGCCGTGCCGCAGCGTGTTCTCGGTCGCCTCCTTGTTGCGGAGATAGCCCTTCATCACGGTATTGCCGCGCTGCATGATCTCGCCCACCGTCGTGCCGTCGCGCGGCACCGGACGCATGGTCTCGGGATCGCCCACCATCATGTCCTGCAAGGTCGGATAGAGCACGCCCTGGCGCGCCATGTTGGCGTAGCGTCGCTCGGGCGGGAGCGTGCGCCATTCCGGCTGGAACACGCAGGAAGTGGAGGGGCCGTAGGTCTCCGTCGCGCCATAGAGATGCGTGACCTCGAAGCCGATTTCCTCAAGCGCTCGCAAGACCGATGAGGGCGGCGCGGCACCCCCCGTGGCGGCGCGTACCTTGTGATCGATCCGGCGGCGCTGCTCGGCCGGCGCGGTGGCCAGCATGTTCATTACGATCGGTGCACCGCAGAGATGCGTCACCTTGTGCTTTTCGATCAGCGCGAAGATCGTCGCCGGTTCCACCTTACGGAGGCACACTTGCGTCGCGCCGACCGCGACCGTCGCCCATGGATAGGACCAGCCCGAGCAGTGGAACATCGGCAGCGTCCAGAGATAGACGCTCTCGAAGCTGAGGCCGAACATCAGCGCGTTGGCGAGTGCCTGCAAATATGCGCCGCGATGATGGTAAACGGCGCCCTTGGGATCGCCGGTCGTGCCGGAGGTGTAGAGCAGGCAGAGCGACTGCCACTCGTCCTCCGGCAGCGACCACGCGAAATCGGGATCGGCGGCGGCGAGCAGCGACTCGTAATCGCGCGCGGCCGGGGGCAAGCCCTCCCCGATGCCGATCAGCGTGATCGGGTGATCGACCTGCGGCAGCGCCTCGGCGACGAGGGCGGTATAATCGGCGTCGGCGATCAGCACCTTGGCGTTCCCGTGGTTGAGCGAAAACGCGATGGTCGCGGCGTCGAGCCGCGTGTTGAGCGGGTTGAGCACCGCGCCCAGCATCGGCACCGCGTAGTGCGCCTCGATCATCTCGGGGATGTTGGAGGCGATGATCGCCACCGTATCGAGCCGGCCGACACCGAGTCCGGCGAGCGCGCCGGCGAGGCGCGTGCAGCGTTCGAGCAGTTCGGCGTAGGTGCAGCTTCGTTCGCCGTCGATCACGGCGGTTTTCAGGGGATAGGCGCGCGCCGCGCCGGTGAGGAAGGAAACGGGCGACAGCGGCACGTAATTGGCGCCGCTGCGATCAAGCCCCGTCTCGAACGGGTGGCGCATCGTGGTTCCTTCCATGCGATCCTCCCAGACTCTCTCTCCGCCCCTGGCGGCGGAGAGCCCCGGATTAAGTCCAGGGTGGGGAGAGGTGGGGGAGTGCCCGGCAGCCGGTGTTTCTCCCACCTCCCCTAGCCCCCCCGCCCCCAGGGGCGGAGGGGAAGACCTGTGCAGGGGCGGCGGGCGCAGGCGCTACAGCCCCGACACCAGATGCCCGCCGTCCACCACGACGACGCTCCCGGTCATGAACGAGCCGGCGTCAGAGGCGAGCAAGAGCAGCGCACCGTCAAGCTCGCGCGCCTCGCCCAGGCGGCGCTGCGGGATGCGCTTGATTAGCGCGTGACCGGGCGGGCTCGCGAAGAATTCCGCGTTGAGCTCGGTCGCGATATAGCCCGGTGCGATGGCGTTGACGCGGATGTTGTGCCGCGCCCATTCCAGCGCGAGCTGCTTCGTCATCTGGATCACGCCGGCCTTAGAGACCGCATAGGCGGCGACGCCGCCCGCCACGCGCAGACCGAGGATCGAGGCGATGTTGACGATGCTGCCGCCCGTCTGATGGCGCACCATGCGCTGCGCCGTCTGCTGCGCGGCGAGCCAGACGCCCTTGAGGTTGACGCCGATCACCTGATCCCAGCCGCTCTCGGTCACTTCCAGCGCGGGCTTGGTTTCGGTCACGCCGGCATTGTTGACGAGCACGTTCACTGGGCCGAACGCGGCTTCGGCTTCGTCGAGCGCGCGCGCGACGCTTTCCGCCTTGCTTACGTCCATGACCACGGCAGCTGCCGTGTGCCCTGCGGCGCGGATGGAATCGACACTTGCCGCCAAGGCTTCCTTCCGCCGCGCGGCGAGCGTGACGCGCGCGCCCGCTTCGGCGAGCCGCGCGGCGAAGTGCTTGCCGAGGCCGCTGGAGGCGCCGGTGACGCAGACGTGCCGCCCGGCGAGGCTGAACAGATCCGACACTAGGGCTCCCCCCCGCGCACCCGTTTCCACACTAGGATCGAGCGCCCCTCCTGGCCATCGTAATAACTGCGATAAGGCGCGGTAGTGATGGTCAGCGTGTCACCCTCGAGTTTGAAGAACCGCACCTGATCGGTGCCGGTCCAACCCTGGTTCCAGGAGATGTCGATATGGTGGACGACGCTGCCTTCGCTGAGCGTGTAGGTTCCGGCATAAGCGACCATCGAGCCGAGAAGCTGCACGCCCTCCTCGTCGGTCGGCACCACGTCCTTGGGCGCGGCGCGGTCGCTGCGCGCGAAGATGGCGTACATCCGTCCGTCCGGCGCGTAGCCGAGATAGCCGTCCGGGTTTTCGCCGAATTGGTTGAAGCGGCGCCCGGTGGACAGGACCTCGCGGACATAGGAATGCAGCTTCCAGGTGCCGATCACGGGCGACGCTTGCGGCTGTGCATCGGTCATGACCTGCTCCTCCCTCGGCTTTGTGGCGCCGACGCGCGCTTATTGTGGGCCAAAGGTGCGGCTTGCGGCGCCGCTTGTCCAGGCGGAACCCCGCCGCCTTGCGCGATCACGGGAACGTTGGTGTTCAGCCCCCGAGGAAGGCGCGGGTCCATTCCTCGTACATGCCCTCCCGCGTTACGCGCTTCATCAGCGCGGCGGGCGCGACGCCTTCGAGCTTCGCCGGCGGCACGCCCTCGCGGAGCGCCTTCAAAGTTGTATAGACCGCCTGCACAGCGGCGGCGAAAGGCTGATGGCCTTGCAGCGCGATCCGCACGCGCCGGCTGGCGAGATAGACCTTGTCGAGCAGGTCGGCCGGGACACCGCCGAGCAGCAGCGGCACGCGCACGGCCGCCGAGAGCGCCTCGAGTTGTTCGCGCGTCAGGCCGCCGGCGATGAAAAGGCCATCGACGCCCGCCTGCTCATAGGCGCGGGCGCGTGCGATCGCATCGTCGATGCCGGTGATCGCCGGGGCGCTGGTGCGGCCGATGATGCAGAGCGACTTGTCTTCGCGCGCCGCGAGTGCCGCGCGCATCTTGCCCACGCCTTCCTCAAGCGGGATCAGGGCGGGTTTCTTTTCGCCGAAACGGCGGGGCAGGTCAGTGTCTTCGATGGTAAGGGCGGCGACGCCGGCGGTTTCAAGTTCCTGCACCGTGCGCATCACGTTGAGCGCGTTGCCGTAGCCGTGGTCCGCATCGACCATCAGCGGCAGCTTGCCCGCACGGTTGATGCGGTAGGCTTGCTGCGCGAATTCGCTGAGGGTCAGCACGATAAGATCGGGCGCGCCGAGCACGGTGAAGGAGGCGATGGAGCCGGCGAACATGCCGACCTCGAAGCCCAATTCGTCGGCAATGCGCGCCGAGATCGGGTCGAATACTGAGCCCGGGTGAATGCAGGCATCGCCTGCGAGCACGGCGCGGTAGCGTTCGCGGCGGTCGGTCCAGTGCATGGGTGTTTCCTTCACGTTGCGTTCTTTCTGGTTTCACGCGAGTGCGCCGGGAGGTTGGCGGGAAGGAGAGGGTGAAACTCCGTCATGACGAAGCGAGTGCCTACCGCATCCGCCGCGAACCATCCACGTGACGCGGCCAACATGATGCGCTGGGCGCGTCGGCTGCAGGGAGTCCGGACGCCGGCATCGTCGGGTTCTTCGATGCCGTCACCGCGGCTCACGCGGTCCTCGCAATGACCCCTTCGGAGAGCCCTCTGCTAAAGCTCTCCGTGGTTCTCTGCCTGTCCTGCGCATCCTCTGTGTGAAAACCTAAACCCCATATCCCGCCAGTCTCTCAGCTGTCGCCGCGATGTCCGCTTCGCTCAACAGCACTGGCCCGCCGATCATCAGGCTGAGCCAGTACTGCCGCGCCAACGCCTCCAGCTCCACCGCCAGCCACATCGCTCGCTTTAGGCTTTGGCCGCATACGATCATCCCGTGATTGGCGAGCAGGCACGCCGAGCGACCGTCCAGCGCGCGCAGGGCATGGCGGGCCAATTCCTCGGTGCCGAAGGTGGCGTAAGGGGCGCAGCGCACGTCGCTTCCGCCGAATACTGCGACCATGTAATGGCAGGACGGGATTGGCCGCCGCGCGATCGCGAGCGCGGTGCAATGGGGCGGGTGCGCGTGTACGACCGCCCCCATCTCCGGCCGGTTGAGCAGAATGTCGCGGTGAAGGCGCCACTCGGTCGAAGGCTTGGCCGGGCCTTCCCAATCCGACGCGCCGGGTGCGAGCGGCATAGCCGCCACCTGCCCGGGCTGCATTTCCTCATAGGGCACCGCCGAGGGGGAGATCAGAATGCGCGAGCCGAGCCGCAGGCTGATATTGCCCGAGGTGCCCTGGTTGATTCCGAGGGCGTTCAGCTGCCGGCACGCGGCGACGATCGCCGCCCGTGCCGCCGCTTCGTCCACCTCAGGTCAGCCGCACGCGCACGTAGGAGCCGGGCGCGTCCTCGATCGGCTTCAGCTTGCCGTCGCCAGGCTTGCGGGCGGGCACCATCGCCTTGTCGTGGGCAGTGATCCAGCGGTGCCAGTCCGGCCACCAGGAGCCGGCCATCTCGGTCGCTCCTTTCAGCCACTCCTCGGGCTCCGGCGGCAGCGCCTCATTCACCCAGTGGCCGTATTTGCCGCTGCCCGGCGGGTTCACGACGCCCGCGATATGGCCGGAGGCCGCCAGCACGAATCGGCGCTCGCCTGACAGAAGCTGCGTACCGCGATAGGTGCTGCGCCAGGGCGCAATGTGGTCCTCGCGCGTGGACAGGAAATAGGCCGGGGTCTTGACCTTGCGGAGGTCTATCGGCACGCCCGCGAGCTCGATCCCGCCCGGCTCGCGCAGCAGATTCTCCTGATACATTTTCCGTAGGTAGAAGCTGTGCATCCGCGCGGGCATCCGCGTGGAATCGGCGTTCCAATAGAGAAGGTCGAACGGGAACGGCTCGTTGCCGAGCAGGTAGTTGTTCACCACGAACGACCAGATCAGGTCGTTGGCGCGCAGCATGTTGAATGTGGTGGCCATCTCGCTGCCCTCGAGATAGCCGCGCTTGTTCATCTTGTCCTCGAGGGCGCGAAGCTGCTCCTCGTCGATGAACACGCCGAGCTCGCCCGCTTCAGCGAAATCCATCAGCGTAACGAAAAACGTGGCGGTCTTGATCCGGTCGTCGCCCTTCGCCGCCATGTAGGCCAGCGTCGACGAGAGCAGCGTGCCGCCCAGGCAGTAGCCGATCGCATTCACGTCACGCTCGCCGGTCGCCTGCTCGATCGCGTCCAGCGCCGCAAGATAGCCCTCCGTCATGTAGTCGTCGAAGCCCTTCTCGGCGAGCTTCTCGTCGGGGTTGACCCAGGAGATCACGAACACCGTGTGTCCCTGGCTGACGGCCCAGCGCACGAAACTGTTCGAGGGTCGGAGGTCGAGGATGTAGAACTTGTTGATCCAGGGCGGCCCGATCAGCAGCGGGCGCTTCAGCACCTGCTCGGTCGCCGGATCGTACTGAATAAGCTGCATCAGATCGTTCTGGTAGATCACTTTGCCGGGCGAGACGGCGATGTTCTCGCCGAGCTTGAACGCCTCCATGTCGGTCATCTTGATGCGGAGCTGGCCCTTGCCCCGCTCGAGATCGGTCAGCAGGTTGTTCAAGCCGCGCAGCAGATTCTCCCCGCCGGTTTCCGCGGTCTTGCGCAGCACCTCGGGGTTCGTCAGCACGAAGTTGGACGGGCTCATCGCGTCGATGAACTGGCGCGAGTAGAAATCCACCTTGGCCGCGGTCTTCGGGTCGAGCCCGTCGGCTTGCTTCACCACGTCCTGCACATAGCGCGCCGACAGGAGGTAACTCTGCTTGATGAAGTCGAACACCTCGTTCTCGCGCCAGGCCTGGTCCTTGAAGCGGCGATCGGAGGAGGGTGCGTCGATCACCCGCTCGGCCGGCATCCCCATAATCCGCTTGGCGGTGTTCTGCCAAAGCGTCAGGTAATCCTGCCAGAAGCCGAGCTGCGCCTGCATCAGCTTGGCCGGATTGGCGATCAGCCGTGCCGTCATTTCCATGAAGGCCTGGCCGAGCCCGGCCGAATCCATCGCCGGCTCGCCGCTCGCCTGGCGCTTCAGCCAGTCCATCACCAGCCGCTGGGACCGCTCGGCGATGTCGGCCATGGAGCGGCCGACCGTCGCCGGGTCCGGCATCTTGAAGCCGGCGGCTTGTTCTTTCGTCTCGTTGTCGGCCATGCGGCGATCCTTTGCGGCGCGTTCGCCAGAAGCTACACAGGCCGCCCGAATTCGGGCACGGCCGGAGCGGTCCAGGCGAACACGGAGTCCCTTTAATGCGGGCGGAAGCTAGAGGCGCAAGAGGGCGGCATCAAGGCGAGCCCGCTTGCGGGCGCGCAAGCCTGTTGCGCCGCACCGGCAGCGCTCTGCTGGCAGGCGCGCTTTCGGCATGCTCGCTGCTGCCGACCGCCGTCCATCGCTTCGAAGGGGGCGAGATCAATCAGCCGCAGCCGCCCCCACCCGGCGAGAACCGGCCCTACCCTAATCTCGCCTCGGTGCCGGCGCGCCCCGCCCCGCCCGACCAGGCCGCATTGGCGGCGCTCTCACAATCGCTGACGTCGGACCGCGAGAACGCCCGGCACCTCTTGATGCCGGCGCCCGATCCGTCGCTGCCGAGCACGTCGCCCGCGCTGTTCGGGGTCGGCACGGTGCCGCCGCCGGCACCGCAGGCCGCGGCCAACGCCGCGCCCGACGCTTCGTTGCCGCGGCCGGCGCCGGCTGCCCCGACTGGCGGCGCGGCCGCCAGCCTTGCCGCCGCCAACGGGCCGACGGTCAGCGTGCCGTCCCGCCCGCCCGTTGCGGCGCAGCCGCTGTCGCCGCCGCCCCCGGCCCAGGTTGCCGCCGCCGCTGCGCCCACTGCCGCGCCGCCCAGCGTGCCACCGGCGCCGCCGCGCGCTCCGGCTGGCCTCGCGCCGACGCAAGCCGCCGCCCGGACAGCGCTGCCGCCCGCCCCGCCGCGTCTCCCCGGCACTCCGGCCAGCACCGTCGCGGTTGATTTCGCGCGCGGCTCCGCCGTGCTGCCTGCGCAGGCCGCCGACGCCCTAAAGGCGCTCGCCGCCAAGCGCGGGAACCATCCGATCGCTGTGGTCGGCGGCGGCGATGCCGCCAGCGATTCGCCGGCCGCCCAGGGCGAGGCGGTCATGCTCGGCCTGCAGCGCGCCCAGGCAATGGCGCAGGCGCTGGCCGCGGACGGGGTGCCGGCGGATGCCATCCGTCTTGACTCGCAAGCAAGCGGTCGCGGCGGCACCGCGCGCATTCTAGAATGACCTCGCGCTTCCGCTCCCTCCACCCGAAAGCCCCGATGATGTCCGACGAGTTCCACCGCATCCGACGCCTGCCGCCCTACGTCTTCGCCGAGGTGAACACCGCCAAGGCGCGGGCGCGCGCTCGGGGCGCGGACATCATCGATCTCGGCATGGGCAACCCCGACAGCCCGACCCCGCCGCACATCGTCGCCAAGCTGGTGGAAGCCGTGCAGGATCCGCGCACGCACCGCTACTCGGTGAGCAAGGGGATCCCCGGCCTACGCCGCGCGCTCGCCGCCTATTATCGTCGCCGCTTCGATGTCGGGCTCGATCCCGAGACCGAGGTGATCGCCACGCTCGGCTCCAAAGAGGGGCTGGCCAATCTCGCCAGCGCCATCACCAGTCCCGGCGACACGATCCTGGTGCCCAATCCCTCCTACCCGATCCACCAGTTCGGCTTCATCATCGCCGGGGCCGCCGTACGTTCGATACCGGCCACCCCGGACGAGGAAATGCTACGGGCGCTCGATCGCGCGGTGCGCCATTCGGTGCCCAAGCCCACCGCGCTGATCGTAAATTTTCCCTCAAACCCAACGGCTTATCTGGCGGACTTGGACTTCTACCGCGAGATCGTCTCGTTTGCCCGCCAGCACGAGATCTGGGTGATGAGCGATCTCGCCTATGCCGAGATCTATTTCGGTGCCCGCGTGCCGCCCTCGATCTTGCAAGTGCCGGGTGCCAAGGACGTGGCGGTCGAGTTCACCAGCCTTTCCAAGACCTACTCCATGCCGGGCTGGCGGATAGGCTTCGCCGCTGGCAATCCGCGGCTCATTTCGGCGCTCGCGCGCATGAAGTCCTACCTCGACTACGGCGCCTTCACGCCGATCCAGGTTGCCGCCACCGCGGCGCTGAACGGGCCCCAGGAGTGCGTCGCGCAGATGCGCGCTCTCTATAAGGAGCGGCGGGATGTATTGATCCGCGGCCTCGCCGCCGCCGGGTGGGACGTGCCGAGCCCCGAAGGTTCGATGTTCGCCTGGGCGCCGCTGCCGCCGCGCTTTGCCCATCTCGGCTCGCTCGAATTCAGCAAGCTCCTGCTGGAGCGCGCCCGGGTGGCGGTTTCCCCCGGCATCGGCTTCGGCGAGCACGGGGAGGGTTACGTCCGCATCGCGCTGGTGGAGAACACCCATCGTCTCCGCCAAGCCACCCGCAATATCCGCGCCTTCCTCCATCAAGGCTCCAACCGCGCCGAACCGGCCTCGGTGGCGGCCGCATGATGGCCGCCCTCCCCCGCTGCTCCTGCGGCGCGGCGACCTCTCCCGCCTTCGCGGGAAAGGTGATCCCTACGCCTCTCCCGCTTGCAGGAGAGGCCGGAGCGCAGCGCCGGGTGAGGGCGTGCATCGCATGACCCGCCCCCTCTCCATCGGCCTCGCCGGCCTCGGTACCGTGGGTGCCGGCGTGCTGAAGCTCCTGCGCGACAACACCGGCCTGATCGCCGCCCGGGCCGGGCGGCCAATCGCCGTCACCGCCGTCTCCGCCCGCGACCGCCATCGCGAGCGCGGGGTCTCGCTCGCGGGCCTGCGTTGGTACGACGACCCCGCCGCTCTCGCCGCGGACCCCGCGATCGACGTGGTCGCCGAGTTGATCGGCGGCGCCGAGGGGCCGGCCCGCGCGCTGGTCGAATCGGCGCTCGCCGCCCGCAAGCCGGTCGTCACCGCCAACAAGGCCCTGATCGCCGTCCACGGCACCGAGCTGGCCGCGCTCGCCGAGGAAACCGGCACACCCTTGGCCTTCGAAGCCGCGGTCGCAGGCGGCATCCCGGTCATCAAAGCGCTGCGCGAGGGGCTGGCCGCCAACCGCATCACCGGCCTCTCGGGCATCCTCAACGGCACCTGCAACTATATCCTGACGCAGATGACCGAGCACGGGCGGGAGTTCGCCGACGTGCTCGCCGACGCCCAGCGCCTCGGCTACGCCGAGGCCGACCCGAGCTTCGACATCGACGGGATCGACGCCGCCCACAAGCTCGCCATCCTCGCCGCGCTGGCCTTCGGCCGCCCGGTCGCCTTCGAGGCGGTGCACGTGGAGGGCATAAGCCGCGTCTCCGCACTCGACATCGGCTTCGCCGCCGAACTCGGCTACCGGATCAAGCTGCTCGGCATCGCCCGTGCGGCGCCGGGCGGCGGGATCGAGACCCGGGTGCATCCCTGCATGATCCCGCTTTCGGCCCCGATCGCCCGGGTGGACGGGGTGTTCAACGCAGTGGTCATCGAGGGCGATGCGGTCGGGCGGATCATGCTGGAGGGCCGCGGCGCGGGCGCCGGCCCCACCGCCTCGGCAGTCGTCGCCGACCTGATCGACCTCGCCCGCGGCCGCACGACCCCGGTCTGGGGCGCCCATTCCGGGGCGCTCTCGGCCGCCCCCTCGGTGCCGATCGCGGCCCATGTCGGCTGCTACTATCTCCGCCTGATGGTGGTCGATCGGCCTGGGGTGATCGCCGACGTGACCGCGATCCTGCGCGACCTCGGGGTCTCGCTGGAATCCATGCTCCAGCGCGGCCGGGCGCCGGGGGAGGCGGTGCCGGTGGTCCTCGTCACCCATGAGACGCCAGAGAGCGGGATGCGGGCGGCGCTGGAGCGGATCGCCGCGCTCGACGCGGTGCTCGAACCCCCCGCGCTGATCCGGATCGAGCCGGGCTGAGGCGGTACCAAACCCGGCTCGGTCGCCCGCGACCCGGTACAAATTCCGCGCTCCGCCGCCCGATCCCGGTACGAAACTCGGCGCTACCGCGCGAAAGCCGGTACAAAACGCGCCTGAAAATCCCGCCAGGCGGTACAAACCTGATAGCGGGGCAGGAATGCGTCATGCAGGGCAATCGCGCTTCCCGAACATCAGCGGACGACCCGCGATGGAGTTATAGCCGACCCGTCACGCTCGGGCCGGGTGCCACACCTCGGCCATGGCGATCATCTCGCGCACCAAGGGCGCCACTTCCTGCGCCCAGCGGCGGCCGGAGAACACGCCGTAATGGCCGACCCCGGTTTGCAGGTGATGGCGCTTCATCGCCGGGCGGATGCCGGCGCAGAGATCGAGCGCGGCGAGCGTTTGGCCGATCGCGCAAATGTCGTCGCGCTCGCCTTCCACCGTCAGCAGCGCGGTGCGGCGGATCGCCTCGGGGCGCACCGTGCGGCCGTAATAGGTGAAACGACCGCCCGCCAGCTCGGCCTCCTGGAACACGCGGCGGACCGTTTCCAAATAGAACTCGGCCGGCAGATCCATCACGGCGTTGTATTCGTCGTAGAAGCGCCGGTGCGTCGCGGCGGTGGCGGAATCGCCGCTCATCAGGCTGCGGAACTGGCCGAAATGCGCGCTCAGATGCCGGTCGATGTTCATCGACATGAAGGCCGCGAGCTGCATGAATCCCGGATAGACAAGGCGCCCGGCGCCGCGATGGCGCCACGGCACTTTGGCGATCAGGTGCCGCTCGAACCATGCGATCGGGCGCGAACGGGCCAGCTCGTTCACCTTGGTCGGGTTGATGCGCGTGTCGATCGGGCCGGCCATCAACGTCATGCTGCGTGGCTGCGCCGGATTGGCCCCCTCCGCCATCACCGCGACGGCCGCGAGCACTGGCACGGTCGGCTGGCAGACCGCGATGACGTGCGTGCCGGGGCCGATGCGTTCGATGAAGCGGATGATGTGCGCGATCATCTCGTCGAGCCCGAAGCGGCCGTCCGAGAGCGGGATGTCGCGCGCGTTCTTCCAGTCGGTGATGTAGGTGTCGTGGTCGGGCAGCAGCACCTTCACCGTGCCGCGCAGCAGCGTGGCGAAGTGCCCCGACATCGGCGCCACCACCAAGACGCGCGGCTGCGGCACCGCCGGCTGTTTCCTGAAATGCAGCAGGGCGCCGAACGGCGTCTCGTCCGCCACCTCCTCGCTCACCTCGGCGAATCGGGGGCCGACGCGAACGATGTCCAGCCCGAAGGACGGGCGGCGGTGGGAAAGGCCAGCGGCGGCGAGCATTTCGAAGGCGGCGCGGGCGGTATGCACGCTGGCCGGCGTCAGGCCGCCGAAATCGAGCTGCCGCAGCAGTCCCGCCGCGCCGCTGGCGAACGGTCGCCAGGCCGCGAGCATGTCCGCCTGCGTCTGGTAAAGGTTGTAAATCATATGGTTCGGCGGAGCTGCCTTTCCCGCTGGACCGCAGCGCTTGGCGGCCTATACTGCAATGCAGCATCGAAAGAGCCCGTGCGGCAAGGGGGTGCAGGGTGGCCGAAGCCACGCTTCTGATCAGCAGCAAGAACTACTCATCCTGGTCGCTGCGCGGCTTCCTGCTCGCCCGTCTCGCCGGCCTCGACTTCGAGGAGAAGCCGGTCGATCCCAACGATCCCGCCACCCGCGCCGAGCTCTTGCTGCGGGCCTCCTCGATCCTGGTGCCGTGCCTCATCCATGACGGGCGGCAGGTGTGGGACACGCTGGCGATCGCCGAGTATTTGCACGAACTCCGCCCCCAGGCCGGGCTTTATCCGGCCGACCGGACGGCGCGGGCGCGCTGCCGCTCGATCTCGGGCGAGATGCACGCGGGCTTCTCCGCGCTGCGCTCATCCCTGCCGATGAACTTGCGCGCGCGCCGCCCGGGCTTCACCATCTGGTCCGAGGCGCAGGCCGACATCGACCGGATCGTCACGATCTGGCGCGAGTGCCTGCAGACTTGGGGCGGCCCGTATCTGTTCGGCCGTCGGCTGACGGTTGCGGATGCAATGTACGCGCCGGTGGTGACGCGCTTCGTCACCTACGACGTGCGGCTCGACGCGGTGTGCGCCGATTATGCCGCGCGCATACTGCAATGGCCCGACCTGCGCGAATGGACCGAGGCGGCGCTGCGCGAGCCCGAGGAGATCGACGAGCTCGAGATGGAGTTCTGAGGGCGCGCCTACCGCCAGGGCGTCGGCGCCGGCACCTCGCAAGGGCCGTCCACGTCCACGGTGCCGAAATCCGCCGGCGCGACGATCTCCAGATATTCCATGTCGGGCGAATAATCGAACAGGTAGTGCGTGATGCCCGGCCGCTGGTGCACGCAGTCCCCGGCGCTGACGAGATGCTCCTTGTCCTCGTACATGAACCGGGCCCAGCCCTGCAGCATATAGACGATATGGAACTCGGCGACGTGACGGTGCCAGCCGGTGCCGTGCTCCGGCGGGTCGTTCGCCCGCACGAGCTGGGCGATCACGCGCCCGCCCGTCGCGTCGGCGACGCCGAGGTCGCGATAGAGAAAGAAGTCGCGCAACCCGGTACCGCGCCAGGGCGTGTCGTCCGGCTTGACATGGGCGAATTTGGTCCCGACCGCTTGATCCAGCATGGCGCTCACTCCTTCCGCATCGCGCGGACGAGGCCATCCCGTCCGCGACTTGCGCGCGGCGGCCGGCTGTCGCCTTCCTGGGACCGTCCTGTTGCGGCGCAGCGTGGCACGGCGGGGGCGGCGCGTGCAACTGATTTTGCCTGGAACGGAAGGAAAACCGCGTGATCCTGGTCACCAACAATGAGGGCACGGTCGGCGCGCCCACGACGGCGCGGATGCTGGCCGAAGGTGCCCCTGCGCTCGATGCGATCGAGGCTGGCATCCGGCTGATCGAGGCCGATCCGAACGTGCGGACGGTCGGCCGCGGCGGCTGGCCCAATTTGCTCGGCGAGGTGGAGCTCGACGCCTGCCTGATGGACGGCACGACCTTGCGCTCGGGCGCGGTCGGCGCGCTCAAGGGGTTCCTGCATCCGGTGTCGGTGGCACGCGAGGTGATGCGCCGCCTGCCGCACGAGCTTCTGGTCGGCGACGGCGCGGCACGGTTCGCGCGTGAGATCGGCGCCGAGACCGCCGAGAACCTGACCGAGGATTCCCGCCGCGCCTGGCAGGCCTGGTTCGAGCACGAGGTGCCGGCGGCGGACCGCGCACGCTGGGCGGAGGCGCCGCTCGCCGATCTCTGCCGCCACGCGATCGACCCCGAGACCGGCCGCGACACCACGGTTTTTCTCGCGCAGGACTCGCGCGGCAACATCTGCACCGGCACCAGCACCTCGGGCTGGGCGTGGAAATATCCCGGCCGATTGGGCGACAGCCCGATCGTCGGCGCCGGCTCCTACGCCGATGCGCGTTACGGCGCTTGCGCCTGCACCGGGGCGGGCGAGATGACGATCCGCTGCGGCACGGCGCGCGCGGTGGTGCTCTACATGAAGAAGGGCGCCGCGGTGGCCGATGCGGTGCTGGAGGCGGTCGACGACATGCGCCGGCTGAAGGGCGGGCTGATCAGCCGCGTGACGATCCACGCGATCGACGCGCGCGGCAGCCACAAGGTCATTGCGGTGAACGGTTCCGCCGACAACAAATACTGGCTGTGGCAGAAGGGCGACCCCGTGCCGCGCCTCTGCCCGGCGGAGCCGGTGGTGATCACGTCGGCCGCCATGCCTGAGACGTCAACGACGCGGTATACGCGGCCGTAGGCGGAGCTCCCCGAGCTGGGGCTACGGAACCGTGCCCCGGCTATGGCAGCCCGATCGTTTCATGGGTTCCCGCTTTCGCGGGAATGACGACGCAGCGCCTCACACCACCAGCTCGATCAAGAACGGTCCCTTCCGCCGCAGCGAGGCGGCGAACAGGTCGGCGAACCTCTCGCAATCCTCGGCGCGCGCGGCCTCCACGCCCATGCCGCGGGCGAGGGCGGTGAAATCGAGATCGGGGTTGCCGAGATCGAGCATGTCCAGCGCCGTGCGGCCGGGATTGGCGCCGACATTGGCAAGCTCGCCGATCAATATCTGATATTTCCGGTTGGAGAAGATGATCGTCGTGACATCCAGGTTCTCGCGCGCCTGCGTCCATAGCGCCTGGATCGTGTACATCGCCGAGCCGTCGGCTTGCAGGTTCACCACCCGCCGCCCCGGCGCGCCGATCGCCGCCCCCGTCGCCAGTGGCGGCCCGCCGCCGATCGCGCCGCCAGTGACGCTCAGCCAGTCGTGCGGGGCGGCGGCGTAAGTCGCGGGGAAGAATCCGCGCCCGAAGGTGATCGATTCGTCGCAAACCACCGCCTGCTCGGGCAGCAGCGCCGACAGCGTGGCGGCGAAGTTCTCCGAGGTCAGCGGCCCGCGCGCGGGCTCGGAACGCGGGCCGGGATCGGGGATCGCGGCGGGGGGCGCGGCGAGTTCGTCGGCGAGACGCGAAAGGGCGTCGAAGGGGTCTTGCTCCGGGCGGGCGAGCACGTGCACGTCGGCATCGTCGCGCACCGGGCTGCCGGGCTTGTTCGGGTAGGCGAAGAAGATCACCGGCTTGCGGCAGGAAACCAGGATCACGTGGCGGAACTCGGAAAGTGCCTTCACCGCGATATCGACCGGATAGGGGATGCGGTTGATCGGAAGCCGTCCCCGTCCGCGGGCCATGCGCGCGTTGGAGCCCATCGCCATCACTTTGGCACCGCTGGACGCGGCGACGCGGTGGGCGAGCGCGAGCGATTCCTCGCGCAAGGCCTCGCCGCCGAGCAGCAGCAAGGTCGGTTCGCGTCGGCGCAGCACGGCGGCGGCGGCGCGGATAAGGTGCGGATCGGCGTGCGGGCGCTCCGGGACGGGCAGGGGTTCGCCCACGACGCCCCCTTCGTCCCAGGCGGTGTCGGAAGGCAGGATCAGGGTCGCGATCTGCCCCGGCGCGGTGCGCGCCGCCTGAACCGCGACGGCGGCATCGTGCCCGACCCGCGCGGCCGAGGTGGCGGTGCGGACCCAGCCAGATACGCCGCGCGCCCACCCCTCGGTATCGGCGGTGAGCGGCGCGTCGAGCGGGCGGTGATAGGTCGCCTGGTCGCCCGGGATGTTGACGATCGGCGTCTGGGCGCGGCGCGCGTTGTGCAGGTTAGCGAGCCCGTTGGCGAGGCCGGGGCCGCAATGCAACAGCGTCGCCGCGGGCTTGCCCGCCATGCGCGCATAGCCATCGGCCGCGCCGGTCGCCACCCCCTCGAACAGGCCGAGCACGCAGCGCATCCCCGGAATCCGGTCAAGCGCGGCAACGAAATGCATCTCGGACGTGCCGGGATTAGTGAAGCAGGTATCGACGCCGCACCGGAGCAGCGTGTGGACGAGCGATTCGGCGCCGTTCATTCGTTCCGTTCTCCAGGCTCGCAGGACCCCCAGAGTGCGCGGTCGTGCCCGGGCGGGCAACCTCGGGCGGTTGCCGTCCGCGCCGTCGCGCCGCATGAAGGACGCAGCGAACAGGAGAGACGAATGGCGCTGACGGTGCTCTATCCCGAGAAGCTCTATGCCGATGACAGCGTGGAGCGGCGCATCTTCGGGCCGGAGGTGAACGTGGTGGTGCGCGACACCCGCACGCTCGCGGAGCTGACGGACGCCGACTGCGCGGCAGCGGACGGGCTGATGATCCTGCGCCAGCGCGTGCCGGGCGACCAGCTCGCGCGCTTCAAGAAGCTGCGTTGCGTGGTGCGGATGGGTGTGGGTTACGACGGCATCGATCGCAAGGCGGCGGCCGATCTTGGGATCATGGTCTGCAACGTGCCAGATTACGGCACGACCGAGGTTGCCGACCATGCGATCGCGCTGGCGCTCGGGCTGCGGCGCGGGCTCTTTCTGCACCATGAGTGGCAGCGGCGCGAGCCGCCTGCGCCCTGGCGCGCGGTATTCGACCCGCTAATCCGGCGCACAAGCGTGATGACCTTCGGCGTGATCGGTCTCGGCCGTATCGGCACCGCGGCGGCGCTGCGCGCCAAGGCGCTCGGCTACCGGGTGGTGTTCTTCGATCCCTACCGCCCGAACGGCGCCGAGCTCGCGATCGGCGTTGCGCGCGCCGCCACCCTCGAGGATCTACTGGCGCAGACCGATACGCTGTCGGTGCACGCGCCGCTCACTCCGGAGACGCGCGGCATGATCGGCGCGAAGGAGTTGGCGCTGCTGCCGAAGGGGGCGGTGGTGGTGAACACCGCGCGTGGGCCGATCATAGACATCGACGCGCTCGCCGCCGCCCTGAAGAGCGGGCATCTCTCCGGCGTCGGGTTGGACGTGGTTCCGGTGGAACCGCCCGCCGATCCCGTGCCCGAACTGATCCGGGCCTATCGCGCGCGCGAGCCCTGGGTTGAGGGCCGGCTCGTCATCACACCGCACTCCGCCTTCCACACGCCCGAGGCGTGGGAGGACATCCGGGTGAAGGGTGCCGAGACGATGCGGGCCGCCCTGCTCGGCTCGCGCCCGCAGAACGTGATTGCGCCGGAGAGTTACTGACGGAAGCGATTCCGTCATGGCCGGCTTATTTCGAGAGTCATGCGCGGCGAAGGCTGAGCATCCATGTCGTTACTCGCGTGCCGAAAGACGCGGATGGCCGGGCCGAGCCAGGCCGAGCCCGGCCATGACGAATGAAAGCGAGGGCCAATTGTTCCGAACCGGCCAGCAGCGTGCCACGCCTGCCCATCCGCCCGGTTCGCCGCTCCTGCCGTGAATCCGTTCCCCACGGTGATTTAGCTCTGGTCTCACGCTGCCGGCCGCATCCTCCACCGGTCTCAGGCGAGACGAAATGTTCGTCCCGCCGGGAGACACCGAAGAGGAGGCCGAAATGAGGAAATTCACCGCGTCTTTCGCGCTCGCGCTGATGCTGCTCGGCGTTGCCCTCGGGGCAGGTCGCGCGGTCGCCGCCGACCCCTACCCCTGGACGCAGCCCAATGCCGGCGGCGGCGCCGGCTGAACCAAGCGGCATCCGAGCCAGCCCCGAGGTGATGCCATGTGGATCACCATATTCGTTGTATTCACCGCGCTCATCGCGGCGGTGATCGCTTCGCTCGTCGTCGCGCCGGCACAAGGCGACCGCAACCGGCCCGACAACGATTGGCCCTGACAATGCGGCTCAACTCGCCAAGGCGCGCCCTGCCGGGCGCGTCTTGATTTTCGCCTGTTCACGGGGTGATGGTCGGGTGTAATTTGCCGCGCGCTCACGACGGAAGGAGCGGACGTTATGGTCACAGCGGCCGGAAGGCCCCTACCGTCAAGATATGCCGAGCCGCGGCCGCGCCGATCGTTCGCATCCTGCTGCAGCGATGCCGGATAGCTCGCTTTCGGTTGCAACGGTCGCGGCCGGCCAGGTGCGGCTTCAGGCCGCACTGCTCGGCCCGGCGCGGTTCGCCGTCGCCGGCCTTCCCGTGCATGGGCTCGGGCGCAAGGCGCGCGCGGTGCTTGCCTATCTGCTGCTCTCCGGCGGCTTGCAGGAGACCCGGGAGCGGCTGGTGGGGCTGCTCTGGAGCGAATCGGACGAGGAGCGGGCGCGCGCATCGCTGCGCCAGACCCTGCGGGAAATTCGCACTGCCTTCGCCGCCGCCGGATACGAGGGGTTCCGCACCGACAAGCTCGCGGTCTCGCTCGATGCGGCCTCCGTCGAACTCGATGTCGCCCACGTCACGGCGGAGGCGGAGGCGCTGCGCGCTCATCCGCTGCTGCTCGATCAGCCGCGCGCCGCGGATTTGCTACTCCAGGACCTCGACGACGTCGATCCTGAGTTCCGTGGCTGGCTGCTCGCGAAGCGGCACAGTTTGCAAGAGCGGTTGATGCGAGCGCTCGAAGCCGGGATCGGCCGCGAGGATCTGGGCCGGGAAGCCCGGATGCGGCTTGCCGAGGCGGCGATCAACCTCGATCCGACGCACGAGGAGGCGTGCCGCGCGCTGATGCAGGCCCGAGCCGAGGCGGGCGACATCGCCGGGGCTCTGAAAGCCTACAAGCAGCTCTGGGACCTGCTGGACGACGAGTACGGCATGGAGCCGTCGGCCGCGACGCAGCGGCTGGTCGCGGACATCAAGTCCGGCGTGTTCGACCATGCGCCCGAACCCCCGCCGCCGCGGCAGGCGCCGTCCGCTCCCCGCGCTGGGGGCAGCAAGCCGCTTCTGTCGGTGGGGCCGGTCGATATTCGCGGCCTGGCCGCCGACAAGCCGCATCTGATCGAGGGGTTCCGGCAAAACCTGATCGCCTCGCTGGTGCGCTTCCGCGAGTGGTACGTCACCGACCAGCCGATCGAGGGAGCGGGCCCCTCGGGTCTCGCCGACCTAGGCGCGCGCTACGAGGTCAGCATCATCGCGGGCGACGGCGACAACGCGGTCGGCCTCGTGCTTATCCTCAAGGAAATCGACGCCAACGTGTTCGTCTGGAGCGAGGGATTCGAGCTCAAGCCGGAGCAGTGGTTCCACGTGCAGCGGCAGATCGTCGCGCGGATCGCCTCGGTCTTGCAGGTCCACCTGTCGGCGGAGCGCATCATGCGCCTCGCGGGGGAGCCCGACATCTCGCTAAGCCTCTATGACCGCTGGCTGCGCTGCCGCCGCCAGATCCGCAGCTTCGGGCACGAGGAGTGGGAACACGCGGCGCGCGAGTTCGAACGCATCATCGCGGAGGCGCCGCATTTCACCGCCGCGCACTGCAGCCTGGCGGAGATGAGCAACTCGGCGCACATCGTCCATCCCGGCGTGATGCGAACGCAAGAGGCGGCGCGCCGCTCGCTAGAGCTCGCGCGCCGGGCGGTGCAGCTCGATCCGATCGACACCCGCGCGCAGCTTTGCCTCGGCTGGGCGCACGCGATGATCGGGCAGTTCGATTCGGCCGACCTGCACATGGACCTCGCCTGTGAGCTCAACCCGCAGGATTCCTGGACGCAGATCGCGGTCGCCCTCTTCAAGGCGTTCCGCGGCCGCCCGGACGAGGCGCGGACGCTCGCGCGGCCGGCGCTCGATCCGGCGCTGCGTCCCAGTCGGACGCATTGGGCCTACGAGGTGAGCATCGCCTACCTGGCGGGCGATTATGAGGGCACTCTGCGTGCGACCGATCTTGCGATGGACACCATCAAGACGCTGCCTGCATGGCGCGCGGCGGCGCTCTTCCGTCTCGGGCGAACGGCCGAGGCGCGGGCCGATGCCGCGCGGTTCATCGTGCTGGCGCGCGGCGCCTGGTGCAGCGCCGAGACCCCGACCGACGAGGCGATCACGCGCTGGCTGCTACATCTGTATCCGATCAGCAATCGCGCGGACTGGGAGCATCTGCGCGAGGGCCTGAGCGGCGCCGGGCTGCCGGCCGGCGGCGCGCGCTACGAGGCTTGGTGGAACGGTGCTACTGGCAGTTATTGATCGTGTATTCACCCACCCGCGCCGCCTGCATGGCGAGTAGCTGGGCGGTCGTCATCTTGTAGCTGGCGCCCCAGGAATTGCCGTAGAACGGCGGCAACGGATACACCGCCCCGCCCGCCTGCGAGCCGAGTTCCGTCAGGTAGGTGGTGTAGGCGTCGACCATGCTCTTGGGTGGCAGCGTCAGCACCAGCGTGTCGTCGTTCTCTTGGATCACGTGCAGCTTCTTGATCTTGGCCGGGATCGTGAGCTGACAGCCGGCGAGCTCGGCCTGCCGCCTCAAGTCGCTCAGCGAGTGCGGCGGGCGGTAGGTCTGGCCGTCGGCCAGATGGTTCACGCCCGTCGCCCAGGTCATGACCAGTCGGCCCCAGCGGTCCCAGTCGCCGATCGCCACGGCGTCGGGCTTTTCCGGGACGGAGGTGGGTGTCGGCATGGTCGCATTCTCCTGCATGGATGCATGGCGCGCCGCCGGCGAGGTGCCGGCCGCGGCCCGGGTCTGGATGGTCGCATTGGCGTGAAGCGAGCGTGAACCATCCGGCGCGCCGCGCCAATAGAGGTGCGGCCGACTGCTGGCCTAGGATGCCGGTCCGATCCGGCGAGGTCCCCCATGACAGACGCACCCGGCAAGCCCGGCATTCCCCCGCGCTGGACCTCGAGCGCGAAGAGCGGCATCGGCACCGGCCTCGCGTTCGCGAGCCGTGTCTGGTTCACGCTCAGCCACGGCATCCTGAACGAAATCTACTACCCGCGCGTCGATCAGGCCTGCACGCGCGATTTCGGCCTGCTGCTCGCCGGGCCGGACGGCTTCTTCGCCGAGGAGAAGCGCGACTGCGCCTTCGAGGTCGCGACGCTCGAGGACGGCGTGCCCGCCTTCACGCTGACCAACACGCACAAGGACGGGCGGTTCCGGGTGATCAAGCGCATCATCGCCGACCCCCGCCACGATGTGGTTCTGCAGGAAATCCGCGTTGCGCCGGAGGGGTCGCCGCTCGATGTGTTCGCGCTGCTCGCGCCGCACCTCGTCAATGGCGGGGCGCACAACACCGCCTGGCTCGGCGACTACAAAGGGCAGGACATGCTGTTCGCGCGCGGCGACGGCACCGTGCTCGCCCTCGGGTCCGACCGGGCCTTCCTGGCGCGGTCGGTCGGATATGCCGGCGTCTCCGACGGCTGGCAGCTCGTCCGCAACACCGGGCGCCTCGCCGCCTACGAGCGCGCCGAGGACGGCAATGTGGCGCTGACCGCGCAGCTCACGATTGAACCGGACATGCCAACCCGGCTCGCGCTCGGTTTCGGGCGCAGCGAGGCCGAGGCGGCGTTCCGCGTGCGCGCGAGCTTGCAGCGCCCGTTCGCACAGGCTGAGGAGGAATACGCCGCCGACTGGCGGGAATGGCAGGCGCGGCTGCGTTCGCTCGACCGCCGCGTCAACGGGCGTAACACCTACCGCATCAGCACGGGCGTGCTGCGCTGCCACGAGAGCCCGACTTTTCCGGGCGGCCTGATCGCCAGCCTCTCGATCCCCTGGGGCTTCGCCAAGGGCGACGACGACATGGGCGGCTACCATCTGGTCTGGCCGCGCGACCTTGTCGAGACGGCGGGCGGGTTCCTCGCCTGCGGCGCGCCGCACGAGGCCCGCCGCGTGCTGCGCTATCTGCGCGCGACACAGGAGGCGGACGGAAGCTGGCCGCAGAATTGCTGGCTCGACGGCTCGCCCTATTGGCGCGGCTTGCAGCTCGACGAATGCGCGTTCCCGATCCTGCTGGTCGATCTCGCCTGGCGCACCGGCGCGCTGGCGCGACCGGAGTTGCAGGATTTCTGGCCGATGGTCCGCAAGGCGGCGGGCTTTGTGCTGCAACGCGGCCCGGTGACGCGCCAGGACCGCTGGGAAGAAAACGCCGGCTACACGCCGTTCACGCTCGCAGTGGAGATCGCCGCTTTGGTGGCGGCGGCCGAGATCGCCGAGGCGGTGGAGGACGGCGCCGCCCCGGGGGTGCTGCGCGACACCGCCGATGCGTGGAACGCCATGATCGAGGACTGGCTCTACGTCAGCGGCACGCAGCTCGCGCGCGATTGCGGCGTGGAGGGCTATTATGTGCGTGTCGCGCCGAATTACGACAGCGAAGCCCGCGCCGCGCCGTTCGAGGATGTGGAGGTGCGAAACCGTCCGGGCGATTCGGGGCGCCTGCCGGCGGACCTGCTGGTGAGCCCCGACGCCCTGGCGCTGGTCCGCTTCGGCCTGCGCGCGCCCGACGATCCGCGTATCCGCAACACGATCGTCGTGATCGACCATCTGCTGAAGGCCGATTTGCCGCCCGGGCCGGTCTGGCGCCGCTACAACGGCGACGGCTACGGCGAGTGCGCTGACGGTTCGCCCTTTCGCGGTTGCGGCATCGGCCGCGCCTGGCCGCTGCTGACCGGGGAGCGCGCGCATTACGAACTAGCCGCCGGGCGCCGCGCCGAGGCCGAGCGCCTGCTCGCCACCATGGAGGCGTGCGCGAGCGAGGGCGGGCTGCTGCCCGAACAGGTTTGGGACGCCGCGCCGATCCCGGGGCGCGAGCTCTATCCGGGCCGCCCGAGCGGTTCGGCCATGCCGCTTGTCTGGGCGCACGCGGAGCATTTGAAGCTGATCCGCTCGCTCGCCGACGGCGCGGTGTTCGATCTGCCGCCGCAGACCCATGCCCGCTACGTGCGCCGGGGTCAGACCCCGCGCTGCCTCCCCTGGCGCCCCGACTGGCGGAGCGAGACCATGCCCGCCGGCAGGGCGCTGCGGATCGACCTCCCCGAGCCCGCAACGGTGCATTGGAGCACCGACGGTTGGACGACGGTGCAGGACACGCCGACCGCCGGCACCGGCCTCGGGACGGAGGTTTGCGAGTTGCCGACCGAAGCACTGCCGGCCGGCGCAACCGTGCTGTTCACCTGGCGCCGGCGCAGCGGGGAGTGGGCTGGAAGGGATTACGCGGTGCAGACGCGATAGGGAGCGCGCGGCGGGTGTTCTGCGCGTCGGTTACCGCACCGCCTTCTTTGCCTGAGCGCCCGCAACCGGGATGCCGGTAACGATGGGGGCGGCTATCCCCCGCCGGTTCTGGTTAGCGCAGCTTCGCTTTGTTGCCGGTGGCGGAAGATGCCGGCGTGCTGCTCCCAGTCGATGATGCCGCCGAGGCGGCGGACCGCCTCGGCCTCGGCGGAGTTCGGTTCGCCGAGCAGGATGCGGCAGATCGTCGCGCCGCGCGCCGCCGCCTCCTCGTCGGCGCGCGCGAGCAGCGGCACCTCAATGCCGCGCCCACGCCAGGCCGGTGCGACGCAGAGCCCGAGCTCGGCCTCGATGCCACGGGGCCGCCGGTGCAGAATCGTCTCCGCCAGCCCGCAGATTACCGCGCTTTCCATCCACACCACGAGGATCGAGGCGTCGGGGTCGAGCTCGCGGTAATGCCGCCGCACCATCTCCGGCGTCATTGCGCGCAGGAAGCGGGCGGCCCGCGTCTGGTCGTCGAGCGCGGCGACGAACTCGCCGGCGCAGTAGGGGCCGATCATGTGAATCGGATCGGCGGCGACGGCGCGCCCCGCCAGTGAGGCCATGCGGACCGGCGGCTGCCGATCGCCAAGGCGGGAGAGCCGATACCACGAAAGATCAAGCCATTGCGGATCGAAACCCGCCATCTATGCCTCCACCCGGTCATTTCGGGGCCGCAGGGTGGCGGGCTTGGCGTGAACCGAGCGCGGTAGCGCAACGGACCAGGGTTCACGCAGGGCTCACGGGCGGGACTTAGCTGAGGCGGCTGGCCCCGGTCGCGGATAGATAAGCGATCCGACCCGCGGCGATGGTCGCTACCACCGTGCGCTCATGCGGGTCGACCAGCACGAGGTCGGCGCGCCTTCCCTCGGCGATCTCGCCGCGGTCGGAAAGGGCCGCGGCGCGGGCGGGAGCGGCGGAAATCAGGTTCCAGGCGCGTGCGAAACCGAGCGGACCCTCGGCCAGCTTCAGCGCGGCGGGGAGCATGGCGGGGTAATAGTAGTCCGAACAGAGCACCGAGCAGATGCCGGCCTCGGCGAGACGCGCGGCGGAGGCCCAGCCGAGATGGCTCTTGCCGCGCACCACGTTGGGCGCGCCCATCACTACGAAATCGCCGGCGGCGGCGGCGGCGCGGGCGACCTCCTCGCGCATCGGAAACTCGCATATGCGGGCGCCGCGCGCACGGAAGAAATCGCGATCCGCGAGCGTCGCGTCATCGTGGCTCGCGATCGGGATTCCGGAAGCGCGCGCCGCCGCGCCGATCGCCTCGAGCCCGGCCGGAACCTCGGCGGCGCGGTCGGGGATCGCGGCGGCGACGGCGCGGAACGCCTCCATCGTCAGTTCCGCGCGCTCGCAGTATTTTACCGCCGTCGCCGGATCGTCGAGGCGGCGGACGATTGCGGGCGTGTGATCGTTGAAGGCGAGCAGGTGCACCCGGCCCGCGCGTATGTCCGCGATCGCCGTCTCCAGCGCATCGAGGTTGAACGCCTCCCAGCGGCAATGGACGCGCAGATCGCAGGCCCAGCGGCCCTCGCTCAAGGCATGGAGCACCGCGCGCCAGGTCTGGATCCCGCGCAGGCCGGGCTCCCAGCTCAGCGTGATGCCGAGGAAGGCGGTGGTGATGCCGTTGGCGAGCAACTGCGCCTCGGTGTCGCGCAGCGCGATATCGGGCGGAAATGCCACGCCGGGGCGCGGCTGCAGCTGCCGCTCGAACGCGTCGCCGTGGATATCGACGATGCCGGGCAAAGCGAGCAGGCCGCGGGCGTCGAGCCGCAGCCCGCGCGTGCTGCCGTCGAGTGCGGCGATGATGCCCTCCTCCAGCACGATGTCGGCCGGCGCGAGGCCGGAGGGCAGCAGCGCCTCGGCGCCGGTAATGCTTAGGGGACGGGTCATGGCTCCACGACGATCTGCACGCGCGGCGTCGGGTAGCGGGAGAGGCCGAACTCCACCACCCTGCCCTCGCCATCGACGTTGATGTTCTCCGTCACCAGCACCGGGCGGGAGCGCGGCATTTGCAAAAGCGCCGCTTCCTCCGTCGTCGGCAGCGCGGCGGTGACGCGCGTCACCTGACGCAGATAATCGGCCACGCCGACCGCGCGCAGCGCCTCGGTGATGCTGGGCATGCGGGCCAGCGCCTCGGCGATGCCGGCCAAGCGGGGCGGGAAATGGTGGCTGCCGAGGCTGACCGGGCGAGCGTCGGCGAGGCCGAGCCGGTGCAGCACCACGAGCGGCGCGCCCTCGGACACGCCGAGCGCGGCGGCGGCGGCGGGGGAAGCGGGCTCGGTGCCGAGGCGGATGATGCGCCCTGACGGTTCCTTGTTGTGCCGCCTGATCCACTCGGAGAAGCGGGTGCGTGGCGCGACGACGTAATCAAGCACGTCCTCCGGCACAAAGGCGCCGCGGCCCTGCTCGACGCGCACGAGCCCGGCGCGCGATAACTCCTCCATCGCGTGACGGACGGTGTGGCGGTTGACGCCGAAGCGGTGGGCAAGCTCCGCCTCGGTCGGCAATCTGCTGCCCGGCTTGTAGGCGCCCTCGCCGATCTCGGCCGAGAGCGCATTGGCGATCTGCCGCCACCGCGCCACACCCTCGCGCGGCGCCAGCACGGCCGCTTCCGCTGTCATCGGAGATTCACCCAGCTCCCTCCGCTTTCGGGCACAGCTGTATTGACCGGATTCTCGATCTTGTCTAGTCATCTAGATGTATTTCGGGGACGCGCCTGGATGCGGGACGAGCGGCGGCGGTGGATGGCGGTGCTGGCGCGGGCCGACGCGGGCGCGCTGGAGGCGGCGCTGTCCGCCGAGGCGCGGCCGGTCTGGACGGTGCTGCGCGGCCCGGAGGTCGGCATGGTGATGGTGCGCGGGCGCATTGGCGGCGGGGGCGGGCCGTTCAACCTGGGCGAGATGACCGTCACCCGCTGCGCGGTGCAGACCGAGAACGGCATCGTGGGCCACGCCTATGTCGCCGGGCGCGCGCCGCGCCATGCGGAACTGGCGGCGGCGGCGGACGCGCTGATGCAGGACGAACGCTGGCGCGCCACGCTGGAACCCGTCATCGCTTCCTTCGCAGCGGCGCAGCAGCAAGCGCGCGAGACGGTTGCGGCCAAGGCGGCGGCGACGCGCGTGCAGTTTTTCACCATGCGGACCATGCGCTGATGACCGACCGCGCGGGCTTCGCCGATCCCGTTCTGGGCGCCCAATCCTGCTTCCGCGCCGTGCTGGATGCGATGGCGAGGCCGGGGACGCGGCACGCGGCCGGGGAGGGGCTGTCGCCCCCCGCCCCGCTCGGCCCGGCGGCTGCCGCGGTGCTGCTCACGCTGATCGACCAGGACGCCCCGCTTTGCGTGCCCGACGACGCGAAGGCCGCGCGCGATTGGCTTGCGTTCCACTGCGGCGCCCGCTTCGTCCCTCCCGCTGAGGCCTCGTTCCTGTTCGCGACCGCCATGCCAGATCTCGGCGCGCTCAACGCCGGCACGCACGAAGCGCCCGAGGAAGGCGCCACATTGATCCTTCAGGTCGCCCGCCTCGGCGCCGGTCAGCGCTTCCGGCTGCGCGGGCCGGGGATCGACGGCGCCGTCGTGCTCGCCGTCGACGGAGTGCCGTCCGACTTTGCCGAACACTGGGCGGCCAACCGCGCGCGCTTTCCGCGCGGCATCGACCTCGTCCTCTGCGCCGGCACCGCGCTCGCCGCGTTGCCGCGCGGCGTCGCGGTGGAGGCGCTCTGATGGCCTATGTCGCGGTCAAGGGCGGCGAGCGCGCGATCGACGCCGCCCACACCTGGCTCGCCGATGCGCGGCGCGGCGACCGTTCAGTGCCGGAGCTCGGAACCGCGCAGATCGAAGAACAGCTTGGGCGCGCGGTGGATCGCGTGATGGCTGAGGGCTCGCTCTACGATCCGGGTCTCGCCGCGCTCGCGATCAAGCAAGCGCAGGGCGATCTGGTGGAGGCAGCATTCCTCGTCCGCGCCTTCCGCACCACCCTGCCGCGCTTGGGCGCGTCGCAGCCGGTGGAAACCGCGCGCATGGCGATCACGCGGCGCATCTCGGCGATCTTCAAGGATCTGCCGGGGGGGCAGGTGCTCGGGCCGACCTACGACTACAGCCACCGGCTGCTCGATTTCGCGCTCGAAGGGAGCGAACCGCCGGATGCCAAACAGGCGCGCCCCGATGCCGAGCCGGCGCCGCATGTCCACGCCTTTCTCGGCGGCGAAGGGCTCTTGGAGCCGGACGAGCCGCAAGTTGCGGACCCGCCTGACCTCACCCGCCAGCCGCTGCGCTTTCCCGCCGACCGCGCGCTGCGCTTGCAGGCCTTGGCGCGCGGCGACGAGGGTTTTTTGCTCGGGCTCGGCTACTCCACCCAGCGCGGTTATGGCGGTACGCACCCGTTCGCGGGCGAGATTCGCGTGGGCGAGGTGGAAGTGGAAATCGTGCCGCCGGAGCTCGGCTTTCCCGTCAGCATCGCCGACCTGACGCTCACCGAGTGCCAGATGGTCAACCAGTTCAAGGGCTCGAAGACCGTCCCGCCGCAGTTCACGCGCGGCTACGGCCTGGCTTTCGGCCATTCCGAACGCAAGGCGATGGCGATGGCGCTGGTCGATCGCGCGCTGCGCGCCGCGGAGCTCGGCGAGGAAACCGGCGCTCCGGCGCAGGATGTCGAATTCGTCCTCTATCATTCGGACAACGTGGAAGCGACCGGCTTCGTCGAGCATTTGAAGCTGCCGCACTACGTCGATTTCCAGAGCGAGCTCGAAGCGGTGCGCCGGATGCGCGCGGCTGCCGCGAGCTCCCTCGCCACCGCCGGGAGCGGAGAGGGTTGGGGCGAGGTGGGGGACTCCCGCAAGACGGAGCCCGCGAAATGAACGGCTACAACTTTGCCTATCTCGACGAACAGACGAAACGAATGATCCGCCGCGCGCTCTTGAAAGCGGTGGCGATCCCCGGCCACCAGGTGCCGTTCGGCTCGCGTGAGATGCCGATGCCCTATGGCTGGGGCACAGGCGGCATTCAAATCACCGCCTCGGTGCTCGGTCCCGCCGACGTGCTCAAGGTGATCGACCAGGGCGCGGACGACACCACCAACGCCGTCTCGATCCGCCGCTTCTTCGCCCGCACCGCCGGCGTCCGCACCACCACGCGCACCGCCGAGGCGACCGTGATCCAGACTCGCCACCGCATCCCGGAAACCAAGCTGCGGGAGGACCAGATCCTCGTCTATCAGGTGCCGCAGCCGGAGCCGCTGTGGCGCCTCGTGCCCTCGCGCGCCGAGACGCGGCGGATGCACGCGCTCGCCGAGTACGGCGTCATGCACGTGCGCCTTTACGAGGACATCGCCCGGCTCGGGCAGGTGGCCATCAGCTACGATTATCCGGTGATGGTGAACGGGCGCTACCTGATGTCGCCGAGCCCGATCCCCGCCTTCGACAACCCGAAGATGCACCGCATGGCCGCGCTGCAGTTGTTCGGCGCCGGGCGCGAGAAGCGCATCTACGCCGTGCCGCCCTATACCGAGGTGCGCTCGCTCGACTTCGACGATCATCCGTTCCGTCCCGCCCGCGCGCCGCAGGCGTGCATCCTGTGCGGCGCGACCGACAGCTATCTCGATGAAGTCGTCACCGACGACCGCGGCGGGCGGATGTTTGTTTGCTCCGACACCGATTACTGCGCCGGGCGGCGCGCGGCAGCGTGAGCGCCACGCTGCTTTCCGCCCGCGAGCTGTCCTTCGCCTTCGGCCCAATCCCGGCGCTGCGCGGCGTCTCGGTTGATCTCTGGCCGGGCGAGGTGCTGGCGGTGGTGGGCGAGTCCGGTTCGGGCAAGACGACCCTGCTCAACGTGCTGCTGGGCCGGCTGCGCCCCGATGCGGGCGCGGTCTGGTACCGCGACGAGGCGGGGCATCTGGCCGACGTGCACGCGATGGCCGAGCCCGAGCTGCGCCGGCTGCACCGCTCCGACTGGGGTTTCGTGCAGCAGGATGCCAAGGCGAGCCTTCGCATGGCGGTCAGCGCCGGCGGCAATATCGGCGAGCGGCTGATGGCTCAGGGCGCGCGGCACTATGGCAATATCCGCGCCGCCGCCGCGGAATGGCTGGAGCGCGTCGAGATCGACCCCGCGCGCATCGACGACCTGCCGCGCACCTTCTCGGGCGGCATGTTGCAGCGCCTGCAAATCGCCCGCGTGCTCGTCACGCATCCGCGCCTCGTCTTCATGGACGAACCGACGGGGGGCCTCGATGTCTCGGTGCAGGCGCGGCTGCTTGATTTGATCCGCAAGCTCGTCTCCCGGCTCGGCATCGCGGTGGTGCTGGTCACGCACGATCTCGGCGTCGCGCGCCTGCTGGCCGAGCGGCTGATCGTCATGCAGGGCGGGCGGGTGGTGGAGCACGGGCTAACGGATCAGGTGCTGGACGATCCGCAGCATCCCTATACGCAGCTCCTGGTCAGCTCGGTGCTGCAATGAGCGACACGATGATTGCGGCCAGCGGACTGGCCAAAAGCTTCACCCTCCATCTCCGCGGCGGCGTGCGGATCCCGGTGCTGGACGGCTTGCGCCTCGAAGTCCGCGCCGGCGAATGCGTGGTGCTCTCCGGTCCTTCGGGCGTCGGCAAATCCACCCTGATGCGCGCGCTCCACGGCACCTACCGCCTCGACGGCGGCCGCATCCTGGTGCGCCATCGCGGCACCATGACCGACCTCGCCGTCGCCGATGAGCGCACGATCCTGGAAATCCGCCGCGAGACGATCGGCTATGTCAGCCAGTTCCTGCGCGTCGTGCCGCGCGTCGGCGCGCGCGATCTGGTGGCCGAGGCCGCCGTCGCGCACGGGATGGATGAGGACGCGGCGCGCGTGCGCGCCGAGGCTCTGCTGGCGCGGCTCAACATCCCGCGCCGGCTACACCTGTTGCCGCCGGCCACCTTCTCGGGCGGCGAGCAGCAGCGGGTGAACCTGGCGCGCGGCTTCATTGCGCGCCGGCCGGTCCTGCTGCTCGACGAACCCACCGCATCCTTGGATGCGGCGAACCGGCGCGTCGTGATCGACCTCATCCGGGAGGCGAAGCAAGACGGCGCCGCCATCGTCGGCATCTTCCACGACGAGGAGGTGCGCGCTGCGGTCGCCGACCGGCTGTTTGCGATGGAGCCCTTGCAGGACGCCGCATGATCAAAGAGACGATTCTTACTAACGCGGCGCTCGTCTTGCCGGACGAGGTCTTGCACGGAACCATTCTCCTGCGCGGAGACGCGATCGCCGACATTCAGCCCGGGCCTTCGCACGTCAAGGGCGCGCTCGATCTCGAAGGCGACTACCTGATCCCCGGCATCGTCGATCTGCACACCGACAATCTGGAGCGGCAGGTGCAGCCGCGCAGCAATGCGCGCTGGCCCTCTTCCTCGGCGCTGGTGGCGCACGACCAGCAATGCGCCGCCGCCGGCGTGACCACAGTGCTCGATGCGCTCTGCCTCGGTGATCTCGGCTTCGAGAGGGACCGCATCCGCACCTTCCGCGAGGGCGTGGCGGATATCGAGGCGCTCGGCGCGGCCGGACTGCTGCGCGCGGAGCATTTTCTGCATCTGCGCTGCGAGGTGCCCGCCGACGACATGCCGGCGCTGTTCGACTCTGTTGCCGATCATCCGCTTGTGCGGCTGGTCAGCCTGATGGACCACACGCCGGGTGTGGGGCAGTACGCCAATGTCGAATACTACCGCGCCATGCGGCGCAGCATCGGCTCCACCGATGCGGAACTCGACGCCAAGATCGTCGAGCTGCAAGCCAATCGCGAACGGTTGCGGGAGGCGAATCGCCGCTTCGTCCTCCGCCGCCTCGCCGGCAGCGATGTCGCGCTGGCTAGTCACGACGATCGCACCGCCGAGGAGGTGGCGGAGAACGCCGCCGACGGCATCCGGGTGAGCGAGTTCCCCGTCTCGATGGAAGCAGCCGAGGCAGCCAAGCGCGCCGGCATGGGGGTGATTGCGGGGGCGCCCAACGTGGTGCGGGGCGGCTCGCATTCGGGCAATGTCTCCGCTCGCGCGATGATGGAGGCCGGGCTCGTCGATGCGCTCGCCTCGGACTATGTCCCGACCAGCCTGATGGAGGCGGCGTTTGCCGCCGTGCGCTTCGGCGTGGCGCTGCCGCGAGCGGTCGCCATGATTTCCGCCGCTCCCGCTCGGATCGCCGGTCTCGCCGATCGCGGCTCGCTGCAAGCAGGCTTGCGCGCCGATCTCGTCCGTGTGCGGGTGCGCGAGAAGGTGCCGGTTGCGCTTGCAACTTGGCGTGCCGCGGAACGTATCGCATGACTATGTCGTCGCGGGGGCGGGTGGCGGCGTTCTATGCACCCGAGCCGGACGATCCGCTGGCTTCGCTCGGCGCTTCCTGGCTCGGCCGCGACGCCGAAACCGGGGCCGCGTGCGCGCAGCCTGCCGTGGCGGGGATCGCCGGGATCACCGAGGCGCCGCGCCATTATGGCTTGCACGCGACTCTGAAGCCGCCGATGCGGCTGCGCCCCGGCGCCACCTGGGAGGATGTGCTCACCGAAGCTCACGCGTTGGCGGCGGGGGTTGCTCCGTTCGCACTGCCCCCGCTGGTCGTCGCCAGCCTCGGCGGCTTCCTCGCGCTGCGCGAAACCGCGCCGTCCACGAGCTTGCAGGCCTTGGCCGATCTCAGCGTGACGGCGCTCGACCGCTTCCGCGCCCCACCCGATGAGGCCGAACTCGCGCGTCGCCGCCGCGCCGGGCTGTCGGCGGCGCAGGAAGCGATGCTGCTCCGCTTCGGTTATCCGTACGTGTTCGCCGCTTGGCGCTTCCACATCACGCTCACACGGCGGCTCGCGGCCGAGGAGCGTGCCCGGATCGCCGATGCCGCCGCGGCGCATTTCGCCCCGGCGATCCGCCTCGAGCGCATCGTCAATAGCATCTGCCTGTTTTATCAGCCGGAGCCGGACGCGCCCTTCCTGCTGCGTGCGCGGGTGCCGCTCCGCGGCTGAGGCTCACACCAGCGGACGGGCGATGTGCTCGCGGTACACCGGCCGGGAGAGCAGGCGGTCGTACCAGGCGCGCAGGTTGGGCACCTCCGGCCGGTCGAACTCCATGGTGAACCAGCGATGCACATGCACGCCCCAGCAGATGTCGGCGAGCGTCGGCGCATCGCCGCAGATGAACGGATGGCGGGCGAGCTCGGCGCCGATATAGCCGTACGCCCGCGCCGCCTCGCCGATTGCCGCTTTGATCGCCGCCTGATCGCGCTTTTCCGGCGGGGTGCGTACGAGGCCGAGGAAGATCACGCCCTGCGGCCGATTCATCACGGTCTGCTGGGCGTCCATCCAGCGGTCGATGCTGCCGCGGGCCTTGGCATCCCACGGAAACCAGGGCGTGTTCCCGGCGTGGGCCGTGCAAATGTAGCGCAGGATCGCGTTGCTCTCCCAGAGCGTGAAATCGTCCTCCTGCAAGGTCGGCACGAGCCCCGTGGGGTTCATCGCGCGGTATTCCGGCGTGTCAGTCTTGCCGAACGGGCCGCCGACATCACGTCGCTCATAGGGAAGCTTCAGCTCCTCGAGCAGCCAGATCACCTTCATCACGTTGCTGGAGGTCGATCGGCCCCACAGGATGCGCGTCATGTCCGTTGCTCCTCGCCTGCCTGACTAGGTCCAGCCTAGGCACGTCGCGCCGCCCGCGGAAGCGGGGCGGCGGCGTCTCAGGAACCGGGCAGGTTCTGCGCCGGGCACCGGCGCCAGCAACAGCCCGCCCGCCCGCCGCCTGGGCGTCGAGATGCTGGACCGCGACCCGCCCCTCATCCCTGCGGCGCTCCGGCGACGGGGCCGCCCCCGCCAGTGGAATTGCCGCGCGTAAGCCTAAGCGGGTTGCCCGCCGTGCGGAAGCGGCGCATGGACCGGCGCCATGACGCTGCTGCAAACGCGCACGGCCGCCCTGATCCTGGCGCTCGCCGGTGCGCTGGCGCTCGGCGGGGCGCTCGCTTCGCAATACTGGATCGGCCTCGTGCCGTGCGCGCTTTGCTTGGTCGAACGCTGGCCCTGGCGCGCCGTGATCGTCGTCGGGTTGATCGCCGCGTCGCTGCCGCCGCGTGCCGGGCGATGGGCACTCGGCATAGGCCTGATCGTCCTGCTTGCCAGCACCGCGCTGGGGGCGGTGCATGTCGGCGTGGAGCTGGGGCTTTGGAAGAGCCCGCTGCCAGAGTGCGCCGCGCCGCCGCTCGGCACAGGTTCGATCGCCGAGCGGCTCGCTGCCATGCCGCTCCGTCCGGCCAAGCCGTGCGACGCGCCGAGCTACTTGGTGCCCGGCCTGCCAGTCTCGATCGCGGCGATGAACCTGATCTGGTCCGTCGTCGTATTCCTTGCGCTCGCCGTCTATCTCGCGTGCAGCCGGGGGAGCAGGCGATGACTAAGATAGACCAGTACCTGCCGGGTGATCCGCCACCGCAGGAACGGATCGCGCGCATGATCCGCGTCGATCATGCCGGCGAATATGGCGCCCGCCGCATCTACGAGGGCCAGCTCGCGGTGCTGGGGCGGCGTGCCGGCGCCGCGGCAATTCGCCAGATGAAGGCCCAGGAGGAGCGGCACCTGCGCGCCTTCGAGGAACTGATCGCCCGCCGCCGTGTGCGCCCGACGGCGCTTTTGCCGGTATGGCATCTGGCCGGCTTCGCGCTCGGTGCGGCCACGGCGGCGCTGGGCGAACGGGCCGCGATGGCCTGCACGGTCGCGGTCGAGGAGGCGATCGACGCGCATTACGCGGGCCAAGCCGCGCGCCTGCCGGAGGACGAGGCGGAGCTGCGCGCGATGATCGAGGCATTCCGCGCCGAGGAACTGGAGCATCGCGACATCGGCCTCGCCCATGGGGCGGAACGCGCGCCCGGCTATCCGCTGCTCCGCGCCGCCATCAAGGCGGGCTGCCGGGCCGCCATCCGGCTGAGCGAGCGCCTCTAGCTAGACGAATACGGGCCTACATCGGCTGGTTGTCCACCCGTTTGCCGAGCGCCCGGCCAAGCAGTTGCCCGAGGTCGAAAGCAAGCTGGGTATTGTCGCCGCCCTGCGGCGTGCATTGCAGGGAGGCGACCCAGTACACGGTGCCATCTGCTCCACGCGCCTGCGCGTTCATGATCAGCAGCACGGTGGGTGTCGTGCCGCGCTGACGCGAAAACAAGCCGGCGGAGGGGAAGTCGGGAAGCGCCGCCGACCTCCCGCCCTGGAGCCCGGAAACCGGCGCGCTGCTCCATGAGGAGAAGCCCGAATTGTCCGATCGCCCGAGCCCGACGGTCGAACCGGCGCTGCCGCCTTGTCCGACGGCCTGCCAACGCAGCCGGATGCGTACATTCGGTGCGCCCGTGACCTTGAGGCCGGCCTGGCTCAGGCCATTGGTGAAAGCCTCTCCGAGCGAGACATTGCGCCGCGAATTGTCTCGCAGGTCGACCGCAACCACCGCAGGATGGGGCAGCGCCTGCAGTGGGGTGGCGGAGAACTGCCCGGTGCAGCTCGGCATGCCGCGGGCGGCGCCGGCGGCGCCGATCAGGGCCGCGACGGCCAACAGCGATGCTGCGGTTCGGAATACGGGGCTCATCGGCAGGCACTCCCTCCCTGCTGGCGGCATCGGCGCCGGTCGTGACATTCGTCACCGCCGGTTCGGCGCGAACCCGGCACGTGCGCCGGGCCGGCTCACGCCGCCGAACCGCCTCGACGGCGCGGGGCGGAATAAGGTCACATATTCGGGACCGCACAGCCATGAGGGAAGTGGCAGAATGACAACGAACCGAGCTTGCGGTGTCCTCGCCGCCGTTGCCGGATCGGCGCTCGCAGGATGCACCGCCATTTACCAGGGCACCGCGCCGCCAGTCGTGGCCGTCAGTAACCCGTTCGGCGCACCCCTCGTCCTGAACCGCCCCCCCGGGCCGCCGCCCCCGCCGCCGGCGGCCGATCTCAACGGCGCCTACAGCGGCACCGCTTTCGTGCTCGATACCGGCGGCGGTGTATGTGTTCAGAACCGGCCGGTGAGAGATTTCCTGGTGCATGACCATCGCGTGCGGTGGCTGGGGTTCCGCGGCCGCATCGCCCCGGATGGGGAACTGCAAATGGTCTACGGCACCACCTGGGTCTACGGGCAGTTCGTTGGCGACCGCTTCCAGGGACAGATCAGCTTCATGGGCGGACGCAATTTCGAAGGCAACTGCACTTACATCATGGAGCTGCGGCGCTCCCCCGCGTGATCAGCAGGCGGTGGACCAGAACACACCGCGGAGGCTGCCACTCGAGGATCATCGCCGGGCTTGTGGGCCTGGCCCCCTGCGCCTGATCAGCCGCGCCGCTCCCCGGGGTCGATCCAGCCCACGTTCCCGTCGCCGCGGCGGTACACGACATTGAGTTCCCCGCTGGCGCTGTTGCGGAACATCAGCACCGCTTGATCGGCAAGGTCGAGGCGCATCACCGCTTCGCCCACCGTCAGCCGGCTGATCTCCGCCGGCTGCTCGGCGATGACGGTGGCGAAGCAATTGATTCGCGCCGCCTCGTCGCCGTTCTCGTGGTCCACCTCCGCCGGCTGCTGCAGCACATACTGGCGGGCCATCTCCGGGCGCTCGCGGTGGGCGAGATCGCGGGCATGGTCGCTGACCCGCCGCCGGTAGCGGCGCAGCCGTTTGGCGATATGCTCGGCGGCGTCGTCGAAGGCCGTCGGCGCGTCGGCGGCCTCGCCTTCCCCGCGCAGTATCAGGCCGCGGCCGGCGTGCAGGTTGATGTCGCAGGTGAAGAAGCTGCGGGCGCGGCTGAACGTCACCTGCGCCTCCAGCGCGCGGTCGAAATATTTCCGCGCGATCCCCTCAAGGCTCTCCGCCACCCGGGTCCTGAGCGCGTCCGAAAGCTCGACCTGCTTGCCGGATACCTTGATGTCCATCCTGGCCCTCCCGAGACGCTCATGCGCTCCCGGCCCGGGGCGGCGGCGCCTCAGGCCGGAACGGCCTTCTCCCGCTTGCGCTGCGTCGAGTTGGGGATCCGCAGCGCTTCGCGGTATTTGGCCACGGTCCGGCGGGCAATGTCCACGCCCTCCGCCCGCAGGGCCTCGACGATCGCCTCATCGGAGAGAACGTGATCGGGATCCTCGGTGTGTATCAATGCCTTGATGCGGTGCCGCACCGCCTCGGCGCTCTGCGCGCCGCCGTCGGTGCGGGCGATCGCGGTGGTGAAGAAGTATTTGAGCTCGAACATGCCGCGCGGGGTGGCGATATATTTGTTCGCCGTTACCCGGCTGACGGTGCTCTCGTGCAGATCGACAGCCTCGGCGATATCGCGCAGGATCAGCGGTTTCAGGTGTGCCACCCCATGCCGCAGGAACCCGTCCTGCTGGCGCACGATCTCGGCCGAGACCTTCAGGATCGTCTGTGTGCGCTGTTGCAGCGACTTGACCAGCCAGTTGGCGCTGGCGAGGTGCTCGGCGAGGAATCCGCGGGTCTCCTTCGCCGCGCCCGGCGCCACCGTCGCGTAGAAACGCTGGTTGACCAGCACGCGCGGCAGCGTGTCGGGGTTCACCTCCAACAACCACCCGCCCTCGGCCGAGGGGCGCATCAAAACATCCGGTACGATCGCGCGCGCGGGCTCGGCCTCCCAGGTCGCGGCGGGCTTCGGATCGAGCGCCTTGATCTCGCCGATCATGTCGGCAAGATCCTCGGAGTCCACGCCGCAGACTGCCATCAGCCGCCGCAGGTCCCGCCGCGCCAGCAAATCCAGATTGTCGAGCAGTGCCTGCATCGCCGGATCGAGCCGGTTGCGATCGGCGAGCTGCGCAGCCAGGCACTCCCTCAAATCGCGCGCGAACAGGCCCGGCGGATCGAAGCGCATCATGCGTTCGCGCACGGCTTCCACCCGCTCGAGCGGTACCTTGAGGGCATCGGCAATGTCGGCAGGGGCCGCGGTCAGGCGGCCCGCCGGGCACAGGAGCGCAATCAGGTGCGCCCCGATCATACGGTCGCCGTGATCGGGAAAGGTCAGCCGGAGCTGCTCGCCGAGATACTCCCGCAGTGGCGGGCGCCCGCCGGGCAGGTCTTCGACGCCGCGTTCGTCCTCCTCGAAGCCCCATCCTCCGCCGCCGCGATCGAATCGCGCGCCGTCCGACGAGGTGCCGGGGTCGTAGGTGTTGGAGAAATCACCGTCGAGCGGCGCGGCCGATTCCGCCGGCAAGCTGTCCGCGCGCGCCGTTTCAGCGGCGTCCGGTTCGCGCGCGGCCGGCACGGCGAGCTGATCGGGGGCGGCCCGCTCAGGGTCGGGCTCATCGCTTCGCTCGTCGCGCTCGAGCAGCGGGTTCCGCTCCAGTTCCTGCTCGACGAACGCCGCGACTTCCACGTTCGTGTACTGCAGCAGCTTGATCGCCTGCCGCAGTTGCGGCGTCATGACGAGGGACTGGCTCTGCCGCAGATCGAGGCGCGGGGCTAGGGACATTGCCGGTCCGATGCTACTCCGCCATCGCCGGGTACGGCCCGGTATGGGTCAAGCGAACGCGCGAGGACGGTCAAAGGCTGAACCGCTCGCCGAGATAAACGCGCCGCACGCCCTCGTGCGCAACCACCTCGTCGGGCCGTCCCTCCATCAGCACCTGGCCGTCGTGCATGATGTAGGCGCGGTCGATGATCTCCAGCGTCTCGCGCACATTGTGGTCGGTGATCAGCACGCCGATCCCGCGATCCTTGAGGTGGGAGACGAGGTCGCGGATCTCGCCCACCGCGATCGGGTCGATGCCGGCCAGCGGCTCGTCGAGCAGGATGTAGGCCGGCTGGGTGGCGAGCGCGCGAGCGATCTCCACACGCCGGCGCTCGCCGCCCGACAAGGCGAGCGCGGGCGTGCGGCGGAGATGGCTGATGCCGAATTCGGCCAGCAGCTCGTCCAGCATCTGGTCGCGCCGGTAGCGATCGGACTCCACCACCTCGAGCGCCGCCATCACGTTCTGCTCCACGTTCAGGCCGCGGAACACGCTCGCCTCCTGCGGCAGGTAGCCGACCCCGAGGCGCGCGCGCCGGTACATCGGCAGCCGCGTGATATCCGCCCCGTCGAGCGTGATGGCGCCCGTGTCGGGCCGCACCAGGCCGACGATCATGTAAAAGGTCGTGGTCTTGCCGGCCCCGTTCGGCCCAAGGAGGCCCACCGCCTCGCCGCGCCGGAGGGTGACGGAGACGTTCCGCACCACCGGGCGGCGATTGTAGGTTTTGCCGATCCCGTTCGCGCCCAGACCGCCGCTGCCCGCCAGCACGCGCAGCCCGATCGCGCTTGCCCGCGTCGTGCTCATGGCTTCGCCTTGGGCGTGGGTTGCGCCTTGGCAGGCGCCGCACCGGGCGGTGCGCCGGCGTCCTGGTTGGCGCTTTCCGGGACGATCAGCCCCGCCACACGCGCGCCCTTGTTGCCAATCAGCCGCGCGATCCCGGTCTTTAGGTTCACTTCCGCTTCCGCCCCTTCGAGCTGATTGTCGCCCCGCGTGATCCGCACCTTGTCGAGCAGGAGCGCGATCCCCGTCTCCGGCACATAGACGCCGCGATCCCCGGTCACGACCTCGGTCGGCGTGCTGACCGTTACGTGGCCGAACGCCTCGACCTTCTCGAGCTTGCCGCTGTTCTCGAGCGTATCCCCGCTGCCCTGCGCGGGCTGGGTAGCCACCGGCGTCGGGTGCGCCTGATCGTCCGGCACCGTGTAGGCCACCAGCACGTCGGCGGCGATCCGGCGGCTGTCCTTCGTCACTACCACCGCATCGCCGCGTGCCACCGCCATGTGTTTGGCCGACCAGTATTCCACGTCGTCGCGCGCGGTCAGCACCTCGTTCGGCGTGGTGAGCCGCAGGTCGTGCCCGGTCAGCACAAGCACCGCCTGGTCCATGTCGTACACCGCCCGGTCGCCGACCGCGCGATCGGTCGGCGTCGAGATCACCACGTTGCCCTCGGCGACCAGGCGGTAAACCTCATTGTCGCCGTTATCCTCGCCCGGGACCTGGCCCGCGGCCGTGCCGGCGGGGGCTGCCCTCGGCGGCCTGGTCTCGCCGGTATCAGGGGCCGCTTCGGTCCCCGGTTTCTTCCGGTAGTAGGCGATCAGCTTGTCGGCGCTAACGGTGACGTCCTGGCGCACCGCGGTGGCACCGCCGCTCGCGATCACCTCGTGCTGCTGTTGCAGCCACTCGATCCCCCCCTTCGCCGTGACCTGCACCGGCCCGCCATGCGCGAGATCGATGCCCTGCGCCCGCGCCGATCCCAGGGCGGCCAGCGCGAGGACGCCCGCGAGCGCCGCCGGCCGTCTCGCTCGCCCCGTCATTGCGGCGGCGCCTGGACCGCGTTCAGCCGCACGCTGGCGGGGCCGGCGAAGAAAATCTGCTGCCCGCTGTCGACGGCGGTGAACCCGCCCTGCGCGTCGAGGGTGCCGAACGGTCCCGTTGCGTGCACCGGCTCAGTGCCGGCGGCGGCGCCTGACTTCAGGTCCACCGTGGCGCTTTTCGTCACCATCGTCGTGCCGTCGTCGCGGTAGAGCGTCACCCCCTGCGTCAGATCGAGCGTGTCGGCGTGCTGGCGATAGGTGCCCGCCGCCGATTGCAGCATGAGCCACGTGCCGTCTTGTAGCGTGATGTCGCCCTTGGGCTGGACCAAGTCCACCTGATCGTCGTTCAGCCGGCGTGCCCGCGCGGCGGTGATGGTGAACGGCCGCCCCTGCTGATCGACGCTGCGGTAGCGTGCATCGAAAACGGTGTCGCCATGCACCTCGCCCAGCAGTTTCGCGGCTTTGTTTGCCTGCTCCGCCTCTTGCCGGAACTCCGGCCACAGGGCGAGGCTCCCAAGCAGCGCCAGCGCGACTGCGGGCAGCAGCAGCTTGGTGAGGGTGAGGGTCCAGCGCCGCCGCGCAATCCTCCCCGGGGAGGGAACGCGCGACCGCTGGATCGTGTCGAGCAGCCGGCCTTCGCGCCGGCGCGGGGTGCGGACGGCGCCGCTCATGCCACACCCGCCCGCAGCAGGTCGTGGATGTGCAGGATGCCCACCGGCCGACCTGCGGGGTCCACGACGAAGAGCGCAGTGATCGGACGCTTGCGTGCGTTCATGGCGTGCAGCGCCTCGGCGGCCAGCGCGTCGGGCGCGATCGTCTGCGGATCGCGCGTCATGATCTCGTCCACCCGCCGGGCAAGAAGCTCCGGGCCCATGTGCCGGCGCAGATCGCCGTCGGTGATGATCCCCGCCAGCCGCCCCGCCGCGTCGGTGACGCCGAGGCAGCCGAACCGCTTCTCGGTCATCCGCAGCAGCGCCGCATCCATCGGCAGATCTGGCGGTGCGAGCGGCATCTCCTCGCCCGCGTGCATCAGCTCGCGCACCCGGCGCAGCCGGGCGCCGAGGCGGCCGCCGGGATGGAAGCGGCGGAAATCAGCGGCGGTGAAGCCGCGCCTGGTCAGCAAGGCAACCGCCAGCGCGTCGCCGAGCGCCATCTGCATGACCGTGCTCGTGGTCGGCGCGAGCCCCATGGGGCAGGCCTCGGCGGCGGCCGGCAGCAGCAGCACCACATCGGCCGCGCGAGCCAGAGCCGACCGGGCGTCGCCGGTGACGGCGACCAGCGGCAGCGCGAACCGGCGCGCATGGCGGACCAGATCGGCCAGCTCCGGCGTCTCGCCGGAATTGGACAGCGCCAGCAGCGCGTCCCCGGCGACGATCATGCCGAGGTCGCCGTGCGAGGCCTCGGCGGGGTGGACGAACAGGGCAGGCGTGCCGGTCGAGGCGAGGGTGGCGGCAATCTTCCGGGCCACGTGGCCCGATTTGCCCATCCCAGAGACCACCACCCGCCCGGTGACGCGGACCAGCGTCTCGACCGCTTGGGTGAACGCCTCGTCCAGCCCCGCCGCGAGCGCTCGTAGCCCCGACGCCTCGGTGGCGAGCACGGCACGCGCGACGTCGAGATCCGCCCGTGCGGTGGCGATCGCGGCTGTCATGTCCCCCGTTGCTACGCCGTCAGAGTCGGACGCTTAGGTTATCGGGGCGTGCCGGGTCAACTGCTGCACCGCAACAAGACAATAATCATGCCAAGTTGGCAGCCCTAATGGGCGAAAATGTCGGGATCGTCGAACCCGAGGACATCGAGCCGCGCGCGGGTGGGCAGGAAGGCGAAGCACTCTTCGGCCAGCGCGAGCCGCCCCTCCCGCTCCAGCAGCGCCTGCAGCTTGGCCCAGAGCGCATGGAGGTGCAGCACGTCGCTCGCGGCGTAGGCGAGCTGCTCGGCCCCTAATTCCGGCGCCCCCCAGTCCGAGGTCTGCTGCTGCTTGCTAAGCTCGATGCCGAGCAGCTCCTTGCAAAGATCGCGCAGCCCGTGCCGGTCGGTGAAGGTACGGGTCAGCTTGGCGGCGATCTTCGTGCAGCGTACCGGCGCGACGGTGATGTCGAGATGAAGCTGGAGCATCGCCACGTCGAAGCGGGCGAAGTGCATCAGTTTCACCACCTTCGGATCGGCCAGCAACCGGCGCAGGTTGGGACAGGCGTAGCCGAGCCCGCCGAGCGAGGGGGGGCGGAGCTGCACCAGATGCGCCGTGCCGTCGCCCGCCGACAGCTGCACGAGGCACAGCCGGTCGCGCCTGAAATCCAGCCCCATCGTCTCGGTGTCCACCGCCACCACCGCGCCGAGCGCGAGCCCGTCCGGCAGGTCGTCGCGATAGAGGCGCAAGGAGGCGCCGTCCGGCAGGAATTGCGTGGTGCTCATCGGGGAGTGCGGATTGGTGCCCAGGAGAAGACTCGAACTTCCACGACCTTGCGGCCACAGGTACCTGAAACCTGCGCGTCTACCAATTCCGCCACCTGGGCAGGTGCGAGGCGCGCGATGTAGCCGCGCGGTCAGCCAGGGTCAACTCAACGGAACACAACCGTTCTGGACAGCCCGAAATTCACCCCCATGCCGGCCAGCGCGCCGCTGAAGGTCGCCAGCACCGGCTGCGCGGCGCAGAGGGGAACGAAGCTCACCAGCAGCACATAGGCGCCGCGGTTGAGCACGAAGCCGGCCAGGTTGGCGATCAGGAACAGCGCCCATTGCCGGTGCGCCGGGCCGCTGCCCCGTCCCCGAAACGTCCAGGCGCGGTTGAGCGCCCAGGTGACGGTCGCCGCGGCCACATAGGACGCCATCCCGGCGGCGATCAGCCCGATCGGGTGGCGAAGCGCATAGACGATCCCGGTATCGACGCCGAACCCGGCAAGCCCGACCATGCCGAAGCGCAGGAACTGCGCCGCGAGCGCGATCAGCCCCGCATGGCGTCCGCCTACCACGCCCCCTGCCGCTTGCAACCCTGCTTCCATGCCTGCCATCTAGCGGCGCTTGGGCTTCCCGCGAAAGGCCACGACCATGAAGCGACGCACCTTCATCGCCGGCACCGCCGCCGCGCTCGCCGCGCCACTGGCCGCACCCCGCCTCGCGCGGGCGGAAAGCGCGCGGGTGCTGCGCTTCGTGCCCCAATCCGATGTCACGATACTCGACCCGATCTGGACCACCGCCTACGTCACCCGCAATCACGGCTACCTGATCTTCGACACGCTTTATGGGATCGACGCGAACTATGCCGCGCAGCCGCAAATGGTCGCGGGCCACACGGTCGAGGACGACGGCAAGCTCTGGAAGCTCACTCTGCGCGACGGGCTTCTCTGGCACGACGGGGAGAAGGTGTTGGCCCGCGATTGCGTGGCCTCCATCCAGCGTTGGGGCAAGCGCGATGCCTTCGGCCAGACCTTGATCGCCTATACGGACGAGCTCTCCGCTCCCGACGACCGCACGATCCAGTTTCGCCTGAAGAAGCCGTTTCCGATGCTGCCCGACGCGCTCGGCCACGCCGGCAGCAACATGTGCGCGATGATGCCAGAGAGGCTGGCGAACACCGATGCGTTTAAGCAGATCACGGAGATGGTCGGCTCGGGGCCGTTCAGGTGGAAGGCCGACGAGCGGGTTGTTGGCTCGCGCGCGGTCTATGAGCGCAATCCGGCCTACAAGCCGCGCGAGGGCGGCGCGCCCGCGTGGACCTCGGGGCCGAAGATCGTCAACTTCGACCGCGTCGAATGGCATGTCATCCCCGATGCCTCCACCAAGCTCGCCGCGCTGCAAAGCAAGGAGGTCGATTGGTGGGAAGACCCCACCAACGACATGCTGCCGATCCTGGCGGCGTCGGACTTCCTACGCGCCGAGGTGATCGATCCGACCGGGCTGATGGCCTGTATGCGGCTGAACGAGCTCTATCCGCCGTTCGACAACCCAGCGATCCGCCGTGCGCTGCTCAAGGGGACGGCGCAGATCGACGTGGTGCAGGCGGTGGCAGGCGACGATCCCAAAATGTCCTACACGCCTACCGGCGTGTTCACGCCCAAGACTCCCGATGCGTCCGATGCCGGGCTCGATGTTTTCCGCGGGCCGCGCGACTACCCTGCCGTCAAGAAGGCGCTGGAGGAGGCCGGATACAAGGGCGAGAAGGTGGTCCTTATGGTTCCGACCGACTTCCCGATCCTGAAGGCTGAGGGCGATGTCGCCGCCGACATGCTGAAGAAGTGCGGCTTCAACGTCGATTATCAGGCGATGGACTGGGGGACGCTGGTGCAGCGCCGCACCAAGCAGGATCCGCCCGGCAGCCCCGGTTACTGGAGCGCCTTCTGCACCTTCTGGTCCGGGCTCGACCAGTCCAATCCGGTCGGTCACGCCTTCCTGCGCGGCAACGGCAAGCAGGCGCTGTTCGGCTGGCCGACGGCGCCCAAGATCGAGGCGTTGCGCCAGCAATGGATTGATGCGCCGGACGATGCGGCGCGCCGGAAGCTCGCGGTCGATTTGCAGCTCCAGGCGCTTGAGGACGTGCCCTATGTCCCGCTCGGCCAGGTGTTCGGCGCCACCGCCCACCAGAAGGACATCACGGGAATCCTGGACGGGTTCGTGATGTTCTGGAACGTGCGGCGGGCTTAGCCCGCCTGCCGCAAGGGGAGGGGGAACTCTTTTCTGGCCGGCAGCCAACGCGCCCCATGGGCGCCGCCCGGCTGATCGCCGCGGCGGGCGGCCTCGGCCATGTGCCGCGGGCGCCCGGCACGGCGGCATCGGCTGCCGCGGTCATCGTCGGCTGGGTGCTGCTGCGCCAAAGCCCAACCTTGCTCGGCGCGGCAATCGCGATTGCGATCCTGTTCGGCTTCTGGTCCCTGTCCCGGCTGCCCGAGGCCGAAGCCGATCCAGGCTGGGTGGTGATCGACGAGGTGGCGGGCCAGTTTCTCGCCTTGCTCGGCCTCGTGGGCGGCGCGGGAGGGCCTGGCGTGCTCGCCGCCTTCCTGCTGTTCCGCCTGTTCGACATCGCCAAGCCCGGCCCGGTCGGCTGGGCCGACCGGCGCGGCGGCGCAACGGGGGTGATGCTGGACGACCTAATAGCGGGGCTCCTCGCCGCCGCCCTGCTCGCGGCAGGCCGCGCGCTGCTCGCTACGGCTTCAGCCTGACCACGGGTGCGGCGGGCGCCGCAGCGCGCTCGACCTCGATCACCTGGCCGCCCCAGCCATGCACCAGATCGGCCAGTACGGCCTCGGCCGGATAGGCGCCGCATACCAGCACATCCGGGCGCAGCCCACGCACCAGCGCCTCGGGGCTCTCGTCCTCGAACACGCACACCAGATCGACCGCCGGCACGCTCGCCACCACCGCCGCCCGCGCCGCTGTCTGCTGCTCGGGGTGCGGCTGTCCGCGTGCCTTGCGCGCGCCAGGATCGCTGTTCAGGCCGACCACCAGCCGGTCGCAGGCAAGCCGCGCCTGCTCCAGCAGATGCACATCGCCCGGCGTCAGGCCGTCGAAGGCGCCGAAGGTGAAGCCGACCCGCCAGCCCCGCTGGCGCCAGCGCGTGACTTGTTCCTCGGCCTCGTCCTGATCGACCACCTTCCGCAGCACGGCCCGTTGCGGGCTGAGCGCGGCGAGCAAGTCGCGCTCGCGCACGACCGCCGTGCCCGCCTTGCCCACGGCGATTCCCGCGGCAAGGTTCGCCAGCCGCGCCGCCAGCGGCAGATCGAGCCCGGCGGCGAGCGCGCAGGCGAGCATGGCGACCGCCGTGTCGCCCGCGCCCGAGACATCGTATACCTCGGCCGCCTCGGCCGGGATGTGCAGCACGCCCGCATCATTCACGAGCACCATCCCATCCACGCCGCGGGTGGTCAGCACCGCGCCAAAGCCGTGCCGCTGGCGCAGAGCGGTGGCGGCGGCGACGATGCCCGCCTCGTCGCCGGTTCCAATCCCGGTCGCTGCGGCGAGTTCGGCGCGGTTCGGCATGATCACGTCCGCCCCCGCGAACGGGGCGTAGTTCGGCCCCTTGGCGTCCACCACCACGCGCCGCCCGGCTGCCTTCACCGTCGCCACGAGCTGCTCGGGCAAGCCGTCGGCGAACAGGCCTTTGCCGAAGTCCGACAGCACCGTCACGCTGGTCGCCGCGACCGAATCGCGGGCGATCCGCAGGATGCGATCGGCGAGGCGCGCATCCACCGAATGGGTCTGCTCGCGGTCGGCGCGGAACAGATGCTGGCCGGCGGCGATGTAGCGGGTCTTGACCGTGGTCGTGCGTCCGCCCTCGACCAGCAGCCAGGGCTCGACATTGGGCTGCCCGCCGATCAGCCCCGTCAGGTCTGATCCCGCCTGGTCGTCGCCGACCACCGAAATGAAGGCGGTCGCGGCGCCCAACGCGGTCAGATTCCGCACCACGTTGCCCGCGCCACCCGGGATGGCGATCTCCCGGTCCTCGCGCAGGATCGGCACCGGCGCCTCGGGGCTCACGCGCGAGACCGAGCCATAGACATAGCGGTCCAGCATCACGTCCCCGATCACCAGGGCAGCAGCTTTCGCCAGGCGCCGCACCGCGGACGCGAGGTCGGGGACCGGCGCCAGGGCCGGCTTGCCAGGGGTCATGGGGGATCGCCTAGCAACTCGCGCTGCCGTGCATCAAGCGAGAGCTGAGCTCATGCCGAAAGGAACCCGACCCGATCCTGTTCCAGCACCGCGCATGTCAGCGTGCCGCCCATCACCGCCCCGGTGTCGATACCGATGCGGTTGGGGCGCACGACCGGCGCGTGGGCGGGTGTATGTCCATGCACCACCACCGCCTCCAACGGCGCGGCATGGGAGAGGAACGGATCGCGGATCCAGATCACGTCCTCGCGCGACTGCGCTTCCAGACCGACACCGGGGCGGATGCCCGCATGGACAAAGACATAGGGGCCGATGCGATGCATCGGCGCAAGCCCGCGAAGGAACGTGACGGGCTCGGGCGAAAGCCGTGCCGCCCAACGCGCCGGCTCGATCGCCTGCTCCAGCCCGAAGCTCGCCAGGGTTGCGAACGCGCCGTTGCGAAGCCACAGGTCGACCGAGGTCTCGTCGCGCCGCTCGAGCGCATCCAGCATCATCGCCTCGTGATTGCCGAGCAGGTTCACCGTGGCGGTGATGCCCTGCGGCGCGGTTCCGGCCATCAGGTGCGCGAGCACGCCGGCGCTGTCCGGCCCGCGGTCCACATAGTCGCCGAGATGCACGAGGATCGCCTCGCGCGTCGGCCGCTCGGCCAGATCCTCCGTGATCCGACCGTGCAGCGCGCGGAGCCGATCCAGGCAGCCATGCACATCGCCTACGGCATACACCCGAAGACCTTCAGGCAGGCGACCAGGTGCAGGCCGGAACGCGATCATGCCCCGGATCGCCGCCGTGCCGTGCGGGGTGCCATGCGGCGCCGCTTCCTTGTCGCACGCGCCCGGAGGGCGGATATTGGCACCATGAGCAGTCGGATCCTTCTGACGCTGAACGGCGAGGCCCGCAGCTTCGATGGGCCGCTGACCGTCGCCGGCCTGCTGACCGAGCTTGGCTTCGAGACCCGCAAGGTGGCCGTGGAGCGCAACATGGAGATCGTCCCGCGCTCGCGCTACGCCGAAGTCTGGCTCGGCAGCGGCGACGCGCTCGAAATCGTGCACTTCATCGGCGGAGGCTGAGATGGACGGAACCACGATCATCGAGGACGACGGCTGGACCGTCGCCGGCCGCCGCTTCCGCTCGCGCCTGATCGTCGGCACCGGCAAATACAAGGACTATGTGGAAACCGCCGCCGCCATCGAGGCGAGCGGCGCGGAGATCGTGACGGTCGCGGTGCGCCGGGTGAACCTGTCCGACCCGAAGGCGCCGATGCTTCAGGATTACGTGGACCCGAAAAGGTACACCTACCTTCCGAACACCGCGGGCTGTCATACCGCGCAGGATGCGGTCCGCACGCTCCGCCTCGCCCGCGAGGCGGGCGGGTGGAACTTGGTCAAGCTTGAAGTCCTCGGCCCGCCGCCGACGCTTTATCCCGACATGCCGGCAACGCTCGAAGCCGCCGAGGCGCTGATCAAGGACGGGTTCGAGGTGATGGTCTATTGCGCCGACGACCCGGTTTCCGCGGTCAAATTGCAGGACATGGGGTGCGTCGCGATCATGCCGCTCGGCGCGCCGATCGGCTCCGGCTTGGGCATCCAGAACCCGGCGATGATCTCGATCCTGCGCGAGCTGGTGAAGGTGCCGTTCCTGGTCGATGCCGGGGTGGGCCAGGCCTCGGACGCGGCGATCGCGATGGAGCTCGGCTGCGATGCGGTGCTGCTCAACTCGGCGATCGCGCACGCCAAGGATCCGGTCAGGATGGCACGCGCCATGAAACTCGCGGTCGAGGCCGGACGGCTTTCCTACCTTGCCGGGCGGATGCCGCGGCGGATGGGCGCCGATCCGTCCAGCCCACTGACCGGATTGATCAGATAATCACCGTCATGACCGGGCTTGGCCCGGCTACCCAAGCCTGTGCCGCCCGTGGCCAAGCAAGTCGTGGGTGCCCAGGCCAAGCCCTTGCATGACGTCCGGAAGGACGAACGCCAATGCCCCAGCCTTCCCACATCTCCAAACTCGGCGTGCCCGACCCGGAAACGCTCGACGAGGATTTGCGCGCGCTCTGGCGCAAGTGCGTCGATAAGCTCGGCTTCGTGCCGAACGTCTACAGCGCCTATTCGCTCCGGCCAGAGCGGCTGCGGAACTTTATGCGGATGTACAACGAGATCATGCTCTCGGACTCCGGCCTCTCGAAGCTGGAGCGGGAGATGGTCGCTGTCGTCGTTTCCTCCGCCAATCGCTGCTATTACTGCCTCGTCGCGCACGGTGCGGCGGTCCGGCAGCTCTCGGGCGATCCCGAACTCGGCGAGATGATGGCGCTGAATTACCGCGTCGCCGAACTCGATCCGCGCCGGCGCGCCATGCTCGACTTCGCCTGGAAGATGACCACCACGCCCTGGCTGATCGAGGACGCCGACCGCGATGCGCTGCGCCGCGCGGGGCTGAGCGAGGCGGATATTTTCGACCTCGCGGAGACGGTGGCGTTCTTCAATCTTTCCAATCGCATGGCGTCTGCAATGGACATGATGCCGAACCGCGAATACCATCGTTCCGCTCGTGGCGAGCCGTCGGGCTAAGCGACAGGGCGTTCTGCGCGTGAGTGATCCAGACGCCCTGGCGACCTTCGGGTTTCCCGGCTGCGGATCGAATGCAGGCGCGCCCCGGCGAATTTCGGAGCGGTCGAAATCCGCCCGCCGCCACGTGTTCTACCGTGCCCCATGAAGATCGACGCCCGCCGCCTGCCTTCCTTCCTGCGCGATCCCGGCAACGCCCGTGTCGTGCTGCTCTATGGCGACGATGTGGGCATGATCCGCGAGCATGCTGCGGCGCTGACCCGGGCGGTGGCGGGTGCGCCCGATGATCCGTTCCGCGTCGCCGAGCTCGACCGCGACGAGGCGGGCAATCTGCTCGGCGAGGCGGGCTCCCTGCCGCTCACCGGCGGCCGCCGCGTCGTCCGGCTGCGCGAGGCGGCCGACAACGACGCCACTCGCGAGGCGGTGCGCGCGGTCTTGGAAAGCGCCGCCCCGGCGCTGGTGATCATAGAGGCCGGCAGCCTCAATGCGCGCTCCGCGCTGCGGAAGCTCGTGGAGGCGGCGCCCGACGGGGCGGCGATCGGCTGCTACCCCGACGAGCCCCGCGCCATTGCCGACACGATCCGCGAGACGCTGGCGGCCGAGGGCGTCGGCGCCGATACCGAGGCGCTCGCCTGGCTCGCCGCCCATCTCGGGGCGGATCGCGCCGCCACGCGCCAGGAGTTGGCGAAGCTCGCCCTCTATCTCGGCCCCGGCGGGCGGGCGGACCTCGCCGCCGCCACCGAATGCGTGGGCGACCTCGCCGGGTTGTCGCTCGATGATGCCCTGTTCGCCGCCACCTCGGGCGAGGTGGTGCTGGCCGACCGCGCGCTCGAACTCGCGCTGGCCGAGGGGGCAACGCCGGTCGGCGTGCTGCGGGCGGCGCTGATGCATGTGCAGCGCCTGCACCGGGCGCGGCTGGAGATGGACCGGGGCCTGTCGGCCGCGGAGGCGGCGAAGGCGGCCCGCCCGCCGGTGTTCTTCCGCCGCATCGGCGCCTTCGCCCGCGCGCTCGCGCTCTGGCCCGCCGCCGCGCTGATGGCGCAGGCGGGGGCGCTATCCACGGCCGAGCTCGCGTGCAAGCGCACCGGCGCCCCCGACCTCGCCCTCTGCCGCGGCGCCGTGCTGGCGATGGCCCAGCGGGCGTCTCGCCGGACGGCGCGTTAGGGCCGGAACCGCCCCGGCCGCACCGCCTCGACGATCGCGCCTGCCTCCCCCGGATCGCGCCCGGCGATCAGATCGGCGACGAACCGGCCGGCGGCGGGCGAGGTTTGGATGCCGTAGCCGCCCTGGCCGACGCACCAGAAAAAGCCCGCCGCATCTGCATCCCAGCCGAAGGCAAGGCTGCCGTCCGCGGTGAAGGTGCGAAGCCCCGCCCAGCTTCGCTCGACGCGCCGCACCTCGATCGCCAGCGCCTGCTGCATCCGGTCGATCCCGAGCGCGATGTCGAACGCGTCGGGCTGCACGTCGTGGGGAGGCATCGGCGTCTCGTCGGCCGGCGAGACCATCAGACGGGTCCGTGCCTCCGGCCGCGCATACCAGTCGGGGCCGAGCACCAGCGGCCAGTGCTCCACCTCCCAGGGCGCGGGATCGATGATCGCGGCGGTGCGCCGGCAAGGGCGGAGGCCGATCGGGCGCAGCCCGGCGAGGGCCGCCACCACATCGCCCCACGCCCCGGCGGCGTTCACCAGTACAGGGGCGGCGAACAGCCCGCCCGCGCTCGTCTCCACCCGCCAGAGCCCGCCCGAGCGGCCGATGCGCGTGGCACGCTGCCCGAGACCGAGCACGCCGCCCTGGCGCCGCAGCCCGCGCAGGAAGCCCTGATGCAGCGCGGCTACATCCATGTCGAAGCAATCGGGTTCGAGCGCCGCGCCAGCGGCATAGCCCTCACGCAACGCCGGGACCATCCGCCCCGCCTCTTCGGGCGTGATGGCCTGGATGCCGCCACCTTCCGCGATCGCCGCCTCCAGGGCGGGAAGCGACCCCGGCGGCGCCAGATGGAGCACCGCCCGGGGCCGCATCAGCGGCACCTCGGCAAATCCGGGCGGGGGCTGCTCGAAGAACGGGCGGGAGAGGGCGGTCAGCACCCGCACATCGGGAGGCCCGTAATTCCGAACCCAGATCGCGGCCGACCGGCCGGTCGTGTGATAGCCCGCCTGCGCCTCGGCCTCGAGCAGTGCCACGCGCCGGTCGGCGGCGAGCGCCCACGCCGCGCTCGCCCCGGCCATCCCGGCCCCGATCACCACCGCATCGAAGCGCTCCATGGGGGCACCCTTGCGCCGCAGCGGCATGCCTCGCAACCCGGTACGAAATCGCCGCGCGGCCGCGTGAACCCGGTACGAAATCCGCCGCGGTCGCCGGGATCTCCGTAGCGAACGCGCGCCGGCGGGCGCGCGCCCGGTACATATTTTCCCGCAGGTCAGCCTAGGTGGCGACGCCCTCGATCACCTCGCCGAACCGCTCCCACTTCTCGCCGGTCCAGCGCGCTGGCTGCAAGGCACGCACCGGGTGGTAGTTGGTCGGGCTGGTGTTGATCTTGATCCCCGGCAGCAGCACCGGGTTGTCGAGGTTGTGCAGGTTGGTCGCCTGCTTCATCACATTCGCCCGCGAGAAGTCGCCGTTGCACTGCTGTAGCACCTTCCACATCGTGTGGCTCACAGCGTAGCCCGCGATGTAGCCGCCGTCGGTGATGTCGCCGCCCGGCACGTATTTCGCCATGAACGCCTTGAAGCCCTTCATGCCCTCGTCGTTGTCCCACGACGGATCGGCCGGGTCCTTCAGGTAGAGCGTGCTGATCATGCCGATCGCGTTCTCCGGCCCCGCCGGGCGCATCACCGCACCGACCGAGATCGCGACATTGGTCATGAAGAACATCGGCTTCCAGTTGAGGTCGTGCACCTTGCGGATCGCCTGCGCGGCGAACTTTGGCGTCGCCGCCACCAGCAGCGTATCAGCGCCGCTGTTCTGCAAATCCGCGATCTGGCTGTCCACCGTGGCGTCCGTCACCTCGTAGGTGAGCGCCTTGGCCACCACCTTATCCCAGTCCTTGCCGAGCACGTCGCGCACGCCGACCGGATAGTCCTTGCCGAAATCGTCGTTCTGATACAGCAGGGCGAGCTTCGCCTTCGGATTCTCCTTCAGCATGTACTTGGTGTAGATCTGCGCTTCCGTGCGGTAGCTCGGCTGCCAGCCGATGGTCCAGGGAAACTCCTTGTAGTTGCCCCACTTGTCCGCACCCGTGGCGACGAAAAGCTGCGGCACCTTCCGCTGGTTGCAATACCGCTCGATCGCCGAGTTGGTCGGCGTGCCGAGCGTGTGGAACAGGAAATCGACCTTGTCCTGCTCCACCAGGCGCCGCACCTGCTCGACCGTCTTGGGCGGGCTGTAGCCGTCATCGTAGGAAAGGAAGTCGATCTGCCGGCCGGCGACGCCGCCCTGGTCGTTGACCCACTTGAAGTACCCGACGTCGGCCTTGCCGACCGAGGAATAGGCCGAGGCCGGCCCGCTGTACGGCATGGTGTTGCCGATCTTGATGACGCCGGCCGCGCGCGCGCGCCCGATGATTGCCGGCGCCACCAAGCTGGACACGCCGGCCGCCAGCATCTCTCTTCTTCCAAGGACCATCTGACACCTCCCATCGCCCTTCGCCGGGCCGGCGAATGTGACCGCGCGGCCCGCCGGCGCGCAAGGGCGCGAGCAGTGCTACCTCTCCGCCCCTTGGGGCGGAGAGGGTTCGGACGAGGTGGGAGATTTGACGAGAGGTGGGGGACTTGCGCCTTACACGCCCTCGATCACGCCCCCGAACAACTGCCATTGCGAGCCGGTCCAGCGTGCGAGCTGCATCGCTCGGATCGGCCGGTAGTCCTTCGGCGTCGTGCTGATGACGATCCCCGGCAAGAGCGTGCCGAGCGTGAGGTTCTGGATGCTCGCCGCCTGCTTCATCACGTTCTCGCGCGAGAAGTCGCCGTTGCACTGATCGAGCACGTGCTTCATCGTCGCGGTGACGGAGTAGCCGTAAATGTAGCCGGAGTCCTTTACGTCCGCGCCCGGCATGTATTTCGCCATGAACGCCTTGAACTCTTTCATGCCGGCGTCGTTCTCCCACGCCGGGTCGGTCGGATCCTTGAGGTATTGCGTTGTGATCATGCCGGCGGCGTTCTCGGGGCCTGCCGGGTTGATCACGGTGCCGACCGAGATCGACACGTTGGTCATGAAGAAGACCGGCTTCCAGTTGAGGTCGTGGATCTTACGGATCGCCTGCGCGGCGAACTTCGGCGTCGCCGCCACCAGGATCGCATCGGCGCCCGAGGACTGGCACTCCGTCACCTGGCTGTCGATCGTCGGGTCCGTGACTTCGTAGGTGACGCTTTTGACCACGACGGCGTTGAATTTGTCGCCGAGCACGTCCTTGACGCCGATATAGTAGTCCTTGCCGAAATCGTCGTTCTGATAAAGAATCGCCAGCTTGGCGCTCGGCTTCTCCTGCATGAGGTACTTGGTATAAATCTGCGCCTCGGTGCGGTAGCTCGGCTGCCAGCCCATGGTCCAGGGGAACTTCTCGGGATCGTTCCACTTGCTGGCGCCGGTGGCGACGAACAGCTGCGGCACCTTGTGCTGGTTGCAGTAGCGCTGGATCGCCGAGTTGCTCGGCGTGCCGAGCGTGTTGAACAGGAAGTCGACCTGATCCTGCTCGATCAGGCGGCGCACGTCCTCCACCGTCTTCGGCGGACTGTAGGCGTCATCGAGCGAGTCGAAATTGATCTTGTGCCCGGCGATGCCGCCCTGCTCGTTCACCATCTTGAAATAAGCGTCGTCCGCCTTGCCGATCGAGGCATAGGCCGAGGCCGGGCCGCTGTACGGCATCGTGTTGCCGATCTTCACCTCGGTCGTGGTGACACCCGGGGTGGCGGCGCGCGCGCGCGCGAACGCGGCGGCGGCAAGCGTCGCGGCCACGCCGCCCCGAAGCGCCGTTCGTCGTGTAATCATCTCTGGTAACGTCTCCGTGTGATTGTCGCTCGTCTGGCCGGACCGGCCGAGGGCGGCGCAATCTGTACGGGCAACGTGGCAGGCGCAACCCGCGCTAGGGGCGGCGGATGCAGCGGCATCCTTCGCGCCTTCCCAGGCGAGCAGAAAGCGAAGGCGACCCCGAGAACGCCTAAGTCGGCCGCTCCCCCTTTACCGTCACCCGGTGCCCTGAGCGCGTGTGCGGCCAGTAGTCCCACATCGCGCGGTGCTGCGTGCAGCGGTTGTCCCAGAACGCCACCGAGTTCTCCCGCCAACGGAAGCGGCACTGAAACAGCGGATTCTCCGCCAGCGAATAGAGGTAGCCGAGGATCGCGTCGCTCTCGTCGCGCGGCAGCCCGACGATGCGGCGCGTGAAGCCGCGGTTCACGTAGAGCGCCTTCTTGCCCGTGACGGGATGCGTGCGGATGACCGGGTGTTCGGCGCGCGGATAGCTTGGCTTGTCGGCTACCCCCTGATAGAGCCCGCGATACACATCCTCGCCGTCGTGGATCGCGGTCAGCCCGTCCAGATACGCTTTCATCCGCTCCGACAGCGCCTCGTAGGCGGCGTACATCGAGGCGAACAGCGTATCGCCGCCGCGCGGCGGGCATTGCCGGATATAGAGGATGCTGCCCATCGGCGGCTCGGGATCGCACGAAACATCCGAGTGCCAGCCTTCGCCGTTAGCGCGCGGACTGTCCTTGTCGGCATGGATGATCATCAGCTCGGGATGACCGGGCGCGTGCGGCGCCGCCGGGTGGAGGTGCAAATCGCCGAACTGCCGCCCGAACGAAAGATGCTGCTCGGGCGTCAGGTGCTGGTCGCGGAAGAAGATCACCAAATTCTCGGCGAGCGCGCGATGGATTTCGTCCATCTGCCGGTTCGACGGCCGCGCCAGATCGACCCCGCCGATCTCCGCGCCGATGATCGGCGTCAGCTTGTCGACGGTGATGGTCTCGTAGGGCGCCTCTTCGTTCGCCACATACCGGATGCGCGGTCCCCCGCCGCCTCTCAACGTGCTCATCGTCGTCTCCTCGTGCCGCCGGTAGCTCACCGCGAACGCATCCGCTTCCAGGTCGTAGTGCGTCCCACTCATGGCCTCGGCATTCTACCTTAGCTGCAACCGCTCAACCAAATCGTGCGGCCTGATTTCCCCGTCATTGCCAGGCCCATACGACGTATGGCCCCCGCGCAGGCGGGGGCGCGCTGCCGCGCGGGGCCTCGGAATGACGACGTTACGCATACCTCTCGATCACCTCCCGCCACGCCAGCACGTCCTCCGGCCCGGCGATGCGCTTGGTCAGACCGGCATTCGCCATCACCGGCACGGTGACGCGGCGAATCCCCATCCGCTCCAGCGCCGGGATCTCCGCCAGATCTTCGGGGCAGCTCACCGTGATCTCGATCGCGCCGGGATCGCGCCCGCATTCGCGCGCGGTCTGGCGCACGAGCTCCAGAAGCTCGGGCGTCGTGCCGCGCGCCGGGAAGAACCCGTCGCCGAGCCGCCCCGCGCGCCGCGCCGCCGCCTTGGTGTGTCCGCCGATCACGATCGGCACTGTGCCCTGCGCGGGCTTGGGACGCATGTGTGCCTTTTCGAAGCGCACGAACTCGCCGCTGAAGGTCGGCTTGTCCGAACTCCACAGCTCGCGCATCGCCGCGATGTATTCGTCGGTCATCCGCCCGCGCGGCTCGAACGGCACGCCGAGCGCGTCGAACTCCTCTTTCAGCCATCCCACGCCGACGCCTAGGATTACCCGGCCGCCCGAAAGATGATCGAGCGTGGCCACCTGCTTGGCGCACAGCACCGGGTTGTGCTCGGGCAAGATGATCACGCCCGTGGCGAGCTTGATCCGGGTGGTTGCCGCCGCGACGAACGCCATCCAGGTCAGCGCGTCGGGCAGCGCAAACTCCCATTCCCGCCCCGGCATCTTGCCGGTGGGCGAATATGGGTATGCCGACTGATAGCCCTCCGGCACGACGATGTGCTCCACCGTCCAGGCGGATTCGAAACCCGCCTCCTCGGCGGCCTGCAGCAGCGCGATCGCCTGCTTGGGATCGGTGTAGCGGCCGGTGTTGCAGTAGCGCAGACCGAACTTCATCGGCGGGTTCCTCCTGAGCCGCGCAGCTTGCGCCCGCCGGCAAACTCTTGGAAGCCTGGGGAGATGGGAACAGGGTTCGCACGGAGACCACGGAGGGTCCACGAAGGACCACGGAGACCCTCCGTGGACCTCCGTGCCATCTCCGTGTCCCCCATGTGAAGCCCCTTCGTCGATGTTCCTCAACCAGGCCGCCAATGCCTTCCTGCTCGGCTTCCCGGCGCTCTTTTCCATCATCAACCCGGTCGCCGGCGCGCTGATCTTCCACGAGGCGACCGCCGCCTTCGCACCCGCCGAGCGTGTCCGCATCGCCCGCCGCGTCGGCCTGAACAGCCTGCTCGTCATGCTGCTCGCCCTTTGGACCGGCTCTTACGTGCTCGCCTTCTTCGGTATCTCGCTCGCCGCACTCAGGATCGGCGGCGGCGTGGTGGTGGCGCTGTTCGCCTGGGAGCTTCTGAAGGCCCCCGAGGACTGGGAGGCGCGCAAGCGCGACCAGGCCGCCCGATCTTCCGGCGAGGATATCGCCTTTTTCCCCCTCACCCTGCCCATCACCACCGGCCCGGGCACGATTTCGGTTGCCATCACGCTCGGCTCGGACCGCCCGGAGCCGTTCGCCAACGCGCTCTTGTTTTTCGCCGGCACCTCCGCCGCCGCGGCGGCAATGGCGCTGGTGATCCTCGTCCTCTACCGCTTCGCCGATCGCCTCGCCTCCTTCCTCGGCCGCAGCGGCGAGCGCACGCTGACGCGGCTATCGGCATTCCTGCTGCTCTGCATCGGCGTGCAGATCCTGATCACGGGCGTCGTGGATGTGCTGCAGCCGCTGCTGGGGCGCTAGCGGCCGACGAGCGTCGAATAACCAGGTGTTGATGCCGCGCTGCTACACAGAGCGACGATCCGAAACCGCCGGAGTCCTCTCCGTGGCCCTCCGTGCCCTCCTCTGTGCCCTCCGTTTGAAGCTTTCTTCCCCTACCCCAATGCCCGCGAAACCATCTCCATCGTATTCTTCGATAGCCCCGCCGTCCCTCGTATCCGCTCCAGCTCCGCCCGCATGAGCACCTGCCGCGCCGGATCGACGCGCCGCCACTGGCCGAGCGGCGTCGAAATCCGCGCCGCCACCTGCGGGTTCATTGCATCGAGCCGGATGATCGTATCGGCCAGGATCGCGTAGCCCGCGCCGTCAGGGCTGTGGAACCGCACCTGATTTCCGGCGGCGAAACTTCCCACCAGCGCGCGCACTCGGTTGGGGTTCCGCAGGTCGAAATCGGGATGCGCCATCAGCGCCCGCACTTCCGCGACCGTTCCCGGCAGCGGTGACGTGGCCTGCATGGCGAACCATTTGTCGAGCACCAGTGCATCGTGCTTCCACGCTTCGTAGAACGAAGCGAAGGCTTCGCGCCGCTCGGCGCAGTCCACCATCGACAGCGCACCGAGCGCGGCCAGCACGTCGGTCATGTTGGAACGCGCATCGAACTGCGCCTTGGCGCGCCGCACGCCGTCCGCGTCGTCGTCGGCGACCAGATAGGCAAGGCAGGTGTTCCGCAGCGCCCGCCGCCCGATCGCGGCGCCGTCGATGCGGTAGTCGCCCGCATCCGTCAGCCGCTCGTACGTCGCGCGGAACCGATCGCGCAGCGCCTGCCCGATCGCGATCACCGCGGCACGCCGCGCGCGGTGAATGCCGTCCACGTCGGCCTGTTTCATCTGATCGAATAGGAACGCCTCCGAGGGCAGGCTCAGCGCCACGGCGGCGAAGGCGTGATCCTCGTCGGCGCGGTCTAAGGCCGCCGCCATCATCTCGACCAGCGCGGGCGGCGGCGCGGTCTCCGGTCCGCCCGCGATCATCTCCAAGAGCAGCCCGGTCGCGAATTGCTGCCCCGAATCCCAGCGCACGAACGGATCGGTGTCGTGCGCGGCGAGGAACCGCAGCCGCTCGGGCGCGAGCCCCGACAGTTTCACCGGCGCAGAGAAGGCGCGCAGCAGCGAAGGGACGGGGGGCTCCGCCACGCCCTCGAAGGCGAAGCTCTGCTCGGGCTCGGTCAGCATCAGCACGCGGGTGGCCGCAAGCTCCGTCCCACTCGCGCCGATCAACCCGGCCGCGACCGGGACCACCATCGGCTTCTTGTCCGGCTGGCCCGGCGTCGGCGGCACGCGCTGGGCGAGCGTGAGCGTGTAGCGCCGCGCCGCCGCGTCGTACTCGTCGCGCACCGTCACCTCGGGCGTGCCCGCCTGATGATACCAGAGCCGGAACGCGCTGAGATCCGCACCCGACGCATCCTCCATGCAGCGCACGAAATCCTCGATCGTCACCGCCTGGTTGTCGTGGCGCTGGAAATAGAGATCCATCCCGCGCCGGAACGCCGCCTTGCCGATGATGGTTGCGATCATACGGATCACCTCGGCGCCCTTGTTGTAAACCGTCGCCGTGTAGAAATTGTCGATCGCCAGATAGCGGTCGGGCTGCACGGGATGTGCCAGGGGCCCGGCATCCTCGCGGAACTGCGCCGCGCGCAGGGTGCGCACGTCGCCGATCCGCTTCACCGCGCGCGAGCCCTGATCCATCGAGAACTCCTGATCCCGATAGACGGTCAGCCCCTCCTTGAGCGAAAGCTGGAACCAGTCGCGGCATGTCACGCGGTTGCCGGTCCAGTTGTGGAAATATTCGTGCGCGATCACGCTCTCGATCGCTTGGTAGTCGCTATCGGTCGCGGTCGCCGGATCGGCCAGCACGTAGCGCGTGTTGAAGACATTCAGCCCCTTGTTCTCCATTGCCCCCATGTTGAAGTCCGATACGGCGGCTATGTTGAACACATCCAGGTCGTATTCGAGCCCGAACACCTCCTCGTCCCAGCGCATCGCGGTTTTCAGGGAGCGCATGGCGTGCGCGCAGCGGCCTTCGTCGCCCCGCCGCACATAGATGCCGAGCGCCACCTCGCGCCCCGAGCGCGTGCGGAAGCGGTCCGGCACGCAAACAAGGTCACCCGCCACCAGCGCGAACAAATAGCAGGGCTTCGGATGCGGGTCGGTCCAGACAACCCGGTGCCGTCCGTCCGCCAGCGCCTCCACCGCGCCGGGATTGCCGTTCGACAGCATCACCGGGCAGGCGGTGGCGTCGGCGGTGATCGTCACCGCGTAGCGCGCCATCACGTCGGGCCGGTCGGGGAAATAGGTGATGCGCCGGAACCCCTCCGCCTCGCACTGGGTGAAGAACGCGCCATTGGAGAGGTAAAGCCCGGACAACTCGGTGTTCGCCTGCGGGTTGATCGTGGTCTCGAGCTGCAGCGTGAACCGCTCGGGCACCTCGGGAATTGTCAGCCCCTCGGCGTCGAGCGCGTAGCGGTTCGACCCCAGCGCCTCGCCATCCAGCGCAATGCGCTCCAACGGCTGACCCGCGCCGTTCAGGAACAGCGGCCCGCCTTCGCCCGCCGGATTGCGCCGGAACGCAATCCGCGAGCACACGCGGGTCGCGGTTTCGTGCAGGTCGAACTCGAGCGCGACCGTTTCGGCGAGGTAGGCGGGCGGGCGGTAGTCGGCGAGCCTTGTCTCGCGCGGCGTTCCGGCGGCGTGCGGGTCGTGGCGGTCCATCGTCGCTCCTTCCTCCAGGCGGGCGGTCTATAGCGCCCGCGGCGCGCCGGCGGCTAATCTCGGGCAGGGCAGGAGAACGGCAAGATGCGAAGCTGGCGCGTGGGCGATGTGCGGATCACCAAGCTCGTGGAGCTGGAGGCGACGGGCGGCAGCCGCTTCCTGCTGCCGCAGGCCACCCCGGAGACGATCCTGCCGATCAAATGGCTCCAGCCGCATTTCGCCGACGCGAACGGGCGGCTGAAAATGAGTATCCACGCCTTCATCGTGGAAACGCCCACGCGGCGGATCGTCGTTGACACCTGCCTCGGCAACGACAAAGAAGGCCGCCGCATCCCGCACTGGAATAATCTCCAGGGCCCGTTCCTGCGCGATCTCGCTGAGGCCGGTTATCCGCGCGAGTCGATCGACACCGTGCTTTGCACCCATCTCCATGTCGATCACGTGGGTTGGAATACGATGAAGGTGGACGGGCGCTGGGTGCCCACCTTCCCGCAGGCGCGCTACCTAATGGGCCGCAAGGAGTTCGAGCACTGGACGAATGACCGCACGCGCGAGGACATGCGCCTGATCCTCGCCGATTCCGTGCTGCCGGTGTACGAGGCGGGGCTCGTTGATCTCGTCGAAACCGATCACCGCATCGGCGAGGAGATCAGCCTGCTGCCGACCTTCGGCCACACCCCGGGCCATGTCAGCGTGCGGATTTCCTCGCGCGGGGAGGAGGCGCTGATCACCGGGGACTTCCTGCACCATCCCTGCCAGATCGCGCATCCCGAATGGTCATCGACGGCCGACTGGGACGGCGAGCAGGCGCACGCGACGAGGCGCCGCATGTACGAGCAGCTCGCCGGCAAGCCGGTGCTCGTGCTCGGCACCCACTTCGCGGGCGCCACCGCCGGGCGTATCGTGCGGGACGGAGAAACGTTCCGCCTGGACGTGTGAAGGAGTCACCCGCAATGCCCGCCGTCGCGCTCAACCACTACACGATCCTGGTGAAAGACCTGGAAGCGACCCGCCGCTTCTACGAGGACATTGTCGGCCTCACGTCAGGCGACCGCCCGCCGCTCGGCTTCCCCGGCTACTGGCTCTACTGCGGCGGGATGCCGGTCGTGCACCTCGTCGGCCACCGGCCCGAGAACGCGCCGATCGAGGGCACGCCGGAAACCGGCCGGCTCGATCACATCGCCTTCTCGGCCGAGAACCTCCAGCTCATGAAAGAGCGGCTGCGCGCCAACGAGATCGAGTATCAGGAGCGCGTGCTGCCCCGCCTCAACATGACGCAGCTCTTCTTCCAGGACCCGGATGGGATCAGCATCGAGTTCAACTTCCCGCCGGAGGAGACGGTCGCTTGATGCCTCAGCCGGGCAGGTAATCGCCGATTACCCAGAGCCCGGCGACGTCCCCGTCCTCCTTCCGGTCGCGGAAGCTCGCGGCCACGTCCTCGCGCCCGCCCGCGGCGTTCGGTCAGCCCACCAACCCCTTGACGCGCCAAGGCGGCTATTCCATCTGCCCTCAATCCGGACCATATGGGTCCGCTTACCCCGACGCACCCGGAGCGGCTCGTGCTGAGGCTGTCGAAGCTGACCGATTATGCCGTGGTCGTGCTCGTGCGGCTGGCGCGCGGGCAGGGGGTGCAGACCTCGCCCGGCATCGCCGCCGCCACGGGTATCCCCGAACCGACGGTCGCCAAGGTGCTGAAGGCGCTCGCCGCCGCCGGGCTCGTGCTCTCCCAGCGCGGCGCGCGCGGCGGCTACCGGCTGGCCCGCTCGCTCGGCGCGATCGGCGTGGCCGAGGTGATCGCCGCCATCGAGGGACCGATCGCGCTCACCGCCTGCGTCGATGGCGCGGTCGGCAATTGCGAGGCCGAGCGCCTCTGCCCGGTGCGCGGGCGCTGGGACCCGGTGAACGAGGCGATCCAGCAGGCGCTCGCCTGCATCACGGTCGCCGACATGGACGAGGCTTCGGTGCCGCGCGGCTTCCGCTTCCCGCTGCCCTTTCCCGCGCCGCTCGCCGAATAAACGGAGCGTTCCCGAATGCCCGCCGTCACCGAAACGCTCGAGACCGTCCAGTCCGTCACCCAGTCCGGGTACAAATGGGGCTTCGAGACCGACATCGAGATGGAGATGGCCCCGAAGGGCCTCTCCGAGGACACGATCCGCCTGATTTCCGACCGCAAGGGCGAGCCCGCCTGGCTGCTTGAATGGCGGCTGAAGGCGTATGCCGCCTGGAAGGAGATGGAGGAGCCGCACTGGGCCAAGGTGTGGCATCCGCCGATCGACTATCAGGATATCCACTACTACGCCGCGCCCAAGAAGAAGCCCGGGCCGAAGTCACTCGATGAGGTCGATCCCGAGCTGCTCGCCACCTACGAGAAGCTCGGCATCCCGCTGAAGGAGCGCGCCATCCTGGCGGGCGTTGAGGGTGCGGGGGCGGAGATTTCCGCCGCGCCGGGGATCGCGGTCGATGCGGTGTTCGACAGCGTCTCGGTCGCCACCACCTTCCGTGCCACGCTGGCCAAGGCGGGCGTCATCTTCTGCCCGATCAGCGAGGCGGTGCGGGATTACCCCGACCTCGTGCGCAAGTATCTCGGCAGCGTGGTCCCCGTGGCCGACAATTTCTTCGCCGCGCTGAACAGCGCGGTCTTCACCGACGGCAGCTTCGTCTACATCCCGAAGGGCGTGCGCTGCCCGATGGAGCTCTCCACCTATTTCCGCATCAATGCGCGCAACACCGGCCAGTTCGAGCGCACGCTGATCATCGCCGATGAAGGGAGCTACGTGAGCTACCTCGAAGGTTGCACCGCGCCGATGCGTGACGAGAACCAGTTGCACGCCGCCGTGGTGGAGCTGGTCGCGCTTCAGGACGCGCAGATCAAATACAGCACGGTGCAGAACTGGTATCCGGGCGACGCGGAAGGAAAGGGCGGCATCTACAATTTTGTCACCAAGCGCGGCGCCTGCCGGGGCGCGCGGGCGAAGATTTCCTGGACCCAGGTGGAAACCGGCTCGGCGATCACCTGGAAATATCCCTCCTGCGTGCTGGAGGGCGACGACAGCGTGGGCGAGTTCTACTCGGTCGCGGTGACGAACAACCGCCAGCAGGCCGACACCGGCACCAAGATGATCCATATCGGCCGCAACACGCGTAGCACCATCATCTCCAAGGGCATCAGCGCCGGGCGCTCCAACAACACCTACCGGGGCCTGGTGCGGATCACGCCGCGCGCCACGGGTGCCCGCAATTACACGCAGTGCGATTCGCTCTTGATCGGCGATCAGTGCGGCGCGCACACGGTGCCCTATATCGAGAGCCGCAATCCGGCGGCGAAGGTGGAGCACGAGGCCACCACCTCGAAGATCGCCGACGATCAGTTGTTCTACTGCCGCTCGCGCGGGCTTTCCGAGGAAGACGCGGTGAACCTGATCGTCAATGGCTTCTGCAAGGAAGTGCTCAAGGAACTGCCGATGGAATTCGCGGTCGAGGCGCAGAAGCTGCTCGCCGTCAGCCTGGAGGGGTCGGTCGGCTGATGTCGCTCGTCATCGACAATCTGCACGCCGGGATCAACGGCGTGGAAATCCTGCGCGGCATCTCCATCGCCGTTCCCTCGGGGGAAATCCACGCGCTGATGGGCCCGAACGGCTCGGGAAAATCTACCCTCGGCTATGTCCTCGCCGGGCGCGAGGACTACGAAGTGACGGAGGGTTCCGTTACGTTCGACGGCCGCGACCTGTTGGCGATGGAGCCGGAGGCGCGCGCCGCCGCCGGCGTGTTCCTGGCGTTCCAGGCCCCGGTTGAGCTGCCCGGGGTAGGCAACGCCAACTTCCTGCGCACGGCGCTCAATGCGATCCGCCGCACGCGTGGCGAGCCGGAACTGGACGCGGTGCAGTTCCTCAAGATGGCCCGCGCCGAAGCCAAGCGCCTGCACATGCCGGACGACATGCTGAAGCGCAACGTCAACGTGGGTTTCTCGGGCGGCGAGAAGAAGCGGAACGAGGTGTTGCAGATGGCGCTGCTGCGCCCGCGCCTCGCGATCCTGGACGAAACCGACAGCGGGCTCGACATCGACGCGCTGAAGATCGTCGCCGACGGGGTGAACGCGCTGCGCTCGCCCGATTTCTCCGCACTCGTCATCACGCACCATCAGCGCCTGCTCGACCATCTCGTGCCGCACCGCGTGCATGTGCTCGCCGCCGGCCGCATCGTCCGCTCGGGCGGGCCCGAGCTCGCGCGCGAGCTGGAGGCGCGGGGCTATGCCGGGCTTGCGGCGGAGGCGGCATGAGCGCGCTCGAACCCACGGGCGTGGCCGGCTTCCTCGCCCATTACGAGGGGCTGCGCGCGCGCCTGCCCGGCGATCCGACCGCGCGCGCCGCCGCCGCCGAATTGTTCCGCACTCTGGGCCTGCCCGGACGGCGCGACGAGGCTTGGAAATACACCAATCTCC
>Ga0070738_10000490_pt1 | contig 112790 bp, 103 predicted proteins | sample Coa_R2_2_FD_66446 | JGI IMG/M metagenome (GOLD analysis project Ga0070738, IMG submission 66446) | Surface soil microbial communities from Centralia Pennsylvania, which are recovering from an underground coalmine fire - Coalmine... | ecosystem: Environmental > Terrestrial > Soil >... | reverse complement strand
TTCCATTAGAACTCCGCCGAGGGAAATCCGCCACGCCACTTAACCGCTGCCCAACTGGGCAGCACTGCCTGCCCGTGTTGCTGTGAGGCGGGACCACCCTTTGCCGTCGCAGCCGGCATGAACTATCCTGAACGGGTGTCGAAGATGAACCTCATAGCAACCGCGCTGTTTGTATCGATAACCTCGCCCCTTGGGCTAATTGCACAAAATCGCTGCCCCGTCGTGGGCGACACGATTACGGTCACCGGGCAGGTGTCCATTCAGGAAGTGAACGGACTGAAGTTGCCGGATCTTCACGCGAAAACCTTCCCAAATGGCTTTCAACCCATTTGCATAATGGTCAAGCCGTATATCGGAGCTGGCGTCGGTCGAGTTGATCGGGTTGTTGGACAGATCGCACATCTTTGGCTCGTCTCGCCGAAACAGAAGGACGCCAACGGGAATATCGACTGGAAACGGCCGGAGCAGATTCCAACTGATGTGTTCTTGGAAGTGACGGGAAAGCTGATCGGCCAAGGCGAAGACCGACTCGGTAGTCCCCCATATGGAACCTCGGAAGTAACGCTGGAAATAAGCAACATCAAAAACGTCGATGATGAAATAAATAATGCGGTGAAGGCGTGGCGCGGTGACTGCCTCCAGTGGATAGAGGAACAACTTAGTCCCGACGCTACCGCAACATGGAAGAACCCGCCACGGGTCGGCGAGCGACCGAAGATCAACGCATATCACGTTGAACCATTCGCTTCCGTAAACGGCGCGCCACAGCCGAAATGTGCTGCGTCAGTCGGATTCAATGCTGCCAACGGAGGATATTTCGGCGACTGGAGCCTCGCGCGCCCTCCGTGGGTTGTAGACAATCTTGGTGGCATCTCATTTTCTCCAACGGCGGCGCGATCTGGTGCACCGCTCGCCAGCCGGACCGCTCCATCGCCAAATCAGCCACCCTCCAATCCCGCTCCGCTACAGTCGAGGGTGGCTGCTTCGGCTGCCGCCGCAAGTGACCCGACTTCGCCGCAAAGCGCACGGATGCTGAGAAATGACGCCATCGAAAACGATCCGACGCTAGAGAAGCTTTGCGTCGACAGGACGTTGCACCCGCCAAATACCGTAATTGGTACGCTATACACCGTTCCGTTCCTGCTCGACAGTAGCTACCTGCTCCGGGTTCGAGCCGAATACCCAGATGCGACATTCATCGCCGTTTCCAGTTCCCGCTCCGGATTCGGTGGGCAGCTGGTCGAATGCTCGCGTCTTTCCGGCGGCAAGTTCGGGCCTGCGACGCAGTCTCCCGAGGGGAACGCGTACTGGTCTTTGATAAAGCCACAGCAGCTTCGGGGTCCCGGGTGGATGTCAATCGCGGCTGATCGTTGCCGCGGGGCCGCCGAGCGCAAAGTGGGCGACGCCCCGATTGAGAAGTCCGCCTATTCCTCTGTGCAAGAGGTCGCGGAAGGGCGTAAGATTGCGGGGATGCTGACTGCGGCTTGGGATGTCGAGGTGAAGGGAGATGTCGTACTGAAAGGCCCTGGGCCGGATCTGCCCGTATTCAATTTTTCATGCTTGTTATCGCCGATGCTCGAAGTGAAGGTTGTGGAGCTACAAGCCAGGTAGACGGATCACCTTGAGACGGGGGTCTAACGTAAACCTGGCGTTCCAACCCATCGGGACTCCTGATGTCATGATCTATGTTGTTCGAAGTTGCGATCTCTAACCAACTATGCAGGCGAATGACCAACGTCGGCGATGGCTCCACGTGTCATGGCAGCGCCTTGGGCGTGTCTTGCTCCATATCGTCTTACCGTTGGGTGTCGGAAGCCTGATTTACATCCTCTGGCGCACTCCGACTCTCCGAGTATTCAAGTGGTCCGATGCCTTGGGGATCGCGTCCGGTGTTTTCCGGCTTCGGCACTTTTTTGCTCCGTGCAGGCAGATCCTCCCCGCATGGGCTTTGTTCAACTTGCCGGCTGCGTTGTGGATGTATGCTATGGCCGCCTGGTTCGAACTGGCTTTGTTGGGAAGAGACCGCCGGTATCGGTGGATTTGGCTGTCCATAGCTCTCTGTTTAGGCGTTGGAAGCGAACTGGGCCAGTTGTGCCAGGTTCTTCCAGGGACATTTGATGGAAAAGACGTTGCTTTCTATCTTGCGGGATGGATTGCCGCGATAATCTGCACACCGAAAAAGGAACTCTCATGCTGAAGCCCAATTTGCTCTGCCTGCTGGGGCTTGTGGTAATGATGCTGTTGGCTGGTGGGAGCGATGACTCGGGAACGAGCGTGACTCCTGCATCGGCGCCTACGGGTCCATCCGTCGAATCACCGCATGAAAAACGTCTCGCCGAACTGAAAAGGAAACGAGAGGGCATATACACTAGCATTGCCATTGAGCGGGAGGTTTCGAAGAAGCTTGCGAGCTATGCGATGAAGCTCAGCCACCAACCACTGCCGGACCCGGAAGAGCGCCAATTCCTAATGGAGAAAATGGATCAACAGGAAAAGCGTATCGGCGAATTGGTTGAGGAAGCCAAGCGCATTGATGCTGAGATCGCCAACGAAGAGCAGCAGTCAAGCCAACCCCAGGGATCAACAGCGGAGCCTTCACCGGAGACACACACTGAAGTCACAGCACCAACAACGCTAAGTGCCGACGAAATTCAGCGCTTGACGAAGCAGCGGCAATACGACTCCGATTTGATTGCGGCCGTTGACGGAATCCTGAACGCTGCCTCTGCCTCTGAGCGCGTTGAAATCTACTGCCGCTTCAGCGTTGATCAAATGGAAGCTCTCGCTGGAGACCCTCGGAATCAGGCGTACCACGGAGCGAATATTGACCGCTGCAAGGCGGCGGTGCTGGCCGGCTCTCAGAGTATGCCCGCTGCAGACGAACTGCGCCAAAAGGCGGAACAGGCGAAACAGGAAATCGCGGGAATTGACGCGAAGCTGAAATCTGGGCAATAGTCGGGGCCGCTGGTAGTGCAAAGGGCCACGGGCACAAGATCGAGTTCCGGTACACCTGTGGCATCGCCTGCTCTAAACTAGTTCGATCGTTACGCGGCGGCCTACCATCGCCGCCGCTCGCTGCAGGCTCGACAGCGTGATATCGTCTTTCGCACTCAGAAGCCGGTCAACTTGCGTGCGGCTCGTCTTCAGCAGCGTGGCCATTTTGTTTTTCGAAATTCTTTTCTTCTTCATGGCCTCGGCGAGCTGCCAGGCCACGACTTCCTTGACAGCTTGTGTTTGCGCCTCCTCGAAAATGCCCTCCTCCTTGAGGAAGTCGTCGACGCTTGAACCCATGTGTTTCTTGCTCATTGCTCTAACTCCTTTTTGCGCTTCCGCGCCAGCGCCAAATCCTCATCCGGCGTTGCTCTGGTCTTCTTGATGAACCCGTGCAGCGCGACCAGGTGCTCACGGTAAACGCAAAGCAACACGCGCGCCGTGCGCTTCGTCGGCAGGTCCGTCCGAATTTCCCAGAGGCCGCTTCCCATCGCGCGGCAAAGCGGCATTCCTACCGGCCAACGCCATTGCGCCCGCAAGAGGTCCGTACCTATCGCCTGCCGTTCCTCTTCTGGTAGCGCCTTGAGCCATTCCCGCACCGGCTCGCTCCCGGTCAGCGTACGGAAGAAGATCAGCGGGATTTTCTTCGGCTGAGGATCGTCCGCCATTCCATGTGCCGTACCTAGTACATTGTACCTTAAAATGTGCAGCCAGCCTGTTATGGCCGCTCGAGATCGCCGACGAGGTCTTCCATTGCCAGCTTGGATTCGCCGACCATGGCGCGCCCCGCGCTCTTTATCATCCTTTCGTAGCGTTCTTTGGCGCAAGCTACAGCTCGCGGCCTCGCGTCGGCGGGAGGCTCTGGCACGCAAGTCAGCAGGGCCTTCGCCAGAGTGTCAAGGTAAGCGAAAAGCGCTTGCTGTGCCCGCGCAACGCGGAACACATCCTTTCTCACCTGGGTTAGGGTCGCGGCTATGCGTTCCTCCGCTCCCGTCAAACCCTCCTGCCGCTCGGACAACTCCTGCTCAACGGCATAGCGGATGAAAGCCGTCGCAGACGCAAACCCGCGCGGCCGCCAGATCGTATCGACCTCCTTCGACACTCGTTTAGAGAATCGGATTGATCGCTGTGGCATGTGACGGACCCTCTAAATACTAAGGGACTCCAGGAGGGCACTTCGGGACGCGTCCGGGCGAAAATTCTCAAAAAAATTGGCGTATCCCAAATGGGATGCAGCCATCGGAAAACGCAACCCGGCAGAGTCGATGCCCCCTGCTCAACGCCTAAGAATTTATCGTTGGCAGCGTCCCGATGGTGCTTTCTCCGGCCCTTAGTACTTAGAGGGGGTTTCTTTGCTCGGCGGACATGATGGGAACAATCCGGCCAACTGGATGATTCAGGCCCGCAGTCGCCTCGCGCTGCGCCGCGCGCAAAAGCCCGCCACGAAAGCGGCCAGATTCGGGCGCTTTGGCCAGATATCGAAGCCGCTCTCGCGGTCGGGCAAAGCGTGAAGAGTATATGCAAGTGGCTGGCAGAAGACGCTGGCGTCGCGCTCGGCGTCACGAGCCTCACTTCATACATCAGCCGCATCCGGCGTCGTGAGGCAGCGAACCGCAGTTCGGGAGCCGCTGTCGAACAAATCGTTCGCCAACGCGCCGAGACTCTGGAGTTGCCGCCGCGCCCATCGACGCGCTTACCGGTCGCAAATCAATCGGCGCCCACTCAGCCAGACGACCCGCTGGCGCCCGCCATGCGCGTTCTATCGAAGCCGAAGATGGACATTCGCAAAATTCACAACGATGGCGACCCCGAGGGCAGAAACCTGATTTGACGAAAGGAAATCATTATGGCCAAGAACAATACGAACGGAAATGGAGCGGCGGTCACGAACGGCCCCGGCGTCCCTCCCACCATTCACTTGGTTCTCCAGGGCAAAGGCGGTGTTGGCAAGACAGTCGTAGCTGGCTGGCTCGCCGAATTCCTGATAAGCCGTGGACAACGCGTGCAGTGTATCGACGGTGATCCGGTTAATCGATCTCTCGCGCAATACAAAGCTCTCCCGGTTGAGAAGCTGGACCTCGTCAACCAGGACGGCGTCGTGATGCGTTCCCGCTATGACGTGCTGGTTGACCGGTTCCTGAACGAAGAAGCAGTGTTCGTCGTGGACAGCGGCGCGACTGCGTTCCTGCCCTTCTGGACTTACATTGTCGAATCCGACATCCCGTCGGTGCTGCGCGAGTCAGGCCGCCGGGTCTACGTGCATATTCCGATCAGTGGCGGAGAGATGCTGAACGACACGCTTCTTGGATTCAAGACGCTTGCCGAAACCGCCGCCGAGAAGAGCCTGGTGGTTTGGATCAACGAATATTTCGGCCCGGTCGCACGTGAGGGCAAGACGTTTGATCAGATGCAGGCATATCTCGACAACCGCGAGAAGGTCCTCACCTCGGTGGGCATCCCGGAAAGGTCGCCCGACACGTTCGGCGAAAACATCCGCCGCATGCGCGAGAGAAAGCTGACGTTCGCGGAAGCGGTTGGCATGGCTCCCGGCTTCTACATCCTGGAAAAATCCCGGCTCTACCGCGTGCGGCGGGATCTGTTTGAGCAGCTGGAGCAGACGCCCTTTGCATGAACGCAGCGCCTTCGACTTCCAAGACGCCGGGCGGAACGAAATTTTCAAAGGTGATTCCAATGGCAGTAGCGACGAACGCGTCGATGGTATTAAATGGAGGCATCGGTAGGCGGCTCCTGAATGTCAGGGAGGCCGCCCAATACTTGGGACTCGAAGTAGACACTGTTTACCGAAAGGCCAGGTTGCGGGAGGTTCCCTGCGTCAAGGTTGGTCGAGCGTTGCGGTTCGATTTGAAAGCGCTGGAGCGCTTCGTTGAACAGCACACGATCGAGACCATTGACTGAAAGGAGAAGCATGAGTGTCGATTCACAAGAAGTCCGATGGAGTATTTGAGGTCCGTTGGAGGGAAGGAGGTCGAAACAAGAGCCTGCGGGTGCATGGCGCGTACGAACTCGCGCGGAAAATCGAACGGAAGAAAATATCGGTTCGCGATGAGAACCGGCATCTCGATGTCAAACGGGAGGTCAACTTTCGGATGTCGGCGCTGATTGATCGGTACTGGACGCACTACGGGATGAAGAAGCGATCGGCAAACCGGGAGAAGAGCGTACTGGATGGCATCCGTTCGGATCTGGGCCGTAGCTTCGTTCGTGAGGTTGACGGGGAAGCGGTATCGCGCTGGTACGAGAATTTGACCGCTGTCCGGGATCTTTCGCCGGGAACCGCCGTGCGGCACTTCAACGTCATGCACCACATGATGGAGAAGGCTTCGACGATCTGGTCCAGGGAAACCGGAATTGATCGGAACCCGGCAGACCAGGTTGAAGTGAAGCGGCCCGATGATCAACGGGACCGGTACCTATCCGAAGACGAGCTTCGGAGACTGAAGCAGGCGCTAGATGAACGAACGTATTGCAAGGGTACGAAGAAAATCAACAAGACGTTCTATCGTCTCAGGCTGATAGTGCTCATCGCCATCACCACGGGGATGCGTGCGGCAGAAATTTTCGGCCTGGGATGGGCGGACGTGATGTATGGTGAGGGGCTGTTGGCGGTAAGGGCGAAGCTGAAGGGCGGCAAGATGCGGTACGCCCCGATGCCCGCCGAACTTGCCGGCGAGCTGCGGCGGTTTCCCGCCGTGATTGGTGAAGATCGGATTTTTCCGCCGAAGGCCGGTGCAACAAGCGGGCGGCAACGGGTGGAGGGGAGTTTCGAGGATCTGCTTGAACGGGCAAAGATCGAGAACTTCCGTTTCCACGACCTCCGCCACACGTTCGCGTCCTCGTACATGATGAACGGCGGCGACCTTTACGAGCTTGCGAAGATCCTCGGCCACTCGAATATCAAGATGACCGAGCGCTATGCCAAGCTGGCTCGGAAGCACATTGCGAAGACCGGCAGCACGGCGCGGGAAATCTGGAAGCTTATGGAGCAGGAGAAATGCGACAAAGCGAACGTCGGTTGACGATGTTCGCGTATTGTTCGCGCGACTAAAATCCTATGTTTCTGGCTCTCGCTAAGTTGTTTGGAATGTGGTGGCCAGGGACGGAATCGAACCGCCGACGCCAGCCTTTTCAGGGGGCCAATCTCCGAATGCTATCTTGTTGACCTTCAATCCCTTATCCCTCACAAACACCCTCTTTCCCGCCCAGTTATTGGAACAAAATGGAACAGGTTTTTTAGTTCACACGAACCGGCTCTGCGAGCCGGCCTAAATTCTCCACTACTCTGCGCTGCGACTCGGGTACAAACTGCTGGTAAATGTCGAGCGTCGTGCTAGCCCGGCTGTGCCGCATGAGTGCCTGCGCGTCCTTCACATCGGCCCCTGCAATCTTGAGCCACGTTGCGAAAGAGCGCCGCAGTACTTGCCAGTTAACCCACCCGATGCCTTGTTTCTTCGCCGCCGGTTTCAGGTGCCGAACCAGAACATTGCTGTCCTGCATTGGACCACCCTTCAGCGGCGATTGGAAAACAAGGTCCTCTGGCCGGTCGGATTTGACCGCCGCAACGCGGCGGATGGCCCTGCCTGCTCGCATGGTCACCACCAGACTCTTGAGTCTCAAAATGCGCTCGATCACGGCACGATTCACGGCTACCGTTGCGTTACTGGCATCGCTTTTCGGTGCGCTCCAGTCACCGCGACAGCACCGCTCGTCGATGGTGATCGAACTTGACTCCACATGTACATTTCGCCATCGAAGCCCAACCAGTTCGCTCACACGAAATCCAGTACACACGGCGACGAAGATCATGCTCGCGTATGGCTCCTGCAAGTTCGCCAACAGAGCATGAAACTGATCGGGCGTAATGTACGGCTTCGAGCGCCGCCCTTTTTTCGGTGGTGGAACCTTGAGGCCTTGCACCGGGTTCCGCACCAACAGCCCGTATTGAACCGCCGAACCCAGCGCGCTCGACAGAACATCACGAATCTTATCGCGCGATTCATAGGACAGCGGCGACTGAGCCATACCGGAAAAATAGCGTTGCACCGCAAGGGGCGTTAGATCCCTGAGGCACAGCTGGCCAAACGTCGGCATAAGATGAACCTTGATGACATTCGCGTAACGATCTTGCGTTGTCTTGGACAGCAAAGGTAGCACCGTCGGTCTGTACACGTTTTCTACGTAATCTTCAAACTTGGTAGCTGATCCAACGGTGACCAGCCCCTGATTCATGGGCCGCAGAGATTCCGCGGCGATCTTTTGAACTTCCCGCTCCGGCATAATGGCCGGTGCGAGTTTGAGTCGCTTGCGTTTTCTGATCCTCCTTCCGTCGATGAATTCGTCTTGCCAACACAGCAGGTACCACCATTTCCCCAGACGCTTTGGCCTGGGATCTTGAAATCTCCGGCGTGCCATCTTCTCGAAATCTCCTTTGGATGGCTTACCGGAATTTGTCTCGCCACCGACGATAGCATGTTCGTCAGCGGAAAGGGGTACCGAAGCGGTGATGGAATTGCCCACGGATCAGCAGCGATTCTCAGGAAGGCCGCCAGGTGGTGGCTCCCTACCAATTACGAGGATTTCGAAGGGCCCGGTATGACCGCCTGCTGTTGCGCTCGATGATTCCCCGCATTCGGTTCTGCTGTATCTCTCACCGCCTGTGGCGAAGCCTTAGCGACGTGGTCAACGTCGAGACCAGCAATGCTTTTTCATAAAAGCGAAACCCGGTTGCGCCGTCCGTGCTTCAACCGACGATGGATCTCCACCAGACGAGCTGCGGTAACGACCCACTGACGCGACGATAGGAGTGCAGTGAGGTTTGGGGCGGGCGAAGCCCGACACAAACCGGGGTCGTTACCGCAGTTCGTCTGCGTGTCCGGCCTGTCCGTTTGCTTTGGCGGAGCCGTGCATCTCCCTGGGCGGGACTGCGGTGCCGCACGGTCCCCTGGACCGTGCTTCCGAACACTCCCCTGAACTGGTCCACAGGTCGAGGCCGGCATGCTGGGTCCACAAACTCACCTCAGGAACTGCTCACTTTCCGAATATCGTTCCGTAATCGTGCGTCAGAATGTGCGCGCGGAACGAGGCGTTAAGGGAGGTACCGGCGTTGGTTTGAGCGCGCAGCGCCGCATCTCCTTGTTCCATCCAGCGATGGTACAGGTCTTCGTACTCCCCGCCGGAGAAGATCTGTTTTTCCGCGCGATACTGAACGATGCGCTCCGTGCTGAGGCCGCCGAAATCGCGGGCTTCGAACTTGCGCCGGACTTCAAAGAACCCTGCCAGGCGTTGTGCCTCCGGCGTTAGCATTCCCAGCGTTGTCCCGCCGGTCTCTGGATAGCAGCGCTGGAACAGGCGCTCTGCGCCGCCCGTACACCGAGGGTCGTTGGTGGCGTAGATGACCTCAAATGCACGGAGGGCGAGAAAGAGGCGATGGTAGTTCCGCAAGAAGGTTTCGAAGCCGCTGAGCGATTGAGCTCCCTCGTCGATGTAAACGAAATGAACCACAGGCGCAGTGAGGGATTCCGCGTTCTGGGAAATGTAGATCGGGAACTTCTCGACAAAATGGCAAGCCGCGAACTGCTTTGATCGCTGACTTGAGTACCATCGGACCGGCAGGTCTTCGAGTGCAGCGCCTCGCACCCGTGTGCAGTAATCGACCCTCTGACTCTGGGTTTCCAAGAATCGCAATGCAGGGTGTTCAAGCACGAAATCGAGGCATATCAGCTTGCGCTTAACGGTGAGTGGAGCTTTGTCCCGGTGGTTCCGCGAGTCCATCTGATCAAGACGCGCGTAGATTTGCATCGAGTGAATATGGTAAACGACGGGCTGTGAAAGAAAGCGACTGACCTCTGCATGACCGCTCCGGGTCAGCTTGCGGACAAGCTGATTTACAGTGCCGCCGCGCGGCTTGCCGATGAATTCACTGAATTGGCGTTGGACGAAATAGCCGGAGTGCGCGGCCACAAGGGAAAGAAACCGGGCCTCGTTCTCCGTGTACCCGAGTCGTTGAAGACTGGAGACCTGATGGGCAAGCATCGTTGCCTCCGGACATAGACGTGAGGCCGTCGGTCCGCCACCGTCTCATAGTACGAGGGTTGGCCGCGGCGAATTGTGACCTCGAACTAGGCCGAATTCTGTCCCTAGAGCTGAATGATGTTCAAATCGGGAATGAGTTGAAAGTGACGGATTCCTCGTTCCAACACCGTAGCCGAGTTCGAGGGCGCTCGCCCCGATCAAAAGATCGGAGAGCGGAATACGGATTCCCTTGGCTTGGCTTTGGCCGTCCAGTTGTCCGGCCCGGAGCGCAATCGGGACGGTGACCGGCTGGATGGGAACGCCGGTCAGCAACTCGTCAAGAAAGCGTTGTCTTCGGTCTCGGCGTTCTGCTGTGTCAGCACGGGCAATACCATGGGCGAGTTCAAGCACAGTTACGACCGATACAGCAATTCCTTCGTCACCAGTTTCCAGCGCCACGGATTCGAGTAGCTGCCGGGCGTTCTTGCCCTGGCGTTCGGCGGCCACGGCCGCCGTAGAGTCGAGCATCAATCCCAAGCGGGCGGCTCCAACGGTTCCCGGTGCGCGGCAATAGCCGCTTCGACGTCTTTCGAAAAGTCGGCATCAATTATCGCTGTGGAGTCGGCGGGGAGAAGCGCGATACACTCGGAAATCTTGCGCCGCAGAGGCTCCGGTGGCCGGATGACAGCGACCGGCTGAGCGTCACGCTCGATTACAACCTCAGCTCCAGTCTGAACTCGTTGTACAACGGACCGTACATCTTTGGCCAGCTCTGCCTCGCTGATGTGTACCACCTGTGGCTCCATACCTGGATCTTAGCGCTTCTTTCTACACCCTGTCCTCTTCGGAATCATCTAGCCCACTCACGCGCCAAAGGAGGCGTCGCCGAAATCCGATGCGTGCGGCGGTCCAAGATTGAGGGGGCACGCGGAGTCGCTTGTACCGTGGTCAGGTCGGCTGTTCGCGTAGAAGCTGGATCAGGGCCCGAAGCGCCTCTGACTGGTTGTCCGCCCGGTAGGCGATTCCGGTGTCGATGAACCGCCTCGGGCTAGCCAATTCCCGAAAGACGACCCCGGGCTCGCGAACTTTTTCCGCAATCGATCTCTTTACAAAGCCGATTCCTGCGCCGGTTCCAACCAGATCGATAAGTTCCGAAACCGTGTTGATTTCATAGGCGATCTGAGGAATATAACCCATGCGTTGGCAGGATTCGAGGAAGTATTGGTGGAGCGCCGGATTCAGAGATTTGGCGACCCCGATGACCGGTTCCTCTGATAGATCCTCGCGGTCGATCTCGGAACGAGTTACGAGCGGATGATTTGCTGGTAATGTGACTACGAACTCGTCATGCCAAACGCCGTGCGTTTCGAGGCCCTCTCCATTCGCAGGCAGCTCAACTATTCCCGCCTGGATCGTTCCTTTGAGGAGCAGTTCGATCTGAGTTGCCGAATATGCGCTGTGCAGCGCGAACCTCGTGTTCGGAACTCGCTCCGCAAACGCCGTTTTGAGCGCAACGAGTACAGAGGGCCGGAACCAGGGACTGTAGCCAATCGAGAGCACTCCGCTATCTCCGCGACTCGCCGCATAACCGTATTCCATCGCGCGCTCGACATGTGCGAGCGCCTGCCGGGCCTCAGTCACGAAAGCGCCGCCAGCAGGGGTCAGAACAACTTCTCTGGTCTTGCGCTCAAACAAGACGTACCCTAGAACACCCTCGAGATCCTTGACTTGCTTGCTCAGGGCTGGCGTGGAGAGATTAAGGCGTTTGGCCGCACGACCGAAATGCAGTTCTTCTGCTACCGCAATTACGTAGCGGAGCAGTCGAAGCTCAACGTAGTGCTTCGCGACCGATGGTGCATCCATTTTGCGCTTCCAGACACGACTTCGTGGAAACTTGATTGATCGGGCAGGAAGCCCTCACTCTTCGGATCTGATCTTTCAAGTCCACCTGCGGCGACAGCCACTTGGTTCACGCCGGCACTTAGTTTTCCGAAGGGCGCTCCGCGCCATCGATCACAATGATCTCGACCGGGCCTCTGCCCGATTCCAGCTTCAGTCCCAGTTGTTCCTGCAGGGCGGTTGAGAGGGAGGGCCCATCCGCGGACGGCCGGTTCGGGAGGTTTTCCAGAACCTCTGGCGGCACGCCCGGCGGTAACGGTAGCTGTTCGGGAGTCCACACTAACGTGAAATCGTACGAGCCTGTCAGGCCGGTTCTATCCAGCACGAGGCGATCTCCGGTTGTACCCGAAAGGGAAGCCGCCAACTGTGGCATGGTAGCGTCGCTGCCATCCATGTGACCTGGGGGACCGTGTATTGGGAACGACCGAGGCGTCCCTGTACCCGCAATGTGTGTGGCGAGGTTCGGCCCTAGTTGTCCTCTCTTAGCTACGACCAAATTGAAAACAGGCATCTGCTTGGTTTCTCTGTGGAAGCTCAGCTTGAAGCGTTCAACGAGCAACGATTGAAGCATTCGCATGAGTTGTTCCCTGGTAGCGGGACCTTCAGCCTTCGCAACGATGTCGTACCTGTCGGCATCGAACCATTTCGGTCCCCCCGTAAGTTGAAAATCCTTGACTCCAAATGCCGATCTGACGAGTTGCTTCAGGGAATTGTTCTCGACGGTCAGTCTCCCCTCCGGATAGGGCATCATTGACGTTCGAGCATCGCCCGAGTTGTTCGGCTTGATCGAGGCTACCTCAAACTTCAACGGTGGTTGCGATTGAGCGAGGATCACAGGCGCATTCATGACACCAACTATGATCGGCAAGGCCAGGATCGCGACTCCAGCGGCCATCAGCACTAGCTTCTTTCCCATATTCATTCTCTCCGTCCCTCGATGTGTCATGATGGCGCGGAGCCGCCGTCTGAGATTCGATCCTGTCACTCCAGCCACGCACTCCAACGGCGATTCCAGGTACAACTCGCAAACTTTCAGAATCCCTTCGGCATACACTTTCGGCTCACTACCCAACCGCAGCACCTCTTCGTCGCAGGCAAACTCCCGCTCCACTACCAACCGCTTTCCCATCCACCACACCAAAGGGTGAAACCAGAAAAGGGTTTCGACAAGCATGTAAATCGCTGCCGTCAGGTTGTCGTAGCAACGGGCATGGCACAGCTCGTGCGCCAAGATGGCCTCCCATTCGGCCTTGCTAAGCTCCTCTGCCATCCCTTCCGGTAGTAGCAGCACCGGGCGGAAGACGCCGAACACTCCGGGCTCGCGCAGCACGGGCGAGGACACTACAGGAATTCCAATCTCGATGGCCAGCGGCCTGGCCGCTAGCATATCGGCACGCACTCGAATCCACCGTTGGAGCCACCGGAAAGTGATTGCCACGAATCCGCATGCCCACACACCGAACAAAATCGCCGGCAAACGAGAGTTCGTAGATTGCGGAACCGGTAGCGCTTCCTTCAGGACGGGCAAAGCCGATTCGTTCATATCACCCATTACGAACGAAATCGCTGGCTGGACCATCAGTGGAGTTTTGGGCCGCCATCCCGGCACACCCAGGTGACCGCCCAGGCTCACCAGTACTCCAAACGGAACCAGAAACTTCATTAACGCGGCGAGCCAGACCCAGTATCGCGTTCGCGCAGAGTTCTTTCTGAGCAGCAGCGTCAGCAGCCCGAGCACGATGCCGAACAGAGTCGATTGCCAGAGGTGAGTCGTGACCAAGGGATAAACGGTGATCATTTTGCGTCGTCCTTCCGCGCCAGCTTTCGGAGATCGTTCCGCGCCTCTTCAACGTCTTCGAGCGTCAACTGGCCAGATTCGATCAGATGGGCCATCACTGGCTTGGCCTGGCCACCAAACAGTGCGACCAGTTCGTTTATCAGTCCACGCTGCGCCTCCCCGCGCGAAATCGCGGCTTCAAGAATATTGGCCTTGCCAATTCTCTTCGTGAGTTTCAACGCTTTCTTACGTTCCAGCCGGTACACGGTTGTCTGCACGGTCGTGTACGCCGGTCGGCCGCGTTCCGGAAAGGCCTCCTGGACTTCCCGGATAGAGCAGGCTCCCCGGGTCCAGAAGATTTCCATGATCTGAAGCTCCAGCTTGGTCAGTTTCGCTTGTGCCATGTTTTGTTGTAACCTGCATCTATATGACTATCACGATAGTCAACACAATGCAAGATATTTTTAGTCCTGCCGTTCCGGGCAGGTTGCTCGCGCTCTACCTCGTTTGGATGGTTGCGGGTAATTTGGGTCGGTACACTCAAAGTCGGACGGCTAGCCGGAGTGAATGTATCCCGGTGCTGCGAGTCAAGCAGTAGGCGAGCGTGACCGGGACAATCAGCTGGCGTGCGGTTCACACCGGGGCAGCCGATATTCGCGCATTACACGGATGCGACGGAACAGAGCCCTGCTACGGACAGATAGCTCTACACCTCAACCCGGACTCGTTTTCCAGTCCGATCCTACGAGAACAGGCGGGACCTCTCTGTTTCCACTCTCGATGAGACAAACTCCAGCAAGCCTGAATTTGGAATTGGAACAGAATGGAACAAGATCGGACTTGAGGGTGCCTGTAAGTGATTGAAAATGTGGTGGCCAGGGACGGAATCGAACCGCCGACGCCAGCCTTTTCAGGGCTGCGCTCTACCAACTGAGCTACCTGGCCGGAAGCGAGTTTCTATTTTAGCATCGTGGTTGTCAGGAGAGCGCCCTTGTGCCAAACTCGAAACATGGCGAGAGGATGGGAGAGCAAAGCAGTAGAGGCGCAGATCGAATCGGCGCAGCAGCGCGCAGCGCAAGCAGCGCGAAAGCTCACCCCCCAACAGGCAACCGAAGAGATGAAGCGCGATTCGCTTCTACTCCAGCGCACTCGAATACTGCGAGAGCTTCAGAACTGCCGCGACCCACGCTACCGGCAAACTCTCTTCAGCGGGCTTCAGTACTTGGAAACCCAGTTGGCGGCGCTGGGGTGGAGATCGGATTAACCGCCAAGCTTACAAAGTTCACGCCGCCCAGATTTCGGCTAAAGCCCGCTGGAAATTCTTTCCAAGAACCAGAACGATGTTTTCGCGGCTATATCCGCGCCGCACCATGCCTTCGGTGAAATCGAAGATCTTCTGCCGATAGCAAACCCCGTCTAAGTCGTAGCGAAGCGGCGGCGCCGCGCGGTCGCGGCCATCCAGATCGACATCCGTGCCCAAGCCCACGTGCTCGATTCCGGCGATGGCGGCGACGTGGTCCACGTGGTTGAGCGCATCTTCCATCGAAGCGCTTCCACCCGGCCGCACAAACGAGCGCACCAAGGTAATACCCATCACGCCTCCCTTATCGGCCATCTTCCGAATGGTCTCATCGCTCTTGCAACGGGCGTTGGCCACCAGAGCCCGGCAGTTGGAATGAGTCGCCAGGACTGGCTTGGAGGAAGCCTCGATCGCATCGAAAGTAGTGCGATCCGAGCAATGGGATACATCCACGGCCATGCCGAGTTTGTTCATGCGCGCGACAACGCTTGCCCCATAGGCGCTCAATCCGATGTTGTTCCGGCCGCTCGATCCGCCGCCAAGGCGATTGTCGTTGTAGGTAAGCTGCGAAACGCGTTGACCAAGGGCGTAAAAGCGGTCCACATCCTCGACGGTGCGGAAATGCTGCGAGTTCTGCTGCCCGATCACGATTCCAATTTTGCGCTCCGTCTTGACGCGCGCCACGTCATGGGCCGAATCGATTCGCAAAAACTTGCCCGGATGGGCCGCGATCACGGCGTTCCAGCCATGGATGTCGCGCAGCGAAGTGGAGTAAACGTCGCCTTCGACGAAACCGAAGGATTGATGAAAGACAGTCGTGCCGGAATCCCTGAGCTTCTGAAAGTCGGCTTCTTGCAGAGAAGCCGGATTGCGCTGCCACTCCAAAACTTTCCGGTAGTTAAGCGATAGCAGGCCCATCATGTCGATGACAATGGACTCGCGAACCAGATCGAGCGTAAGGGCCGAGTAGCTGGGAGCTCCGGCGAAGAGGCGAAAATTTCTGCGGCCAACGAACGGCGCGCCCAAAAGGCCCACGCCAAAAGACAGCAGCGTACGGCGGGCAAGCACTTTACGACGGTGGAAATCCGATCTTACCACGTCCGCCCGCAAGCTAAGACAAGGAGCGGGCTTGCCTGACCCGCTCCCGAAAACGGCCTTTGCGCGTCACTTTCTGGCGGTTTCCAGCGGGACTTTTTCCACTTCGAGCTGTTGTTTCCGGACTGTGTCGTGAATGGTCTCTATGCGGTCCGAGCCCTTCTTTCGGATCACCACTTCTTCGGCCACGCGGGCGCTCTTGCTGACCACGGGTTCCTCGATGGTGTCGGTTACTTCGATAACCTGCTCGGACCAGTCTATGTCTTTCACATAGCTCGGATCGGTAATGGCCCTTCTCACAACTTCACAGTGTTCTTCGTGCAGGGTGACGTTGGCCTCTACCGGCCGCTCGACGATAAAACGCCGCACTCGAGTCTTACCGCCCTCCACTTGTCGCTTGCTGACGTTAATCTGCTCCTCCGCCAGACGCACGACTTCTTCGTCTTTGCGGAGCGTTGTAGGGCTTGGCGCGGTTTCGTCTTTGCGAAACATGCCGGAAGTCGGCGCTCCGGTCTTGGTTGTTTCCGCGCCGACCAAGCCGTACATGCGGGCGCGATCGAGGACGTCGACGGGTTTGTGCGTGTCAAGCAGCTTCATCACCTTGGGAGCCTCGGAGTCCGGGACTCGCACCGTAACGATGGCCCCTCCCTGGCGCAGAGCGCGGCCATAGACCTCCGCCTCGTGGGGGTTGATGTCCCGGCCGAACAGACGCTGCCAAAATCCCAGTTCACCGAAGTCGGCCCTCGCAATGTCGCCCTCATTTCGAATGACGCTGATATCATGAGACGAATAGCCTGCCGATTTCAACGTATTTACCGCGGCGTCTGCGTGGGCCGTCGTATCGTAAGCGGCGACTACTTTTTCGTAAAACATAATAAACTCTCCTTTTTAATGTCTCCTTGCCAAACTTCTTGTCTCGCGGGCGCCCAAGCCGTGCGCCGGGCGGCCCGCAATAATCGAACTCCAGCCGCTTGCGCAGAATTCCACGCTATTTTTGCGTCACCTGCATCGCGACGCGCCGATTTTGCGCCCGGCCTTTTTCGGTGGAATTATCCGCCACCGGATATTGATCGCCAAAGCCCTGGCTTTCCAGCCGGTCGGAGGGAACGCCCAGCGCCGCCAGCGAGGCCACAACGGCGTCGGCCCGCTGTTTAGAAAGTTGCAGGTTGTACTGCGGATCGCCTACGTTGTCGGTAAAACCGCCAACCTTTAAGCGAACGTTCGGATAGGCCTTCATGACTTCAGCGATGTTGCGCAACTGCTCCTGAGATTCGGGACGCAGAGTCACCGAGTCGGTGTCGAACCAAAGTCGATCGAAGGTGAACCATGTGGTTTGATCCGGGGATCTCCTGGACTGGATAAAACCCAATAGCTGCGACTCCACGCCGTTCTGCGGGATGTTCAAGCGAACTCCATCTGGCAAAGTCCGGGTGACAAAGTTGCCCAGGTTGGCCATCCCCGTCTGTGCGCTCTGGGCGGTTCCCCGGATATGAGGCCGATTCAATAGCCAGAACAACAGCGGGATGATCAGCAGCGCGGGAATAAGCCACAGCCAGCCGGGGAAGCCTGGTTGCCGCTCGGGAATGGCGCTCATCGCCATCGGTCTTGCAGTGGCGTCATAGGGAGCCGGCGTTGGTGGCGTTTCCTCGATGTAGCGGTGGATTCCGGCCGGCAGAAGAGCCTGAACGCCGCTGGCCTCATGCGTCAGCCAGCCGGCGAATTGGCTTTGCGTCATGTGGTCTGTCCGGATCATCCGCCCGAGAGCCGACATCAAAAGCGGCGCGGCGATGCTCATCAGGCTCATGACCGAGCCGCCGCGCAGACCTGCGCTCCGGGCAATTCCGTCGACGATCGAGCCCTGGTTGTTGCCGAAGGCAAGCGAAAGTAGCCGTTTACCGCTATCCAATAAAGAGGATGTCGCGGACGACATTCCGCCGGAACCGAGAACGGAGCCTATCAAATTCCCTACGTTCACGTCCGCGGGCGCCTGTGACATCATCCCGAACATCTGGCTCATCGAAGTGGGATCGCCGGACCGCGCGGCCAAGCCGCCGACGAGCGACGCCGTAGTCGACTCCAGCCCGCGCGTCACGGCATGACCGGGCTCGCCGAGCCGCGATGCAATGTTGTTGACGCTAGTGGAATCGAGGAGATTGAAGAGCGACGATAATACAGTTGCCATAGATCACCTGGTGGCCTTTCTGTCTTTTGCCGGCGCCGAATCTGCTTCCGGCTGCGCTTACGGGCCTGCCCTGAATTGAACAACCGGTCATTTTTCGGCCTTTGCCTTTTCGTTATTTTTGATGCGTTCTATTGCGGTTTACAGCAAAATTTTCTCGCGCCACGATACGAGTTAACCGGTTGGCTTACAATATCCACGATGACCGGCGATAAATCTTTGCGCCAACATCTTCTGTACCTTTTGCGAGGCGGCGGCGCCCACGTGCACTTCGAGACCGCCGTCAAAGGACTGCCGGCCGATCTGCGCGGCAAGCGGCCGCCCGGCGCCGGGCATTCCGCCTGGGAAATTCTGGAGCATATGCGGCTGGCGCAGTTCGACATTCTGGAGTTCTGCCGCAACCCAAAGCATGTTTCGCCGGAGTGGCCGGCGGGTTACTGGCCGAAAACGCCCGCGCCGCCTCATGCCGCCGCTTGGTCCAAATGCATCCGGGCGTTCCAGGCCGACCAGGAGGCCATGTGCGAGCTAGTATCGGCGGAATCGACCGACTTGTTCGCGCGTATTCCGCGCGGCTCCGGGCAGACCGTCCTGCGCGAGGCGCTGCTGGCCGCCGATCACAACGCCTATCATCTGGGAGAACTGGTGCTGGTGCGGCGGCTATTAGGAGCTTGGAAGAGCTAAATCCCCACGGCGCGTTTGAGCGCGGCCCGCTCGATGGCCCGCATGTAGCCGGCCAGGGAATAGGCGTGCATGCTGACCTCGGGATACCGGTGCGGGCCGCGCAGCGCCGCGCTTTTCGCGCTGCATGCGACGATACCGATGTGCTGGAACATAGCTTGATATACTTCTAAAAAACCTCAGGAGAGAAGGCATGAACCGTATTTTTGCTGTAACTCTGATTGCTTCGTTTTCTTCGGCCGCCGCTCTGGCGCAAAACGCGCAAAATCCGTTCAGCGCCGACGCCAAGCAGAGCTACACCGGCATCAAAAACACCTTATTAAAAGCGGCCGACAAAATGCCGGAAGAGAATTATTCGTTCCGGACCACGCAGCAAGTTCGCACCTATGGCGAGATCATCGCACACATCGCCGACGTGCAAATGACCCTCTGCGGAATCGCGAAAGGCGAGCAAACGAAGCCCGTTTCCGCCGGCAAGACCTCGAAGGCGGATCTGACGGCGGCCTTGAAGCAATCCTTCGATTATTGCGACGCCGTCTACAACTCGATGACGGACGCCGAGGGCGCCTCGAAGGTCACCATGTTCGGACGGCAAATGACCAAGCTCGGAGTGCTGAATTTCAACGCCATGCACGACAACGAAATGTACGGCACGATGGTCGCCTACCTGCGAATCAAGGGACTGGTTCCGCCGTCGAGCGAGGGACGGCCGTAACATCCACCAGCGCCGCCCTATTTATCGCCCAGGGCCTTCAGGCCCTCGGTGAGTTCAATATAGGTCCCGTTCGGATCGGTGACGAAGGCGATCTTTAATCCGATTTGCTTGGTCATGTCGGTGAACGGACGGTTGATGGTCACCCCGTCAGCTTCCATTTTCTTCATGGTTTCGGCCAAATCCTTCACCTCGAAACCGATGTGATCGAGCGAATGGCCTTTGCTGCCGGAAGGCGGCGCGGCCTGCTTGCCGCCGCGCCCCGCCGAAGACAGGAAATCCACTTCGCCGCCGGGAATCATCGCGGCGGGAAGATTGCGGCGGCTGCCGTCTCCGGCTCCGAACTCCTTGATGTACCACTGCTGCGCGGCTTTCGGATCGGGCACGGACTCGTGGATGTGATGAAAGGCGACGGGCGTCTTGAGATCTTTGTTTTCCATAATTTCCACTGTGACCTGATCGGGCATGCCGAGAAAGGCCTGCACATTCGGAGTTAATTCCCGCCACATCAATCCGGCCGCCATCGCCTTTTCGCGCAAGCCCGGATAATCTTTTACTTCAAAAGCGATGTGATTCACCACGCTCGGAGCGCTGTTATCCGGAGTAGCTTTCGTGAGAACAATAAAAATTCCCGGAAATTTCACCAAATTCAGCGGGCCGGCAGTCATGGTTTGTCCGCCCAGCAGATCGGCCCAAATTTTTTCAGTCGCCGCCGGATCGGGAACCGTGAGGTGAATGTGTCCCAGGGAAACTCCCGCCGCGTTGGGTGAAGCGAGTTGAGCATAGAGCGAGGCGGCCATAGCCGCGAATAAACAGAGCATGCGCATGGGGGCTAAACTATCACAGTTCGGGATGGAAGGCAAAGTACGCGACGGCAAGCGCGCAATGGCGCGCACGGCGCTCGAAAAAACGAACCCAAAGCCCTGCCAAGCCGGATAGTTCTCATAGAGACACTATAGGCGGATGAGCGCAATGCCGAAGCCGGGTTAAAAGCGCAAGATATTGCAGACAGACGGGTTTAGGGTGCGGCGAATCGAGAATCGACGCAGCCGGCTGCGGGCCGCCCAGAGATGCAATGAAGCTTCGGCGCGGTTGTCTACGGCGCACCCGCCAGGCCTGCAACGAAGCGAGCGGGATGGCCGGCGTGATTCAGATCCAGCACCAGCTTCCCATCGGGTTGCGATAGGCCGAAGCCTGTGTAAGTATCGCCGCCTTGCACCGCCTCCATGCTTCCCAACTTCCACTGGGGACCACCCGCCGAGCCGGTCATTTCAAAGCAGGCGGTGACGGTGCGGAACTCGGCGTCAGGGGCGAAACTGACCGAGCGGCCGCGCAGCCGCCCCAGGGCGTGCGCGCTTTCGAGAATTTCGCCATCCAGGCCGTCGGCTTCGATCGAACCTTCCAAATCGATCTCGCCTCCCTTGTAGCGGAGGCCGCTGATTTTTCCATCGAACTTGAAATGCGGAACCCGTCCGCGGAGTCCGATTTCGAAGTCTCCTGCGATGGCGGCTTCATCCGAATCGTCCACAAGGGTGTGGGCGTCCACTCCCACCAGCCGCGCGACGCTCGCGTCCCACAGCAAGCGCGCCCGGTCGATGCGCGCCGCCGCCGAACCCACTGTGAGCGCGGCGATTGAAATTACGCCGTCAACCCGCCTTTTCTTCAGCCAATCCGGGGCCGGCGCGGGCGGAAGGCCGAAGGTGCGCGCCAAAAATCCCTGACTTCGAACAAGCGTAGGCGCAAGGGCGCGAGCCACTTCGGCTGCATCCGCTTCCGGAATGACGATGTTGAAGCGGTGGGGGCGCGGGGCGTCGGGGTCCCATTGGTAATCCCCGGTGAAAGCGGTCGCGCCCTCTCGGGCGCGCAACCGGCCCACCAATACGCGTTTTCCGTCCAGCCGCACCGAAGCGGACTGGATCCGCAACGGTTCGGCCAGGCCTTCGACGGCGATGCGCGCGTTTTGAAGGTCGTATTCGCCCGACCACTCGCCGGCGCGAAAACGCGCCCAGCCTCGCCAGGAGCCTTGCGCCGTTTGCTCCAGCACCGGTATGCCCGCCAGCCCGAACGAGCGCATGTCCGCTACACTGATGCCGCGCGTTGCGATTCGAATGTCCAGGTTCCGCGGAGCGTTCCAGTCGCGAGGCGCGCTCAAAGAATAGCTGCCCTCGATTTCGGCGCTCTCTCTGGGCCCAATCTCCACATGGGAGTCGAAATGGATCATTCCGTCTCCGATAGAAACCGCCGTCAACTTGGACCGGAGCGGTTCGACGTCGGGAAGGTTGAGCGATGCGTCTTGCAGCTCGATTCGCCCGGTCAGCCCTCCCGCCCCGGTGTAACTCACTTGCCCGGATACGCCTCCCTCAGCCGCAGCCTTGGCCGGAACGGCCGCGCCCATGTGACGCGCAATCTCCAACAGCGCCGACAGCGGTACGCGATTCAATTGCGCCGAAGCTTCCCACTGCGGCGACGATAGAAATTTGGAGGCTCCGAACCGGAGCGTTACGGGCGAAGAAGCCGATTCGGTTGCACTGGCCAGCTCCAGTTTTTGCGCGATCAAATCCAGGACGCCCTCAAACGGCGCGGTCCAGCCGCCGTGCTGAGGCAACAGATCCCAGCGGTGTACATCCTCGATCTGTAGTCCGCCAGCGATTTTTAAGGCCGAAGGCGGTCCGCCGAGTTGCGCCTGGAAGGAGACCACGCCGTGCAAACCGAACCCGCGCGGATCGGCCAGCCGCGAGACCTCGTCCAAAGCGCTGCGTTCCAGCTCCACGCGCAGGTCCAGCCGCGGCTCGCCGTCTTTGACGGTGGGAGCGGCCCAATTCCCCCGCACGAAGAGATGCCCAAATTCCCGCGCGGGCCGGTCTGTCCGCCGGGGAGCGCCCCAAAAGCGCACCTCCGCGGATCCCTGGCCGTAGGGCGACACATCCAGATCGGCATCGTCAAAATAAAACACGGACTTTGTGTCGCCGAATTTGAAGTTCACCCGCCCGCCGCGCATCTTAATGCCGGGCAAGCCGGACCGCCCCTTGGACGCCTGCTCGAACAGGAATTGAAAGTTCCAGGTGCCCGAGCTGCTCTTCACTAAGTTGACGGTGGCGTCTCCCAAATTAAGGCTTGAGAAATCGAGACGATGGCGGAGGAGACTCAGAGCGCGGACGCCCGCGTTAAGCGCCGGCACGTAAGCGAACGGTTCGATTCCGGCTCGTGGATCTTCGTGAATGACGACGTCCTCGAAGGTCAACCCCGGCACGCCAAACAGATTCAGATGAACCTGTCCGACTTCTACCTTGCGTCCCAGATTGCGCTCCAGGGCCCGCTCCACGCGCGGGCGAAGAAAATCAAGCGGGAGGTAGAGCCCGGCAAGGGCGAGGATCGCCAGAGCCGAGACGGCCCAAATCAGTTTATGGATCATCTCCGTAGAAACCCGCGGCCCAGCGGAGCCTCGCGCGGCCGGGCCAGTTGAACCTCGGCACTTGGCGAGGGCCGAGCCAATTCGCCGCCGGCCGCTTCCACAAGTTCGCGGTAAGCGGCGAAATCGTCGATGTCGGCCAAAATTCCCCGATCTTCCACCTCTACGTAGAAGGTTCGGCTTACATGGCGATGCACGACATCGCGAGCCTGAGCTTCCACCGGCAGAGCGAGAAACTCCGAAGCGACCGATCTCGCCGCGAAAACCGGATGTCCGCGCCGGTCGCCGTATCGCGGAATCACAAACAGCGTTTGAGGATCGCGCCGCGCGAAGGCGGTTGCAAGGCGCCTCACGGTTTCCTCCCGAACCGCGGGACAATCCACCGGAATAAAGAAAAATCCTTCGGCCTCCGGCGGCAATTGCGCGAGCGCAATTTGGAGGGAGCTTAACTGTCCTCGCTCCGGCTCGGGATTGGCCGCAAAAAGCGGGCCGGTTATGGCGCGCTTCCGAATCCGCCCGGCGTAGGGAGGTCCCACGACGACGATGGTGGAACCGGCGACCTGCCCGGCGATCCGAATCAACCTGTTAAGAAACGTCTCGCCGCGATAAGGCAATAATGCTTTGGGGCGGCCCATCCGCCGGGACGCGCCGGCGGCGAGGATGATGGCGGTCACCATTTATCCGCGCGCAATTTCGGCCACCGGCCGCGGGTCTTTCAGCAAGGCTCTAAGCCGGTCGTGCGCGAAAATCGATTTGGAAAGCTCGCGCCAATCCGCCGGCGGCGAGCGCCGCACGGCGATCATTTCCGCCACGACTGAAATCGCAATCTCCTCGGGACTCTCGGCGCCAATTTCCAAACCCATCGGAGCGAAGATTTTTTCGAACGCCTGGCGCGGAAAACCTTCGCGCTCCAGCTCGTGAACCACGGAAATGGTTTTGCGCTTGCTGCCGATCATCGCGATATACCGCGCCTGCGTCCCTACCGCCCAGCGCAACACGCGCATATCGTCACGGTGGCCCCGGGTGACGATAATCAAATAGCTGGATGAGGTCACCGGCAGTTTAGGGAAGACCTCCTCATATTCTTCGGCATAAACCGATTCCGCCTCGGGGAATCGTTCTTTGTTCGCGAAGGCCTCGCGGTTGTCCACGATGATGGTGGAAAAACCAGCGATGGTGGCGACTTTGGAAATGCTCTTGGAGACATGCCCGCCGCCAAAGATGATCGCGTAGGGCTGAGGAATCACCGGCTCGACGAAGATATTCAATTGCCCTCCACAGATCAGACCCTCGTCATAGGCGGCGTCTTGGCCGAGGCTGAAGGAAAGATTCCGCGGCTTTTCGGTTTCCAGCACTTCGCGGGCGGCGTTCCAGACCTCGGCCTCGACGCAACCGCCCCCGACCGTGCCCATCATTGAGCCGTCTTCGCGAACCAGCAGTTTCGCGCTCTCGTAGCTCGGAATAGAGCCTTTCACTTGCACGATGGTCGCGAGCGCGCACTTCTGGCCGAGCTTGCGCAGCCGCACGATTTCATCGTAAATATCCACCGCGACTCATTATAACGTGGCTGGGCAAAACCAAGTGGCTGCGGGGAAGCGGGATTAGGGCGTCTGCGCGGAGGGTCCGGCCGAACCCGTTCGCCCCGCCAGGTGGGCATAGAAGCCCAGGTCTTGGCCGGTGAACAGCTTGGTGAGGAGCATGATTTGAAACGCGTGTCCGGCGAAATGTTCCACCACATGATAAATGGCGGCGAGCTTGGTTCCTTCATAGCCTTGAATGGTGACGCGCTCGAGAAGCTCGCCGGCGTCGAGCCCGCGGATGGCCGCGACTGCCTCGGCCACAGACCCGCGCAGGCGCGCGACCAGCTCCGCGGGAGCCCCGGTTTGGCGCGCCGCGAATTCGCGGTCGCGCTCGCGCACGTAACGGGCTCCGCCGATGCCGGAAAGAATCCACTGCCGCACGTTGCCGTTCAGGTGCAGCAAGAGGTTTCCCACCGCATTCTGCTGTTCCGAGGCCCGTTGCCAGACTTGCTCCGGCGTCAGTTTCGCGACGCAGACCTCAATCCTCCCCATCAGTTGCTCGATCTTGTTAATCGAGAACGTCAAAAATTCCGATTCAAGCGTGGCCATCGGTTACGGTAACGCCGCCTGGCAATCCTACAGTTTTTCGAATTCTCTCCCCTGTAGCGCAAGCCTAGCACGAAAACCGGGCATCCGCCTCCCGCTCTAATCCCGCTATAATCCGGTTGCAGTGCAGCTTACTCCCGTCGATTGGAGCGTCGTCGCGCTCTATTTCCTGTTTAACTTGTGCGTTGGCCTCTATTACCGCGCCCGCGCCAGGACCAGCGTAGACGAGTTTTTTCTATCTGGGCGCAATGTGCCTTGGTGGCTTGCGGGAGCGTCGATGGTGGCGACGACGTTCGCCGCGGACACGCCGCTTGCGGTCACCGGAATGGTGGCGACCGGCGGGATTGCCGGCAACTGGCTGTGGTGGTGCTTCGTCGCCAGCGGCATGCTGACGGTTTTTTTCTATGCCCGGCTGTGGCGGCGCTCCGGCGTGATGACCGACATCGAATTCGCGGAGATCCGTTATTCCGGCCGTCCCGCGGCGTTTCTGCGCGGCTTCCGGGCTCTATATTTGGGCATTCCCATCAATTGCATCGTTTTGGCCTGGGTGAACAAAGCCATGGTGGATATTCTCACGCTGGTTCTGGGCGTCGGGGAGAGGCAGGCCCTGGCGATCGTGCTCGGCATTATCGTCCTGACGTCGTTCATTTCGGCGCTTTCCGGATTATGGGGCGTGCTGGTGACAGATCTGGTCCAATTCGTCATCAAAATGGGCATGGTGATTGTGCTCGCCGTCTTCGCGGTTCGCGCGGTGGGCGGCATCGAAGCGATGAAGCAGAAACTCGCCGCGGTGGATGCGGCTCGCGGCGCGCAAGGGTCCGTCCTGAATTTCGTCCCTGATTTGAATTCGGCTTGGATGCCCTGGATGGCGTTCTGGGTGTATGTTTCGCTCAACTGGTGGGCGACGTGGTATCCGGGGGCCGAGCCAGGAGGCGGAGGCTACGTCGCCCAGCGCATGCTTAGCGCTCGCGACGAACGAAATTCGCTGCTGGCGACGCTTTCCTTCAACGTCGCCCATTACGCCCTCCGGCCCTGGCCGTGGATACTTACCGCGCTGGCGTCGCTGATCCTGTTTCCCGGACTGGCAAAACCCGAAACCGGCTACGTTCTAGTGATGATTCGGGTTCTGCCCGCTTCTCTGCGGGGTCTGATGATCGCCGCCTTCGCGGCGGCCTTCATGTCCACCGTGGCCACGCAGTTGAATTGGGGCGCAAGCTACCTGGTGAACGATTTCTATCGCCGCTTCCTGCGTCCGGCGGCATCCCAAAAGCATTACGTCGCGGCGTCGCGCATAGCGACCGTCTTGCTGACGCTGCTTTCCGCGGTCATGACCTCGTATCTCAGCTCGATTGCCGGGGCCTGGAAGCTGCTGTTGGTGACGGGCGCGGGAACGGGCGGCGTTCTGCTGCTCCGCTGGTACTGGTGGCGGATCAACGCCTGGAGCGAAGTATCGGCCATGATCGGGGCCTTCGCGGTCTCTTTGACGCTTCAGCTAGGCTTTAAGCTGGATAGCGACAAGCCCATCGATTTCGCCTGGCTGATGATGATCACCGTGAGCATCACCACGGCGGTGTGGCTGACGGCGACGTTGCTGACCCAGCCCGAGCCCAAGGAAGTGCTGCTGAAGTTCTATCGCCGCACGCGCCCGTCGGCGGCGGGCTGGAAACCCATCGCCATTCTCGCCCCGGAAATCACGCCTGCCGGCGATGGCTTATCGAACCTTCTCGATTGGGCGGCAGGCTGCGCGCTGATCTACGGAGCGCTATTTGGGATCGGGAAGCTGCTGCTGCATGAACTTGGTGCTGGGCTGGCGCTGCTGGCCCTAGGAGCAGCGGGTTTGGCGGTGATTTATAAGGATCTTTCCCGGCGCGGCTGGGGCGCGGCGGTGGAGTAGCGAAGGGCGCAGGGAGAAGGGTTGCCGGGAGGTGGAGTGGGCGCTAAGCATCCCAAACCTTTGCAATGAGGATTGCTGTTTGGGATGCCCTGGTCCCCCTGAAGCGGAAAATCCTATTTTTTCTATTACTTAGATTGGTATATCAAGTGCGCTAGAAGGTCGTTCGCCATGAGCCACTCTCCCTCACCCGTTGGCGTTGGGCCCGCTAATTTCACCGTGGATGTGGTGATACCGGTCCTGAATGAGGCTCACGTTCTACGTAAGAGCGTCGAGACCTTGCTCCATTTTCTTCGGGCTAATATCGATTATCGCTGGCAAGTTGTGATTGTCGACAATGGCTCGACGGACGGAACGCAGAACGTCGCGCGCGAACTGACGGCCGCGCACTCGCAGGTGCAGTTCATCTACCTGCAACAACGCGGACGCGGCAGGGCGCTGCGGCACGCCTGGTTGCAAAGCAAGGCGGACATTGTTTGTTACATGGACGTGGACCTTTCAACCAAGCTGGACCACCTGCCGGCCCTATTGGACGCGATCGCCTTCGAGGGCTATGACGTCTCGATTGGCTCACGGCTGATGCGGGAGTCGCGCACCACGCGATCCTTCAAGCGCGAGGCCATTTCGCGGATCTACAACCTCATCGTGAAGGCGGCGCTTTTCACTCGATTTTCCGACGCCCAATGCGGTTTCAAGGCGTTGAGCCGGAGGGCGGTGGAAGCGATCATACCGCGCATCGAGGACCAATCCTGGTTCTTCGATACGGAATTGCTGGTGCTGGCCGAGAAGCAGGGCTATCGCATCAAGGATATTCCGGTGGTTTGGATTGAAGACGACGATAGCCGCGTCAAGATCGTCCAAACCGGCTGGGAGGACATCAAAGGCGTGTGGCGGCTCAGGAAGCTGCTTTGGAGCGGGCGGCTGTCGCCGACCGCTGCGAAAGAAGCCGCTCCCAGCAGCCCGCGCGCGGCGCACCGTGAATGAAACGCCGCGCGGTCCTGACCGCCGCCGGCGCCGCCGCGATTGTACTCGCGGTTCTCTGTTCCAACGCCTTCATCGAGCGCGCCTTTGGCAGACCCCTTCACTCGCTCGCTTGGGGACCAAGCCTGTTCCGGATTTTGCTTGCCTTCCATGGCTGCGTGTTGCTTTGTGGGGCATTCACGCCAGCAGGCGGAATTGAAGTCCGGCGCGGGCCGAAACCCGCTCCACGGGTTCTCTGGACTCTCGGGGCGCTGACCGTGGCCGCCATCCTGCTGCGTCTGCCCTCTCTCAACTCCTGCTTGTGGCTCGACGAAGTCCTCACGATGGCCCGATTTGCCAAGCCGCCGCTCGCCTGGATCTTCACCAGTTTCCCGGACCAGAATCAACATATGCTCTACTCGCTCCTGGCTCACGGAGCGCTGCGTTTGTTCGGCGAGCAGGCTTGGAGCATACGGCTGCCTTCGGTCCTATTCGGAGCGGCCAGCCTGTGGGCGCTGTTTCTGCTGGGCCGAAAGATGGCCCCGGCCGCGCGAAGCGACGCCGAAGCGCTACTGGCGTGCGCATTGATGACGGTTTCCTACCATCACATTTGGTTTTCACAGAATGCGCGCGGCTACATGGGGCTGCTGTTTTTCACGCTGCTGGCAACCTGGCTGTGGCTGGAAGCGATGGACCGCGACGATTTCCGGCTATGGACCGCGTATGTAATTTGCGTGGCGCTGGGATTCTGGATCCACATGACGATCCTGTTCGTCGCGGCGACTCACGCCGTAATCTTCCTGCTGGCCTGGCTAAGATCTAAGCGAGAGCCCGGGCCACTGGCTAGAGCCGCCGGGGCTTTTATTCTTTGCGGAACGGCGACTCTGCAACTTTACGCGCTGTCGCTGCCCGAATTTCTCCGCACCGGCCTTTCGGAAGTATCGCCGCCTTCAGAATGGATCAACCCGCTGTGGGTGGCGGCGGAGAGCCTGCGCAGCCTGAAGGTAGGATTCGCGGGGACGGCTGTGGTGGTCTGCGGCGGAATTGTGGCCGCCGTGGGCTGGCTGGATATTTTGCGGCGTTCGCCGCGGGCCGCCTGGGCCATGGTGCTTCCGGCGATGGCGGGAGGCGGATCGATGCTCGCGCTGGGGCACAATTTGTGGCCGCGATTTTTTTTCTTTAGCATGGGATTCGGACTTCTGATCGCCATTCGCGGAGCGATGCGGCTGCCCGATCTGCTGCTGCAAGCGGCCGGCGCGGCTCCGCCGTGGGGCATGCGGGCCGGCTACGCCTTCTGCGGCCTGTTTGTCCTGGCTTCGCTCAGCACCGTGCCCCGAGCGTACGCGCTGCCGAAACAGGATTTCACGGGCGCGCGCGATTACGTGGAGCGCGAGCTTGGTCCAGCGCGGAACGTGGCCGTGGTGGGCCTGGCCGCGCACGCATACACGGAATACTACGCTCCTCAGTGGCCGGCGGCCGAATCGGCGGAACAATTGAAGGCTCTGCACCCGGACTTTTTGGTCTACACGCTACCCATCGAACTGAAGGCCGCGCATCCCGACATTTGGCAGGCCGTACAATCGGATTTCGAGATCGTCAAGATCTTTCCCGGCACGCTGGGCGGCGGCGAAGTTTACGTTTGCCGACCGCACGCCGGCGCGGCTCAACGTTGAAGCATGGAAGTCACGTATTTTCGGCTTTATCTACTGGGCGGCCTGATTCTCCACAAAGCGGTTTGGGAGATTTTGAAGCGCCGGGGAACCGGGACGGCTCCGGCGCCCGCGCCGCCGCCGAAAGCCCGTGCGCTATCTTTTGTCAAGATCGCGATTCTGACAGGCATCGCCGCGCAAACGCTCGCCCCCGCCATCGCGCCGATTTCAAGCCAGCCGGACAATCTGCGCCGCGCGGGCCTCGCGCTTTACACGCTCGGCCTGACCACGGCGATCATCGCGCGGCTTCAGCTTGGCCGCAACTGGTCGGATATCGAAAAGTCGCGGGTGAAAGGCGATCACGTACTGGTGGCGCACGGGATTTACCGCTGGGTGCGGCATCCGATCTACACCGGCGACCTGTTGCTGCTGGCCGGACTGGAGCTAGCGCTGAACTCGTGGGCCGTACTGGGCGTTTTGCCTCTGGCGCTCTACGTGCGCCAAAAGGCGGCCGGCGAGGAACGGGATTTGGCGAAGACGCTCGCCGGATATGACGATTACTGCCGCCGCACGGCGCGTTTTCTGCCCTTTTTGCCCAGCTAGCGGATCAGGCGCTCTTGATTTCGGTCCACAAGCGATCGCGCAGCTTCTGCGATTCCGGAGATTGCGCGGCGCCCCATTCGGCGCGCGCCAGAACTTCCTCGGACGGATACAGGACTGGATTGTCGCGCAGGGATGGCGGCAGCAATTGGCGGGCGGCGCCATTGGCCGTGGCGGTCTGCGCGGCCGAGGCGATTTGGGCGGAAACCGAGGGACGCAGGAGGTAATCGATAAAGCGGTGCGCGGCTTGCTGCCGGCGGCTCTCGCGAAGAATCGCCATGTTGTCGCAATACCGACCGAATCCTTCGGCCGGAAAAGCGAAGGCCAGCTTGCCCGCGGCCGCCTGAATGGCCTGAGCCGCCGTCACGGCCCAGGCTTGCGCGGCGGTCACGTCGCCGGCTACTAATTGATCCCGAACCTCGGCATTTACGTAAGCGCGCAGCAGGCGCTTCTGCGCGATGGCCTGGCGTTGCGCCTGGCGCAACTCGGCGGGATTTTCCGAATTCCAAGAATATCCTTCCATTTTCAAACAGGCCCCCAGCACTTCTTCTTCGTCGTCCAACATGGTGATCTTTCCCGCCATCCGGGCATCCCACAGATCGCGCCAAGCCAGCGGCGGGGGATGCAGGCCGGTCTGATAGAGGACGCCTGTGACGCCCCACATATATGGCACGCTCCAGTGAAGGCCGGGATCCCAGGGCGGCTGGCGGAAGGCGGGATCGAGGGCGTCCAGATGGGAGAGCCATTCGCGCCGCAGGGGAGCGAGCAGACCCATCTGGCGCATCGGTTGAATGAAGGCGTTGGAGGGAAAGACAACATCCCATCCGGAGTTGCCGCTCATGACCTTGGCGAGCATTTCCTGAACGCTTTCGTAGGTTCCGTAGCGGACGTAGATGCCGGTTTCCTGCTCGAACTGAGCAATGGTATCGGGAGCGATGTAATCGGACCAGTTGTATACGTTCAGGCGCGGCCCGCGGGCGCAGCCGGCGGCCGAGGCGGCGGCGCCGATCAACAATGTCCTGCGGTTCATGTTCTTCTCAATCTTTCCGACAGGAGAACCATCAGGCCTAACAACACCACGACGATGGTGGAAACGGCGTTTAGCATTGGATTCACCCCGCGGCGCGCGAGAGCGTAAATGGTCATGGGCAAGGTCTGGGAGTCCACGCCGGCGACCAGGCTGGTGATGACGTAGTCGTCGATGGATACAGTGAAGGCCAGCATCGCGGCGGCGGCGATGGCGGGCGACAAATGGGGGAGGGTCACGCGGCGGAACGCCTCCCATTCGGTAGCGCCGAGATCGAGCGCGGCTTCCTCCAGCGCCGGATCAAAGCTTCGCAAGCGGGCTACGACGACCACCACCACGTAGGCCAGCGAAAAACCAACATGCGCCAGAATGACCGTGTGCATTCCGAGCCGCAGGTTCAAGTAACGGAACATCCATTGAAAAAACGCCAACAACGAGACGCCGGTGACAATTTCCGGGGTCGCCAGCGAGAGATATAAGGAACCTGAAATCCATGCCGCGCCGCGCTTCCATAGCGCGTAGCCGGCCAAGGTTCCCATGGCCGTCGCGCAAGCGGTGGAGACGAATGCAATGAGCAGGCTATTGCCGGCCGACTCGATTAATTCGCGATCGTGCGCGAGGGCAGCGTACCAACGAAGGGAAAAGCCTTGCCACACGGTGAATCGGGATGTGTTGAAACTAAAGGCGGCAAGAATGAGCAGCGGGGCGTGAAGGAACGCGTAGGCTCCGGTTGCGTAAACGGCGAGACTGCGCCTCATAGCATGCGCTCGCCGGAAGGGCGCGCCGCGAGAAGCAGGGCGGCGGCGACGATCATCAACGCCAGCGAAGCCGCCGCGCCGAACGGCCAATCCCTGGCGGAGGTGAATTGATTTTGCACCAGATTGCCGATGAGGATGGTTTTGCTGCCGCCGAGCAAATCGGAAGTCAAATACGTTCCCAGGGAGGGGACAAACACCAGAATCGCGCCGGCCCAAATTCCGGGAGCGCAAAGAGGAAGGGTTACGCGGAACAGAGTTTGAAAAGGCCGCGCGCCTAAATCCGCCGAGGCCTCGATCAAAGACGGGTCCAGCCTTTCGAGCGTCGCGTACAACGGCAGGACCATGAAAGGTAAAAATCCGTAGACCAGGCCCAGAATCACGGCGCCTTCGTTGTAAAGCATGGGGAGGGGCTCACGAATCATTCCCAAGGCCTGGAGCGCGGTGTTAATCAAGCCGGTATCGCGCAGGAGGAATATCCAGGCGTAGAGGCGGATCAAGAAGCTGGTCCAAAAGGGAAGAATCACGAGCGAGAGATACAAGGTTTTTCGCCGGCCGGCGGCGGCGATGAACAGGGCTAGAGGAAAACCGAGAATGAGGCAGATCGCGGTGGAGACGGCGGCGATCCACAAGGACCGCCAGAAGATGAGGGCATAGAGCGGGTCCCACAGGCGGGCGTAGTTTTCCAAGGAAAAGGGCTCTGTTACGCCGCCATAGGCGCCGCGGCTGAGGAAGCTGTAGACGGAGACGATCGCCAGAGGCGCGACGAGCGTGGCCGCCAGCACAACGGCGGCAGGGGCCAGGAACAGAAACCGCAGGCGCTTCACAGCTTCACTTCGTCGGCCGCATCCCACCAAACGTGGACGGTTTCTCCGGCCTGGAAACAGGCCGCGGAGTGGGAAGCCTGGGCCGAGCAGGCCTCGCCCGTTTCCAGCCGCGCTTCGACGTAGACGAGAGGACCCAGGAAAGTTTTTCCGGTGACGATGGCGCGGCGCGAGCCATGCGCAGGGTGGCGCGACAGACGCAGGGCCTCCGGCCGCAAGCCCACGCCGCCGATCCAGTTCATGGCGCCCAAAAAAGACGCCACAAAACGGGTCGCCGGGCGGCGGTAAACTTCTTCCGGGGGGCCCACCTGCGCCAGCGCGCCGCGATCCATGACGGCCACAAAATCGGACATGGAAAGCGCCTCTTCCTGATCGTGGGTGACGAACAGAAACGTTATGCCGACGCGGCGCTGCAAGTCCTTCAGCTCCGCGCGGACCTGCTTGCGGAGCTGAGGATCAAGCGCGGAAAGAGGCTCGTCGAGCAGCAACACGTCCGGCTCCAGCACAAGCGATCGGGCCAGCGCCACACGCTGACGCTCGCCGCCGGAAAGCTGGGAAGTCCGGCGCGAATCCTTTCCCGCCAGCCGCACCTGTTCGAGCACGGCGCGGACGCGCGCCTCAATGGCGGCGGCCGGGCGGCTGTCTCGCCGGCGGCGCAGACCGAACTCGATATTGCCCCGGACGGTGAGGTGCGGGAAAAGAGCGTAGTTTTGGAAGACGGTATTGACGTTGCGGCGATAGGGCGGCAGGCATTCGCCGGGGCCGGCAAGGCGCGAGCCGCTGAGCCAAATCTCACCCTCATCGGGATTTTCGAAGCCTGCAACCAGGCGCAAAGTGGTGGTTTTGCCACATCCCGAAGGGCCGAGGAGCGAAAAAAAAGAGCCGCGGGGAATCGTCAGCGAGAGGTTCGACACGGCTCGATGAGAACCGAAGGCTTTGCTGACGCGCCGCAGCTCGAGAATAGAATCCTCCGCCATGAAACCTTAATGTAGCGTAGGGCGGCGGTCAAAATAAGCGGAGCTGAGTTTCAAGCGGCTGAGGCGAGGGCCATAATTCCGGTTGTGGCGGAGGCGCGGCTCGATCGAATCCATAGAGCCGCCGGATGGCGGCGAGGCGCTGGCGGATTCGAGCGGGATAGGCGCCGCGCAGAAAGGCGCCGCGCTTGAATCGCTCGCCGTAGCGGCGCGCGAGCAAAGGAAAGCGCTCCTCCAGGAAAGAGAGGAAGACATCGCGCGAGCAATCCTTGAGAAACAGCAGGCTTCCTCCGAAAGAGAGGGCGCCGGCGGCCGCAGCGCTTCGGGCGAGGGCGCCAAGATTTTTCTCGCTGTCGTTGAGGAGCGGGAGAATGGGCGCGCAGAGGACGCTTGCGCGCAGGCCGGCGCGAGACAACTTCTCCACCGCCGCCAGCCGCAAAAGCGGACGGGGCGCCAGCGGCTCCATGGCCCTTGCCAAAGCCTCGTCCGCCGTGGTCACTGTCATCGAGACGCTGAAGTAGTGCCTGCGCGAGATTTCCTTAAAGAGATCGATATCGCGCGTAACCAGATCGGACTTGGTCGTGATCGCCAGGCGCAAGCCAGCGGCGCCGGCGAGGACTTCGAGCATGGCCCGCGTGATTTGATAACGCCGCTCGGCGGGCTGATAGGGATCGGTGGCGGTTCCGAGCGCGACGGATTCGCCGAGCGGCAGCTTCAGCAGCTCCCGCCTAAAGCGTCCGGCATCGAACTGCTTGACGAAAATCTTGCGCTCGAAATCGAGCGGGCCGCGCAGCTCCATGAATTCGTGAGCATAGCGAGCATAGCAGTACTTGCAGCCGAACTCGCAGCCGCGATAGGGATTGACGGTCCAGCGAAACGGCACGCGGTTGCTGGCGCAGGGGGTGAAGTAGGTGCGAGCGGCGATTTCGAAATACTCGACGCGGCGCTTGGCCACCAGCCGGGGGCTTTCGGCGGCCATTCGCGCGATTCCAACCAAAGCGGGCACATCCGATATTCGCTCTTTCTTCTCCTTCTGTCAAGACTTGAGGAGCCGAAAAAACGAACCCAAAAGAGGCAGAAACTTTTAGAATCAATAACATGATTACCACCCATGTGCTCGACACCGCGCGGGGCAGGCCCGCGGCCCGCTTAGCCGTCGATCTGGACATCTTCATCACGGGACAGGGCTGGCATCAAGCCGGGCGGGGAGTCACCAACCACGATGGACGCATTCTCGATTTTGCCGAACCGGCCGCGGCGGGGGTCTACCGACTCATGTTCGACGTCGCAACTTATATGCCCGAGGCGTTTTTTCCCTCCATCGCTATCACTTTCGAAATACACGATCCAAGCCAGCGCTACCATGTGCCTCTTTTGCTAAGCCCGTTCGGCTACACCACTTATCGGGGGAGCTGAAGATGAACCGGACGTTCCGGGTGAAAGTAATTCCGGGCAGCGCGCGCAGCGGGGTTACTGGAGAGCTGGCCGATGGGGTTTTGAAGGTGAAGATCGCCGCGGCGCCGGAAAGGGGCAAGGCGAACGAGGAGCTGCGGCGAGTGTTGGCCGAGCATTACGGAGTTCCGAAAAGTTCGGTCCGCATCTTGAGCGGGCACACGGCAGGGTTGAAGCTGGTAAGAGTCGCAAGCTAAAGCTTGCGCCACTGTAAACTGAGAGATGCCCACATGGTTGGTCAGGAAATGGCGACGGCGCTGGCCACGGCCACGTTCGAGAAATTGGAGCTCGACTGCGGCGTTACGCTGGGCCCGGTGGACTGCGCATACGAGACCTACGGGATTTTGAACGCGCAGCGCAGCAACGCCATTTTGGTGCTACACGCGTTTTCGGGCGACGCGCACGCGGGGGGCGAAGGCGGATGGTGGGCCAACATGATTGGGCCCGGCAGGGCTTTCGACACCGACAAATACTTCGTGATTTGCTCCAACGTGCTGGGGGGCTGCCGCGGCACGACGGGTCCGGGATCGATAAACCCCGAAACCGGCTGCCCATGGGCAATGACGTTCCCGCCGATCACGATCTCCGACATGGTGCGGCTGCAAAAACTGCTCGTGGATTCTTTGGGCATTACGCGGCTGCTGGCGGTATCGGGCGGATCGATGGGCGGGATGCAGGCATTGGAATGGGCCGCGGCGTATCCGGACACGGTGGCGTCGGCCATTCCTATCGCCACGACGGCTCGCCACAGCGCCCAGCAGATCGCTTTCAACGAAGTGGGCCGGCAGGCGATTATGGCGGACCCGGACTGGCGCAATGGCAACTATTACGGGGGCAAGCCTCCGGCTCGAGGCCTGGCGGTGGCACGCATGGTGGGGCATATCACATACATGAGCGACGCCAGCATGCGGGAAAAGTTCGGGCGGCGCCTGCGCACGCCGGACCAGTTCGAAGTGGAAAGCTACCTGGCGTACCGGGGGTACAAATTTGTGGACCGCTTCGACGCCAATTCGTACATTTACATCACGCGCGCCATGGACACGTTCGATTTGACGCAGCGAGGTTCGCTGACGTCCTTGTTCGAGGGGGCGCGCACGCGCTTTCTGGTGATCAGCTTCACCTCGGATTGGCTCTATCCCAGCTATCAGGCGCTGGAGATCGTGAGCGCTCTGCGCAGCCGCAACGCGGATGTGGCTTACTGCAATTTGGAGGCGCGATACGGCCACGATTCGTTTTTGGTGGAAGTGGAGGAGCAAACGGAACTGGTGCGGGGCTTTCTGGCCAGCACCTACGGGGACCTGGAGCGGGCGCAGCGGAAGCGAGGCGGGGCGGCAGGGCGTGCGTGAGATTTACGGACGCAGAGACTTCGCGATCATCGGGGAGCTGGTGGAGCCGAAGTCGACCGTGCTGGATCTGGGCTGCGGGGATGGCGCGCTGCTGACCTGGCTCAAGGAGCACAGGGAGGCCGAAGGCAGGGGGGTGGAGCTAACGGCGGCGCGGGTGCAAAAGGCCATCGCGCGGGGCGCTTCCGTGTTTCAAGGCGATCTGGAAAGCGCTCTAGACGACTATCCGGACCAGGCGTTCGACTATGTGATTTTGTCGCAGACGCTCCAGGAAACGCGTTATCCGCTGCGCGTACTGAAGGGCATGCTGCGGGTCGGCCGGCGCGGGATCGTGGCGTTTCCGAATTTCGGGCATTACACGGTGCGCTGGTCGATGCTGCGCAGCGGGAGCGCTCCGAAGACCGCGCTGTTTCCATACGAATGGTGGGATTCGCCGAATATCCATTTCTTCACGGTGCTGGATTTCGAGGAACTGGCGCGGAGGGAGCGGTGGAAACTGGAGAGGCGGATTTTCCTGGCGGGGCAGCGGCAGGTGCGGCTGCTGCCCAACCTTACGGCGGAGATCGGGGTGTTTTTGGTTTCCGGATGCGATGGCGGGCCGAGGTCCGGAACAGGCTGAAGGCTGCCACCAAAGCCAGATGTGGCGCTTTACAGTGGAGGCCGGCGCGGGGAGGCGGCTGGATCATTTTCTTCAAGAAAACATCGCAGGCTACAGCCGGGCGCGTTTGCAGGCATGGATCAAGGAAGGCCGGGTGCTGGTGGATGGGCGGCCGGCGCGGGCCTCGCAAATTCTAAAAGCGGGCCAGCAGATTGAAGTGTCGCGAGGCGAGGTTCCCCCGTTGCGGGCCGAGCCGGAGGACCTGCCGGTTCAGATTCTCTATGAGGACGAGTCCGTTATCGCGATCGATAAACCGGCGGGCTTGATCGTTCATGCGGGGGCGGGAGCGCATAGCGGGACGCTGGTGAACCGGCTGGTGCATCACTTTCGGTCGTTGTCGGGCGTGGGCGGCGAACTGCGGCCGGGGATCGTGCATCGGCTGGATAAAGACACAAGCGGAGTGCTGCTGATCGCGCGGACGGATTCGGCGCATCGCGCCTTGGCGGCGCAGTTCGCGGGGCGGACGGTGGAAAAAATTTACCTCGCGCTGGCGCATGGGCGGATGGGGAAGGATCGCGGGCGCATCGAAAAGGCGATTGCGCGCGATCCGGCGCGGCGCACGCGAATGACGGCGAGGCTCGGCTTTGGCCGCGCGGCGGTGACGGAATATCGGGTGCTGAAGCGCTTCGACCAATTTACATATCTGGAGGTGCGGATCGGAACAGGGCGCACGCATCAGATTCGCGTGCATCTGGCGGAGGAGGGCCATCCCATAGCGGGGGACCGGCTGTACGGGCCAAAACGGGCGGAGGCTCCGCGCATGTTCCTGCACGCCTGGCAGATCTCGTTCACCAGCCCGGCGAGCGGAGCCCGGGTGACGGTGGAATCTCCGGCGCCCGAGGCGCTGGAAGAATGGCTTGACCGGCTGAGCGCGGGTTGACGCCGCCGTAAACCGGGCTTGCTATACTCCTACCGACGTTATGGCATCCGTGGCCCAATCCACCGAGTCTGGGGGAGGAAAACTCACCGCGTCCGCGGTTCGCGATCAGATGGAGAGGATTCTGGAAAGCGAGATTTTTTCCCGCTCCGAGAGACTGACGGCATTCCTTCGATTCGCCGTTACCGAGACGCTGGAAGGGCGGGGAGAAACGCTGAAAGAGCAAGTGATTGCCGCTTCTCTGTACTTGAACCGGCAGGATTCGCGGCGCGCCGAGGGGGCTTCGGTTCGAGCCGACGCCCGCCGGCTTCGAGACAAGCTGCGCGAGTACTATGCGGAGTTTCCACAGGAACCGGTGGTTATTTCGTTGCAAAAGGGCAGCTACGCGCCCCGCTTTAGCCGGAATGCCGCAACGGGCGCGGAGCCGGCGTCCGCCATCGAAAGACTGGAGCGGCGCGATTTGCGGGGATTCGCACTGATCGCCTCGGTGACGGCGGCTGTCGCAATTGCAGCGCTGGCGGGCGTGATTTGGACGGCTCGCCCGGCATCGGCTCCGCTGCGCATCGTTCCCCTGACGCAGCTTGCGGGCGGAGAAGAAATGCCGAGCCTTTCGCCGGATGGGAACTTCGTGGCCTTCCAGCATTGGGATCCGCCGGGCCCATCGGCGGCGAGCATTTGGATTCGGGCGGTGAATCGCGAAGGGGGTCAGCGGCTGACGAACGCCGCGCCGGCGATTGTGGAGCGTAACCCGGCCTGGTCGCCGGACGGGACCGAAATCGCCTTCGAGCGCGCCGGCCTCGGAGGCAGAAATATTGCAGAGCAGGGCGTGTTCGTAGTTTCGGTATTGGGCGGGCCCGAGAGGAAAATTTCAGGGACGGGAGGAAGCCCGAGATGGGGAGCCAACGGCCAATTCATATATATCCGCGATGGGGCTCCATCCGCCGTGTTTCAAATCGATCTGACGACTTTGGCGCGGCGGCGGATCACCAATCCCGAGCCGGGCGATGCGGACGGCAAATTCGATATTTCGCCGAATGGCGCGACGATCGCGTTCATTCGCTCTAAGCTTTCGGGCGTGGCGGCCATTTATCTAGCTCCGGCGGCGGGCGGCCCGGCAAGACAGTTGACTGCCTGGGGGGCTCCGATTACCGGCCTGGCGTGGACAGCCGACGGCGAGGACATTGTCTATGCCGTCAGGGGGCAGTCATTGTGGAGGATCCAGACGAGCTCGCGGGCGGCCGGAAAGGGCCGGCCGGTAGAGGGCCTTGAAAGTTTGAAGACAGCGGCGGCGGCGGCGACGAACCCTACGATTTCCCGACCGGCGAAAGGACCGGCCCGGCTTGCGTTCCAGATTCAAAAGATCGATGTCAGCATGCAGATGGTGGATCTGACTTCTGCCTCCGGCGATACTCTTCGAGCAACTTCATTTCTGGATGCCGCGCGGGTTGACATTCCGGGCGCGTTTTCGCCGGACGGAGAGAGGGTCCTTTATCACTCGTATTTGGCCGGAGCGCCGGTTGAGGTTTGGATGGCGAAGCGGGATGGTTCCGGCGCGTCGCAGATCCGGCTGGCGCAAGCGTCGCATTTGAGAGCAGGGTCGTGGTCTCCCGATGGCGAGCGTTTTGTTTTCGAAGCGGCGGTGGGAGGCGCTACCGAAATCTATACGGCTTCGAGGAGCGGCGGCGGGCTGACCCAGGTTACCTCGGACCGGGCGACGGCGGTCCGACCATGCTGGTCGCCGGACGGAAAGTGGATTTATTACGCGTCGAATCGAAGCGGAAGCTTTCAAATCTGGAAATCGACGCCGGAGGGCGGGGGCGCGGCGCAGATTACAAGGGAAGGTGGGATGGATCCGGCTTTGAGCATGGACGGCAATCAACTGTTCTATCTGGATCCGTCAGTTCCGTCCGATCCGAACGTGACGGCATGGACCACAACGCTAAAGACAGCGCCGGCCGATGGGGGGGAAGAAATGGAGATCTTGCCTTCGGTGCGGCGGGGGCTGTGGGGAGTGACGCAAAGAGGCATTTTCTTTTTGAAGGCAGAGGGGGATTCCGAGGCGATCGAGCTTTACCATCCAAAAACAGGAAAAGTGACTCGAATCGGACGGCTTCCATTCGTAGCGCCGAGGGAATTTTCTGGCATGGCGTTTTCCCGAGACGGGCGTTGGGCGCTTGCAAATCGAATGGACCATGGGGAATCCGACCTGATGATGATCGAAGATTTCCGGTAGGCAGGGCAATTCCTTTCGTTTTCATCGGTCTGAGCATGCGCGCGCACGGTGCGCACTCTATTTTTGCCGCAGCGCTTTCCCCTATTCTGGCGTGGCGACGGCCGGGCGGGAAACCGAGGCTGAAACTACAGAGAAGAGGAGGCGCAAACATGGCGGAAGACGGCGATTGGGTGGAAGGCGAGCCGAAGTGGTGGTGGAAATATGTGATTCCCGCGGAAATCCGGTTTTGGAGCGGGATCTTGCAGCAACAGGGCGCGATGCCGGAGCAGTGGGAAAAGATTACGGGCGAGATTCTGGAAGGCTTAGCAATGGTGCAGGCGGCGGTTAAGGTTGGGGATCCGCAAATCCGAGGGCGCCTGCATCAAGAAGGGGTCGCCAAGGTCAGCGCGGGGGCGCACGCGCTGGCAAAAACAAAAGCGGCGGGAGAGTAGCGGGTGCGGGCGGTACGTACGCTAGGTTTGGGCGGCAAATTTTTCTATTCTGATTTAGCGACCCCGCTTTTTCCCAGCGGGCATTCGCATCGGGGGAACCGATAGGATCGGCGGGCCCGGGGGTCCGCCGATCTAGTTTTTGATGGCGGCCAAGGGCGCGCCCTGGAGGTTTTGGAACCGGATAGCCCGCAAGGCTCCCTGCACGTATAATTTAAGTGTGTTTATGAAGTTCGCGACCTGGGCTTTGTTGGGTGGCGTTTTGGCCTTGTGGCTTCCGGCCATGGCGCAGGGGCCCGCTTCCGATCCCAAGGCGGGTCCGCCGGCTCTGGATTTTCCGGAACAGAACCCCATCCGGCTAGACGTCACGCGCGTGCCGCTTTTGTTTACGGTGCAGGACAAGAAAGGCCGCTTCATTACGGATTTGACCAGGGACGAATTCGAGATCATCGAGAATAAGCGGCCGCAGACGATATCGGAGTTCACGGCGGAAAGCGACCTTCCGCTGAGGCTGGCCATATTGATCGACACGAGCAACAGCATTCGCGAGCGTTTCAAGTTCCAGCAGGAGGCGGCGACCGCGTTTATCGAGACCGTGGTCCGGCATGGCCAGGATAGGGCCATGCTGGTGAGTTTCGACACATCCGCAGAGCTGGTGGCCGATTTGACCGACGACACGCAAAGACTGGCGGCCGCGGTTCGCGATCTGCGGCCGGGCGGCGGCACGGCGCTGTATGACGCGATCTTTTTTGCCTGCCGCGACAAGCTGATGAAGGAGCAACCGCCCGAGAAGTTCCGGCGCGCCATGGTGATCTTGAGCGACGGCGAAGACAATCAGAGCCATTGGACGCGCGATCAGGCTCTGGAAATGGCGCAAAAGGCCGACGTGGTGATCTATACGATCTCCACCAACATTACGCGCATCGACACCGAGGGCGACAAAGTGCTGCGCTACTTCGCGCAGGAGACCGGCGGGCAGTCGTTCTTTCCGTTCAAAGCGACGGACCTGGCGCAGTCGTTCGAAAATATCGCCAATGAGCTGCGGCATCAATATATCGTGCTGTATCGCCCCGTGCCGTTGAAGGCCGATGGTCTTTATCACAACGTGGAGATCAAGGTGAAGAACCGGCGGGATCTGGTGGTGCGGGCGCGGCACGGATATTACGCGCCGGTATTCAATCCATAAGTCTTCGAACGTGTTTCGCCGCCACCCCGGTCTGATATGGGTTGCGCCTTTGGCGCTGACGGGACTGTTCGCGGCGGCGGCGGCGCTGGAGGGGGCTTTCCGTTTTGGCCTGGTATTTCTTGTGCTGGCGTATACGGCGGCGCCGGTTTGGTGCGCCTACCGGAAAGGCGTTGGGCCAGCGAAGCGGCCGACCGCGCTCGATTTCGTTTGCGTGCTTTTGCTCTGGCTGCCTTTGGAGTTCGGCGCGGGGGCGGCGTTTGTGCCCAGGCATGCGCAGGGCGTTCTGCACAGCGCCGCTTATTTGGCCGCGATCCTGCTGGGGCTGACAGTTTTCACTGGGTTTCGGCAGTTTGGGGGGCTGAAGATCGCGCTGCCGCGGCGCGCGATGGATTTCTGGCTGCCGCTGGTTGGATATATTGCGGTTGCTCCGGCGCTTGCCGCGCTGGGGATCGCTCTTGGATTCCTTCCGCCGCCGCACGCGCCCAGGGCGGCTGCGCACACAATGGCTGGAGCGCTCGGCGGGATCTTTTTATTGACCGCTTTGCCGGAAGAGATTTTATTCCGGTCGCTGATTCAGAATCTGCTGATGCAGCGATTCGGGGAAACGACGAGCACGCTCGTAATAGCATCGGCGATCTTTGGCTGCGCTCATCTCGATAACGGGCCGCAAGCGTTGCCGAACTGGCGCTACGCGATTCTGGCGACGATCGCGGGATTCGCATATGGCAAGGTGTTTCAGAAAGCGTCGAGCGTTTGCTCTTCCGCGCTGCTGCATATGCTGGTCGATTGGACGAAGCATTATTTCTTTTGAGGCGGATCGCTCAGGCCGGCCACGGGCCGGTTGCCAGGGTTGGTTCTCCGGCTGTCCCGACACCAGAGAATACGCTAATGGCGGCTGATTCGTTGAGAGGAAGTGTTTGCGGGAGCGGTGCGAGTTGGGGCCGGCGCGGGGGGTTTGGGCGGCTGGGGATCATAACCCAGCCGGCCCCAGAGCCCGATTCCCTGCCCTCCGAGCGGCGCGGAGACTTCGAAGCCGGAGGTGAGCGCCATAACGGCGGACCGGATGCTGTCTTCATTCGGCCCCACCTGAAACGGATCGACCTGCCAGAGGCGTCCGTCGTCCAGGACGACGCGGCGGCCCGCTCTGCCCAGCGTTTCGACCAGGGCCTGCTTGCCTAGGTCGCCGCCGAGGGTCAGCGAGACGGAGCGAATGGCTCCGCATTGCGAGAGCAACTCCTGCAACTGCGGGGCGGATTCCGGCGAAAAGGATTTCAGCCCCAGCGCGAGGTCAATCGCATAGCGCGAGGCGATCTGAGAAATCATCTTCAGCGCGGGGAGGAGGTCCCGATCCGGAAAGCGGTCGAATACAAGCTGGAGGCGGTTGAAGCGGTCGCGCGCCAGCGCTTGCAGATATGCGGTCCAGAACTCCTCGGATCCAAACCAGACGACGTAGGGATCGGCGGCGGCTTTGACGCCGCGGGGGGTGAGGAATGGCGAGCCGCGCGCGAGCTTCAGATGGCCCAGCGTTCGCATCTGGGATGCGGCTTCGAGCAATCCATACATTAAGCCGCGCAGATCGCCGCCGGAAATGCGGCCGCCGCCCGCAGGAAACGGATCGATACGGAAGGTTTCGGGCGGATCGACATTGAGCTCCGCTAGGATCTTGGGTTTGTACTTGAAATTTCTGGCGGCGATGGCGGCGTTTAGCTCGGCCATCCCGAAATCGGCGGGACTGGCGGCATACGCGGCGGCGGCCGCCAGCAGGGACGCAACTGCAAAGCGGCTTTTCACTATCTCACAATATCCACGGGCAGTTTCACATCCATGGTTCTGGGAGGCAGGCACATGGCGTCGTTGCAAGCCTGGTAGCGCAATTTTCCCGTGATGGCGGACGGGCCGGCGATCGCCGCCTCGGGGACCCTAAATTTCGTGGTGAGTTCGAAGTTGCCGGAAAAGACCGATTGCGGCATTTCCGAAAAGGCGTACTTCTCCATTTTTGGCTTAGGATAGGTTACGCCGAGGGCCTCCAACGGTCCCGGATTCCAGGTGAGGCGCAAGGGGATCAAATATTTGTCCGTGGGAGTGTTGCTTTGAACGTGATAGCCGGGGCGCAGTTGCAGCGGCAACTTGGCCTCCACGGTCGCGCCGATCTTGGCTTGGAGAGAAGGAGGAGTTCCGGCGACCGAGAGAACGGCGGGGGGCTGGGCGGCGGCAAGGGAACCGAGAGCAATCGCCAGCGCCGCGAGTTTGGGAGTGGTTTTCGTCATCAGGTATCCGCTTTCAGCAAATCCAAAATCTCCTGGCGGTAGGCGCTTTTGCCGGCGGCGCCCACGTGCATGCGGGCGATGCGCCCGCTTCGATCGATGAGGAAGGTGACGGGCAGGGCATCTTGTCCGCCGTACAGCGTCATCAAATCATCGCCTCCCAGCAGGACGGGGTAGTTAATCCTGGCGCGCTGAGCATAGGGCGCGACGGTAGTCCATCCCCGTTCATCGAAGGCCACACCCAGCACGCTGAAGCCGCGATCCTTAAATTCGCGCTCAAATTCCGTGAACCAGGGAATCTCCTGGCGGCAGGGCGCGCACCAGCTTGCCCAAAAATTCAGCAGCACCACCTGGCCGCGGTAATCGGAGAGCCTCACGGTCGCGCCGCGGGCGTCTTTCAAGGCGAACTCGGGCGAAGGCTTGCGCTCCGGTTCCGGCTTGAGAGCCGGGCGATCGGGCTCTTCAAAAGAAGCGAAAGCGAGATAAACGGCAATCGCCCCAGCGGCGATCCAGAGCGCGGGTTGCTTCACTGCACTCGGTCATCGATCTGTTCGGGCTCGCCAGCAAAACGGAGCGCACGGGCGGTTTCCTTAAAGGCGATGGGGTCGCCCGCGCGCCCTTTGCGGGCTGGCGAATCCGGCGGATGCAGCAGGCCGATGTTGCCGGGCGGCTTTTCTTTGAGCAATCGGGCGATCTCTTCCTCGTAAGTCGACTTGCTGATGAGTCCCACATGCCTGCTGACGACGCGGCCGTCGCGGCCGATAATAAAGGTTGTCGGGAGAGATTCGATTCCGCCATAGGCTTTATCGAGATCGTCGTTGCCGACCATGACGCGGTAATTGATTTTGTGCTCGGCAATGTAGGGCTTTACGGCGTCCCAGCCGTCGTCGTCGAAGGCGACGCCCAACACGGTGAAGTTCTGATCTTTGTACTTCTGCTCGAAGGAGATAAACCAGGGGATCTCCACCTTGCAAGGGCCGCACCAAGTGGCCCAGAAATTGAGCAGCACGACTTTACCTTTTTGATCAGAGAGCTTAACGGTGGCGCCGGTGGCGTCCTTCAGGGTGAAATCGGGAGCGGGCTTAGAAATCAAGTTGGAGTTTTGCGCCTGTTCGCGCGCGTCGCCATTTTTGACCGCCGCTTCCGGACGCCGGGAGCAGGAGCTCACAGCCACGGCGAGGGCGAGAGCGGCCATCGCCAGGGCAGCGGGCGCGGTCCACCGCATCGTTGGTCTCTTCATGGACCCTCCACGCCAATTATACCGAGGACGGACGGAACTATTGGCCTGGGGAATCCGTTATGGTGGACATATGCCGATATCAAGGTGGTTACGCCTGAGCATGGCGCTGGCGCTGGCCGGCGCCGGGCTCGCACAGACTCCGGCTGCGTTCGAGGTTGCTTCGATTAAGCCCGCGCCGCCTATCACGCAGTTGGCTCAGCAGATTCATTCGGGAAAGCTGCACGTCGGAATGTCGATCGATGGAGCGCGAGTGGACTGGGGCTTCGCGTCTCTGGCGGAGCTGATCGTTCAGGCATACAAGATCAAGCCCTATCAGCTCACCGGTCCGGATTGGATGAAACAGAAAAGATTCGACGTGCTGGCGACGCTGCCCGAGGGAGCAACGAAGGATCAAGTGCCAGAGATGCTCCAGGCCTTGCTGGCGGAGAGATTCAAGCTATCAGTCCATCGGGACAAGAAAGAGCAATCCGTGTATGCGCTGGTGGTGGGGAAAAACGGCGTGAAGATGAAGGAATCGCCGCCGGAGCCGGAAAAACCGAACGATCCGAATGGCGGAGCGCCTGGGGCGGCGGGCGGAGGCCGGGGCAGCATTACGGTGGGAACTCCGGACGGCGCGCTGACGGTAAAGCCGGAAGGGAGAGGGGCGGTGATCTCGGGAGGGCCGAACGGCAACATCCGCGTGAATTTGGGGGAAAACGGCAACATGCGGATGGAGATGTCGCGGATGACGATGCCGCGGCTGGCCGACATGCTCACGCCGTTCATGGACCGGCCGGTGATCGATATGACGGAGTTGAACGGAAGCTATCAGGTGGCTCTGGAGCTTCCCATGCAGGAACTGATGAACATGGCGCGGGCGATGGCGCCGGAGCTAGCGGGCTTGGGCGGTCCGGGCGGGCCGGGCGCGGGAGCCGGGGTTCCGCTCGCCTCCGATCCTTCCGGGACGTCTCTGCTTGAGGCGGTGCAACAACTGGGTCTAAAATTGGAGCCGCGCAAGGCGCCGGTGGAGGCGATTGTGGTGGATCACCTGGAAAAGGAGCCTACGGAGAATTAAGAGGGGTTAGTGGGAAAGATCGATGCCGAGCTTTTTTAGCTCTTCCGCGTAGTAGCGCTTGTGGAGGAGGTCCCATTCCTCGGTGCCTTCGGGGATCTCGCGTTTTTGGGTGCGGATTTTCACGCGCGCGGCCCGATCTACTTTTTCCTCGGTCTGGAGCAGTTCCGTCATCACCTTCACCAGCTCCAACCGCACCTCATTGGGATCGCGTTTGAGGCGGAAGTCGCGGCTTTTGCGGAGCGCCGCCACGATTTTATGCGAAATATCGTTCACTTTGTCGCGCGAGAGCTTCATTGGGTCGCCCGAATCGCGCCCGGAGGCGCGGATCACCTTGCGCTGAGTGATCATGGTGTTCTTGATGCGGCGGAACATTTCCTGGTAGCTGACGCCCTCGCGCCGCATGTAGTCGCTGTATTGGCTGAGCAGCTCGCGCACTTCGTCGTTGAGGCGGTCCTCCACGGCCAGATCTTCTTCGACGACATCGGCGATGAAGTTCGAAGCGGTTTGCGGATCGCTGGTTTCGATCCACATGGGGCTCAGTTTGCGGACGATTTGGCGTGAAATGTAGCTGACGAACTCGCGAGCGAGAAGCATCCGTTAATTTCAGTGTATCGGTCGCGCCGGAAGGGTGTCAATGCAGGCGCTCGGGCGAGGGGACCTCCCCGCCGCCGTGGCCCTCCAAAAATTCGCGATCGATGCGCTTGCGTCCGCGGAAGCCTTCTTCGGCGCCATGCCAATATTCGATGCCGCTCTCGCCTAGCTTCCAGCACAAGCAGACGTCGCGATCCTGGAAGCGGCTCATGAAATCGATCAGGCCGATTTCCAGATCCTTCACCACGGCGCCGGTGCGCTCGATGCGTGCGAGAGCCTCCTTCAAGGCTTCGGCGGAGGCGCCGAAGCGCGCGCGCGCGGCCAAAAGCTGGGCGGGGTTCACGCGGCTGCCGCCGGCCATGCGGATGCGCTCCGAAGCGGCCTCGATCTCGCGCCGGGCCTTGACGGCTTCGGCGCGATGAAAGACGGCGTCCCGCAACAACCTCTCGACTTCCGGTATGAGCCGCTCGGCTTCGGCCAAGGTGAAATATTGCGTCATGATTTCAGTTTACGTTCACCGGTAGGCCGAAATGCCGGTCACGCGTTCTCCGATGGCCAGGGCGTGAATATGGTCGGTGCCTTCGTAGGTCTTCACGGTCTCCAAATTGCACATGTGCCGCATCACGGGATATTGATCGGTGATGCCGTTGGCGCCCAACAAATCGCGGGCCAGCCGCGCGCAATCCAGGGCGATGGCGGCGTTGTTGCGCTTCAGCATGGAGATGTGAGCGGGCTCGGCCTGGCCTCGATCTTTCAGGCGGCCGACATGCAGCGCCAGCAACTGCGCCTTGGCGATCTCGGTGATCATCCACGCCAGCTTTTCCTGAACTAGCTGATGCGAGGCGATCGGACGGTTGTCGAACTGCTTCCGTTGGATGGCGTAGGATCGCGCGGCCTCGTAGCAATCCATGGCGGCGCCGATAGCTCCCCAACCGATTCCATATCGCGCCTGGGTGAGACACAGGAGCGCGGCTTTCAGGCCTTTTGCCTCGGGCAAGGCGCAATCCAAAGGAATGCGGCATTCGCGGAAGGCGAGGCTTGAAGTAACGGAGGCGCGCATGGAGAGCTTGCCGTGAATGTCGGAAGAGGTAAATCCGGGCGCGCCGCGCTCCACCAGGAATCCTTGAATGCCCTCCGGGGTTCGCGCCCAGACCACGGCTACGTCGGCGAGGGAGCCATTGGTGATCCAAGTTTTTTCTCCGTCGAGAATCCAATGGGATCGCTCGCGCCGCGCGCGGGTCAGCATTCCGCCGGGATTCGATCCAAATCCAGGTTCGGTTAGGCCGAAGCATCCGATGGCCTCGCCTTTTTGCAGGCGCGGCAGCCACCGCTGCTTCTGCTCCTCGCTGCCGTAGGCGAGAATCGGGTACATCACGAGCGCGCCCTGGACGCTAACGAAGCTGCGCAAGCCTGAATCGCCGCGCTCGATTTCCTGCATCAGCAAGCCGTATTCGACATTGCTCATTCCGGCGCATCCGTAGCCTTGCAGGTTGGCCCCCAAGAATCCGAGACGCGCCATTTCCCGGATCAGCTCTTGGGGAAACCTCCCTTCACGGAAGCAATCGCGGATCACAGGGGCTACGCGCTCGTCGACGAACTGGCGCGCGGTCTGGCGGACCAGCAATTCCTGCTCGCTGAAGAAGGAGTCGATGCGCAGAAAATCCACGCCCGGAAAGGAAGACATGAGAGTAGAATAACCCCATATGCGCCGCATCTTCGCTGTTGTTTTCGTTGTTCTCGCCCTGGGGGCGGCCGCGGTCCGCTGGGTTCCGGCGGCCAGGGCCTCAACGGGTCCGATTCCCCTCAATTGCAATCGCGCGTGCCTGGAGGATCTGGTCAATCAGTATTTGGCCGCCGTGGTTGCGCACGATCCCAAGCGCCTGCCGCTTTCCGCCGACGTCAAATACACCGAAAACGATCAGGAAATGGAAGTCGGCGATGGCTTTTGGAAGACCGCGGAAGGGATTGGAAATTACAAGCACTACTTCGCCGATCCGGAATTCGGCCAAGTGGCGTTCATGGGGACGATGCACGAGGCCGGAACGGCTCTGCTGCTGAGCCTGCGCCTTCGGGTCGAGCTGGGACGAATCACGGAAATCGAGTCTGTTTATTATCGTCAGGGCGGGGGCGGACCTTCCGGCATCGCCGACCTCGACAAGCCCGGCTACAGTCCCGGGGAGATGTGGTTCAAATCGATTCCGCCGGCGGAGCAGGCGTCGCGGCAGGAGCTCATTTCGGTGGCGGACGCTTATTTCACCGGCCTTCAAAAGAACGACGGCAAAGGCATCGACGGCAAGGGAAATTATCCTTTCACCAACGATTGCCATCGGGTGGAAAACGGCGCGCCGACGACGAACGTTCCCCGCCCCGCCAATCAGCCGCCCACCGAAATCAACGCCTTTTCGCTAGACTGCCTTTCGCAATTCAAGCTGGGCTATTATTTCGTGGTGCAGAACATCCACCATCGCCGCTATCCGGTAGTGGATCGCGAACGCGGGGTGGTCTGGTCGCATGCGGTCTTCGATCAAGGGACGGTGAATCAGGGCGTCCTTTCCGACGGCCGGCCGTATGCGTTCAAGGGCTTTAACCGGCCTTCGAGCATTTTGGTGACCGAGGCGTTTTTAATCGAGAACGGGAAGATCCGCCGCGTGGAGATGATCGGCCCATCGGCGCCGTATCACTTAAACGGCGCCTGGCCGGGAGGATTGAGCGGGCGCTGACTTATCGGGCGCTGAGTTATCGGGCGCATTTATCGATCCGGAGCGCATTTCGGGAAAATCCGCGCCGTTGGAGAGGAGGCGTGGCGGAACGATGAAGACCCGCGCGCGTCTGGATCGGATCGAGGGCGCGTGGGCGGCGGCGAGCCATGCGATATAGTGGAGAAAGCCGCCGTTGGCCGGCGGCAAGCATTGGCGCAGCAAGCCGGGCGCGTAGCTCAACTGGCAGAGCAACTGACTCTTAATCAGTAGGTTGAAGGTTCGATTCCTTCCGCGCTCACCACTCATTTGCGCTCCAAGCGAATTTTCAGGATCGGACATCGAGATTGCAAATACGGCGGCGCTTGCCAAGCGGCGGCCGCTCTCAAAGGTGGCGGAACGGCTCGGCGCCGTTGCCGGCGCTCTTTGTCGACTCGCTTTCCAAAGACCGGCTCACCAGCTCCTTCGATCCCAGGCCAACCGCGATCGCCAAGGCGAGAACAATTCCGCCAAACAGAATTCCGAAGGCGAGATTAACGATGCCCGCGCCTATTCTGAGTTGTTCGAGAGCCATCGCGACGGCCAGCACGTTTACGAGCCATTTCACGCCGACCGCCAACAGCCGGGCATATTGCAGGTTCATGTTCACGCCGCCGATCAGCACGCTGCGAGCCAGGAACCGGGCAATGATGTTGCCGGCCAGCAGCACCAGCAAGGCGCCCAAAACATTCGCCAGATAGGCGAACATGCTGTGCGCCAATGGCGAAGTCAAGGTGGCGTCGAGGGAGGTCATTCCGATCAAAAACCCGAAAATAACGACGATCCAGGAGACGATGCGGGCAAGCAGCGCCGACGGGCTTTTGACCGCGGACCAATCCAGGGGCGAAGCGAATCCCCAGTGGCTGGCCCGCTCGTCGAAGTGAATCGCGGCGAGGAAGCGCCGCAACGCGACGCGAATCACCAAGGCAACCAGAGCCGAAACGAGCAATGCCACGATCAGCGCCACGACTCCGGGCAGGAAACTCGCGGCTTGGCTTAGCAGTCTGCTCGTGGATTCCATCAACGCCTGCCGAGCTTTATCCCACATAATGGACTCCTTTCGCCGACCCTCACGGATTAAAGCTGTCGGGCCATCGCCAGCGCGAGACCAAATAGGGCCGGTTCGCGTCGAAGGCCTGGCAAAGCCGCTCGAGCCGCTGCTCGGCAGCCTTTCCCGCGGCATTCTGCATCTCCAGCGCGTAGGACGCAACCCACCCGAGGTAGAGAGGCGTCATGGCCCGCAGCAGATGATCGCGATTCATCGTCCTGAGGCGGTGTCCGAGCGCAAAATCGTAGACGATCCGCGCCCACAATTCATCGGGCATGCGGAATTGCGCTGGCGGCAAGGCCGAAATTTTTTTGAGCTCGAAGAGGGTGGCGGGCGGCAGCACCAGACCCCAGAGCTCCCCGAGGTCCCGAGTGCCCAGGCGGAATAACTCGATCATGCGGCCCACGTCGACGGCGCCCTGATCGTCGGCGACGGGCGTTCGGTCTCCAAAAGACGGCGCGTATACCGATTCCCGCGGTCTTTGCCAGCAAGCCGCATTTCGTTCGACATCGAGAAAGACAGGCCCCAAAACCTGCGCCAGAAGAGAACTCACATTGGTCCAGTCCATGGGCGGGTAACGGCGCACGCCGACATGAGCCTGGCAGATTTTAAATCCGCTGCAAACGGCGGTGGGAGCAATCGCAGCCGGCGCGAAGATTTGGGAGGCGGATCTGGCGGATTGATCCAGCCGTATGATCCGCTGGCATAGGCGGCCGGAGAGGCCCAAATCCGGACCCAAGGGGTTTTGAATCCGGGCGCCGTACAAAGCGCGATTCAACGGCGAGATCAAACCATCGTTCAGCAGCCCCTCGAACTTGCCATGGGCGTAATAGGGCGTGACCAGATCGAAGCCCATCTCCAGCACAGGCTGAACGAGCCGCGAGATCCATTGCGAAGTGAGGGTTTGCAGATCGGACGCCAATACGCATGCGGCGCGCACTCCAAGCTTATCCCCCAGGGCGAAAACGGAGCGGTACGCATTCGCCATGGATTCAAAAGGAGTTATGGAGGGATTCGAATTCAACAGCGGCCACGGCACGAAAAACACCGGCTGACCGTCCAAAGGCGCGAGGTCGGCGGCATTCGCGGCATCCGCGCCGTTGAGGCTTCCATGGCCGTGAATGACAACGGTGCGCGGAAGGGCCGGGAGCTTTTCGATCGCCTGCCGCACGAGGGATACAGAAAGGTCGCTGCCTCCATGATCGGCGAGCACGCCTACCATCAGGTCGGCGCTGGCGATGCGGTCAATCCGTTGCCGGGCCGCTTGCGGGATGGATTCTATCTCCACGCCTTCGCGTTCCCTCTTTTTTCATACCATGCGGCGGCTACATCGAAAGGGACAATAGGCCCATAAGCGGGATCCGCACCCAGGTTGGCCGATTATTCAATTCGTAGCGGAGCTCGTAGAGGGCTTTATCCAACAAGTGAATCTCGAGCAGCCTCCGAAAGGCGTCTTTGCCGGCGGGCAAGAATTTCGCAGTCTGCGCGGTCTGCCGATAAGCGCGAAGGAATTCAGCCGCGCTGGATCGCTCCCAAAGTTGCGCCCAAGGCTCAAGCCGGGCCCGATCCTCCGGCCGCCGCGTAGCATAATTCATCAGCGAAGAATAGGCGGCATAGCCGAAAGAACGCAACATGCCGGCGACATCCTTGAGGGGGGATTGCTTCGAACGCCGCTCGGCGAGCGGCCGCGCCGGTTCGCCTTCAAAATCGATAATGAAGTAGTCGGTCTTGACGCGCAAGACCTGGCCCAGGTGGTAATCGCCATGAATGCGAATCCTTTGGCCCCACGATTCTTCTTCGGAGAAGGGCCGGAACCGGTCGAGGATGTTGCGGCGGCGGCTGAGCAACAGAGCCGCGATTTCCACCAGGTCGTCGGGGAGCTGGGCCAAATGATCCTTCAAAAGATCAAACGTGGCCGAGGCATGCCGGCGAAGATCGGCGGTCACCGCGTTGAGGTTGGCGGGCGTTAAGGGTTCCGGCGCAAAGGCGGGGTCGGCCGTGGGCGAAGCCAGAGCCATATGCAGCTCGGCCGTGCCGCGGCCCAAGGCGGCGGCGGATTCCAGATAGATTCCCACATGGTCGCGCGCCGCCTGAGGCGCTGGCTGGGCGGCCAACTCCACAAGGTCCATCGCGCGGGCGGCGTCGCCGTCCGGCGGAAAGGGGACCGGCGCGTTTTCCTCGTAGAATCGTTCCAGCTCCTCCAGCGTCAACTTCCATCCATCGCCCTCATGGGCGATCATGGCTTGCAGCATGGCCGCAGCCGAGGATTCTCCGTTTTGCGGCGCATACTCGATGGACCCCATAAAAGCCGGGACGCGATCGAATCCAGCGCGCCACGTCAGATACTGGCCGATTTCGCAATCCGGGTTCGGCCCAGGTTCCTGGCGGCGGAACAGCTTGAGGAGGCAGCGGTCGCCGAAAAGGACAGAGGAGTTGCTTTGCTCGGCCGGACTGCGCCGCACCTTGGACGGAAGCTCTTGCGCGGCCATGAAGAGCTGTGGCGCGCGAGAGCCCCGAAATACGCCGTGCTGCGCGACGATCTCGCTTGACTGCGCGACGAGGCCTAAAAGCTCCTGGCAAGCCGCATCGTGGAAGAGAGCATCGTACAAGACGCCCGCTCCCTGGCTGGAAACAGTCCCGGCGATGACAGAGTGGGGCTGCGACTCACAGAGTTCCCGAGCGCGATCGCCGAAGGCCCGGGCGAGCAGGACCAAATACGTTTCCGGTTCGCCGCTGGCGTAGCGCACCTCAAGCAGAACCAGCGCCGAGCCGGAGGATTGCAGTTCCGCCCAGTCGGCAATGCCGGCGGAGCGGATGCGGCGCGACTTACCGCCAAACCAGCGCTGATGAACAAGGTATTCCGGAAAGAACTTGGTCTCCAGGCGCTCGCGCTCGGATTCGAATAAAGACTCCCAGCCGCCATACGCAATCAGAGGATTCTCCTCCAGCGCCCGCCGTTCGCCCGCGGCGCTTTCCGGCTGGCCGTGAAGCTCGAGCCAGAGGACGCCGTAAGGACCGAGCGTGAGACGGTATGGTTGTTTTTCGATTTTGGGAAAGGGCACGTAGCCGAGCATCTCCACGGGCGTCATGCCCGCCAGTTCGGACAGCTCAAGATCGACCGGCTGGGCGAAGCGCGACAGGTTGGCGACGCACAGAATTTGTTGATCGTCGTAGCGGCGCAGGTAGGCCAGAATTTTGCGGTTGGCCGGATTCAGGAACTCCATGGTCCCGCGTCCGAAGACCTGAAAAAGCTTCCGCAAGGCGATCATGTTCCGCATCCAATTCAACAGAGAAGAGGGGTCGCTTTGTTGGGCTTCGACATTTATGGATTCATAGCCCCACACCGGATCCATAATGACCGGACTGTACAATCGGGAGGGCGTAGCGGTAGAAAAGCCGGCGTTGCGATCCGCGTTCCATTGCATGGGGGTTCGCACGCCATTACGATCGCCGAGATAAATGTTGTCGCCCATTCCGATTTCATCGCCGTAATAGATGATCGGCGTGCCCGGAAAGGAAAAGAGCAGGCTATTCAAGAGTTCGATGCGGCGGCGGCTGCGATCCACCAGCGGGGCCAGGCGGCGCCGAATTCCGAGATTCAGGCGCATGCGCGGGTCGGCGCTATAAGCGAGATACATGTAGTCTCGCTCATCGTTCGTCACCATTTCAAGCGTCAATTCGTCATGGTTGCGCAGGAACAGCCCCCATTGGCAGGTATCGGGAATCGCGGGAGTCTGGCCGATAATGTCGGTGATCGGCAGACGGTCTTCCTGGCGCAAAGCCATGTAGATTCGGGGCATCAGCGGGAAATGGAAAGCCATATGAAACTCGTCTCCGTCGCCGAAATAAGGGCGCACATCCGTGGGCCATTGGTTGGCTTCCGCCAGAATCATGCGATTGGAGAAGTTCTTCTCGATCTCCCGGCGAAGCAGCTTAATGATGGCGTGCGTTTCGGGAAGGTTCTCGCAATTGGTGCCCTCGCGCTCCACCAAGTAGGGGACCGCGTCCACGCGAAGCGCGTCAACGCCGACTTCCAGCCAAAAGCGCATCACGTGGATGATTTCCTGCAACACGCGCGGATTGTCATAGTTCAAGTCCGGCTGATGGGAAAAGAAGCGGTGCCAGTAGTAAGCGTTGGCCTCCGGATCCCAGGTCCAGTTGGACTTTTCGGTATCCGTAAAGATGACGCGGGCCTCCTGATATTTCTTGTCCGTGTCGCTCCAGACGTAATAGTCGCGTTCAGGCGAACCCGGCGGAGAGCGCCGGGCCCTCTGAAACCAGGGATGCTGATCGGAAGTATGATTGATGACCAGCTCGATCATGACTTGCAGTCCGCGCTCGTGCGCGGCCGCTAGAAACGCCTTAAAGTCCTCCATGGTCCCGTACATGGGATGCACGCTTAAGTAGTCCGAGATGTCGTAGCCGTCGTCTTTGAGAGGGGAGGGGAAAAACGGCAGCAACCACAGGCAAGTGACTCCCAGATCCTGCAGATAGTCGAGTTTTTGCAACAGGCCGGGGAAATCTCCGATTCCATCGCCGTTGCTGTCTTTAAACGCGCGCACGTGAAGCTCGTAGATGATGGCGTCCTTGTACCAGAGCGGATCGCTGGCGGCGCCGGGTTGCCGGATCGTGACGGCATCTTTCTCGAACTCAGGCTGCATCGGAGCGACGAAACGGGCGCGGGCTTGCGCTAACGATAGTAGTCAAAATCCTTTTCAGTGCGAACTCTTTTTTGAAGCTTGAAAATGCAGGCGGGCATGCTTTGCGGCGCCAGTTCGACATAGTTGCGCCTGCCCTGCCACAGATAGCGGCCTTCCGCCAGCAGATCGAGCGCTTGAAAAGGGCGGATGGGATCCAGCCCCAGCGGCTCCAGGTCCAGATCAAGCCAGCTCGCCTGGGGGTGAAAAGCGTCGAGATTTACGACTGTTAAAACGACGTTGGAAAGGTCCTCGGTGGATTTGCTGTAGCAGATGACCAAGGGATTGTCGGTTTGATGAAACCGCAGGCCGCGGTTGCGGCGCAGAGCCGGATTGTCACGCCGAATCTGATTTACGCGCGCGATCAAGTTTCTTAGACTCACAGGCGAGTTCAGGTCACGATGTTTCAGCTCATATTTTTCCGAGTTCAGATATTCTTCACTGCCGGGAGCCGCGGCCGCGTTTTCGCAGAGCTCGAACGCGCCACCGTATATGCCATAATTCGATCCTAGCGTAGCGGCCAGAATGAGCCGGATCATGAAGGCCGGCCGGCCTCCCACTTGCAAAAACTCGGGTAAAATGTCGGGCGTATTGGGCCAGAGATTGGGGCGGAAATATTCGGCGATTTCGCCGGCAGTCAATTCCGTGAAATAGTCGGTCAATTCCTGCTTGGTGTTGCGCCAGGTGAAATAAGTATAAGACTGAGAAAATCCGAGCTTGGCGAGCCGGTACATCAGACGCGGTCTGGTGAAAGCCTCGGCAAGAAACAAGAGATCGGGGTACTCTCGCTTCAACGCGCCGATGACCCACTCCCAAAAAGGAAACGCCTTGGTATGGGGATTGTCAACGCGGAAGATGCGGATGCCCTCTTTCACCCAGAACAACAAGACGTTCCGCAATTCCGCCCAAAGCTCGCGCCATTGGGAAGTTTCGAAATCAAAGGGGTAAATATCCTGGTATTTTTTAGGCGGGTTTTCCGCATACTGGATGGCTCCGTCGGGCCGCTTGCGGAACCACTCCGGGTGTTGGCGCGTGTAAGGATGGTCCGGGCTGCACTGGAAGGCGATGTCCAAAGCCATCTCCAGGCCGTGGGCTTGCGCCGCCGAGACGAGGCGGCGAAAATCCTCCAGGGTTCCGAGTTGCGGGTGGATCGAGGTATGGCCGCCTTCTTCGCCGCCAATCGCCCAGGGACTGCCGACATCTTCCGGCCGCGCGGCCGGAGAGTTGTTCTTGCCCTTTCGGAATGTCCGGCCAATAGGATGAATGGGCGGAAGATACAGCACATCGAATCCCATAGAAGCGATGTAGGGAAGCCATGCCTCGCAATCCTTAAATGCTCCGTGCCGGCCGGGTTCGGCGGCGCAGGAGCGGGGAAACACTTCGTACCAGGCGGAAAACAGCGCCTTGTCGCGCTCGACCACGACTTTTAGCTGCTTGTCGTATTGCTTGGCGAAACGCCGCGCCGGGTAGCGATCCATCAACGCGGCGACCTCTTCGCTCAGCGCTAAGGCGATCTTGGATTCCAAGCCGCCCTGCTGACGCAGCAAGCGCGCCCACTCCGCGAACTTTGTTGAATCGCTCCCCGAGGTCCGGGCCGCCGCATCCTCCAGCAACGCGGCGCCGGCGAGCAGGTGGATGGCCAGGTCCTGGCGCGCGTTATGGCGTTTCGCCAGATCGTCGCGCCAGGTCTTAAACGGATCAATCCAGCCCTGAAGGCTATAACGATATAGCCCGAGCTCGGTAACCTGAAAATCGGCGCGCCAGCGATCGTTTCCGATCGAGCGCATCGGCTTGGACCGCCAGCGGGGTTCCCCCTCCGCCCGATAGAGGATCTCACACGAGATCCACTCATGCCCATCGGCGAATACGTCCGCCTCGACCGCCACATACTCGCCGATTACGCGCTTGATCGGGAACTGGCCGCCGTCAATTTCCGGGCGCACTCCTTCGATGACCACGCGCGCGCGGCCGTCGAACTGCGGAGCCGCCGTTTCGCATGCTGAACCGTCCGCCCGAGCGTCCATCAGGTATTCCCAGCCAAAGGACCATTCCTGAGGACCAAACGTTTCTCTATTCATCGGCATGGGCTTGTCATGCGCTTTGAGGCTGATTGCAGGACACGGCAAGGGGGGCCAGCGAGACCGCGGAGAACCGCGCGGAAGTCAGGGTAAATCGACCCGGCCGGTTCTGACGCATTCAAAGGCGAACACGTACATTCCCGCCGACCAGGCCTGATCGTTTACGCCCATCGGGGCGCCGCTCTCGCCGTGGTGCCATTCGTTGAAGCCGCCGCGCTCGTTTAATTCAGCGAGACTCCGCAACGCGCGCTCGGCTGCAGACTGCCGGCCGGCCTTCACCAGGGCGGCGACGTAGAAACCGCCGATAAAGGGCCACACTCCGCCATTGTGATACTGATGCGGCAAATTGAGGGCGCCGTAGTAATCGCGCCAATCCGGATCGCCGGGGCGAACCGCCGGCGTCAGGCTGCGCAGGGGCCAGGCGTTTAACGAATGGCGCTCGATGAAATCGAGAATGGCGCCGGTCTGCCGCGGGCCGGCGACGCCGCTGAGAATGGCGAGCAAATTGGCGAAGGAATCGAACCATTCGCCGAATGCGCGAAACCCGAGATACGGCAAATAGTACTGCTCATCGACAAGCTGCCGTTTTTGGGGTATCCACCGCTCCCGCCCCAGGGAATCGCGCCGCAGGTCCTCCGTGCTAAAGGTGTGCGCGATATGCGGGAGCATGCAGCCATCGCCGCGGTACCAAAACAACCGATTCACTTGATCCGCCACGCGAGCCGCCTGCCGGAGAAAACCTTCGCTTTCTTGGGGAGCCTCTTGCGCCATCTGTCGCGCCGCCGCCCGAAGGGCGATCACGTAAAGGGCGTTTAGGCACAGGCCCTTGCCGCGAGTGCAGAAAAGGTCCTGCCAGTCGGAGCCTTCTTGCATCTGGAGCAGACCGGTTCCATCGACGTCCTGACAGGCGTACCAAGCAAGAACCGTTCGAACCGTGGATGGATCCGGCGCCAAAAGAGTGCTGCCGACGACCCACCACAATCCGCCGTCGGCATAGGCGCGAAAATTCGCGCGGCCCGTCTCGCAGTCGACGTGATTCGGAATTTGACCTGTGGAGGAGCGGTGGCGCTTCAAGCTGGAAAGGCTGGCGTGCAGCGCGCATTGAATCCGATCGTCTGGAATAAAACGCGCGCCGAGCAGACTGATCATACTGTCGCGGGCCCAGATCTGGCGGTGCCCGCGCGGGAGTCCCGAGGCCTTCAGGCCGTGGGGAACCGAACAGCGCCGGAGCGATTCGATGGCGCCGCGGTAGACTCTTTCGGTTAGATCCAAGCCGACATTTTAGCGCCCCTACGGCGTCAGAACGAATCGGAAGCGTGGATCCGCAGGCCGATATGCGTGAAATAGTTCGTCGCGCTGAAGAGCCAAAACAGGGTGGGCGATTACGCCGCGCCGGCCATCGCGGGCTCCGCCTCCACGCCCTCCCCAGCCTCCAGCCGCTTGGCCAGCTTGGCGATTTCGGCGTCGATTTCCCGTTCGATCTTGCGCCGCTTAATGACATCCTCGCGATAGCGGCGAAGGAAATAGTCGATGGTCTCGACGCGGATTTTGATGGAGCCCGAGGGTTTGTTTTCGTCCAGGTCCTTGAACGAAAAGTAGGGGGTGCCGCTTTTTTCGATGATCCCTTCGATCACTCCATAGATCGGCGCGTCGTGGCCGCATTTGAAGCTCGACATCTCCAGCGCCACAAGATTCGGGTGGCGGGCGGTGAATTTGGCGGCCCAGACCTTATGGTTCGTGCTCACGCTATAGCTGTTCTTCCAGACGTCCTGGATTTCCAGAGGCGAACGGATGTCGCCGTTGCGCACTTCTTCGCCGAACAGGCGCTCCAGCAAGTCCTCGTCGTAAGGCAGAGTGCTTTGGCTGAAGATGGGATAGCCCAATTTCTGGAATTCGTCCAGAATCTCGTGGTTCAATCCAGGGTCGTGGTGATAGACGCGCGCCAGAAGCACGAGTCCGATGCGGTCCTCGCGCTCCAGTTCATCCAGGACCGCGCGAGCCTTTTTCTGAATTTCCTTCTCGTACTGCTCCTGGGCCTCATACGCCGCCGCCACCGCGCGATCGTTCTCATCGGGGCTGAGCCCGAGGATTTCGGCGAACGCATCGTACATCTGGCGCGCGAACAGGCCCCGGTCCGCCATATTCACAATCGGGTCCAGATATCGAGTTCCGTGCTCGGCGAATACGTCGGTCTCCTTGGTGAAGGCGGCCTTGACGGTCTCCGGACTGGCCGTAATGGTCGGGCAGGCGTTGGAGCCCTGAAGGTGCACCAACTTGGTCGGCAGCACGTCGAACATGGGATAGAAGATCACATCCAGCTTTTTTTTGAGCCCCTTGACGAACAGCAGATTGTGGACGTGCGAAATTCCCACCTTGGCGGGGAAGCACGGATCGATGGCGCCGCGGCTTGCGCCCGCGCGGTATAGATCGCCGCTAGTGTAATCGGAATAGACAATGTTCTCGGAGGGAATTCCCAGCGCTTGGAAATACCCGTTGAAGATCTGGGCGTGCGAATAAAGATAGAAGACGCGCGGGATGCCGATGCGGACGTGCTTGCGATTCTCCATGCGCTCGATGCGCTTTTTCACTTCCGCCTTCTTGGGATCCCACCATTTCACCGTGGGGATGGGATCGGCCAGGGACTCGGCGTTGCGGAAGCGGAAGGCCTCGCGCGAAGCCCACTCCACCAGATTGGGATACTTGGCCTTGACGGCGTCCAGGTTGCCCTTGATCCCCTTCATCTCCTCGATGTCTTCCACCGTGCCCTTCTCGCAGGTGGCGATAATGAGCCGCTGCTCGCCGACGCGCAGCGGGACCTTGGTCTTCTTGTCCTGGAACTTCGGCTCGGGCAGCTTCACGATTTCGGCCGAGCCCACCGAAAGCTGAATCTGGGTCAGGGGCTGCGAAACGGCCTTGAGGGAATCGGCGCCGTGCGACCCGCAAGAAGCGGCGGCGGCCTTGACGGGAGCTGCCGCCGGAGCCGGGAGCGGCTCCAGCGGCTCGCCCGTCGTATTCACGTCGATGAACGTTCGCAGGCAATTGTTCTTGCAGAAATAGCAGCGAGTGTCTTCATTGCGGGTCGTGCGATAGGAGATTTTGCGGACCGCGTCGAGCCCGATGAACGAGGTCTGCCGGCCGTTTTTCCAAAGCCGCACGGCTTCCACGGCGGCTCCGATCGCGCCCGATTCGCCGCAATGTTCATGCACAATGATTTCGGGCTGTTTGCCGGCGGCGCGGAAGCTCGACCGGATGAAATCCACCTCGGCTTTCACTACGGCCAGATTGTTCTGCGTTCCGCCCTGCAAGACGAAGCGCGTGCCCAGGTTCGCCAGATTGGGAATGCTGGCCACATACAAGAACACGTTCTTGGGCAGCACCGCGGCAAGACCGGCCAGAATCTCTTCGGCCCTCCAGCCCTGGCGCTGAAAGTTCACGATGTCCGACTGCATGAACACCGCGCAGCCGTAACCGAACACCGGCATGCTTTTCGCGGCAAAAGCGGTCTCGGCGAACCGCTCCACGGGGATGGCGAAGGTCTCGGCAGTGGACTGCAAGAAATATCCGTTGCCGGCCGAGCATTGCGTGTTCAGCTTGAAATCCTTCACGCGGCCGTTCTTCAACACGATCAGCTTGATGTCCTGGCCGCCCACGTCCACGATGACGTGAGGATCCTCGTAAAAGCGAATCGCGGATTCGGTATGCGCCACCGTCTCGACCAGCGCGACGTCCCCGTGCAGAACGTCTTTCAGAATGTCCTTGGCGTAGCCCGTGGTTCCGACGCCCAGCACCTCGAGCTTCGCGCCCTGATCTTCCACCTGGGCGCGCAGCTTCTCGAACATCTGCATGGTGTCTTCGATCGGATTTCCGTTGGAGAGCTGGTAGGCTTTGCAGAGAATCTTTCCATTCTCGTCCACCAGGGCGGCTTTGGTGGAAGTGGAGCCTCCATCCACGCCGACGAATCCGGCCACCACCTGCCCGCGCTGGAATGTGGCGGGGGTGAATTTCTTTCTTCGATAGGCTTGTTCAAATGCATCCAGCTCGGATTTTGAAGCGACCAGGCCCTGCCCGCCCGCGGCGGCCTTTTCCTCCGCGCGGCCGAAATCGATGTAATGGGCCAGCTTCTCCTTGCCGATATACCGGCCCACTTCCTCTTCTTCGTCGTGGCCGAACTCGATTGCGCCCAGCGCCGCAAAGTACTGGGCGTTTTGCGGGACTTTAATGAGTTGGTCGGGCCGAGCGCCTTCGGGAATCTCGACCTTTCTCTCCTTCCACATGCGGGGAATGTTGGCGATCCAGGCCTCGCGCATGCCGCGGATGAAGCTATTGGGCCCGCCCAGCAGCAGCACGTGCGGACGCAGCGTGTGGCCGCGCGTCAGCACGCTCAGGTTCTGAAGGACAATGGCCTCGAACAGAGACGCCATGAGCTGGTCGGGCGGCGTGCCTTCCTTTTGCAACCCGTTAATGTCGGTCTCCGCGAAGACCCCGCACTTTCCAGCGACTTTGTGCAGCTTGATGCCGTTGTAGCCCTGGTTCGACAGCTCCGCGGCCGGAATTTTCAGCTTGGCGTTGATCTTATCGATGACCGCTCCGGTGCCGCCAGCGCACTTGTCGTTCATCGATGGAATCTTCTTCTTGCGCCCGCTTTCTTCGTCGTCTTTAAAGACGATGATCTTGGCGTCCTGGCCGCCCAGCTCGATGACCGAATACACTTCCGGATGCAGCTTTTCGACGGCCAGAGAAACGGCGGTCACCTCCTGGACGAACTTGGCGCCGATCCGCTCGGCCAGCGTCGTTCCTCCCGAACCGGTCATGAAGATGCGCGTGTTGCGTTCGTTTATGCCGGCCTCGGTTTCCATCCGGCCAAGGAACTCGAGCACCTTTTCCGGCTGCTTGGTTTCGTGCCGCTGATAATCCTGCCAGACAACCGCACCCGAGGTGGTATCCAACACGCAGGCTTTCACGGTGGTTGAGCCTACATCCAGGCCAACGCTGAATTGAGCTTTCATGAACAGTCTCCGGCTTGCTACGCAACCGCTTCCTTCAGCCACGCCCGCGAGCGGCGCAATAAGCCCGCGTCGCGATCCATGCGCTTTGAGACGTGCAAAATGAATTGCGCCGCGGTCCCGGCGACTCCTTCCACGTGGGGGACCTTATAGAAAGGCCGCTTGAGCTCGGGATGCTCTCCCACATAGGCGCGGAGGCTTTCCAGCGATTTGCCGGTTTTTTTCAGGCACTCTTCAAACTCCAGCTTCGCTTTCGCCTTGGCCTCGCCCAGAGCCATCTGCACGCGGCTGTGAGCGTTCACTTCGCCCTCGCCGCTGGTCTCGATGGGCAGGAAGATCATATCCTTATACCGGTTGACCACCGCCGATTGCGCTCCGTCGGATTGCGTGGAAGGCATGCAGCCGAAAGGCTTCAGGGCCAGCACCATATGGCAAAGGCGGTGAATTGTGTAATACACGTTTTTGCCGACCTCGAGGTGCCCCTCGCCGCCGCGCGCAAAGCGATTGTAGAACGGCGCGGCCAGCCGGTCGAGCTCCGGCTGGGGGGCAAGGCGATGCGTAATGCCGCCCAGCTTGTCGTTGACGCGGTGATAGAAATATTGCCACATCACCTCGCCTATCGCCAATCCCATCACTTTCTTGCGGTAGTTCCATTCCGCTTGCCACTTCTTGCGCGAGGCGTACTGCTCGACGTGCTTGCGGCGCTCGGCGTTGTATTTGCCCTGATAAAGAAGATAGGCCACCCAGGTGGCGATGGGCTCGACCAGGACTTGCGCGCCTTCCCGCTCCAAAAACCGGAACATATTGAAGTTGCCGTCGCCTTCGGTGGTTTGCGCCCAGAATTCGCCGGTGATTTTTACGATCGGGCGCACGCGCAGCCGGTCCACCTCAATCGCGTCGATCTTCTGGCGGGCGGACTCGAGGGCTTCCATCCACGGCTTGCCCCACAGATGCTCGCGAATTTTGCCCAGCGTGTTGAGGGTGTTCTTGAGCTTCTTGTTTTCCGGCTTGGAAAGATACTGTTTCAACCGGCCAGGCGCCGCCTCCAAAATTTCAAACGGCGGCCGGTCCCGCAGGCACGCCGCCAGATCGTCCCCCACTTCCGCAAACACCCGATCCGTCTCGCCCTTGTGAACTTCAAAGGGGCGCACCTGATGAATGAGGTCTTGCAAGGTGTCGCCGGCGTGCAGCGCGTTCAGCATGCCCATGCCGAAATCCACCGTGAATTTCAGCCCCGGTTCCCCCGAGGCGGCCTTAATCCCCTCCTGCTGCTGGAACAGCAGCACGCGGAAGCCGTCAAAGCCGGCGTTTTGCAGCGCAAAGCGGTACTCCGCTTCATACATTCCGAAGCGGCAAGGTCCGCAGGAGCCAGCGGTAAAAAACACGTGTTTGTCGATAATCTCTTCCCGCGACATCCCCTGCTTTTCCAGTCCCTGGAGATACTGAACCAGATTGCCGACGGTAAAGTAGGTCGGATTGCACTGCCCGTTATTTCCGTATTCCTTTCCCAGTTGAAACGCGGCGACATCCGGCGTAGGAACGATTTCGCACTTGTAGCCGCAGCCCTTGAACACGGCTTGAATCAGCTTCTCGTGCTTCCAGGTGAGGCCGCCGAAAAGGATGGTGACCTTGTCCCGTTCCTCGGCGCGGAAGGCTCGCTCCACCGGCTTTTTGAAGTGCTGAAGCTGGACCAGACCTGCCTGAGCGCTCAACCGCGCCCGCTCTTGCTTCAACTTCGCGGCAATGTCGAGTCTTTCGGGAACATCAAGCGTGCTTGTGGATGGCATTGTAATCTCCAGTTGGGTTGTAAAATGGGCGCAGCATTTGGAGCGGCTTAAAAGCCTCCTTGCTTTGCTGCTGTTTCCACCAATAGGGCTGCGTCGGCGGCGGAGTCGATCTTGTAGCCCGAGTAGCCGATCTTGAGCGTGCTTTTGCCCGCGATAAGGATGTCGGAGTCCGATTCCACGGAAGCGGGCAGCCAGAAAACTCCGTGCTTTTGGTATGTCCGCACGAAATGAGTCTTACGCGTCCAGAAAGACGGGTTTTTCGCGGGACTTCCCTCCATCCGGACAATCGCGAAATCCTCCGCGTCGATCCACACACGCCCACGCATGAGATATTTCTTGGCCGCTTTAGGGATGACTTCGAAAACGTAGCAATTCCGGCCCGAGATTACCTCCGCGCCCACCTGCTGAAAGGTGTAGTTGCCCGGCGTCATTTGGCTATCGTTGCGATTTTCCTTGGCCGTTGCGTCGAGCTCCGCGTCGATCAGCTTGTCGATCACCTTATGGCGAATCAAAGGCGAACCCGATTCCGAGACAATTTGAAAGTCCTTCCCGCCGGAGGAATAGGCTTCGGCCACGGCGACCTCGGCACGGAGCCCAAAATGAGGGTTCTCGGCGACATAAAGGCGCTCGGCACGGTAGGCGAGCAGGGCGCGCTGCCTCGCCTCGTTCATTTGAAGCATGCGACGGATGACGGCGCTGGGATTAACGTCTAGGGTTTGCGCGGAGTTAGAGGGGACGCAGCATACGAGCCATGCCGCGCAGACCATCGCGCTCGGGCGAAAACACAGCGACGCAGTTCGCAGGTTTTCCATGCCAAATGCGGGACTACAAAGACAATACTACGACAACTAGGGCTTGAGATGATAGGACCGCAAAAAACGTTTCAGGTTTTTTGGGTGAAATCGCGCACACGATCGCCAAATCGCGCAGCGGCGGTCTGGGGAGTTGGTTTTTTCAGCCCTTACGAGGCAGTCAATCCATGCCGTATCAGCAACATGCATCTTAATCTCCAGGACAGATGCCCCGGGATGGAGCGAACCTGACGGCGGAGGCAAGCATGACCACAAACGAAAAAAACTATCTGAATCGCGGTAAAGGAGACGCCCGTGTCCCAACCGGGGCGGAAAACGAGGCCTGGATTCCAACGCCCTTCGCCGACGAAGACATAAATCCGGACTACGATCAAACCATGAGCGCGCTCGACGAGGCGCTAGAAGCGGCCACCTGCGGCGGCGAGGTCCCCGAAGTTGACGATTCCTATGAGGGGGCATCGGATGCCCCGGGAGAACCGTCCTAAACCTTGACCACCCAGCCAAAGGGATCGGTTTCGGCTCCGTATTGGATGTTCGTGAGGGCTTCGAACAGCTTCTGGGTGACGGGTCCGCATTCGCCGGCTCCCACTCGCGCCTCTCGCCCGTTTTCCAGAACGAAAGACTCGATGCCGGTAATTACGGCCGCGGTGCCGCAGGCGAAAGCTTCGCTCACTTCGCCGGTCTTCACCTGTTCGAGCAGATTGTCGAACGGGATTGGCTGTTCGCTCACGGGAATGCCGAGCGCGGGCGCGAGCTTAAGGATGCTATCGCGTGTGACTCCGGCCAGCAGCGTTCCGGTCAGCGGCGGCGTAATCAGGGTTTTGCCGCGGAGGAAGAAGACGTTCATACCGCCCATCTCTTCCACGGTCCGTTGACCGCGCGAATCCAGAAACATCACCTGGGCGCAGCCCTTTTTCTTGGCCGCCTCGATCACCTGAAGCGTCACCGAGTAGTTTGCCGCAGCCTTCGCATCTCCGGTTCCGCCCACGGCGGCGCGTCCAACGGTTTCCGAAACGAAAACCCGGACGGCGCCGGTCTTACCAGGCGGCAGGCCGGGGAAATAACTGCCGGAAGGTGAAACGATGATAAAAAAGAGATACTCGCGGCTGGCGCGCACGCCGATGCATGGCTCCGTGCCGATCATGGCCGGGCGGATATACAGGGAACCCGGGGGATCGGGGATCCATTTCCTTTGGCAATCCACCAAAGTCCGGACCGCTTCCACGAACATGGTCTCGGGGACTTCGGGCATAGCCATCCGCACGGCTGAATGGCGCATCCTCCGGGCGTTCATCTCGGGACGGAACAGGACGACGGAACCATCCGAAGTCTTGTAGGCTTTCAGGCCTTCGAAAATCGACTGCGCATAATGGAGCACGACCGCGGCTGGGTGCAGCTCAATGTGGGTCCGCGGCTCGATGCGGCCCGTCTCCCATCGGCCGTCGCGATACCAGGACCGGAACCAAAGAGGCGCTACCAGACGGCCGAATTCCAGTTTCTCGGGTCTGAGGTCGAGGCCGGAGGGCGGCGCTGCGAAGCTCAAAGCAAAATCAATATCGATATTTGATTCGGTTATGGCGCCCATAACTTCAGCCTACCTCAATTCCACGGATGTATGCCGCCGGTTGTTGGTCGAATCGTCTGGGCGGGCTTCTCGCGCCTTTGCGGAGGTTCCTTTTCTCATTTGTGCCCGAACAAAATCGCCCGGTTTGGCGTCTATGTATTTTTACCAGGTTGAGCGAAACGTTTTGCTCCATCGGGCGTAATAACAATTGTCCGCGGCGGACGATTGAGCGGAGTTCGACAAACCGCTCCCGGCTCCAGCCGCAAAAGCGCCATTGCCGCTCACAGCGCCGTGACGGTTTTATAGGAGACGACGCATGGGCGGCGGAGCCGTAGGCGAGCGTTCGAAGGTTTGCGACAAAGACGTTCTCGAAACAAGTCTGGAAGGGTTGAAGCGAGCTTGGGCCGAGCTGCGCTGCGCCGCGCTGATGGTTCTGGCGGCGGAAGACTCCTTCGTGGAAGTTGTCTTTCCGGCCGCGTCGCCGCTGGTTCTCACTCCCGAGCAAAGGCAAGCTTTGATGGGGCGATCGGGACCGATCGAGGCGGGGGATCCGATCGCCCGCTTGCTTGCGCCCGCCGCCAAGGGGCGCGCGAACTCGTTTTTGATATTTCCGTGGCGGGGGCCGGGGCGGACGATCACAATCGCGTTCGGATTCGCGGAATCTAAGCCGCCGTTTGCCTCGCTTCCTTCTCATGTTTTGGAAAGCCTGAACCTGGCCGCGCTGGCAGCCTGGTCGGCGAAGGAGATCGCGCGCTTGCGCGCCGAGCTGCGCTCGGTGAACGGCCAGTTCGCGGGCCGGAAGATGGTGGAGCGCGCCAAAGGCATTCTTCAAAGCCAGCATGGAATGAATGAGCAGCAAGCCTACGAATATCTTCGTCGAATGAGCCGGCAGCGCAGGGTTGCGATGAGCAAGCTGGCGCAAGATCTGGTGGGCGCGGCGCATTCCTCGCCAGCGATTCGTTGACAATTTTGAGCCGGAGCTTTTGCGGAGATCGATTCCTCCAAGCTGCGCGGCGCGATTCCTCACCGCCGCTCTCCCCGTTGAGAGGCGGCCCAACTCGTTGTACGGAATGCGAGGAGGCGGCAGTGAGGTTTTCCATCGCGGCGGCCGCGGCCTGGGCCGCCCAAATCCCTTCGCTGGCAGGCATCGCGCCAGATGGCCGGCCGGCAGTGAAACTCTGCGTCGAAATCGGAACGCCCGATCCGTGGGTGACCAGGCGGGGCGAATTCATCGCGCAAGAAATATACTCCCAGATCGGCATCCGGCTGGACTGGAGCCACCGGACGCAATGCAGGGAGGGGGACGGAATCCTGATCCATGTTGGCAGCGCACCGTCGCCCGCAGTGCACCCCTCGGCTCTGGCATATGCCTGGCTGGCGAGGGCGCGCATTGAAGTGTTTTATGACCGAATCGCGGCAAGCGCCGCGCCTTTGGCCGCGCCGGACTTGATGGGGCACGTTCTGGCGCACGAAATCGCGCACGTGCTCCAGGGCGTCGTCCGGCACTCGGAAGAGGGCATCATGAAAGCGCACTGGACGCAGCTCGACTATGAGCGGATGCGTCCGCATCCGATGCAGTTCGCGCCGGAAGACGTCGCGCTGATCCGGGCGGGCATGTTGGGTCGCTGAGGGAAAGACCCCGGAGGAGCGAGGCATAGGGCGAATCTGGCCAACGGCCAGCCTAAGATCTTCGAGACTCCCGCCGATATAAGTATCGGAAGCCCATACGGCTTCGGTTCGTGCCCCATGAAGGTAACCGATTCCAATCTTTCTTCGCTGGCCGCGACAGAGACCTCGCGGACGCAGACCGGGCGGAGCTCCGGCGGTGGACAGAACGCAGCCACGTGGGGGACGGCTGGCGACGATATCCATCTGTCGGAACTGGTGCGAAGTCTGCGGGCGCTGACGGCGGGTTCGCCGGACCGGCAGGCGCGCATCGATCAGATCGCCCAGGACTACATGAACGGAACGTATCAGGTGAACGCCCACGCCACGGCTTCCAAGCTGATTGACGACGCCTCAGAGCCATGACGCAGCCAGGCGCCAATCTGGGTGAAATTCGGGCCTGCGTGGCGGCGGTCCGGAGCGATTTACGAAATCCCGCGCCGGAGATTTTACTGGCGCGGCTGCCCGCGCTGGCAGCGGCCATCGAGCGGCTTTCCGCGCCGTTTGAGGCGGGCGACCTGGCGGACTTGAAAGCTTTGGCGGTGGAATTGGAAGCCTGCCGGAAACTCGCTCAGCAAGGCGCCGCCGTGAGCCAGGTTTTGGCGGGGATTTTGGCGGGGGCCAACGCAGGCTACTCCTCCAGCGGCGCGCCGCCTCCGCTGGCGGCGCGAGGCAAGCTGTGTTTTGAGGCGTAAAGCGGCAAGCCATGACGGGCAGCTTATCCTCCGCTCTGCTGAACTCGGCGCAAGCGATTTCGGTTTATGAGCGCGCCTTCAACGTTATCCAGAACAACATCGCCAATGCGAATACGCCTGGCTATGTGGAGCAGGATCAGACGCTGGAAGCGATGCCGTTTGATCCCAACAGCCAGCTCAGCGGAGGCGTGGCGGCTGGGCCGGTTTTAAGCTCGCGCTCGCAGTACCTGGAGCAAAACGTGCGAACGCAGCAATCGCTTTTGGGCTACGCGCAGCAGAGGGCGACCGATCTTGGCCAGGTTCAGCAGATTTTCGACCTAAGTTCTCCCTCGACTTCCACGAACTCCAGCAACGATCTTTCCGGAGCGCTCAGCAACTTTTTCAACAGCTTTTCGCAACTGAGCGTGAATCCCAACGATCCGACCGAGAGGCAAAGCGCGCTGGAGGCCGCGCAACAGGTAGCGCAGCGCTTCCATCAAAGCGCCGGAGTCATCCTCCAGGCGGAGAACGGCGCCGACAGCCAGGCGGCGGCGACCGTTCAGACGATTAACGGGTATCTGCAACAGATCGCGGCGCTCAACCAGCAATACGCCTCCGACTTCAACGCCTCTCAAGACGCGGGGTTGGATGCCCAGATGAACGCGACTCTGGAAAATCTCTCCGCGCTTGTGAATTTTTCCACGATTCAATCGGCCAATGGCCAAGTAAACGTTTACCTGAACGGCGAGACGCCGTTAGTCATTGGAGCGAACGAATACGCGCTTTCAACCGATTTCTCCTCGCCGCAAACGAAGATCCTCGACTCCCAAGGCAACAATGTGGCTTCCGAAATCACGGGGGGGGCGCTGGGGGGCCTGCTAAGCGAGAAGAACGTCACGCTGCCGGGTTATATGGAGACGTTGAACACGCTGGCGAGGACCTTCGCCGACCAGGTAAACAATCAGCTCTCGCAGGGCTTGGATGCAAGCGGCAACGCGCCGACCGTCAATCTCTTCAGTTACAATCAGGCTTCCGATGCGGCCGCCACGATCGCGGTTACCGGAATTTCGGCCAACCAGATTGCCGCGGCCAGCGCCGGAGCCCCCGGCGGAGGGGGAAACGCCGTGGCGATCTCCCAAATGGCCACTGCCCCGCTGGTAAACGGAATGAGCTTTACGCAATATTTCGCGGGCCTCGGCGCGCAAGTGGGCCAAGATGTTTCCCAGGCCGAGGCCGATCAAACCACGTATCAGGATTTGTTAACCCAGGCTCAGCAGACGCGCTCCCAACAAACGGGCGTTTCGCTGGACGCCGAAGCCGCAAAACTGATCCAGTACCAGCAAGCCTACGATGCGGTGGGCAAGCTGATCAGCACCTTGAGCAACTTGACGCTGAACGTCATCAACCTGATTGGACCGGAGTTCTCATGATCTCCAGCTTGAACCCATCCACGCAGCGGTTTTTGAACGCGCTGAATCAAATCTCCGAAAATCTTCAGCAGGCGCAGTTACAGATCTCCAGCGGCCTCAAAGTGAGCCAGGTGTCGGATGCGCCCGATTCGATATCGGCGTTGTTGCAAGCCCGCGCAAGCCTGAGCGCGGCGCAACAGAATCAATCCAACTTGGGGAGATTCCAAGCCGAAGCAAACGGCGGGGAGCAGGCGCTTCAAACCGCCGTCCAACTCTTCGATCAGGTGCAGACGCTCGGCGCGGAAGGAGACACCGATACGGCGACGGCGTCCACGCGCGCCGATCTGGCCCAGCAACTCGGCGCGATCCTCCAGCAAATGGGAAACCTCGCGAACACTTCCGTGGAGGGCCGCTACATTTTTTCAGGCGATTCAGACCAGCAGGCGCCCTACGCCATCAACTTGTCGTCGGCGACGCCGGTGAGCGCCTACATGGGATCGGCGTCGACGCGCGTGGCGCAGTACCCCGACGGGAACACGTTCCCGGTCGCTTTGACGGCGCAGACTATTTTCGATTCGAGCAACCCCGCCACGAATGTCTTCTCCGCCATCACCGGGTTGATGACGGCGCTGAATAGCAACAACGATACAGCCATCCAAACCGCCGTGGCCGGATTGGGTCAGGTGAGCGCATACCTGAATACTCAACTGGCGTTCTACGGCGACGTGCAGGATAATATCTCGCAGGCCACCAACGACAGCCAGGCGCTTCAAACGCAGCTTCAGACGCAAATCAGCAATTTGCAGGATGCCGATGTCACCAGCTCCATCACGCAATTGACGCAAGACCAGACGCAGGAGCAGGCCGCGTTGGAATCCGAAGCGCTCGTTCCCCGCACGACGCTGTTCGACTATTTACGCTAGCCGGGCTTAGCCGAGCGCCGAGGCCGCCACGGCGGCCGCAAACACTCCTAGGACCGATCCGATCATCGCCCCGGCGATGACGTCCGTGAGGAAGTGCATCCCTAAAAGAATGCGGGAAGCAGCAACGCTCGCCGCGCAGAATAACAGTCCCGCCAGAGCGGCGGGATAAAACCCTCCGAGCGACACCGCGACGGCAAACGCGGTAATGGTGTGGCCCGAAGGGAACGAAAATTGATCGGGAGGCAGCAGCGTGGCCCAACAGTGAGGCTCAAGGACGCAGGGGCGGCGGCGGCCGCAGATCCGTTTTAGGTTTAAGAATATGGCGATGCCGAGGGCCACGGCAATGGCGGCCGCCAGCAGCGCGATAAAGCGCTCGCGCCCGCCGAAGACGGCCACGACAGAACCCATCGCATACCAGAGCCATCCGTCTCCCCCCCGGGTGGCCGCCATCATCCACAACCGCAACCACTTCGGAGCTCGCCAGCGGTTGACGCGGCGCATGAGCCCGTGATCGGTGCGGGTTCCGAAACCAACGATGGCGCGGGTTACGCGGCTTTGTCGCAATTCCCGGACAACGGCGCGGCGCACAACCTTTCCTACGGCCTGGGACGCACGCCGCAGTTTTACGCTCGGGGTGAGAATGGGATATGCCGCCATGCTACCTTCTTACGCCTCTGGCGTCACAGCGGCATGACGGTGGTATAAAACAATCGTGACGAAGATTGATTTCATCTACTTTGACGCGGGAGGAGGACATCGCGCGGCCGCGACGGCGCTGAAGGCCGTTATCGAGCAGCAGCAGCGGCCCTGGGACGTCCGGATGGTGCACCTTCAGGAGTTGTTGGATCCGTTGGATATTTTTCGCAAGGTCACCGGAGTCCGGCTCCAGGACGTATACAACACCATGCTCGCCAAGGGCTGGACCCTGGGGGCGGAGCCGGGATTGAAACTGATGCATGCAATAATCCGCATGTACCACGAACCCGGGGTGAATCTTCTCAGGGAGCATTTCGCCAACTCGCGGCCGGACATGGTGGTGTCGCTGGTGCCAAACTTTAACCGCGCGTTGCATCAGAGCCTCAAGGCGGAAGACCCGCATGCACCCTTCGTTACCATTCTTACAGATTTCGCGGACCACCCCCCGCGATTTTGGATGGAAAGGCAGGAGCAATTTCTGATCTGCGGCACGAAAAAAGCGGTGGAGCAGGCGCGGGCGATGGGCCACCGGGAAGAAGCCGTCTTCCAGGTGAGCGGCATGGTGCTGCGGCCCAAATTTTATGAGACGATCACTGCCGACCGCCGCGTCGAACGCGAGCGGCTGGGCTTGGATCCGGATCTGCCGACGGGGCTGGTGTTGTTCGGCGGGCATGGATCGAAGGTCATGCTGGACATCGCGCGCCGGTTAAACGGGACGCAGTTGATTTTCCTTTGCGGGAGGAATCAGAAGTTAGCGGAGGGACTGTCTGCGCTTCCCTCCTCGGCCCCGAAGTTTGTGGAGGGCTTTACTTCGGAAATCCCTTATTACATGCACCTGGCGGATTTTTTCATTGGAAAGCCGGGCCCTGGGAGCATTAGCGAAGCCATCGCAATGAAGCTTCCGGTGATTGTCGAGCGCAACGCGCGCACGCTTCCCCAGGAGCGTTACAACGCCGATTGGATACGGGAGCATCGCGTTGGGCTGGTGCTTGAGAGTTTCCGGGATATCGCGCCCGCGGTGCACCGGCTGATCCGGGATTTGGAATGGTTCCGGGCCAACGTGGCGAAGATCGAAAACCGGGCAGTGTACGAGATTCCGGAGATTCTCGAGGGAGTGTTGAGAAAAAGGCGGGGAGAAAGCCACTAGCTTTAAAGCGTTGGCCGTTCGCTTTGGCTTTCGGCTCAAAGCCTAAAGGCTAACTGCATAAAGCCGATATGCACAAAGCCGGATTGTTCCTGCTCTTTGCGCTCCCTGTCGCCGCCGACCCGGGTTTCCCTTACTATACGGCGCAGAGCATCGCCAATTCCGCCGCGAACGTGGCGGGATATTACACGCCCAACTCGTTTCTGAGCATTTACGGCCAAAACCTGGCCTATGTGACCAAGCCGATGTCGACGGACGACATTCGGGCCGGCCAGTTGCCCACGGTGCTGGAAGGAACGGGGGTGCGGGTTCTGATCAACGCGATTTTCGCGGATGTCTATTACGTGTCGCCCGGGCAGGTGAACGTGCTCATCCCGCCGTCGCTGACGCCAGGGCCCGCGACGGTGCAACTGGTCAATGACGGTTTGGCGGGGCCGGCCGTGACGATCACGCTGTCGGCGTCGGCTCCCGTCCTGTTTCAATCCGATGCGACCACGGTGGTGGCTACGCACGGCAACGGCCCGCCCGTCACCGCGCAGCAGCCGGCCCAGCGCGGCGAGGTGGTGGTTTTGTACGCGACGGGGCTCGGGGCCACCGTGCCGGCCGCCATCCCCAACCAGATTCCGGAAACGGCGGCCTGGATCGCGGACCGGGCGGATTTCCGCGTAGCGCTGAACGGCGCCGACGTAGATCCGGCGAATATTCAGTACGCCGGGGTCACGCCGGGTTTCGCCGGACTCTTCCAGATCAATGTCCTGCTGCCGGGCGATGCGCCGGATAATCCGCACATTCAGATCGGCTATGGAAGCCAGTTAAGCCCGGCCGGCGTGATTCTGCCGCTTCAGTAGGCCGCGGCCTGGATTCACGCCAGTTGCTTGACGGCCTCCAAGGCCAGCTCGTGCAAGCCGGCGCCGCCCTGGGCGACGTACTGCTTGATCTGGTCGCGCATGCGGCGCTCCCAGTATTGTTTGAAGTGGTTGGTGACGCCGGCCAGGGCCTCGTCGTGCGGGTAGGCGGAGAAAAATAAGGCGATCTGGTTGGCCATGTGGACCATTTGATGCGCTTCCATAATCAGGCGTTCTGGGCGATCTGGGTGGTCTGCTTGCGGGTTTCGAGATATTGTTTCTGCCAATCGGAAATGCGCCGAGCGAGGGCGACTTCCACGGCCGTCACCTTATACTCCGGGCAGTCGGTGGCCCAATCGGAGAATTCGGTGGTGACGACATTGGCGCCCGTGAAACCGTGGTGGAAGGTGGTGTAGACGACGCCGGGCTGCATGCGCTCGCTGATGTGGGCGTGCAAGGTGGTTTCGCCAGCGCGGCTGGAGAGGGATACGCGGTCGCCCTCGCGAATGCCGCGCTCTTCAGCGTCGTGGGGATGAATTTCAAGAATATCCTCGGGATGCCAGACGTTGTTTTCGGTGCGGGCGGTTTGGGCGCCGACGTTGTACTGGGTGAGAATGCGGCCGGTGGTGAGCAGCAGGGGGAACTTGGCCGAGGTGCGCTCGTCGGTGGGGACGAATTCGGTAATCATAAAGCGGCCCTTGCCGCGGACAAAGCCGCCGATGTGCATGATGGGCGTGCCCTGGGGAGCTTGGTCGTTGCAAGGCCACTGGACGCTGCCGAGGCGATCGAGTTTTTCGTAAGTGACGCCGGCGAAGGTGGGCGTGAGCCGGGCGATTTCGGCCATGATCTCGGAGGGGTGGGAGTAGTGCATGGGATAGCCGAGGGCGTTGGAAAGCATCATGGTGATTTCCCAATCGGCGTAACCGTTCAAGGGAGGCAGCGCCTTGCGCACCATGCCCAGACGGCGCTCGGCATTGGTGAAGGTGCCGTCCTTTTCCAGGAACGTCGAGCCGGGCAAAAATACGTGGGCGTAGCTGGCGGTTTCGTTCAGGAACAGGTCCTGAACCACGACGCACTCCATGGCGGCAAGGCCCGCGGTCATGTGCCGGGTGTTGGGATCGGATTGAATAATATCCTCGCCTTGAATGTAAATGCCTTTAAAGGTGCCGTCCAGAGCGGCGTCGATCATGTTTTTGATGCGCAGGCCGGGATCGGCGGGAAGGGGGACGCCCCAAGCGTCCTCGAAGGATTTCCGGACGGCCGGGTCGGAGACATGGCGGTAACCGGAATACTCGTGGGGGAAGGCGCCCATGTCGCAGGAGCCCTGGACGTTATTCTGGCCGCGCAGCGGATTTACGCCGACGCCACGGCGGCCGACGTTGCCGGTGGCCATGGCGAGGTTGGCCATGCCGATCACCATGGTGGAGCCCTGGCTGTGTTCGGTGACGCCGAGTCCGTAATAGATGGCGGAGTTCGGGCCGGCGGCGTAGAGGCGCGCGGCTCCGCGAATATCGGCGGCGGAGACGCCGGTAACCGCTTCCATGGCCTCGGGCGAATTGCGGGGCTCCGCCACGAACTTCTTCCAGCGTTCAAACTCGGCCAGATCGCAGCGTTGGTGGATGAACTGCTCGGCGAGCAGTCCTTCGGTGACGATGACGTGAGCCAGGGCGTTCACCAGGGCGACATTGGTTCCCGGGCGCAGGGCCAAATGATATTGGGCTTGAATATGAGGCGAGCGAACCAGGTCGATGCGGCGGGGATCGACGACGATGAGCTTGGCTCCCTGGCGCAGACGGGCCTTCATATGGGAGGCAAAGACGGGGTGGGCGTCGGTGGGATTGGCCCCGATCACCATGATTACGTCGGCTTGCTCGACGGAATCGAAATCCTGAGTGCCGGCGGAAGTGCCAAAGGTGTTCTTCAGCCCGTAGCCGGTGGGGGAATGGCAGACGCGGGCGCAGGTATCGGTGTTGTTATTGCCGAATGCGGCGCGGATCATCTTCTGGACCAGATAAGTCTCTTCATTGGTGCAGCGCGAAGAGGTGATGCCGCCGATAGAATCCTTGCCGTATTGGGCCTGAATTCGCTTAAACTCTCGGGCGGCGTGGCCGATCGCCTCCTCCCAGGAGACCTCGCGCCAGGGGTCGGTGATTTTGGCGCGCATCATCGGCTTCAGGATGCGGTCTTTGTGGGTGGCGTAGCCCCAGGCGAACCGGCCCTTAACGCAGGAATGGCCGTGGTTGGCTTTGCCGTCCTTGTAGGGAACCATGCGGACCACTTCGTTGCCCTGCATTTCCGCCTTAAACGAGCAGCCAACGCCGCAATAGGCGCAGGTGGTGACCACGCTGCGCTCGCCCTGACCTTTGGCGACGACGTTCTTTTCAATGAGCGTGGCGGTAGGGCAGGCTTGTACGCAGGCGCCGCAGGAGACGCATTCGGAGGCGAGAAAATTCACGCCGCCCGGGGAGACTTTGGAGGCAAAACCGCGGCCTTCGATAGTGAGGGCGAAGGTTCCCTGGACCTCTTCGCAGGCGCGGACGCAACGCGAGCAGACGATGCATTTGGAAGGCTCGAAGTGGAAATAGGGATTGGAGGCGTCGATCGGCAGGGGATTTTTGAAATGGTTCGCGCCGTCCATGCCGTAGCGGACTTCCCGCAGGCCGACGACGCCGGCCATGTCCTGGAGCTCGCAATTGCCGTTGGCGGCGCAGGTGAGGCAGTCCAGAGGATGGTCGGAAATATAGAGCTCCATGACGCCGCGCCGGAGCTTGGCCAGTTTGGGCGATTGGGTGCGGACCTTCATGCCGGGCTCCGCAAGCAGGGTGCAGGATGCGGGCGAGCCGCGGCGGCCTTCCACTTCCACCAGGCACAAGCGGCAGGAACCGAAGGCTTCGACGCTATCGGTGGCGCAGAGCTTGGGCACGGGCACGCCGGCCTGAACGGCGGCGCGCATGACGGAAGTGCCGGCCGGGACGGTCACCGGCTTGCCGTCGATTTCCAGGGTGAACATTTGTTGGGCCGTCCGAGCGGGCGTGCCGTAGTCGGTTTCCTGTATTAGCGCCATGGTTGCGTCTCCTGGGATGAAGCGGCTTGAGTTGGCATAACAGCGGGTTTGGAAAAATCTTCGGGGAAGTACTTGATCGCGCTCTGGACGGGATACGGCGTCAAGCCGCCCAAAGCGCACAGCGAGCCCTCCAACATCAGCTCGCACAGATCGTCAAGGAGCTGGAGGTTTTGGGAGCGATCCCGGCCGGCGATAATGCGGTCGATAACCTCGACGCCGCGGGTGGAGCCGATGCGGCACGGGGTGCACTTGCCGCAGCTTTCGACGGCGCAGAACTCCATCGCGAAGCGGGCCTGTTGGGCGAGATCGACGGAGTCGTCGAAGACGACGATGCCGCCGTGGCCGACCAATCCCTTAAGAGCGGCGAAGGCTTCGTAATCGAGAGGGGTGTCGAGCAGCGACTCGGGAAAATACGCGCCGAGCGGGCCGCCGACCTGAACCGCGCGCAGAGGGCGGCCGGTGGCGGTTCCGCCGCCGAAATCGTAGACCGCCTGGCGCAGGGTGAGGCCGAAGGCCTTTTCGACCAAGCCGCCATATTTGATATTGCCGGCAAGCTGGATGGTCAAAGTGCCGCGCGATTTGCCCATGCCGAAATCGCGATAATATTCGGCTCCCTTGTCCAATATGACCGGAACCGTGGCCAGCGAGATGACGTTATTGACGACGGTAGGCTTGCCGAACAGGCCTTGAAGGGCGGGCAGCGGGGGTTTGGGCCGGATCTGGCCGCGCTTGCCTTCCAAGCTTTCCAGCAGCGAGGTTTCTTCGCCGCAAATATAGGCCCCGGCGCCCAAGCGGACATCGAGATCGAAGCTGCGGCCGCTTCCGCAGACGTTCGAGCCGAGATAGCCTTGGGCCTGCGCGATCTCCACGGCGCGCTGCATGGCGCGGAAGGCGTGGGGATATTCCGACCGGATATAGATGTAACCCATGGTGGCGCCGACGGCCAGTCCGGCGATGGTCATACCCTCGATGAGAACGAAGGGATCGCCTTCCATGATCATGCGATCGGCGTAGGTGCCGCTATCGCCCTCGTCGGCATTACAGACGATGTATTTTTGGTCCGAGGGAGCGTTCAGGACGGTGCGCCATTTGACGCCCGTGGGGAAACCGGCGCCGCCACGGCCGCGAAGTCCGGAGTTGGCGACTTCCTCGACGATGGCCGCGGGCGTCATCTGCAAGGCGCGGCGCAAGCCGCGGAATCCATCGTGCGCGATGTAATCGGAAAGCGACAGGGGATCGGTGACGCCGCAGCGGGCGAACGTCAGCCGCTCCTGGTTCTTCAGGTAGGGAATCTCTTCGGTCCGTCCCAGGCACAGGCGATGGGCGCGGCCCTCGAGGAAATTTGCTTCAAAGAGGCTGTCCACGGCCTCGGGCACAACCGGGCCGTAGGCGACGCGGCCCAGGGGAGTCTCAACCTCCACGAGCGGCTCCAGCCAGAACATTCCGCGGGAGCCGTTGCGGACGACGCGCGCATCCAACCTGCGGGCGGCGATGCGGGTCTCGATGGCCCGCGCGACGGTGTCGGCTCCGACGGCCAAAGCGGCGGCGTCGCAAGGGACGTAAACGCGGAAGCTCACATCCGCCTCCGCGCGCCGTCGATCAGCGAATCGGCAAGCTCGGCGGTGACGCGGCCATAAGGCTTGCCGTCGAGCATGACGGCGGGAGAAAGGGCGCACAATCCGAGGCAGAACACCTGCTCCACGCTAAAGCTGCCGTCTTGGGTGGTTTGGCCGAGCTTGACGCCGAGCCGGTTTTCGACGTGAGCGACAATTTTGCCGCAACCCATCGACTGGCAGGCCTCGGCGCGGCAAATTTTCAGCGTGTGCCGGCCGGGCGGCGAATGGCGGAAATCGTGGTAGAAAGTGATGGCGCCGTGAACTTCCGCCTTGGAAATATTCAAAGCTTGCGCAATCAGGGGGATTGCGGCGCGATCGACATAGCCAAACTCCTCCTGCAATGCATGCAAAATCGGAAGGAGGGCCCCGGGCAAGCGCGCCAACCGGTCAATGGTGGCTTGAGCCTTGCCGGCGTCCCAGGTTTGCGCACCGGTCATCTAAAAGATAACGACTCCTCTGGCCATTACGAAGTTTATCATGATTGCAGGCTTCTGGAAAACGGCCGCTTAGCCCGATGCGCGCGGCCGTGATCGCGCTTGCCGAGCGGAAGGATGAATATGCCGAATGGTCAGCCACTGGTTGCCGCGTTGTGGAGCGTTTGCGCGGTTTTGCAAGGCGGAGAATTCTGTTCTCCGGCCGACGGCCACCGGCGGCACGATCTTGAATTGTTCGCGGGATATTCGCCGACCACGTCCACGTTGATTGGAACCGCGACGGACCGGAAGCTGGCGGTGGTTGGAGCGAGTTACGGCTACCGGTGCTGGATCTGGGGGCAAGCGTCGCTGAGCTATACAGCCACGGCGCTGCCCGCGGCGATTCTGCGCCAGCCACGGGAGTCTGGGTTGGTTGGCCCGGACCGGGCGCGGGGGCAGGGGCCGCATTGGGTATACGGCTTCGCCGCGGCGCCGGTTGGCTTTACCCTCGAGTTGGAAAGGAACCACAGGATCTATCCGTTCCTAGAGACGGTCGAAGGAGTTATCGCCTCTACGGAGCCGATTCCGGAGTACGGGCCGAATGCGACTGGATTGAACTTCCTATTCGACCTAGGGGGCGGAATCCGGTGGAACGCCGGCGGGCGCGGCAGTGTGGTCCTTGGGTACCGCTTTCTCCACATTTCCAATGCCAACACCACAGATTTCAATCCAGGCCTGGACAACAACGTTTTCTACCTGGGGTATGCGTTCGCGCTAGGGGCTAAGTAACGGGCCGGCCACGGGCGCAAATAGCTCCGCGGCGTTGCTTGAGACCGGGCGCCAGCAAGGGCTCGAAAAAAAACGAAGCCAAGGCGACGAGATGGCGAAACGCGCGGCCGGCAGCCGGGCGAAAAAACGAAGCCAGCACGGCAAGCCGCCCGCAGCCCGCCTTGAAAAAACGAAGCCAACAGAACTGGAGCTCCTCATAGAAGCATGCGCGGGAAGGCAGGCGGCGCCAAGGAGGGTGAAACGGGAAGTTTTTGAAAAGAAGCGCTTTGTTGAGAAGCTTTGAGGCGAAATTCCCCCGCGAGGCGAGTGAAAAGCTCTCGCCTGCGGGCCGGCGCAACGCCGCCCGGCGGCTCAGAATCCTTGACCGATCGCGTTAAGCAACCCGCTGCGCCTTGTAGCGCGCGATGATTGCATTCATCTGGTCCTTGAGGTGCAGTTTCTGCTTCTTCAGACGCTGCTCCTCGGCTTCATCCTCTAAGGTCAGCCGAGGCTTGGACTCCAGCTCTTCCAACCGTTTGTGATATTCAGAATGCTTTTCCGCCAACGAGCGAAATTCCTCGCTCGTGGCCATCAGATGTGCTTTGATTTCATCCTGTGAGGTATGCATCACAGCTACCTTTCTCAAAAAGAAGTGTGCACGGGACGGCGGGGAGGTATGTCGATAGGAAGTTCGGGCGAGTCTGCGCGAGTCTCCGAAGAGTACTGCTGGCGATCATGTCCAGTGCACCATGACAATATCATGAATAAATCCTCATGACAATACCAGCCTCGACGGGAGGGCCGTAGTAGGCCTCGCGTCTTCCGCAGACTTGAAAGCCCAACGATTGGTAGAGGCGAATGGCCGGGGCATTGGATTCCCTGACTTCGAGAAACCATGAAATCTTCATATGGCGAAGACGGTGCTCGATCAATTGGTGTTCGATCAAACGCCGGGCGATGCCGCGGCGGCGATAGGCGGGGTCCACCGCTAAATTCAGTATTTCGCGTTCGTCCGGGGCGGTTTGGCGGACCACCAAAAAACCGACAACCTGACCGATGACGGCCACGATGCATTCAAATTGGAGGTAGGAGGAGAGACTCCATTGGGCGGCCTCGGGAGAGGCTGCCTGGATGCGGGCGATGGCAGCCAAATCTTGGCTGGTAGCGGAGCGCACCAACAACGGCTCTCCCACCATTTCGCGAAGCATGTCTCGCTGCTTGGATCCGATGGATCGCCAATCAAAACGCGAGCGGGCGTAGGCATAGGCGGCTTGGGCGATGCCGTGGCGCAGGCCGGGGTCCTCCAGCAGGCGGGCGATGCCGGCGGCGAAGCCCTCGGCGGAATCGGCGATCCACGCCGTGGAGCCATGCTCGAGCCCCAGGCCGGCGCAGCCCGAGGAGGTGGAAACGACGGCGCGCCGCATGGCGAGGGCCTCCAGGACCTTGAGGTTGGTTCCGGCGGACTCCAGCATGGGAACGACAACCAAGTTGGCCTGATTATAGAGCGGGCGCAGGTCGGCGACGAACTCAAGCAGCCGGATGCGGGGATGCGAGGGCGGATTGCGCACGCCGGCGTAGTCGCGCCAGTGGGTCCAGGGGCTGGCTCCCGCAACGACAGTGAGATCGACGTTATCCAAAAGAGGAAGGATTTGGCCGGCGAGGAACTGAAAGGCGGCGATGTTGGGGAAGTGACGGAAAGACCCGACGAAGAGCAGGCGCCGTCCGGGGGTTTCCGGCTGGGCCTGAAATCGTTCGAAGTCGACTCCATTTTCGATCACGCGGAGGCGGGCGGCCGGGTTCAGCAACTGACGGTCTTTTTCCGACATGACGACGACTTGCGGAAAGCGGCGGACGGCGCGGCGCTCAAACCAGCGCCAGCGGCGCCAATCCCACCAGGCGGAAAGCGTGCGCTTGCGAGCCCATATCTGGGCGTAGAGATCGCAGGTGACGTCGTGCTCGACCAGCACGTCGCCTCCATAGCGGGCGAGAGCGGTATATTCCACTTGGGCCACGTCGGCGCGCCGTTGCTTCCAAAGCCGCATCATTTCAGGCGAATCGTATTCGCACGCTTGGGGCGGGGCGAGCGTGGACCAGCGGGGCTCGCGATAGCGCGGCTTGGGGACCAAGCAGACCTGGGTGGCAAGAGCTAAAACCGGGGTCAAATCGGCTTCGGCGATTTCCTCTTCTTGGAAGGCATAAAGCAGGACGTCGAATTCGCGCGCCATTTCGCGAAGCAAATAGAAGATTCGGACGGCGCCGCCATGAGAAAGCGGGTAGGGGAAATAGGGCGTGAGCAGGGCTACGGTTTTGCGGCCGCGAGCCTCTCTGCCTTCGACGATGCGGTGAGTCCGCGGGCGGAGAGTCTTGTCCGAGCGCCAGGGGAGGAGCCACCGCGGGCGGAGGAAGATGCGGTCCAGCGGAACGCCCTTAATAAAGAGCCAGGACGCGATGAAGGAAGAAAGGCGAAGATGATGGCGCTCCAGCCGGGCATTGTAGGCGAGGATCTTGCGCGGAGCCAGGAGAGCCGCGGCGCGGCGCAAGGGCCGGTATTTTGGATCCGGGGTGAACAAAACCGGGGCGAGGCCAATGCGGTAGCGGCGGAATTTTTTTCCCACTTCGCCGGCTTGCTCCAGGCTCACCTCGAAGCAGCGCCGGTTTGGCTCCAACTGGCGGATCTGCTGGCACATCGCGCCGGCGAGATCGTCCGGGCCGGAGCGGAAGCAGACGATGACCGCTTCCGGATCTTTTCCGAGCAGGCGAAACCACCATCGTTTGAGGCGTTGCTTCACAAAAGAGGCGCGTGGTCCTAATCATTGAAACATGCACCGGCTGGATGCGGGAGCGAGAACTTGCAGGTTAATATCGAGCGGCAGCCTTTGAGCGGAACGGCCGATCTAAGAAACGGCGCAGCAAGCCAATTCCGGCGAGCGGCAAGATCGACACTCCCACGCAAACCGGGGTGAATCCCACGCGGTCGACGAGAGCGCCGATGGCAGGCGAAGTGAGCGACGTCATCAGACCGTAGGAACAGGTGAGGGCGGCGACGCCAAAAGCGGCGCGCGCGACTCCGAACAGATCAATCGGAAGAGCGTAGAGATTGGCCGACAACACGAGGGTTGAAAAAAAGCTGAGGGCGATCAAGGCCGTCGCAAGGCCGGGCGTGGGCATCAGGGGAACGGCGGCGGTGAGGAGCAGGACCACCGCGCCGATGGAGCAGACGCGCAAGCGGGCCGCGACGGGCGTCCAGCCGCGCCGGATCAGGAAATAGGCCGCAGCGCCGCCGGCAAATCCACCCGCGATTCCGAGCGCCGTCGGAATCCATGCATATTGCCGGTTGGCTTGTTGCTGCGTCAGGTTACGCGCCTGGGTGAGATAAAGAGTCGTCCAGTTGGTCCAGAGCGCGAACACCGTCATCACCAGGGCGTTGGCTAGGGCCAACCCCCAGAGGCGGCTGTCGCGCAAAAGCCGAGCAATGGGAGCCGGAGAGCCGGGCTTGAGGTCGACGCCAGCGGGTGCGCGTTTTGCGGTGAAAAGCCACAAGGGAATCCACAGCAAACCGGCGAAGCCGCAGACGGCGAACGTGGCGCGCCATCCCTGCCGCGGCGTCAAGGCCGCGACGACGAGGGGAGCGGCGACGGAGCCGAGGCTTAGGCCGATATTGTTCACGGCCGTGCCGAGCGCCAGCTCGCGAGAGGCAAGATAGGCGGCATTGGCTTTCCCGGTGGAGGGAATGTTGGCCGCTTCGGCGACTCCCAGCGCCATGCGGCAGGCAAGCAAGGCCGCAAAACTCGGGGCAAAGGCCGTCGCGATTCCGGCGATCGACCAGACGGCCACGGCCACGCTCGCGCCCAAGTTGAGTCCGGCGAAATCGACAAACCACCCCGCGAAGGGAGCGACTACGGCGTAGGCAATCGAAAAGACGGATTGAATCTGGCCATATTGGGCATTGTTCAGGTGAAATTCCGCCTTGAGGGCAGGCGCAAGGGCGGCCAACAACTGCCGGTCGAGGTAGTTCAGGGAAGTGGAGAGAACGAAGACGCCGATCGCGAGCCAACGAAGCCGCGAGGACGCCATTAGGGGAATTCGACGGACAGAATATCGCCGGCGGTTCCCAAGCGGGCGTCCGGCTTGCCGTCATGAACCAGATCGATCTTCCGGGCCGGCTTTTGCACTCCGCAGGCGAACTGCGCTTCACCGGCGCCCTTCACGGCGAGCTTGGCGGGATCGCGAATAAGAAGCTTCATCGGGGCGCCAGAAGCGGGCTGGAGAGTCAGGCGGAGGGACTGAGCCAGGCAATCGACGCGAATCAAGGTCGCGCTGAGCTTTTGCCCGTTGGCGTCGCTCCACCAGGCAACCGGAGTTTGGCCAGATTTCAATCCGCCCATCCGCGCGTTGGCGGCGGCTTCGGCGGCGTGGACTTCGGCGGCAGCGGAGTCTTTAATGCGCTGGAGTTCGGCGGCGCGCTCGGCGGCGAGCCGTTTCTTCTCGGCGATTTCGAAGGCGGCGCGCTCCTCTTCAAGGCCGACCCGGGATTTGTGCAGGCGTTCGCGCTCCTGCTGGCTGGCCGCGCTGCGCTCGGCCATGACCCACGATTTTTCGGCCTCTGCATACTGTTCGGCGGCGGCCTGGGCCTGGGCGAGCGCCTCCCAATAGGCGGAATTGCGAGGCTGAAGCGCCGCCGCCGCTTTCAGTTCTTTGACTTTAGCGGCGGGGTCGGTTTGGAGCGCGGCGAGCTTGACGTGCGGCTCGGCCCACTTGGGATTGGCCGCGGCCGCTTGTTCCAACGCCGGCCGCGTTCCTTCGGCCAACAGGCCGCGAGGGCTCTCCGGCGGGAAGCGCTTTCCGCGGGCCTCCAATTCGGCGAGGAGCGGATCGATGGCGGATTGCGGAATCTGGGCCTCCACAAAATCGCGGCTGGGGCTGATGGCGAGACCGGAGACGGATGCGGGAGCGAATTTGCCGGCGCGCAGATAATCGCCGGCGCGTTGATCGAGTTCCGCCTTTGTCAGATCGAAGGAGTTGCGGGCGGCGACGTCCTCATCGGCGCCCTGCTGGAGGTTGCTCAGGAATACATGCAAACGGCCGCTGAAATCGGGCTGGGTGGCGAGCATTTGAAGCTTCGCCCAGGGCCCGATTCGATCGGCCGGCAGCTCGCCTTGCGCGGGCGGCGCGCCGATGGACACGCGCGTGGCGTTGACCTGAATGGTGGAAAACAGATCGCAAAGAGCGGTTTCGACCTCGGGCGGCATTCGACCGGCGTTGTCTTCGATCAAGATGCGCGTCAGCTCACGGAACCAGCCGTGGGGCGGCGGGGAATTTCCATTGGCGAACCACGCGGCGAGCGTGGCGGAGCCTCCGTCGACAAAGGGCTGGGGGAGCGCATAGGGAGCGTAGTCGCGCTGATTCGCGAAGAGAACAAGCTGAACGGGCCAAACCGTCTGGAGATTTTCTTTTCCCAAAGCGGCGCCCAGGGCGTGGCGAAGCTGTTCCATCTCCGTGAGGCGGTCGCGGGCGGCCCGGCCGCCCGCGTCGCTGATCACTTGAAACGGTCCGGAGCGATATTCGGTCCAGCCGGCGCCAAAACAGGCCGGCGCAAGCAGCGCAACAAACAACCAGCGCAACATCATTTCAATTTTCGCAGACGGAGGAGCGGGGGCGCGCCGTAGGGGGCTAAAATGAGGACAAATGGCGGCTCGATGGTTATTTTGCGCTTTTCTAGTTGCCGGCGCTCCCGCGGCTTGGGCCGAAGACTACACGGGTCCGATTCCGCCGATGACCGACATGATTTACCTAGTTCACGCCGATAACCTGATTCCCACGGAAGCCGGCGAAGCCAAACAAGAAAAAGGGGACACCTATAGCGTCCCGGGCACGGCGTCGACAGCCCGCACGCCGCTGGCGGAGCCTATCTTCCTTCTCAAAAGCGACAAGCTTTCCGCCGAGAGCCTGGAGTTATATCGCATGGAAGTTAAAGGCGGCCGGCGGGAGACGACGGTCTCCAACAGACGGCGAGGCGGGCGTCCGCTGCACCTACAGGTCACGCGTCTGGAACGCGGCCTGTACCGCATAGAGGCTTCCGAGACGCTTGAAAACGGCGAATACGCGCTTACGCCGGCTGGCTCGAACCGGGTGTTTTGTTTCGAAGTATACTGACCAGCGGCTGGCCAGGGCCGGGCAAGAGGGCGTGAAGTATTTTCTTATAGCCGCGCAACGATCCTAGTTGCGGCGCACCACGACGCTGCGCGAGGCGGTGTTTCCCGCGGCATCGGTGGCGTGAATGGTGACGGCATTGAATCCCTCAAGCAGGGGTATGGCGGCCGACCAGCGGGTTGTGCCTGAGGCAGTCCCGGAGGAGCCCGTGTTGGTAGACCAGGTGACACTGACGACTCCTACGTTATCCGAGGCCGTGCCTGAGAAGGGCATGGACGATGCGTCGGTGGAGAGGCTTGTTCCGCCGGGGGAAATGATAGTGAGCGACGGCGGAGTGGTGTCTCCGCTAGAGGGTGGCGTAGGAGACGGCGATGGAGTTGGAGTGGGAGTAGGGGTCGGCGTAGGAGACGGCGACGGAGTTGGGGTGGGGGTCGGCGTCGGCGTGGGAGATGGCGATGGAGTTGGAGTGGGAGTAGGGGTCGGCGTAGGAGACGGCGATGGAGTTGGAGTGGGGGTAGGGGTCGGCGTAGGAGACGGCGATGGAGTTGGAGTGGGGGTCGGCGTAGGAGATGGCGATGGAGTTGGAGTGGGAGTGGGGGTCGGAACTGGGGTTGGGGCGGGAGCGGGGTTTGACTGCTCAGCGGCAGGATAGAGAGTTTGGACGGTGGCTATATCGCCAGAATTGAGCGTGGTGACGACTTTGTAGTACGGGTACATCACGTCGGCGGGATCGTCGGAATGGCCGAGCCCCAGGGCGTGGCCGAGCTCATGGAGGGCCACGCTGAACAGATCGGTGTTAGCGCCGATATGCCAGGTTTCCGCTTCGTTGAAATGCAGATCGCCAGCGATCGGCTCGGGATTGGGGGGAGAGGGATAAAAGGTATGGGCGAGGACCGAGGTGGTGGTGAAGGGAAAGCCGTCTCCATGGTCGCCGCTGGCGAAGAGAATGTTTACGGTTTGAGGAGCGGTTGCGTCGGAGCCTTGCTGCCAGGCGACCTGAACGACGTTGGACCATTGCGCCATGGCCGCCTGGATGGCCGACTCGGCGTCGCCGGCGGCGAGCTGGCTGGTCATCTGGCTAAAGACGTAGCCGATGGTGGCGGCGTCGTGGTTGGTTCCTCCCCAGCCGGGACCATTGGTTGGGATCAATTGAGCGGTGAGGCCAAACAGAGTGAGCGCGTCGGCGTAGGGACGGGTTGGCTCGCGCCGGGCCAGCTCGGCCGAGGCCGGGAAGATGTAGGCGACGGCGTCCAGGGCCGCCAGCCTCTGGGCCACGGCCTGCGCCTGTTCTGAAGTTCCGGCGCGGATCATGAGGTGGCGGGGGTGGAGGTCTGGATTGTCCACCAGTTCGACGCCGAGGGTTTGAATCATGCTGCGGGCGTCGTTGGCGTCGACATCCTGGTGAATCTCGACCAAAAAAAATCCGTTATTGGCCGCCGGCTTGCGGGAGGAAATCAGAGGACTGATTTTATCGGCGGGGTCAATGGGGGCGGCGTAAGTAATTCCAAGCGCAGCGACGCGGATGCGGTGATTCAGCGACACCAGCACTCCGTTGTCCGGGATGCCGCCCAGAACGTGAATATCGAGAGCCTGCAAGGCCGCCAGCGCATCGGCCGAGACGGGGCGGTCAAGCTGAAGAATAAGATGCCCGCGGCCAAAGGGCACGGGGCTGTCAATCACTTCGACGGCGGAGCCTGGCGGCGGCGCAATGGATCTCGTTTTCAGACGCAGAAGGGACTCGGCGCTTAAAGCTTGCTGGGCTAAGCAAGGCAAAAGGGCGAGCGATAAGAACGTCAGAAGAATCGGGCGCACCTAAATCTCATCGGCGCGGCATGAGAGGAATCCATGGGGGATGGCACTGAGTTCTCGGTAGGGTGCGTAGCGTAGTCACATGGGCGGTGAGTATTACCGCCGCGGCAGGCTTGGGACAATCCAGCTTGTATGAAATTGCGACGATCTTGGGAGGAAGGACGGGGAGCTTGGCTGAAGGGGGCCGGCGGGGCAGGATATGCGGGGCTTTTCCAGATCAACGCGCGCGTTCCGGCGGGAGCTTGGGGTCCGGGCGAGGCGGGCGTGGAGGCGACGGCCGGGACGGCGGCGACGCAGAAAGGCGTGGCGATCCGGGTGAAGCGACCGCCACGCCTGGCTGGGCAATCAAGGCCGGGTGGCGGTTCCGGGGGTGAAGGAAACGCCACGCAGAACTTCGCCAAAACCAGCGGTTTTCAGCGTGGTGAAGCTCTCTCCGGGGGGGAGAGAGACGGCGTTGATCTGATCGGTGACGACCACCAGCTTGTTGGGATCGGCGCCCGGGTCGCCGCTTCCGCTAATGGTGGAGGTGATGGCGTAGATCGTGGCGGCGCCGTTTCGATTCACAATGCCGGTGATGTTGCGAAGCCCATCGGTGGCGGGCGCCCAGGGGAAGCCCGTGCCGCCCGGGCCGGAATTGAGGCCGGTTGGGTAGCCAGGGACGGCATAGGGGACGCCAAGGTTTAAGCCCGCGGTCAGAGTGTAGGCCAATTGCCACTTGTCGGCGACATAGATCCATTTCTGAAGGCCGGCGGTGGTTTGCGCGGCGGCGGGATTATAGAAGGTCGCGACAGTTTTTCCGGTCGAGCCATTTCCTTCGTCCGCCACATACAAGGTGTGAGCGTTCGCAAACCAGATGCCGAAGGGAAAGGAAGTTTTGGATTTGAGGGCCGTGGGGAAGCCATTCAGAATGCACATGTTGTTGGGGACCAAGCCCTGAGCCTGAATCACCGCAGGGTTGGGATTGAAAGCGAGAGGGGAGGTGGGGAGGGAGGCGTTGGCGGGGGGAAGGCCAACGCCGTTGGAGTTGGTGCAAACCGAGCCGGTTGGATCGACGAAATAGACGGTGTTGACGCCGTTGCCGCCACTGCCCTTGGAGTAATACAGCACGTTGTTGAAGATGGTCAAGCCGCGAAAGTTGGTGTCTTTGCCGATTTTGTCAGCGGGGTCGCCCAACTGAGTGATGTTGAAGCTTGCCAGGGGCGAAGGGGCGCCGGGCGCCTGGGCGGCGAGCTCCCTGTTCTGCGGAGCGAGGATCTGCGCGCCCGTGCCGATGATGACGCCGTCGGGCTGAGGATTGCCGCCGTTGCCGGCGTTGCCGGCGGCGTAGAGGACGTTAGCGCCTTTGGAATTGTTGAGGATCGCGGCGCGGCCGTTATTGCCGCTGTAAGCGTTGGTGGCGGTGAAGCGAAACGCTCCGTGCTGATCGACCTGCGCAACCAAGCGGTAATAGCTTAGGCCGACGGGGTTGGTTGGATCGATCACGGCGGGCGTGTTGGAATTGGAAACGTCAATGGCGTCGACCGGAGCAAAGTAGCCCATGAATGTGAGGTAGTTGTTATCGGTGGAGAGGTTTAAGGCCAGCTCGGATTTCGAGGAGAAGCTGGTGACCATTTGATCCTTTTTGGGAGCGACTCCGTTTTGAGAGCTATTGGGCACTTCCAGCGAATTGAGCAGCGCGCCGGAGGGGGTGATTTGATCGAGGAAGATTTTGGAGGAGACGCCGAAGCTTGCATCGACGGAATCGTTGTTGAACACCTGCGGATAGGAGCCATCGACGATGGCGGCGACGCAGCCGCCGGCGCAACTGGGGGGCAGGGTCTGTCCCACCGTGACGTTATGGGGATTGTTGTCGTAGACGCTGCGGCTCACCACGAGATTGCCGGGCAAGAAGTAGGAACCGCCCATTTGGGCGGCGGCGTGAAAAACGCTGGCGGCCGCTAACAGCGAAGCCGCCGCAAGCGACAGCCAAGCAAGGCGCCGACATCCTCTACGGAAATGAGTCATATTGAGATTGGTCTCCTTGAGAAGTTGGGAAAGGAAGACGATACCATTGGTTCATTGCAGTTCCATGACGAATGGCTGGCGGGTTGATGAAGGCCGCGGGCCGAGCGCGTCTTGCGCGGATCGTTGTATCGGTTCGAGCTGGCGGATGGGGATGGCGGGGTTGCTTGTGGCGGCGTTTTGCGCGCGGGGCGCCGATCTGGCTCAGCGCCTGGAGGCGGCGGTGGACTCGGGCCCATTCGCACAGCATTCGACGACTGGGATTTCCGTAATCGATTTGGGCACGGGGAAAGCGCTGTATTCGCGCAACGCAAGCCGGCTGTTTCTGCCGGCATCCAACATGAAATTGTTCACGACGGCGCTGGCGCTAGAGACGCTCGGGCCAGATTACCGGTTCACGACGCGCCTGGTGCGCGAGCCCTCGGGGAACTTGCTTTTGGCGGGCTCGGGCGATCCATCGATGAACGGGCGAGTGTATCCTTACTCGGCTTCGGCCGGGGGGCGCGCTCCGCTTTGGGCGATTGAGGAGCTGGCGGATCAAGCGGCCGCGAAAGGTTTGCGCCGCGTCGAAGGCGACGTGGTCGGCGACGACCGGCTGTATTTGTGGGAGCCGTATCCGCCCAGTTGGACGCAGGACGACGCGGTGCACGATTCCGGCGCGCCGGTGAGCGCCCTCAGCGTGGCGGATAACGTTTTGACGATATCGATCGATCCGGGCAGCTACGAGGGAGCGAACGCGAGAATCGCGCTGGAGCCGCCGCTTGAGTATTTCGCCATCGACAATCGCGCCATAACGGGGGCCGCCGGGAGCGCGGCTCGCGTTGGGGTGGCGCGGATTTTGGGAATGCGGCAGATTCTGGTTTCGGGAACGGTTCCGTTGAAGGGAGCCGGCGTCCGGGAAACGGCGGCGGTGGACGATCCAGCCCTCTTTGCCGCCTGCGCGCTCTATGACGCTCTTACGCGCCGGGGCGTGGCGGTGGCGGGACATCCCACGGCGCGGCATCGGGCCGGCGGAGAGGCGTACGAAGAGCCCAGGGGGGAGACCCTGGCCATGCGGACGTCGCCGCCGTTGGGCGAGCTTGTTCAGGTCACCGACAAGGTCAGCGAGAATCTGCACGCGGAGCTGATGCTGCGGGAAGTGGGGCGGGTGGCGAAGGGCGAGGGCAGCCGCGAAGCGGGGCTAGCGGCCATGAGGGCTTTTCTAGCCCAAAGCGGGGCGACGGCGAGCGATTTGCGGATGGACGACGGCTCGGGGCTGTCGCGAAACGATCTGGCGAGCCCGGCGCTCATCACGCGGTTGCTGGCTTTCATGTATCGCTCCCGGAATCGGGACGCCTGGATTTCGATGCTGCCGACCGGGGGGCTGGATGGGACGCTGTCGCGCAGGCTGTGCTGCACGGCGGACGCGGGCCGCATCCACGCCAAAACCGGCACTCTGGCGCGTTCGATCGCCTTATCGGGCTATGCGGATAGCAAAACTCGGGGATGGCTGGCGTTTTCGATCGTGGTGAACAACTTCGACGCGCCGGCGCCGGAAATCCGTTCGTGGGTTGATAAAATAGCAATGACTCTGACGGAGTGAACTATGCCGATTTTCGAATATCAGTGCGACGATTGCGGGACCAAATTCGAGAAGCTGATACGCAGCGCCAATGCGAACGGGGTAGTCTGCCCGAGCTGCGGCGAGCACCATTTGACGCAGCAATATTCCACCTTCGCGGCTCATGGAACGGGAGAGGGCGACTTTGGCGCGGACCGAGGCTTGAGCTCGGAGGAAATGCCGGCGTGTCCGGGCGGCATGTGCCAGACGCCGGATCTGTGCGGAAGAAATTGAACGGCTAGGGCTTGGCGAGCTCGTCGTAAAGACTGCCCCAGAAGCCGGCGTTGAACTGCCAGCCGAGATCATCGGTTTTCACCAGGGAGACGAGCTGGTCGCGCGAGGCGCCGGCCTTGACGGCGCCGCGCGCGCGATCCAGCAGCGTGGCGAATCTGGCGCGGTAGTCTTGCACCTGGGCTCTGCTTTTCGGCTCGCCGCGGCCCGGAATCGCCAGATCGAAATCCAGCTTCAGCACGCCGTCCAAAATCTGGGTCCATTCGACCGCGCTGCCGCCGTTGGCGAAATCGACGATGGGGGAGCCGTCCGTGATCTGATCGCTGACCATGACGACTTTCAAATCGGGGAAATACACGATGGTGTCGTCGCCGGTATGCCCGCGCCCGAAAGAATGGGCTTCCACCACGGCGCCGCCGAACCGCAACACGTAATCCTTGGCGAACGTCTGCGTGGGGCGGCCGGGAATTTCCTTGGTGCGGGCATCGGCGGCCATATCGGCTTTCAAGGCTTCCAGGGCGATCACGGTTGCGCCCGCGTCGATGAATTTCTGATTGTTGCCGACGTGGTCGGGATGATGATGGGTATTGAAAACATACTTCACCGGGAGATTGGAGACAGAGCGGATTTCCTCCATGACGCGGTTATAGTTTTCGCCGCCGGGGTTTTTGGTGTCCACCAAGATGAGGCCTTCGGGAGTGACCCGGATCAAGGTGTTGGCGCCGCCGCCGGCGATCATGTAGAGATCCGGCTTCAACTGCCGGATTTTCTCGACGGTCTGTCCGGCTTTGGGACCGCCGCGTCCGGCGGGCGGGCCTTGAGCCATGAGAGCGGCGGAGGCCAGAGCCAAGGCGGCCGCGGGGGCGGCAAGCGCTTTCGTCGTCATAATCGCTCCTTGCTCCATCAAGGATACACCGAGCCGGAATCGGCTATCGGAAGTGCTTATCGAAGGCCGCGCGGGTGCGGTTGCGAATCTCGTTCCAATCCGAAAGGGGAACCGGCGTCCAGCGGCGGAGCAAGGCGGCGAGCATTTCGCGTTGCGCCTCCGCCTTGGGCAGCTTGCCCTCGATATGGCCCGAAATGATGCGGAGGCCGTGATCGAGCGCGCGGTAAAAGGTGGCGGCTTGGAGCAAAAAGGCGGCAGTTTCGCGGTCCAACTCGCCCAGGTTTTCCAAGACCTCAATGCGCGCGGGCGTGTTCAGCACTTTGAAGAAGATGCCGGCGCTTTTGAGCCTGAGGTACATGAGCAGAAAATCGATATCGTAGTAACCGCCGCGGCCGGCCTTGAGGGGATGCGAAGGCCCCTGTTCTTTTTCGAGCCGGATTCTCATTTGACGGAGATCGGAGCGGGACCGGCCGCTCTGGCCATAATGCTTCCAGTCGGTCTCCTGCAACTGATGAAGGAAGGCCTCGGCGCGGCCGGGATCTCCGGCCACGGCCCGCGATTTCATATAAGTAATTCCTTCCCATGCCTCGGCGGCGTGGCTGAAATACTCCATCACGGCGCTTTCGGACTGCACCAGGGCGCCGCTGGAGCCATTCGGGCGAAGGCGCGTGTCGACGGCGAATAAGACGCCGGCGCCGGTGTAGGCGGTGATCATTTCGACCAGACGCTCGGCGACGCGCGTCCAAAATTCCAATTCGGCGGCGTCGGCGTCGGCAAGCACGAAGACCAAGTCGGCGTCGGAAGCGAGATCGAGCTCGCGCATGCCCAAGCGCCCGAGCGCGATGACCCACATCTGGTTGGAGGCCCGATAGGAGGGATTTTGCGGGGGGTGTTCGGCGAGGGTTTCCGAGACCGCGATATCGTAAGCGCGGGCGATGGTGGCGTCGGCCAATTCGGAGGTGCGGGAAAGGGTATCGAAGATAGGCTGGCCGCGGCAAACGCTTTCGGCCTGGATTCGAACCATCTCGCGGCGGAACCAGCGGCGGAGCTCAGTCATTTCGCGAGGCGCGGGCTCCTCATCGATGAGGGGGAGGGAGGAACGGGCGACGTCATCGACGAGTTCGGGCATGCGGATGAACTCCTCGGCGAAGTAGGGGCTGTGCTCAAACAGGTCCATGGTCCGGGCCGCCAGCTCGGGGCGGGAGTTGAGAAGATCGAGGCGGGATGGGTCGGCGGAGAGGCGGTCAAGAAAATGTTCGAAGGGCTGAAATCCGCGGCGAAGACGGGCGCGCGCCAATTCAGCGGCCAGGGCGGGGGCGCGCTGGTCTAAAGCGCGGACGACATGACCGGGGCGGGCGCCGCGGTAGGGGTTTTCGGGGGCGGGGATGGGGCCCGCGTCCCTGCGGGCATGTACGACGCGCTCATAGATTTCGCGGACTTGCTCGAAGTGGGACTGAAGCTCGCGCATGAGCTGGGCGGCGGAATAGGCGGCGCCGCCGGGCATGCGCCGCGCCAACAAATCCAAGGCTTTGGGATCTTCCGGAAGGGTGTGGGTTTGCAAGTCGTCTTCGAATTGAAGACGGTGTTCGAGGTGGCGTAGAAATTGGTAGGCCGAGGCGAGCCGGCCATACTCGGCGCCGGAGAGGAAGCCTTTGTCCTGCAAGCGGGCCAAGGCGAGCAGGGTGCCGCCGTGGCGCACCCAGGGCTCGGGGCCGCCGTAGAGGCGCTGGAGACATTGGACGACGAACTCGATATCGCGAATGCCGCCGCGTTCCAGCTTGACGTCGATGGCGCGGGCGCGATCGCGAATTCTGGTGTGGATGCCGCGCTTGCGCTGGCGCTCAGCCAGCTTTTCGTTGAGGCGCTCGCGGGTGAGGGAGAGCTGCTCGACGGCGGAAAAGTCAAGCGTGGTGGCGTAGATTCGCGGCTCGACGAAATCCAGCAGAGCGCGACCGGTGGGACGGTGACCGGCAGCTACGCGGGCCTTGATCATCATTTGGAGCTCCCAATCGCGGGCGCGACGCTCATAATATTGGCGGGCTCCGTCGAGGGAAATGCAGGCCTCGCCCAGGCTGCCGTCGGGGCGCAAGCGCAGGTCCACGCGATAACACAAACCCTGGGGCGTATAAGTGGAAAGCAAAGCGGTAAGACGATTGGCCGCGCACTTGAAGAATTCTTTGTTGGTGACCCGATCGGGGCCGTCGGTGTAGCCGGCGCAGGAATAAAGGAACATGAGATCGATATCCGAGCTGTAGTTGAGTTCCCTTCCCCCCAGCTTGCCGAGGGCGATGACGGAAAAGTGAGCTTCCCCCGCGCTGGTCTCTTCGCGCGGCGTTCCATAGCGGCGGACCAGATCGCGGTAAATGCGCTCGTAGGCCGTCTGCAAGATCACGTCCGCCAGATCGGACAGCTCGGTGCAGATTTCCGAGAGCGAGCCGAAACCCAGCACATCCCGGACGAGAATCCGCAGAATCTGGCGGCGCCGGAATTTGGCCAACTCCAGCGGATGGGGCACTCCCGGCGGAAGCATCCGCTCCAATTCCGCGCGAAGCTCCTCGGAGGAGACGACCCGATGGACCCTGGCGAGCTCCGCCGGCCAGTCCGGGTTATCGAGGATGCCTTCGGACAAGAACCGGCTTTGCGTGAAGACGGCGACCAAGGCGCGGAGGCCCGAGGGCGAGGCGATCAAGCGCTCAAAGGCCGCGGGCTGGCGCTCGCGGAGGCGTATGAAGTATTGCAGGGCGCGTTCGGGCGCGGGCGAGCCGGCGAGCAGCCGCTCAAACTGCTCTTCCGACCCGGGAGCCAGGTAATGCGTCAGCTCGCGGATTTCGCGCTCGGCGCGCGGGCGGTCATGAAAGGAAAGCTCCAGCAAACGCTGCATGTGTCAGACGACGTGGTCCAGCAAGGAGATCGGATCGTCCACGCGGATCAGACCGGACTTGATCACGGAAGCGTAGAATCCGCTCAAGCCCCACCGCGGCGACGAAGGATCGCCCGCCTTTACTTCTCGATCATAAATCGCCTTTGCAATGTTTGCGCCGTAGAGCTGAATGGCGGAACAGGGCGCACGGACTTTAGTGAGCTCCACTACGATGGGGCCAATGCGCCATCTTTGGCCGATGCGCAGGGCGCGGCGGTCCAGTCCGCGCGTGGTGATGTTTTCGCCCAGCGCGCCCGGGTATACGGGGAAGCCCGCCGCTCTCAATTCATGGATTCCTTCGGAAGCGATCAGAAGCAGGGCCTTCAAGGGACCGCCATGGACTGCGGGATGGGCGTGCAAGTCGCCTTCGACGCCCCATGGGGTCACGGAGGCGTTGGCGACGGCGTACTTGGGCAGGCCGCCTCGAGAGATATTGATTTGGAGGATCGAACCGGCCGCCACAGCTCTCATGATAAGATGCGCCGATTGCGCAAAGTTATGACCGATCGCGGAAGAGGGAAAGCTGTTATCCTTGAAAGATTGTGCGCATCCTCACTTGCCTGGCGCTGGCGGCTTGCTGCGTGTCCGCGCAAAGCCCTTTGGTCAAAATCCTTTCCTCGGAACTGGACCGAAATTTCGAAATTCTCAAGCAAAAGGGCGATCCGGCGCCGTACTTCATGGCCTACGAGGTCACCGAAACCGAAGGCGCGGCGTTGGAGGCCAGCCGGGGCGCGCTGGACGGCGAAAACCATACTCACATCCGGCAACTGGACGTGACGGTTCGCACGGGCGATCCGAAATTCGACAATTATCGGGTGGTGAATGGCGCGCGGCCCCGGTTCACCAATGGGGCGCTGCTTGCGCTCGACGATAATGAGGCCGCCCTTAGGCAATCCCTTTGGCTGGCCACCGATCGCGTCTACCGGGGCGCGGCGCAGCAACTGATCCGGCTGAAATCGGACGAAAAGCTTCGGGCGGCGCCGCAGGACGGCTCCGACGATTTCTCCCGGGAAGAGAAGCAGGTCTATTACGGCTCCGCGCCAAAGTTGAAGTTCAACTCGACGGAGTGGGCGGCGCGCTTGCGCAAACTTTCTGAAAACTTCACGAAATATCCGGGCGCTTTAAATTCGGAAGTGATCGTCGAGACACAGCGGGTTTCGACGACGTTCGTCAATACGGAAGGAACGCAAATCGAGCAGGGGAGACTGTTCACGCGACTGATGGTGACCGCCAACGGCAAGGCTTCCGACGGCATGGACCTTTCCACGATGGAGAGCTTCGACGTGGACGATCCTTCGAAACTGCCCAAAGACGCGGAAATTTTGGCCGCGGTGGAAAAGGCGGGGGCGAACCTAAGCGCGCTTTTGAAGGCTCCGCCCGCCGATCCATTTGTGGGGCCGGCCATTCTTTCCGGCCGGGCCGCCGGAGTTTTTTTTCACGAGATTTTCGGCCATCGCGTGGAAGGGCATCGGCAAAAGGACGAAACGGAGGGCCAGACTTTCACCAAGAGCGTGAACATGCCCATTCTTCCGGATTTTTTGTCGGTGATCTTCGACGCGACGCAAAGGGAGTTCCAAGGCGTTCCTCTAAACGGCTACTACCTTTACGACGATGAAGGGGTGAAGGCGCGGCGGGTCCCGCTGGTGGAAGACGGCATACTCAAGACTTTCCTGATGTCGCGTTCGCCAATTCGAGGATTTCCTCAATCCAACGGACATGGACGGCGCTCGCCGGGCAACGAGGTTGTCTCGCGGCAGTCGAACCTATTCGTGGAATCTTCCAAGAAGGTCAGCGACGGGGAATTGAAAAAGATGCTGATTGAAGAAGTGAAGCGCCAGGGCAAACCGTACGGGCTGTTGTTCGATCAGGTGAGCAGCGGCTACACGACCACTTCGCGGCGCGGCTTGCAGGCTTTCACGGTGGTTCCCCTCATCGTCTACCGCGTTTATCCCGACGGGCGCCCGGATGAATTGATTCGCGGCGTGGATATCGTTGGCACTCCGCTCGCCAGCTTTGGCAAAATTCTGGCCACTTCGGACAAGATGGAGGTTTTTAACGGCTTCTGCGGCGCGGAGTCTGGAGACGTGCCGGTATCGGCAATCGCCCCGGCGCTGCTGGTGAGCGAAATCGAAATCCAGCGCAAGGACCGCTCACAGGACCGGCCGCCCTATCTTTCCCGGCCGGCATCGGAAATCAAGCTGGGCCGGTAGAAAGACCGGTTGGGAACATTCGGATTTCCAGCAGAGCGCGAGCTGGATCAAGCGTGAAGCAGACGGAATTATCCAGCAAGGCCGGAGATGGCCTCAAAGGAAGGGCGGAGGGCTGGATATAAGGATGCGTAAATCCGGTGGCCTTTGGCGTAGAAGGCGGCCTCCGCCGTGCGAGGCGCGAGCGTATCGGTCTCGCGAAGGGTGGCTTGGCAAATCTCTGGGATACTCGAGTATTCACCGGCTCCGGCCAGCGCCAGCAGGGCCGCGCCATGCGCCGAGCCTTCCCGGGCCGCCAGCCGAGCCACGGGCTTGCAAAATACATCCGCCAGGAGTTGGCGCCAGAAGGCGCTGCGCGAACCACCGCCGGAAACCCGCACGAAGGCAGCTTCGATTCCCACGCCCTGAAGCAGGTCAAGGCAATCCTTCTGGCTGTAGCAGACGCCTTCGATCACCGAACGGATCAGGTCGGCTCGAGTGTGGCGGGCGGTGAGGCCGATCCAAGCGCCGCGAGCTTGCGAATCCAGATGGGGAGTGCGCTCGCCCATCAGGTAGGGCAGCCAGAACAGACCGTGGGCGCCGGGGGGCGCCGAGGCAGCTTCGGCCAACAACTCCTCATAGCCGGAATCTGGCGCCAAGCGATGGCGGAGCCAATGCAGACTCAGGCCGGCCCCCTGAGTGACGCCCATCACGTGCCATTTGCCGGGTACGGCGTGACAGAAGGCGTGCACCCGGCCGAGCGGATCATAGGCGAGGTTTTCCATGTGGGCGAAGACCACGCCCGAGGTGCCCAGGGTGCAGGAGACCGCGCCCGGCTGGACGATTCCATTGCCAACGGCGCTCGCGGCTTGATCGCCCGCTCCGGCGACAACCGGAGTTCCTGGCGCCAAGCCCGTTTGTTCGGCCGCCCGCTTGGAGATGTGGCCGGCGACCTCGGCGGATTCATAGGCGGGCGGGAGCAGACCGCGGTCCAGATGGAGCGCATCCAGGATGCCGAGGGACCATCGACGCGCGGCCACGTCGAACATTCCGGTTCCCGAGGCGTCGGAAACATCGGTCGCGAAGTCTTCGGTGAGGCAAAAGCGGACGTAATCTTTGGGAAGCAGGAGCTTGGCTGCGCGCTCGAAAGTTTCCGGCTCGTGGTCGCGCACCCAGAGGAGCTTGGGGAGGGTAAAGCCGGTGAGCATCGGGTTGGCGATGAATCGAAGAACCGCGTCCTTACCGACGATGCGGTTGATGCAGTCGACCTGGGGCTGGCTGCGCTGATCGCACCAGATGAGCGAAGGACGAACGACTCGCCCCCCGGCGTCAACGAGGACCAAGCCATGCATCTGGCCAGAAAGTCCGATGGCGCGAACGTCGGGTCCGGCGACATGGGCCTGGGCAAGAACAGCGCGAATCGATTGGAATGCGGCGTCGCGCCAGTTTTCGGGCCGCTGCTCGGCCCACAGCGGCCGCTCCATTCGCATCTCTTCGTGCGGGGCGGTCACGGCGGCCACGACCTGGCCGCGCGAATTCACCAGGACGGCCCGCGTGCCGCCGGTGCCGACGTCCACGCCCATCCAGTACATATGGTTTTCGGGTTTAGCGCGCAGCCGAGGCGCGGGGGACGTGCAGCGACATCAAGACCAGAACTCCATCGATTTTGCTGAACCAGTGCGGAGTGTTTTCCGGAACGATCACGAAGTCCCCCTTGGAGATGGCGCGCGACATTCCGCCCTCAATGCCTTGGCCTTGAAGATTGTCGCCATTGCGCGTTTCTTGGGTGAGCTTGCCGCCGGTGGTCAGGGTGGCGGAGCCGTCGATCACGTAGAACAATTCGGCTTCCTTTTCGTGCACGGCCGCGGGTCCCACCGAGGCCCGATATTCCAGGTTCGCGTTGTAGGGAGCGAGCTGAAGGATGCGATCGGTGACGATCGGCTGGTTGTCCTTGCGGTTCGCCTTTGCTTTGGCGATCATGGCCGCGACGTCGGACGCCGAGGAATAGAGCTTGATGGAAGGAGTGGCGGCAGGCTGTTGCGCCAAGCCGAAAGCGGTGAAAAGCAGTAATGCAATGCCAAGTTTCATGGGCGTCATTCTGGCTCCTAAGAACAGTTTCGCTACTTTAAACTCTTATAGGCGGCTTCGACAAACATATCCGTGGTCCAGGGGCCGCTGACGGCGCCGTAAAGGGGATCGAAATCCCGGGTGGGGCGGGCGGCCTTCACCTGCTCGAGCGACATGTTTTTCTGAACCAAGTCGCGGATGCGGTCGCGGATGATGGTCAGCATGTCACGATACTCCACCAAGTCGGCCTCGTCGCACAAACGGCCGTGGCCTGGAATGACCATTGTGCCGCCCTCCTGCTTTTCGGCGGGCACGGCCAGGTCGATGACGCGGTTGAGCGCGCCGACGATTCCGTTGATGCCGCCGCCGCGGGCGACGTCGATGACCGGATAGCTGGCGGGCGTAAAGACGTCGCCCGTGGCGATCACGTCAGATTTTCGAAAGAACACGATGCTGTCGCCATCGGAGTGGGCGGCGGGTTGATGGAAGAGCTGCACGGCTTCGCCGTTGAAAAAGAGGTCCTTGTGTTGTTCGCGGTAGACATCGACGGGCCAGCCGGCGGAAGGGATGGCCGCGGGGGGCGCGGCCGCGCTCATCCGCTCCAGGACGTTCTCGTGAGCGATGATGGTGGCGGGCCAGCCGGCGTTGGGCCCCGCTACGTTGCCGCCCGTGATGGTTGAGCCGGCTTTCGACAGCGCCTCGTTGCCTCCGGTATGGGCCTCCTCAACGCTGGTGTTGAGGATATAGCGGATCGGCTTGGGGGAAAGCTTTTTGATCTCGGCCAGCAGGCGTTCGGAAGACCGCGCGTATTGAGAATCGACCACCAGGACGCCGTCTGGGCCCACCTGTACGGCGGTATTGCCGCCCGGTCCGAGCAGCATATAAACCTTGCTCTGGGCGCTGCTTTGGACGGGCAGGACGCGAATCTCGCCGGTATCGAGGTTGGGCTTGGGGGCGCTTCGAGGCGGGCCGGTTTGTTCCTCCACGCTGTGCTGGGAAGGATCGCGCAAGACCTTGGCGTATTCCGGATACATGGTCCCGGCGCCGCCGCGGGCCGCGAGCGCCGGCAGCTTGAAACGGTTGGGGAATTCGGAAAGAAACGGATTCGAGCCCGGAAGGTAATGCGGGATCTGGCCCTTGCCGCGCACCACCTCTTCCACCGATTCACAGGGGTACGGAGCGATCTGCTGATTCATGTCCAGGACGAAATCGGTGCTGCGGAGGAAAGGCTCGGTCAAATACACGGGGTCGTCCACGATGGTGACGACGGTGAGATGGTTTGCGTCGTGACGGATGAAATGCTCGGTGACCGTGGCGCGGTCGCTGCGGGGAATGCCATTGCGGCGGATCCAGCCGATCTTCAAGTGAGTCGTAGTGACGGTGAGAATATTACCGTCCCACTTGCCCGTCGAAAAGCCTTGCCAGGTGTGAGGCGCGTAGTCGGGAGGGCGAGGGCGATCGTCCATCCAGATGGTTCGTTCCGGGGCCATCCAGGAGATATGGGTATGCCAGGCGATCAATTGCTGGGTGTCGCGGTCCACTTCCTTCCAGATGCGCAGATTGGCCGGGCCGCGGATGCCGTAATCGGAGGGATGAGGCTTGCATTGATGCTCGGGGACGGTGAGCAGGGAGGCGTTCCAGATGTCGCCGCGCATGCGGGCGGCGTCATTAATGGGAAGCCCGAGATAGTCGCCGATTTCCGGACCGGGAATGCGCTCGGGCTGATCCTCGGTGAATAACGGATTCCACTCGCCGGACAGATCGAGTTGGGCAAACGCGCTCGCGAGAAAGCCAGGCGCGGCGGCCAACGCAATGGGGAGCAGTAAGAATCGAGCCTTCATGCTAGAATCCATCCGAGTGGAGCATACCACGAACGGCGGCGAGGCAGCGAGCGCGCAGCGGAGCGCGGCGGGCGGTCCAAGCGAGAGCGCGGAGCAAAGCGTTTTGCGCGGCGCAGACTTCGATACGCGCCGTTATCGCAATGCGCTGGGACGCTTCGCCAGCGGAGTGACCGTGATCACCGCGCATTATCAGGGGCGAGCTCACGGCATGACGGCGAATTCCTTCGTGTCGGTTTCGCTCGATCCGCCGCTGGTGCTGGTGTCGCTGGGCAACCAGTCGTCGATGCACCGAATTCTTCCCGCCGCGCAGCGATACGGGATCAGCGTGTTAGGAGAAGATCAGGAAAGCTTGAGCAACCATTTCGCCGGACGAATCGGGCCCGGCGTTCCCGCGCCATTCATCGAGCGCGAAGGCGTTCCCTTGCTAGAAGGCGCGGTCGCGTATTTCGTCGTTCAACTCGAGCAGGCGCATCCGGCCGGGGACCACACCCTTTACATTGGCCGCGTGGAACACTTCGAATGGAACGACGACAGGCCCCTGTTGTTCTACGCAGGACGTTACCGGCATCTTCGGGCGGAAAAGGGAGCCGCGGGGCCGTGGGAGCAGGACGATTCTTCGCTGTTTTCCATCGGCGGGTTCGATCCGCCGGCGGGCTGAGATGGCATCGCAAATCACGGGCTTCCCGCAAAGAGGGAAGGGGCCTGAGATTTCCGCCGGGAGTCATGCGCTTTAGTCCGGCACTTGAATTTGAAGAGCTTCGCGCGCTGCTGGGCCGGTACGTGCGCAGCCCGCTGGGGCGCGCCGAATTGGAGCGCGCAGAGCCCCGCTCCGATCGGGCGGTTGTAGAAGCCATGCTGGCGGATACGGCGGAAACGATCGAGTTTTTGCAGGCTTCCTCCCAACCGCAGCCCGCCGGGCGCGGAGCGGCGATCCGCCCGCGCTTCGATCTGGCGGCGGACCCGGCTCCGCTCATCGCACGGTTGCGGATCGAGGGAGCGATTCTGGAAGGCGGCGAGATTTTCGAGCTCACGCGGGTGCTGGATCTGGCTTTCGAAGCGCGGTCGCTGCTGCTGCCGGCGGAAGCGCGGTTTCCGAGACTGGCGGCGCAAGCATCGGGGATCGCCGATCTTCGCGGCCTTGCGGCGGAGCTGCGAGGCAAGATCCTTCCGAACGGATGGCTGGCCGACGCCGCCAGCCCGGCGCTCGGCCGGATCCGCAGGGACCTAGAAAGACAGCGCCGCCTCATTCAAGAATCGCTCGAACGCTTTCTGCGCGTCCACCGCCAGGATGGGACGCTGCAAGAGGAGTTCGTGGCGATCCGCAACGAGCGCTTTGTCGTGCCGGTGGTCGCCGGCCGCGAGCGGCGCGTGGACGGGGTCATCCACGGCTCCAGCTCCAGCGGGCGCACTGTTTTCGTCGAGCCGCTGGAAACGATTCAGCTCAACAACGATTTGGTGCAGCTTCACGAAGACGAACTGCGGGAGACTCAGCGTCTGCTGCGCGAGTTCACCGCGCGCCTGCGGGAACACGCCGAACCGATCGCGGCGTCGGCGGCGGCCTTGGGCCGGGTGGAGTTTCTTTTCGCCAAAGCCGAGTTCGCAGAAGATTTCGGCTGCTCGATTCCGCGCCTCAGCCCAGAAGGGGAACGGCGCATGGTCTTGAGGGAGGCGCGGCACCCTTTGCTTGAAAGCATTTTGCGCGCTCAAGGCAAAAAGGCTGTCCCTATTTCGCTGACTCTGGAAGACCCACGCCGGACGCTGCTGATTAGCGGTCCGAATACGGGCGGCAAAACCGTCGCTCTGAAAGCGGCCGGACTGCTCGCTCTCATGGCGCACGCGGGCTTTCCCACGCCCGCGGCCGAAGCGGAGATTCCGCTATTTGACCGCGTACTGGCGGACATTGGCGATCATCAATCGCTTCAAGAAAGCCTGAGCTCGTTTTCCGCCCATATCCTGGCGGTGCGTTCCATGCTGGCGGAGGCGACTGGGAATTCGCTGATTTTGCTAGACGAACTGGGCAGCTCGACCGACCCGGAAGAGGGCGGCGCGCTGGGAGTGGTGATTTTGGAAGCGTTCGCTCATCTGGGCGCGTTCACCATCGCCACCACGCATTTGACTGCGCTAAAGGTTTACGGCGCAACGGCCGCGGGGGTGAGCAATGCCGCGATGGGTTTCGAGGAAGGCACGCTGGAGCCTACTTATGTGCTGCGCCTGGGAGCGCCGGGGAAGTCGGCGGGACTCGATATCGCGGCGCGTTTGGGATTCGATCCAGCCATGATCGCGGCGGCGCGGGAGCGCCTGACCCACGGCGAACGCGACGTGGCGGGCTTTCTCGCAGAGCTCGACCGGCAAGTTCGCGCGCTTGAAGAAGAGCGCGCGAACTTGGCCTCCCGCGAGCGGGCGCTGAAGGCTCGGGAAGCCTCGCTGGAACAGAGCTGGGAACGGAAGTACGCGGCGAAACTGCGGGAAATCGAGCGGCGGGCCGAGGAACTCGCCGCACAATTCCAGAAGCGCGCCGAAGGGGTAATGGAAGAGCTGAGGCAAAAGGGCGCCTTAAGGAAAGCGCAGGCGAGCGTCGCCAAAACGCAGCGGGAATACCGCGAAGCGGTGCAGTCTCTGACGCCGGCGGCGGCGGAGACCGCGCCGGCAATCCGGCTGGCCGAGGGCGCACAGGTTCGATTGAAGGGGATTCGCCAAACCGCCACCGTCCGCCGCCTGCTTTCGGGCGAAATTTTGGAAGTGGAAGCCGGATTTCTAAAAATGCGCGTGCCGTCCTCCGAGGTAGAGGAAGTTTTGCGGGCCTCCGACGCACCCGCGCGCCCCTCGGGAATCGAGTTTCATCAGGGTCCGGCTTCTGAGAGCTTTCATCGCGAAATTAATCTTGTTGGACAGCGCGCGGAGGAAGCCTGCGGCGCGGTGGAGAAGTTTCTGGACACAGCCGTTCTGGCGCAGGCTGAGCGCGTGCGCATTGTGCACGGCCACGGAATGGGAATTCTGAAGCGGGCCGTGGCCGAAGTATTGAGGGATAATCCGCATGTGGCGAAGTTTTACGGGGCTCCGCCGGAAGAAGGCGGTTCCGGCGCCACGATCGTCGAGCTGAAGTAAGCGGCGCTTCCGGTTCATGCGGCGCCATGGCGAAAAGGTGCGCCCCGCGCGCTCGCAGGCTGGCGCATCTGCTTGGAAGCGGCTGATATCTTTAACAGGAAGGCGCGCGCGGTTTCTGCGGAAGCGGCGCGGAACTTAGAAATCGTTGTGGCGTTTCGACTGGCTATCCTTTTGTGCTTATCGGCTGCATCGGCGGCGGCCCAGTTCGGCGGAGCCTTTGCCTTGGACAGCTCCGTACCGGGAACCGAAGCCGGAACTCGGGGGGGCGACCCTGTAGACCTGCGATTTTACGCGGGAGTTTCCGGAATTTACGATACCGGATTGCAGCCATTCGCCGTCGATGCAAAAGGAAATCTGGTGGTGGCCAAGGGACTCTACGGAGAAGAGGCGACGCTCGGGGCCTACGGAACTCACCTGTGGGAGCATGCGCGGCTGGGCTTGGACTACTGGGGCGACTTCCGGCACTACGCCCCCAGCAACTACTTGAGCGGAACCGACCAGCGGCTTGCTTTGGACTACAAGGTTCAGACATCGAAACGGTTGCTTTTCGAGGTGAAGGGGGCCGGGGGCATTTTCTCCGACGGCTTGGGACCATTTGGCGGCTATAGCATTCCCGCTTATGGCATCGTGGATCAGCCCGGTCTGACGCTGTTCGACGATCGCGTTTACTTTGGAGAGGGCGGGGCCAGCGTCACTTATGTACTCTCGGCGCACACCGCCGCCACGGTGGGAGGCAAAGGATTTATCACGCGATACCGGTCGGCGGGCCTGGCCAATTTGAATGGGTATGCGCTGCGCGGATCGCTGCAACACCGCGCTTCGCGCCACAACACCGTGGGAGCGCTATACGAACGCCTGGATTTCGAGTACTCGGGCGCGTTCGGGCAATTCACGATTGACACGCTGGAGGGGCTGCTGGAGTCGCAATTGTCGCGGCACTGGACGCTCGATCTACGGGCGGGAGCGTTTTTGGCGCAAGTGCAGGGACTGCATCAGACGCCAGTGGATCCGGTGATCACGGCTCTGCTGGGCGTGACGACGACCACGGCGACGTACAATACGGAACGCGTTTTCCCGGCCGGCGAGGCGTATGCGTCGCGAAAATTCCGGAAGGCGCTTTTGACATTTAGCTACATCCGATATGTGACGCCGGGAAACGGGGTGTACCTGGCATCGCGAAACGAAAGCGGCATGGCGTCGCTCAGTTACTCGGGCACGCGAAAACTGAGCCTCTCGGCGTCCGGCGGCGCGTTCGTCTACAGAAGCATCGGCCAGGGCTTGCAAACCTACACTCAGGCGAATGGGGGCGCAGGATTCAGTTACGAGATCCTGCGTTCGCTGCACCTGACGGCGCGGTACGACCTCCGCCGCCAGGACATCTCGTCCCTTATTTATAACCGGACCTCCTACCGCGCGACGCTGGGGCTAACATTTAGCCCAGGGATTTATCCTTTGCGGCTAAGATAGCGGGCTTTTGGGGGCCGCATCTTACGATTCAGGTAGTCCTTCAGCGCGACGGCGTTGTTGTGCTGGGCGTCGCGGGAGCTATAGAGCAGAGTCACGGCGCCTTTCCGGGCGGCCTCGCGGATGGGCTTCAAAACCTCGGGAGCGCGGTCCAATTCGGCGAAGTACCTGCGGCGAAACTCCGGCCACTTTTTCGGATCGTGATGGAACCATTTGCGCAGTTCGGCGCTGGGGCCGGCGTCCTTCAACCAACCGTCGAGGCGCAAGGACTGCTTTCGAACGCCGCGCGGCCAGAGCCGCTCAACGAGAAACCGCGCGCCGTCGTTTGGATCCTCTTGGTCGTAAACCCGCTTGAGCGCGATCACATCCCACCGTCCTTGCTCTTCTTCACTAAGCGGATAGCCGCGGCGGGAAATTGTTTCGCGCGGGCTTGCGACTTTGTCAGGACAATCCGATGACCCGGCCGGTTTCGACATCCAGATCCACATCGTAATAGCCGGGGCGGGTGGAGAGGCCGGGCATGGTGCTCATCGCGCCCAGCAGCGGATACAGGAACCCAGCGCCGACGCTTGCGCGAATGTCGCGCACCGGGACGACGAAGCCCACCGGGGCGCCTTTGAGATTGGGATCGTGGCTGAGACTGAGGTGCGTCTTGGCCATGCAGATGGGCAATTTGTCGAACCCGAGGCGCGTGTAGAGTTCGATTTTTTGTTCGGCTTGCGGAGAATAGTCGACGCCGGAGCCGCCATACATCTCGCGCACGATGACGTCTATTTTGTCCTTGATGCTCATCTCCAAGGGATAGAGAAAACGGAAGTGGCTCGGCTTTTGGCAGGCCGCGACAAGGGCTTTGGCCAGATCCACGGCGCCGGCGCCTCCCTGGGCCCAGTGATCGCTCATGACGGCGTCTTCGGCGCCGGCCGCAATGGCGATGCGGCGGACCAAATCAATCTCCGCCGGCGTATCATTTTTGAACCGGTTAATGGCGACCACGACGGGGAGGCCAAAGGCGCGGGCGTTGCCGATCAGGCGGACGAGATTGCTGCAACCCTTTTCGAGCAGTTCCAGATTCTCTTCGGTGTAGGCGTGCGCCAAAGGCTGGCCGGCCACCACCTTAGGGCCGCCGCCGTGCATCTTGAGGGCGCGAATGGTGGCGACCAGCACGACGGCGTCGGGCTTCAGGCCGCTATAGCGGCATTTGATATTGCAAAACTTCTCCATGCCCATGTCGGCGCCGAAACCGGCTTCGGTAAGCACGTAGCCATCCGGTCCTACCAACTTCAACGCGATCTGATCGGCCACGATGGAGGAATTGCCATGAGCGATGTTGGCGAAGGGTCCGGCGTGAACGAACGCCGGGGTGCCTTCGATGGTCTGCATCAGATTGGGCATGAGGGTGTCCTTCATCAGGACGGTGAGCGCGCCGCCGAGGCCGAGGTCGTCGGCGGTGATGGAGTCGCCGGAGCGATTTGTGCCGATGACGATGCGGCCGAGGCGCTCGCGCATATCCCGAAGACTGGTGGCGAGCGCGAGAATGGCCATGATCTCGCTGGCGACAGCCATGTCGAAGCCGGTGACGCGGGTGACGCCCTTTTCCTCGGGGCCTTGGCCGATGGTGATCTGGCGTAGCATGCGGTCGTTGGTATCAAGCACGCGCCTCCAGGTGATGGAGGCGGGATCGATATCGAGGCGCGCGAAGCGGCTGCGCTCTTCCGGCGTCAAGTCGTTGGGATTGGTTTTGGCGATGCCCAACTTCTCCAGCCGCCGGAGCATCACGGCGGAAAAGCGGCGGCTGCCATCTTTGGCGGCCGGGCAGAGCCGATCGAACAAGACCTGATCGTCGGGGGTGTTTTTCTCGTGGAAGATGCGAGCGTCGATCGCCGCGGCGAGCAGATTGTTGGCAGCGGTAATCGCGTGGATGTCGCCGGTGAGGTGGAGGTTGAACTCCTCCATCGGGATGATCTGGCTATAGCCGCCGCCCGCGGCTCCGCCTTTAATTCCAAAGGTCGGGCCTTGGCTGGGCTGGCGAATACAGGTGAAGACTTTCTTGCCCAGGTGGGCTCCGAGCGCTTGGCTGAGGCCAACGGTGGTGGTGGTCTTGCCTTCCCCTAATGGCGTGGGCGTGATGGCGGTCACCACAACGTATTTGCCGTTGGGGGCGTCCTTGAGCCGGTCGCGGATGGAAAGGTGGACCTTGGCTTTGGTCTTGCCATAGAGTTCCAATTCGTCTGGAAGAATGCACGCCTCGGCGGCAATCTGCTGAATTGGAACGGGCGTAGCGGCTTGTGCAATTTCAATATCGCTGGGGACAGCGGCGAGGATGTTGGTTAGTTTATGGGGCAATTTTCTAATGTAAAACATCCGGGAAGGAGGCTGCGGGCGCTGGGGGCCGCGGTTGAAGCCGGCGGGGCTCCAGCGGCGGCCCGATGGCGGCAAGAATCGCAGTGTAAACTGTGAACAAGCAGAGAGATGCCGCTTCTTTCATCCATTGCGGAAGAAATCCTTGAATTAAAGCGCCAGCGCCGGGCTGTGATTCTGGCGCATCATTATCAAGATTCCGAAATCCAGGAATTAGCGGACGCGATTGGCGATAGTTTAGAACTGGCGCGCGCGGCGCAGAAGTTCGAGGGCGAGGTGATCGCCTTCTGCGGGGTGGTCTTCATGGCGGAGACAGCCAAGGTGCTGAATCCCGCGCGAACGGTGGTGGTTCCGGACCTGGATGCCGGATGCAGTCTGGTGGATAGCTGCAGCGCCGCGCAGGTGCGCGCGTTCCGGAAACGACACCCGGATCACGTGGTGGTGAGTTACATCAATACTTCGGTGGAAGTGAAGGCGGAAAGCGATATTCTCTGCACGTCGCGCAACGCCGTGAAGATCGTCCATTCGATTCCAGCCGATAAACCGATCCTCTTCCTGCCGGACATCAATCTGGGAAACTATGTGAAGCGGCAGACCCGGCGCGAGAATATGAAGATCTGGCAAGGGTCCTGCATCGTGCACGCGACGTTTGCGGCGCGGCGGCTGAGCGCCGCCCAAAGCGAGCACCCGGAGGCGCTGGTGGCGGCACATCCCGAATGCCCGCCGGACGTTCTCTCCATGGCCGACTTCATCGGCTCGACCAGCGCGATTATCGACTGGTGCGCGGCCGCCGAGGCGAAGGAATTCATCGTCATGACGGAAAGCGGCGTGCAGCATTCGCTGAAGCGGCTCGCTCCGGACAAGCGATTCCACTTTGTTCCCAATGAGAATTGCAATTGCAGCGAGTGCCCGCACATGCGGCGGAATACGCTTGAAAAGTTGCGGGACGCGCTGGCGAATCTCGCGCCGCGCCTGGAGCTGGACGAGGAATTGATCCGCCGCGCCGCGATCCCCATCGAGCGCATGCTGGCCGTGCAGTAAACCGCTGGGTGTGCTAAGATCCCATTGGCCATGGCGACCGCAGTCTCGTCCGTCGTGCATCGTTCCAGCTTTGGGACCGAATCGGGGCGAGGCGCGGGGGGAAGCAGCCAGACCGGCGGGCTGGAGCCGATCGCCGCAGCAACGGGCGATGCTCTCACGGCCGCGTTCGGAGAAGCGCTCAAGGCGCGCGAAATCGACGTTTCCGGCGGAAGACTGGCGTCCGACACGATCAGCGAAATCGAGCTCGAAGATGGCGTAGCCGTAATCCGCCGGATTCATGTGCACCTAAAGCTAAAGGCCGCGGAATCCGATCGCGAAATTGCCTTTGCCGTGCATGAGTCGTTCGCCGGCCGCTGCCCGGCGTACCGGACGCTGAAATCGGCGATCGCGATCACCACGGAGCTATCGATTGAGCCGGAAACCGAAGATCTGATTTTGGGGGATCAGGGACAGAAGGGCGGATAAGAGCGAGCGGAAGAGGAGATGCAGATGACCCGCAGAGAGTTCGGCGTTGGAGTGGCGGCCGCGGCCGCGCAGATTCGAAGGATTTTTGGGGCTCCGGCCGGCAGGGCTGGAATGGATGTGATCCTCCGCGAAGGGATCGCCCGCCGCAAGATTCCATGCGTTGCCGCGATGGTGGCTTCGGCGGATCAGATTTTGTACGCCGGGGCTTTCGGGAAACGCGATGCGGAATCCGGAGTGGATGTTACGCCGGATTCCATCTTCGCCATCGCTTCCATGACGAAAGCGATTACCTCCGCCGCCGCAATGCAGCTTGTCGAGCGGGGGAAGGTGACCTTAGAAGAACCGGTCTTTAAGCATCTGCCGGAATTGGCCAAGCTGGATGTGCTGGAGGGATTCGACGAGGCGGGAAAGCCAAGACTTCGGCCGGCGCGCAAGGCGGTGACGCTGCGTCATCTTCTCACCCACACTTCCGGGTTCGCCTACGACACCTGGGACGAGAGCATGATGAAGTACAATGCCTTGCATCCGCTCGCGCGCGGGGCCGTGGCGCCGCTCACCCCGCTGATCTTCGAGCCGGGAACGCGCTGGCAATATGGAACCGGCCTGGATTGGACCGGAAAGCTGGTGGAAGCGGTGAGCGGGCAGACGCTGGAGGCGTATTTTCAGGCGAACATCCTGGGGCCGCTGGGGATGAAGGATACGAGCTTTATCGTGCCGGAGGAAAAATTCCACCGGCTGGTGAGCGCCTATCAGCGGCAGAGCACGGGGGAGCTGAAACAGAATGCGCGCAGCCTGCCAACGCGGCCCAGTGCGTTTAACGGCGGAGGCGGATTGTACTCCACCGCCGGCGATTACATCCGGTTCATGCAGATGATTCTGCGCAAGGGCCGCGGCAATGGCAATGTCCGGATTCTCGAAGCGAAAACGGTGGAGACGATGTCCTCGAATCAGACCGGGAATATCGCGGCGGGACGCCTCAAGAGCTACGCGCCGGAGCGGTCTGCCGACGTCGACTTCCATCCCGGCTTCACCGACCGCTATACCTATGGCTTCCTGCTCAATCCGGTGGCTTACGAAGGCGGCCGCTCCGCCGGGAGCTTGGCGTGGGCCGGCATCTACAACACCTTTTATTGGATCGATCCGCGCAAGAGCATCTGCGCGACGATCCTGATGCAGTTCCTGCCGTTCGTGGATGCGGAAGCTACCGGTTTGCTTCGGGAGTTCGAACGCGCGGTCTACTCTGCGGGCTAGGGGCCCGGCGCTGAGGCGAGGCCGCCGAAGGGCGAGCCGAGCTGGTGGCGTCCGTGGGCGGCATGGTGGTGTTGCCGACAGGAATTGTCACGACGTTGCTGGTGTAGATGTCTTGGGAGATGGTGAGCTGAGCGACGGTATTCGGCTGAAGGTCGGGGTTCAACTCCAACACCACTTGGTAAATTCCGATTCCGCCGGTGAGCAAGCCTGCTGAAATCACATTCGCGGTTTTTGTATCGGCCAGCGAGGAAACCATCTGGTTGGCGTTGTTGAGGGCGGGACCGTTATAGGGAACGCCATCGAGAACGGCGAGCAAGTTTCCATCTGGGCCGTTGACCAGGCCCAGTCCGGTGGCATAGACGTAGAATGTTTCTCCCGGCTGCGCGGGATTGTCCTGGGTGATGGGGGCGCCGGCGCGGTTGGCGCAACACAAAACGGTGTTGGAGAGTCCCAGCGATAGCGTGGGCGAAGCGCCGGAATTGTTGGTGCTGGAGGTGGCAACGGGAATCCCGTTGCCGGCTGGGCCTTCCACCTTGGCGCGCAAAAGGATGCGATCCTCCACGCCGCCGGCGGAGATGGCGAAAACCCGCTCGGCGGGATTGGCGTTGATGAGGGCGACGAGAGCGTCTCGAACGGTGTCAAGCGTGTCGTTCGCTTGCACTGTGTAACTGTAAGAACGGTCTTCAATGGTGATTGTGCCCACATCGTTGGCGGTAATCGAGCCGGTGACGCTAATGGTTCCCATAGCGTTACTGGAGCTGTGATACGCCAAGGCCGGCCTGGGGTCGGCGCCCGCGCTGGCGAAGATTCCGGGATTTCCAGAAGGCGCGCCGGCGGAGGTCTGCGCGATGGGCACGCCCACAGCGTTGGTTACCGTGACGGAGCCGTTGGAATGCGCCGTCCGGACATAGACGCTGCTGCTGTTGCTATCGGCGACTTCGAACGGCATCTGCGCGTTGATCTGATTCGGGGAAACGTAAAATAGCGGCGAGCGGATTCCGTCGAAATAGACCTCGACTCCGCCCAGGTCGATGGGCAGTGGCTGGCTGGCGTCAGCCGAGGCGGGCGCGTCGGCGAGGCCGGTTCCGAAGATGCTAACCACCGTTCCGGGCGCAATGGTGCTGGCGTTCTCGCCGCCGGTGAGCGTCGTGCCGCTGGCCGTGGCGGTGATCTTGGCGTTTGTGCTGGTGGAAGCGGCAAGGGTGATGGAGTTTCCCGCCGTGCCTCCCTGGCGGGCGATCACCTGCACCTGGCTGAATTGCGATTGGACGTT
>Ga0070738_10000487_pt1 | contig 113196 bp, 101 predicted proteins | sample Coa_R2_2_FD_66446 | JGI IMG/M metagenome (GOLD analysis project Ga0070738, IMG submission 66446) | Surface soil microbial communities from Centralia Pennsylvania, which are recovering from an underground coalmine fire - Coalmine... | ecosystem: Environmental > Terrestrial > Soil >... | reverse complement strand
CGAAGGAGAAGGTGCTGTTGGCGTTGGAGCCGAGGGTGGTGATGGCGGCGATGCACACCACAATGATCAGGGCCAGCATCACGGCATACTCAACGGCTGTCGGGCCATCTTCCGCCTTCAAGAACGAAACAGCAGACTGAAACAGGCAGCGCATCCGAACTCCGTACGTGTGAGGAGAGGGCGACGGTGCTGAACAGTAGATTGTGCTCCGCAGGCCTGCAACAACATGCGAGACTTTTCTGGTACTTCATGTCAAGCGCGATAAAGATTTACAAATCGCCTTTCTGAAAGACTATATCTGCAGGGGTCACCTCGCAGAACTGACGGGAAAGCGGGCAGCCGACACCAGCCATTCCCAAAAAACCGACACCACGCCTGTTTATCTTCCGTGCAGCGCTGTGTATCCGACCCTCGTGAGTGCAGATATTGAACACGTCATGAGCCCGTTCGCCTCGGTGCGCGAATGCAAGCGGATGGTGGCAGGAATACGGTACACTGGAACTGGTCTCCCTTTCGACTCACGGGGATAGCCATGAACGAAGAACACTCCGCCGATCTCGAACGCGATACTCGCTTTCCGAGTGATGCCTGGACCGGTTTCTTTCTCCAGTTCTGGTTTCCCGGCCGTCAAAAGATGGACATGGAGCTGAGGTGGAGCGGGGGCGAGGTGACTGGCCACGGCACAGATCGCGTCGGACCATTCACAATCAACGGAACGTACGACATCGCAACAGGCCGCTGTGAATGGACGAAGAAATATCTTGGACGGCATTCGGTGGCCTATCGCGGCGTGAACGATGGTCACGGTATTTGGGGCGTGTGGGAGATTCGACAGCTTGGCGGTCTGTACGTTGATCGCGGCGGCTTCCACATCTGGCCTGAGGGGAGCAACGTCTCGGAGGAATCCGACAGGACCGAGAAAGCCGTGATGGAAGCTATGCAGGTGGAGTTCGGCACTTTGCCGATTACCCCCGCAACGCTCGTCGCGCTTCTCGTTTTGGGCGGCAGCGTGTTGGCTATTCTACTGTGGTTGAAGTTCGCTTCCTGACGCCCAGAGTAGACCCACACCAACCCCTCCCGCAGGGTCCGCCATTCCAGGCAAAACACAATGCGGCCGGGAAATTCCCGGCCGCATTGTGTTGGTATCAAGGTGCTTCTCAGCAAGTGACCGTACGGCGTATCACTGATTGAACAGGAAGGCCTTCGTGTTGATGAGCGCCCAGATGATGTTCTCGTAGGCCTGTTTTTTGTTCTTCTCGTGCTTGGCAATGTGGTCGAGCGCGAGTTTCAGTTTGTCTTCGCTCGGCTTCTTCCCGGTCGCCAACAGGAACAACTCGGTCACCTTCTCCGCGTCCGGGCGTGTGTCCTTGGCGAGTTGATCGGCGCGCCCGCTAGACCGTGCGATCTTGTCCTGGACTTCTTGGCTGTTGAGCAGGTGCAACGTCATGGCGAGGCTCGCTTCGTTGACGCGCTCACACTCACACGCACTGATCCGTTGCGGCCGGCCGGTCACGTCGAGGAAGTAAGACTGGAACGACTCGTCCGGCAGCATGATCGCCCGGTTCGGCGCGAACTTGTCGGTCGGTAGGCCGGGGAAGGAAGTCGGGCTATCGGTCAGCTTCGTCACCGCGTCGAAGAGGACTTCCGCTTGCAGCCGCTTCGGGTAGTAGCGGGCGAACGACTGCTTGTCGGTGCGGTTGAACTCGTTCGGCTCGGCAGCAAGCTGGTAGGTGCGGCTCTTGCAGATCGTCTTGATGAGCGCTTTGAGGCTGTACTTGTTGTCGATCAGGTTCTGCGCAAGCGCATCGAGCAGTTCGGGGTTCGAGGGCGGGTTGGTGACGCGCATGTCGTCGATCGGGTCAACGATCCCGCGACCGAAGAAGTGCGCCCAGTAACGATTCGCCACGGCCTTGGCGAAGAACGGATTCTTCGGGCTGGTCATCCACGAAACAAACTTCTCGCGCGGATCTTCGTCGCTCCCCGCCGTGACCGGGTCGGCATCGAGTGGCTTCATCGGAGCAGTCTGGCCGCTGCGCTTGTTTTGCACATTGCCCGCGGTGCGGACGAACAGCACTTGTTTCTGGTTCTGTTGGTTATTGACGACACCTGGCGTCGGCACATTCTTGAAGCCAACTCGACCAAAGAATGCGGCAATACCCCAGTAATCGTCCTGACTCCACTTTTCGTAGGGGTGGTGGTGGCAGTTGGCACACGCCAGCCGCTGGCCGAGGAACACCTGGCTCACATCATCCACGAAGTTTTCCGGCGTCTTCACTTCCTTGTACCACACCGTCGGCGGCGACTTGGCTTCGTCGCCGATGGCGCAGATGATATCGCGGACGAACTCGTTGTAGGGCTTGTCCGCCGTGATCGATTCACGAATCCAGGTGTGGAAAGCAAATGTGCCGTATGCACGACCCGCGATATTCCGGCGTTTGACGCGAAGGATATCGGCCCACTTGTTTGCGAAGAAGTACGCATATTCCGGCGTTTCGACCAGTTTATCGATGAGCTTGTCGCGCTTCGCGGGATCTTTGTCCGCGACAAAGGCGAGAATGTCCTTCGCGTCCGGAAGAGTGCCGGTGATATCCAAGTACACGCGGCGAATGAAGACCTCATCGGAACAGAGTTCCGATGGCGCGATCCCGAGTTCTTTCCACTTCTTCCTGGTGAACTTGTCAACGACAGTCTGTTCCTTGAACTCAAACGGCGCAGGTTCACCCGCGCGAGGAACCGTCGCGCGGAAAACTGTGACGTGGCCGTTGAAGCGAGCCATGATGCCGGCTTGTCCGGTGACGTTGTTGGTGCTGATGAGCCCCGATTCGCTCACCGTGGCGATGTCGGTGTCATTGCTCTCGTACTGTGCGCGGCGAGTGATGTCTTCGCGGCTCCCATCGGAGTAGTGCGCATACACCGCAAGTTGCTGGCGGCTTTGTCGATCAATCACGCGAGCTTCCGGAAAGACGGTGATCCTGACCACAGTGGGATCGGTGGCGTTTCCATACGGCAGGCCGGAAGCGATCCACCGACGAACGATCTTGAACTCCTCACCGTTGGGGTCCATCTTCTTACCACCACCGTGCGCCACCGCTCCTGTTGCCTTCGTCAAAAGCAGGCTCTTCTCCGGCGCGGCGGGGAAAATTCGGCGTCCACGCGACTCCTTCAGCAAGTTGTCGTAATCGAACTGCGGATCGAAGCCGAGCAGCGAGAGCCGGAAGCCGTTCTGACCGGCGATCTTCCCGTGGCAACCACCGGAGGAGCAGCCGAGCTTCGTGAAGATGGGGTTCACCTGGTTGGGGTAGTTCAACGGCAGGGGTGTTTCCATCTTCTCCGCGCTGAGAGGCACCTTGACGACTTTGCCCTCGAAGGTCGCAGTGATTTCCGCCGTGCCACTGGCAAGCGGGAAGACGCGACCATTCGGCTCCACGCGCGCCACTTTCGGGTCCGAGACACTGTAACTCACGGCGCCGGTGAGGTCGATCTCGCGACCATCCGCCCGCATTCCGGTAATGACCAGTTGCGGCGCATCATCCATTCCCACGAGGGTCAGTTTGGCAGGGTAGGCAGTGATCGCGGTGAACGGTCCATCGGCAGCGCGGGCCGTGATCGCGAAGCAAGTGAGCGCCAGGAGGGTAAGCAGCAAGCGGGTCATGAAAGGAACCCCTTTGGTGTGTTGGAAACGCAGCGCTGGTTGTTGGTGGGAGGAGCGACAGGCGCTGCGCGGCGGGTATCGGCGGTAATTGCGAGGATGCGGCGGGGCATGAAATCACTTCAGCTTTTTGAGCGTTGCAGTCCCGTCGTCATCAATCATTTTCATCTCGGTGTCGGAGATCTTCACCGTCATCTTGGCGCGATCCTTCTTGCCGAACAAGCCACCATTTCCGTTTTGCAAATCTTTCGGCAAGTCATAAATCTCGACGGCATCGCCGACGAGAAGTTTGTATTTCGCATCCCATGTAAGTTTCTGGTCAGGTGCACCCTTCTTGATGAGATCAAGTGTTTCCTTTTTATCGGCACCGATACCGAGAATGAGGCCGCCATCAGCTTTAAATTCCACGTAAACGTAGAGCCCGAACTTCGTCAACTCTTCGAGATCTTTCTTCCCGCCGGCCTTCTCCGGCAGCGCGGTGATCTTCCACTTCCCGACAATCTTGTCCTTGTTGTTGCTCTTGGGATCGTTACCCGGATCAGCCCCAAGCGAGGAGCAACACAACCCGATAACAAGTACGAGAACGCAAAGTGGGCGTGTCATATTTGCTCCAGGGGCGCTCGCGGTCCGCTTCAAATGGAAGTGTACCGCGAGCGACGAGCGAGGTCACTGCATCTTCGTGAGAGTTGCGGTCCCATCGTCGTCGGTCATCTTCATCTCAGTTCCAGTGATCTTGATCATCACCTTGGCGCGATCCTTCTTGCTGAACAGCCCTGTTTCTCCGGATTGTAAATCCTTCGGCAGGTCATAGATCTCGACGGCGTCACCAGGGAGAAGCTTGTACTTCGCATCCCAAGTGAACTTCTGCTTCGCACCTGCGGCCTTCATGAAGTCGAGCACTTCCGGCTTATCGGAGCTGACACCGAACACGAGCCCACCATCCGGCTTGAACTCCATGTAGACGTAGATGCCCACCTTCGTCATCTCGGCCATGTCGTTCTTACCGGAGCCCTTTTCGGGGAGCGCGGTGATCTTCCACTTTCCCTCGATTTTACCTTTGTTGTTCGAGCTGCAGCCGACAGCGAGGAATGCAAGCCCAGCCAGGAGAATGAAGGCGTACTTCCGGGAGGCGATCAGCATGGCAACAGCCTTTCATAAATCATCCCGATTGGTCCATCGCAATGATAAACCGTAGTAGTCGGGACGTTACGAGTGTTTTACCGCCCCCTCTGCAGAAACACCAGCACCGTTACATCCTCCCTCACAATTCACAGTTCATCCGACTCATCTTGTGCCGGAGCAGCCAGCACAAGATGACCCCACTCCCCTTAACCAAGCAGTTCCTTGACCGGAGCGCGTTCGTCGAGGATATACATCGGTCGGCCGGCACCGTTGGGGAACGTCATGCTCGGGTCGATGCCCAGCACGTGATAGATCGTGCTCAGAACGCGCGGAACGCTTAGCGGGTTGTCCTTGGGGCGTTCGCCCTTGGCTGTGCTGGCGCCGATGGCCTGTCCCATCGTCAGGCCACCCCCGGCAATGAGCGCACTCATCACAGGCGACCAGTGGTCACGACCGGCGTTCATATTGATCTTCGGTGTGCGGCCAAACTCGCCCCACATCACCGTCACCACATCATCGCCCATGCCACGGTCATGCAGATCCTGAATCAGATTGGCAACGCCACGGTCCACTTGCGGCAGTTGCCGTTGCAGAGTCTTGAAGTTCTGGCCGTGGGTATCCCAGCCGCCGATGGAGAGTGTAACGCAGCCCACGCCAGCTTCGATCAACCGCCGGGCGGTGAGGAACTGCTCGACGCCCTTGTAGCGCTCCTGCACCTTCTTGTCTTCTTTGCGGATGTCCAGCGCGTCGCGAACCACGCCTGCGGTCACCATTTCGATGGCCTTTTCGGTGTAGGCGTCCATCCCGACCATCGTGCCGGAAGCATCGATCTCGCGGCGAGTGTCGTCGAACTTGGTGAGCAGATCCTTCCGATCATCCAGGCGATCCACCGTCACGCCATTGGCGAGGCGGAGGTTGGCGTTGCCAGGACCGCTTGGAGTGAAGGGACGGTGTGCGATCCCCAGATAGCCCGGTTCGGTACCACGGCTCATTCCGCGCAGACTGACGTAGGGCGGAACCGCGCCATTATCAGCCGCACGCAGTTTCGAGACGACCGAGCCGAAGCTGGGGTGATCGGCGGTGCGGTTCACGCGATCCGGATAGCCAGTCATCACGAGCGAGTCAGAGTGTTCGTCGACCGACACGATCGAGCGGATGCACGCGAGCTTGTCCCACATCTTCGCTTGCAGAGGGAAGTGCTCGCAGATTTCGACACCAGGGACGTTCGTTTTGATGGGATTAAACTCGCCGCGGTATTCTTTGGGTGCATCCGGCTTGAGATCGTACATATCCATGTGCGACGGACCACCGGGCAGGTAAATCATGATCGCAGACTTTTTCGACTTGCTGGGCTGCTTCTTGTTCGCCGCGCTCACGGCATTGAGCCGCAGCATATCGGCGAGCGAGAGGCCGACGCCAAAGGCACCGATCTGAAGGAAGTCACGCCGAGTGGCGCCATCGCAGAACTTGTGAGACGAACCGAGGAACCGCAGCATGGGAAACCCTCGCGAACGCGGAAAAGGATTGGTGGGACACGACTCCGTGAACTGACCGGCGAGTTTGGAAGGCGGGAATACTTCGGTAGGCAGGTGGAACAGTACCGTCGCCGGTATTAATCGGATATTCACATTTGCGGGGGAGCAAGTCAACCGAAAAATGAGCGACCCGAGCAAATAGCAAATGACGGGAACGTCAAGCTACCGCGTGGAAATGCTCCCTTCGGGTCAATGAAGCTGATCGGTACGGAATCACATACCGAACAACAAAAAGGAAGAAAGTCATACTTCCGGCGGTGTCGCAGAAATGCAGCACTTCGTGGGCCTGGATCCAGTCCGGGATGAGAATCGGCCAGCGCGCCAGTTCGCAAATCGCACCGGCAGTGTAGAAGAAGGCGCCGAGCCACACCCAGTTCATCGCGCGCCACCCCACTGCACGGTAGTAGTGCCGAACCGGCATAATGCCGATCCACCCCAGTCCGAGGTAAAGCGAGACGATCACCCAATGGGGGGCTTTCGGCAAAAACCACAAACACGCCACGCCAGAGAAGGCCAACATCCACACCAAAAACAAGAACAACCTCCGCCATGTGCCCTGGAGGAGAATCGCGAGCACGGGGGTATAGGTACCCGCGATCAGACAGTACACGGCAGACTGATCGAGCTTCTGGAAGAAGCGTTCTTCTTCGCGTGTATCGTAGTAAAGACCATGATAGGTGCCGCTGGCGAGATAGAGCAGCACCATCGAGAGGCCGTAGACGAGGATGGGTACGAATCGCGCGGGGCGCGAAGCGGTCATCCGCAGCATCACCAGAGTGGCGAACAGAGCCCACACCGCGGTGAGCAAGTGTGAGGCGGAACTGACCGGATTGCGGAGGTCCATCAAGGTGTTCACTCCAGGTAGTCTTTGTGGCTTGCAGCCTACAAGCCGTACTCCCACAGGTGACATTCCAGCGCGCCGTTGAAAAACGGCGTCTTCCGCGCCACCTTCAGGCCCACTTTCTTCGCCAACATCGTGTTACTGGTGAACACAAAGAGCTTCCAGCCCCGCCAGTGTTGAGCGACGGTTTCGCCGATGGCGCGATAGAGCCCAATGAGTTCCTTCTCCTCGCCAATGCGTTCGCCATAAGGCGGATTGCAGATCAGCACGCCGGGTTCATTACCCGGCGGGCGGGCATCCTTCACATCGTGTTTCTCGAACTTCAGCAGGTGGCCAACACCCGCGGCGCGGGCATTACTCTGCGCGAAATCGATCGCATCCTGGCGGACATCGGAACCAAGAATTGGCGCGGGTAGCTCCTTGCGCACAACACGCCGGGCATCGTCGCGAATTGCGTTCCACAATGGCCGATCAAAATCGAGCCAACCCTGGAACGCAAACCACTTTCGGGTCAAACCCGGCGCACGATTGAGCGCAGTCCATGCACCTTCGATGCAGAATGTGCCCGAACCACACAACGGGTCAACAAGCGGAGTCGTACCATTCCACCCCGTGTGGAGAAGCAGCCCGGCCGCGAGCGCCTCGTTCAGCGGCGCGATAGTCTGAATCGGTCGATAGCCGCGTTTGTGGAGCGAATCCCAGGAGCTATCGAGGCTGAGGATGGCGTGATTCTTTGAGATATGCAGATTCAACCCGATCATCGGCTGTTCAGTGTTCACGCTTGGTCGGCGGCCCGTGCGTTCGCGGAATTGATCGCAAATGGCGTCCTTGACCCGTCGGGCAGCATACTGCGAATGCGTGAGCGCGGAATCGCGCACATTGCAATCCACTGCCAGTGTGTGGTCTGGCGTCATCCACTGATTCCAGTCGATGGACCGCACAGCGTCGTAGAGTTCTTCGGGCGACCGGACATCGAATTCATGAATGGGGCGCAGCACACGGACTGCCGTGCGGAGCCAGAGGCAGGCGCGGTAGAGCATGGCGGCATCACCGTGGAACGTAACTCCTCCGCGTCCGGGCTCCACCTGGGAAGCGCCAAGGGAAGTCAGTTCGCTCGCGAGTACTGGCTCCAGTCCGCGGGCACAGGTCGCAAAATAGCGGGTCATCACGCGAGTTGTTGGATAAGCATGATGAGACCGATGACGAAACCGATTGCGGCGATAATCGTGAGCTGAATCAGTCGCTGCGTGTACCAGACTTCCACACCCTTGCCGAATCGGACTCCCATCAGACCCGACTCAATGCCGGAGGAGATGATCAAGTCAACGGGCAGCGCAAGCAGGAATAGAATAATTTCTTCCTCCCACCGTGGCACCCCTGCGGCCAAACACGCCTCGTGCACGATCGCTGCCAGCACACCGACCGCCAGCACCAGCGAGAGCCACGCAACGAACATGATCCCCGCTGCCACGAGCACGGTCGGTTTGGGCAACCCGCATATGGAACACGACCAACGATAGATAAACGTGACGAGAAACAGCCCCACCGGCACCAGCAGGAGCAGGAAGCAGCAGAAGAATGCAACGACCACAAGTCCCACGGCAGCTTCCTCAATCGACCGTTCCGCTACCCTCGACTCCCAATCACACCAGATAGGCCTCGGTCGGAGCCGGATACTGTTTGCACAACTCGACCACGTTACCCTTCACCCGCTCGGTTGTAGTCGCGTCACCCGGATGCGTGAGCACCTCCGTGATCCACTGGGCGATTTTGCGCATTTCCGTTTCCTTCATGCCGCGCGTGGTGAGCGCTGGCGTGCCGATGCGAATACCAGAGGGGTCAAGCGGCTTGCGCGGATCGAACGGAATCATGTTCTTGTTCACGGTAATACCCGCGGCGTCGAGAGCGTGTTCCGCCTGTTTTCCGGTCACGCCTTTGGTCGTGACATCCACGAGCATGAGATGATTATCGGTTCCGCCAGAGACAATTGTGAAGCCGGCTGTCTTCAGTTCATCCGCCAGAACCTTCGCGTTGGAGATAACCTGTTGTGCATACTGCTTGAATGCTGGCTGAAGAGCTTCACCGAATGCTACGGCCTTCGCTGCCACCACGTGCATGAGCGGCCCGCCCTGCACTCCCGGAAAGACCGCGGAATCGATTCGCTTATCCCAGCTGGGTGGCTCCTTCTTGCGTTCTTCTTCCGACAGGAATCGCTCGGGTAGGGCGACCTTCTTGCATAGCACAAAGCCCGCGCGCGGACCGCGCAGAGTCTTGTGCGTGGTGCTCGTCACAAAGTCCGCGTGCGGGACGGGGTCTGGGTGGAGCTTCGCAGCAACCAGTCCCGCGATGTGGGCCATATCCACCATCAGGAGAGCGCCGACTTCGCGACAGATCTCGGCGAACTTACCAAAGTCGAAGAATCGCGGATAGGCACTGGCTCCGGCAATCACGAGTTTGGGCTTGTGTTCGCGTGCTTTCTTCGCGAGGTCGTCGAAGTCGATGCGGTGGTCTTCCTTCCGGACACCATAACTGATGACGTGGAAATATTTGCCGGAGAAGTTGAGCCGCATTCCGTGCGTCAGGTGTCCGCCGTGGGCGAGGTCGAGCCCGAGTATGGTGTCGCCCGGTTGCAGCGTCGCAAGAAATACAGCCATGTTCGCCTGCGCGCCGGAGTGTGGCTGTACGTTAGCGTGTTCGGCGCCGAAGAGTTTCAGCACGCGATCAATGGCCAACCGCTCGGCCACATCGACGAATTCGCAACCGCCGTAGTAGCGCTTGCCGGGGTAACCCTCGGCGTACTTATTGGTCAAACACGAACCTTGCGCCGCCATCACGGCAGAACTCGTGTAGTTCTCACTGGCGATCATCTCCAGGCCGAACTGCTGCCGTTTCCGCTCACCCGCGATCGCCGTAAAGACTTCCGGATCAGCCTGTTGAAGAATGTCCATTCTGCTTAACTCCTCGACTCACAAAGATGCCACGCAGCAAAGTCCAGACGGCAGAGACCCAAACGCGAGGAGGCGTTCTTCGGTCTTCTGATCTCTGTTCTCTGGTTCCCAATCTCTACTCTACGTTGTACCGACCTCGACGCCCGCCGCCCGTAGTTTGTCCGTGAGTGTGCCATCGGCGCGGTAAGCAATCCCCCTCCAACCGAATTTCTTGGCAGCTTCCACATTGGTCGGCAGGTCATCGACGAAGAGGCACTCGTTCGGTTCGGCATTCGCGTGAGCCTGGACATGCGCGAAGAACGCCGGCTCGGGCTTACGGGCCCGCGCTGTCATGGATGTGCACAGATGATTGAAGTGAACGAGCACATCCGCGAATTGTCTGGCGTAACGTTGGAAGTGTGCTTCGTTCGTGTTGCTGGCGATCAAGAGACGGTACTTCGGCTTCAGGCGGGGGATGAGAGCACAGACCTCGTCGTTCCGCCAGAAGATGTCCACAAAGGCCGCGAGGAACTGCTCTCGCGTGCAACGGAGGTGACCATTGAGTAGCCCATCGCGGACATATTCGTCGGTCGTGATGGCGTTGCGCTCGTAGAGATCTTCGGGTGCGCCGCCATAGAGGATCAGCGTGAGTTCCACCGGGTCGATGTCCGTAAATTCCGCGAGTCGAGCAATCGCCCGACCGTGATCGAAGAATGCAATCACGTTGCCAAAGTCGAAGATGACTGTTCGGATAGACATGCAACACCGTGCTTGGCGGAGTATGGCGAACGGCGTGGCGTAAGCCGGGGTAGCCCGCCGAGTTTCGCTTTGCTCGGCGTGCTTACGCCACGCCGTTCGCCATACCTTGAGCCTACTACTTCCCGGGCACTTTCAGAATCACCACTCCAGGTTCGATCTTGTTTCGCGGGACACCCGCGAAGCCGATGACCATCTTCGTGCCATCGGGCAAAAGCGACATGGTGTGAATCGGACCGAAGTCGCGTTCCGCCCCGAAGAGGCGCTTGCCATCGCCCACGTTCCACACCGCGATGTACGATCTTCCCCGGGGGGCCGCTCCGACCGAGACAAGCTGGCTCCCATCCGGCGAAAACCGGACCGCGTGGACCCACCCCGGATGCGACGGTGCGGGCTCATCCGGAAACACCGGTTTGAGTTCGGGATTTTGGAAGTCGCGGATGACTTTCCCCGCGGCGACATCCCACAGCTTCACACTCTTGTCGCTCGAACATGACGCCAGATATTTTCCATCCTTCGACAGCGCGATCGAAAACACCTGGTCGCGGTGTCCGAACGGGCCGGTCTCCTTCTTGGGTGGATTCTTGTCGTCCTTTTTGACCTCCGGCGCTGGCTCCGGTGCAGCCTTGAATTCGCGAACCATATTCCCGCTCGCGATATCCCACAACTTGATGCTCTTATCGTAGCTCGCGCTGAAGACTTGCTTGTGATCGTTCGACCAGACAACCGCATAGATCGGGTTCTGCACCTGCTGTGGCATGGTGACGACATGCGCGTTGATCGCCTTCAGTACGGTATTTTTCGGCAGATCGTAGATGCGGAGGATGCCGTCGTGGCAACCAACAGCCAGCCGGTCGCCAGTGTCGTCGAACGCCACGCAATCGACGATGTTGGGGAGATCGAATCGCTTGACGGGAATGTCCGCCGCGATGCGGAAACGCCGCACTTGCTTGTCGGCCGAGGCCGTGAAGAACTGCCCGTCGGCGGTGAAGCTCAGCCCCGCCACTGCGGCGGGATGCGGGAAAGACTGAATTTGCCGGCCGAATTCCGCTGGCGTAGGCTGACCTGGCTGGAACGCGACGTTCCACGCCACCGCATTGTTCTCCTTGTCCTTCAACACGCCGACCAGCACGGTATTGGTCGGCTGGAACGCGAGATCAACCACAGGCGCCCCAGCCGTGATTGTGCCGACGAGCTTCGCGTCGTTCACTGTGTATACTTTGATCGAGCCATCCGAACCGCCAACGGCAATCCGTTGACCGTCCTTGGAGATGGCCGCCGCGGTGGCGTTTCCGCCGGCTTCAAAAGCCCGTTCTTTCACACCGTTGCCGGTGTTCCAGCTCACGGCTTCTTTGCCGGGGCCAATGCTCACCACTCGCTCACTCCCGGGCGAAACCGTCACTCCCGCCTTGCCGGCTCCGACAGGAATGATCCGCGTGCATGTGACCGGCGAGATCACGACGGATTTATCTGCGCTGGCGGTGACAACGGCCGGCAAACCCGGATGCGCAAACACCCCACGCACCGCACCCATGTGCGGGAAGGCCTGGAATGCGTTTCCCGTTGCAACTTCCACCAACACCGCAACGTTGTCGCTTCGCCCGATTAGCAGTCGCGTCTTGTCGGTGTTGAAGCTGAGGCTCAGCACATCCGCTGGTTGCGTCATCTTCCCCGCATCCTTGCCGTCCGCGACTGTCCAGAGCAGCACATCCTTACCGACACCGGCGGCGAGAGTGAGGTTGTCGCGCGACAACACCAGCGTGGCGGCCGGGGCCGCCAGCGGCCCGATTTCGCGCACGGGTTTGTCTGGCTTGGTTACGTCCCACACACGAATGAGCTTGTCCGCTCCCGCAGTGATGACCTGGCCCGTGGACGCATTGAAAAGCAGTGCCGTGACCTTCCCCGTATGGGCCTTGAAGTCGTAGGTGGTGGGTTTGTCTTTCTCCTTGCCTTTCTTCGGCATGGTGTCGATGGGGAGTTTCCATCCCTTCACTTGCCCATCGGCACCGGCCGTGAAGAGCACCGGTTGGCCAGTGTGATAGGCCACAGCCGTCACGCCGCCGGGGTGCGCATCCACTTCGGCCTTCAGCTTCCCCTGCCGATCCCACATGAGCAACTTGCCATCAGCACTCCCCGCCACAACGCTGGTCGTATCCGGCGAGAGTGTTACTGCCTCAATGACGGCTTTTGCCCCCGTGAAAGTCCCTGCCGTTTTGTTGTTGGCGGTGGTGCCGAGCGTCACGACTTTATCCGCCGAGGCATAGAGAATGGTGTTGCCATCGCTTGTGCTATAGAAGGCCGTTACAGAGTCTTTCAAGACGGGGAACTCGCGTATTGCCTGGGCGGGAGTTTGCCAGAATCGCAGAATACCATCGCTGCTCGTCGTGAATACGGCACCGCCATCGCGCCGCACCTCGAAGCCCGTGATCTCCGCAGTGCCCGTCGTGTAAACTGCCGTCTCCTTGCCGTCGGTGCCGTTGAAGAAACGCAGCGTCTTGTCGGAACTGGCCGTCACCCACACGTTCACATTCGGCAGATGCCCGAGGCCAAGAATCCCTTTCGGCCCCTTGAGCGTAATGACCCCCTTGTCTTCGCCTTTCGGGAAGACTTTCACTGCCCCGTCCGCATCGGCAAACGCGAACGTCTTGCCGTCGGTCGTTACGTGCACGGCAGTGGCCGCTGCGCCGGTGGGATAGGTTTTCTCGGGGAAGCTCACGGGAACATCCCACACCAGAACCTTGTTATCCGCGCCGCTGGTTGCGATTTGATCGCCCTTGGCCGAGAAGGCCACGCACATCACCTGTCCCTTGTGGCCCTGTTCGCCGCCGTAAGTGCGAAGTTCCTTGCCGGTGGCCAGGTCCCACAGTTTCACGGTCTTGTCGAAGCTCCCGGTGGCGATGAACTTCCCATCCGGACTGACCGCGACGGCTTCGACCGTTTCCGTGTGTCCCTTCAAGACCATCACCACGTCAGGTGGTTGCGGCTGAGCGCGCGAGCGATCCACGGTGATAGTGAAGAGTGCGAATGCGAGCGTGATGAGCGCCAGGCGGCGAGAAGCGGACATTGCGGACTCCTGTGCGGAGAGTACCGGGTGATGGGAAAACCCAGTGGGGGGCAGTTGGTACAAGCGGGGGCAGATGGTAGTTTCGCAACAGGAGCGCGGTCGGTCAACGGCTGGAGTGGTGCTGCCCGTACCCTCAAAGTTCGTCTGGTGTCGTCTCGTGTCGGGTTTTCGAGCCTTTTTTCCTGGTTATGTCACCCGGTGTCGTCTCGTGTCGGGTTTTCGGCGTTGTTCAGTCCCTCTCGAACGAATCTAACGTCCACGTAACCCTCACGGATTATGTTACACTTTGGCGACTGCCCCGCTTCGCGTCCCGGATTCATCCTGACACTTGTCCCATCACTTTCTGTTACACTTTCAGTACTGCCCCGTTTGGGCCATACACATTTTCTCAACCGGCGTGCAGAACTAACGAGGCCGCCCTCCGGCGCGTACCACGGACGGCGCCAGGGACAACGCGTCCGGCAAGTTTACTATACGCAATACCACCATCCTGTCAAGTGCCGCAAAAAGAAGTGTGCCTCTTTACCGGTACACCCGCACGGTCTTGATCCGCTTGCGAATGTCGGCGAGGAGTTCCACAAAGCGAGCGTCACCCGTATCGCCGTAGACTTCCTCGAACTTCTCCACCGAGAAGCCATTTCGCAAACCGGTGAGAGGTGGAAGGTAATCGCTGGCGCTGAACTTGGTAATCACGTCGTTCAGGATTTCAGGGTCATTAAACGCCGCTCGCGCAAACGCAATCCCGGTGAACTCCGCCGCCACGGCCGGGAAACAGAGTCCGCTTGGTTTGTGGAGATCGAATTGCGCACGGCCCACTGCGGCGTGTTCCGCGGCGGCAGGCGAGAGTAATTCTCCCGTCGCGCAACCGAGGAAGAATCGACGGCACAGGTCGCGTCGGCCCGCAAGCGTGGGGTTGCCCAGGACTGCGAGGCGTGCCTTCCGTTCCGATTCCGTCTCGAGATCCTTCACCGAGGCGGTGATGGCGTCATCAGCCAGTGCACCGGTGTCGTCGAGAGCAACGCCCAGCGCGATGAGGAACGCTGGGACCATCTCGGGCCCCTGCTGCTTGAGAGCTGCTTCCGCTGCAACGCGGACGTACGCCTGGGTTAACTCGTCGCCCGTGAGCGACTGCGCCCCGAGTTCGGCATTGCGCTTCGCTCGCTGCGCGATGGCCTGCACGATCTTGCGAGCCAGTTCGTCACGCTTCCCCAACGCCACCGGCGGGCGATCCGGGTTTTTCAGCATCGGGTTGGGGTCTTTCGCAAAGTCGCGATCAAGCCCATCGAGATACGTGACGCCAAGCGTGTCCCCCGGGGCAGCTTTCAGAAGAGCCTTGTAAATGCGAGTTAGCCGCTGGCGGTTGACGGGCGAAAGTGTCTCCACGGTCACTCCCGGCTCCCGGCGACGTTCGTCGGCCCAGAGGTTGAGTGCGAGCGCATTGAGCGGATCGAGCCGCAGGACACTGCCGGCACGCAGTATGTAGCCATCGGCGAGCTTTCCGCGCATCGCCGAGCCGGTGTCAGGCGAGCCAACTGCACCGAGCGCCTCAGCGAGATAGTGCAGAAGCACTTCCACTCGCTCCGGCTCATTTTTGGGCCGCCACTCGCGTAAGAGAATGTGCCGCCCCGCCAGTCCGCGACTCACGCCAAATGCCGGATCGAGTTTCTCGTCAATCTTTCGGCTCGAATAGCCGACCACGAGCGTACCGGGCTTCGCCTTCACGGCGTCCTCGAAGCCAGTGAGCAGTTCAGTGAGATTCTTGGCGTCGGGATCCGATTTCCATGTCGAGAAACCGGCGAATTCCAGGCGGATGCCACTCGTCTTTTCGATGACGTCGGCGACTTCATCGAAGCGGGCGCGGAGTTCCTTCTGCCAGAGTTGCTCGGCGCGCGGATCGCTGTCGTCCACGTAGAGAGTGACCGGGACTTTCACCGGCGGGTCGCGCGGGATGGGGTTGAGTTCCGCCCGGGTGTCGCGTTCGAGTGCCTTCTCGGGCAGTTCCGCTCCATCCAGCCGCAGACCAGCAGCTTCATCAGGAAGGAACATGTACACGTTATACATGTCCAACCGCAGCATCGTGTCGCGACCGCTCGCACGAAAAGTTATGTCCACCGGACCGGTCACATAGACCGGTGTAACGTGATTGGCGGGAAGTGTATGCTTGCGCGGCTTGGCTCCGGCTTCGGCGACAGTGAAGTCTACCGGGTCCGCGGTGTAATTCGCAATCACGACGACGGCGGCCCGCGCCGGCAACGCTCCGCCCAACAACAACACCATCGTTACGAGCAATCGAGTTCGCATGTCCTCTCCGTGGCAACGGCGACATACGATCCTAGCACCGAAACCGCCCGGGGCGAATCCCGAAGTGCAACACGGCGTGAGCCCGGCAACATGAGAGACTGTTCAGTAAATGAGACCTCGGCCTGCCGAGGTCTCATTTACGCCGCTCAAGCGGCCTCCATCAACCGTTATTGAAGAACTCCGGCGATGCTTCGATATCCATGCGGATGACTTGGAGATCGATTGGCGCGGTGACCGCGCTATTCAGGCTGGCGGAGTCCGGCGACCGGTGCAGCAGCGTATTAAAGTCCGTCGTGATCTGATTGGCGCGGTATTCACTCGAAGTTAGGAAGACGAACGCGACGGCCTGCCGGCCTTGCGACGCCACCGCTGCGGTATCCGCGGCGACGCTGGCGGGGTCACCCGTCCGGTTGAGCAGCAACTGGTAAAGCGCCTGCACATACCGCTGATCGGGCGTGCCGGAGGAGATGAGAGTTTGAGCGTGAGCGTAGAACTCCGCCGAGGAAAGGAGAATGCTGAGAACCTGTTCTTGCGTTTGGGTCGCCAGCATATTCACAAACCCCTTTTCCTCACCACCTTGGGCCGTACGGCCCAGGAAGGTCTGATACCAACCCTGAACGATCCGGTCGCGTGCCTCGAAACTCCCATCAATATCGGCAATGACCGCGCGAGCCCCGCCGGGACCATTCAGAATCGCCACCCAACCGTCCAGCTCGCCGACGCCGCCTGCCCGCCCCAGCTCGGCCAAGTAAAGCGCCTGCACAAACTTCTCCTGCGGCGTCAGATTGGCAAAGGGGTTGGGGGTGACCGGAGGAGGTGGAGGCGGCAGGGTGACCGTAACAGCACCGGTCGTCGTGATGGTGTGAGCGATGTCGATGCTGGTCAGCGTCGCGGTGACAGTCTGCTGTCCTTGTGCCGTTGCAATGGCTGCGATCGCGAACGTTTCGCTTTGACCGGGTGCCAGAGTGCCAAGAACGAAGGAAAGTGGAGTCCCGGGGAAAAGCGATAAGCCGGCAGGCAACGACGCGCTGATAGTCGCGTTGTCGAGAGGGAGCGCGCTTGTGCCGGTATTGGTGATTGTGATGTTGAAAAACACCAGGCTCCCCACCAGGACTGTCGGACTGGCCGGAGTCACGCTGACACTGAGCGCGACGTTCTCAAACTCAAACGCGCCGATGTCAGGTTGACCCGTGCCGCCATCTGGTCGGGCAAATCCGCGTTCGTCCGTGGTCGGAGCGCCTGCGGCGACACCCGCGTCAATTGCGGTACTCCCAGGAGATAACAACTCGGTCTGCAACATCAAAGCAGTCCCAGGCGCACCGACCACTGGCCCTCCGTTGTTCTGGAGTGGGCCAAGCAGCGGATTGAGGGGATTACCAGACGTGCCGGTTTTATCAGTAGCCAGGTGGAAAGTCCCTCCCGATTCGATGCCGATCAGGTTGCCGCCCAGGTCGGTAAAGGCCGTGCCGTTGACGTTGAGGTAGTCAGGGCCACTCCCAGTCACGTGATTGCCAGCGAGGATCGTATTCTGGACGTTCACGATGCCGCCAGCGGCCATGGACACGCCGCCTCCCGAGACGGCGTAGTTGGCATTGATGGTGTCGTTCAGGAGCGTCACCGTGCCAGGGAAGGCAGCATCATTAGCGAAGTCGATGCCGCCGCCGATGTCGCCGCCGTTGGCGTTCAGGGCGCTGTTGCCGGTAATAGTCGTGTTGGTAATGAATGAGGCGGAGGCCCCCGTACCGGTCGTCTGGATTTCAAACCCGCCACCGCCGGCGCCCGCGGCCGTGTTGCCCGCCACGGTACTGTTCAGAACGGTCAGAGTCACGCCGTTGGCGAAGATGCCGCCACCGCTGGCGCTGCTGGAGTTGTCCTTGACTTCGCTACTCGTGATCGTGGTGGTCGGGCCACCCGCCGCGATGCCGCCGCCGTTGCCAACAGCCGAGTTGTTCAGGAAGAGGCTGTTCTGAACAACGAGAACTCCCTGCGCGTTCTCATCCCCGAAGCCACCGCCCGTCATTCCCGCGAAGTTGCCCTCCAGGGTGCTGCCGAGAATCGTCACCGTTCCATTGCCAGCATTGCCGATCCCGCCGCCCGGTCCGGTTTGAGCGACGTTGTTACTAATGGTCGCGCCGGTGATCGTCAGGTTAGCGCCCTGGAAGTCAGCGCCGACCTGAATCGCATCGAGCCAGATGCCCGCACCCTGGTTAACAGTCGTGTTCCCGGTAATCACGGTGCCAGCGTTGATGAAGATCCTGCCAGATCCGTCGGTCTCAAGCCCGCCACCAGCGTCGCCGGCGTGGTTGTTGCTGATAATGCTGTTGTTGACGGTCAAGGTCCAGGGGACGCTGACGGTGTTCTCGAAGCTCACGCCACCACCATCGGCCGTCGCGGTGTTGTTGGTGATGACGACGTTGTTCAAAGTCAAGCTGGCGTTGCCGACATCGCGGATCCCACCGCCGCTGGCGTTGGGCCCATCCGCGTTGACCGGATCCGTGGCGAGGCCATTCTTAATCGTGAACCCCGTCATCGTGACCAGAAACTTCGGGGTTGGATTCGCCGGATCGAACGTGGGGTTGATGTCAAAAACACGGTTGTTGTTGCCACCGTCCACCGCGACAGCACCTCCACTCGTGTTTTGAATCGTCAGATCGCCACCAGTACTCAGAATGGCAAACTCGCCCGCGGCGTTATCTGTCTCGCCCGCTGTTCCCGCCAGAGTGATCTTGTAGTCCCCGGCGACAGTCAAGTTGATGGTGTTCCCACCCGGGTTGGCGTTCGCGAAGGAGATTGCTGAACGCAGACTGGATGCCAGGAATGGGTCGGCCGCGGTGCCAGCATGCCCCGCAGTGATGACAGCTGAGGTATTGTCTGCCGTGCTGATGACATCGATCACCGCCGGGACAGTTCGTTCTTCGAGCGACTCGACGGAGAGCCGGCTCTGGGACGGTTTGGCCTTGGAAGCCCGAGGCGAGACACACTTCCGCGTTGGAAGACCCATTCGACGACGCAGTTGTTCTAACCACATGGTGCAACTCCAATTGTAAAAGAGAGAACGAATCGTGAGAGCAAGCATGGGCGCAGTGACCCCGAGTCGCCTCGTGATCGAGGCGGCTTGGACGAGCGGGTGGGTAGTTGGTGGGCGTGGGGAACGAATCAGTGCGAGGTCAGGTCAATGTCATGCACGGTCTTTCCATGTGTGACATTGACCATGAGCCCAGAGGAGTCCCAGTCCGCGTAGCGGGTCGGGATCAGGGAGAACTTCTCGGCGGGCGATGACGGTGGGGCGGTACGACCGCGATTGGCTGTCGACTGAGCGGTAAACTTGTTCAATCGTGACTCATCGACGCAACTCACGATGATCTTTGCCGTGCCGGTCGGCACCTGCACGGAATAGGTGCCGTCCGGCTGAATCTTCCCGGAGTGCGGAACACCGTCCGCACCAAGGAACTGGATAGTCCCCGAGGGGAGTGGTTTGCCGTTGTAGCGGACGGTCCCGCTCACCTCGGTCATGCTGCGGCCGCAACCGCTGATCGATACGCACAGCAAGAGAGCGAGCAACCCCAACTGCACAATACGTGGGCGATCCGACCGTCGGACAATATTCATTTATGCTCCTTGGACGAAGCTGGAGGAACAGGGAACGAGCAGACTGCGAGCATTTGCCGTCAATATTGGCCAGCATCCACGACTTCGCCGCCGTTGCGTGAGCCAAGCGGAATGGTTACGGCACTGGCGGAGTAGGACAGGAACCGGACGGAGCCGTCACCAAACACCCAATTGCCACCATTGGTGTGGTTACTCCAAAAATGGTTATCGTTGCCGTTGCACGGGCCGTTGCTGCCCCCTGGCCCAAAGAGACCTGGGATCACACATCCTGATGCACCGAAGATGTCACCGTAGAGTTGTCGGGTTGAGAGCAGGTTGTCGTAGTCGCTCGCCCCCCACCACCCCACGTTGAAATCGGCACTTGGAGGACGTTCGCCGAGCATGAGGGTATTGCTCAAACCATCCGTGACAGCGAGGAAATTGACGCCGGGGGAAGCGATGTCGAACATCCCATTCGTAGGCCCGTTGAATTGAATGTTGATGTCGTTGTCGGAGCCCGTGACACCCACATAGCTAGTCAAGGCGCCCTTTCCATTGGAGATGCTCGTGAGGTTGCGAGGGTCGGAAGGACAGAGGTATGCAGTAACCGGTGTGTTAAACGTCGCGAAGAAGCCAACGTACCAGGGGTTCGTGTACATGTTCGTGGCGAGATTGTTCTGTTCGATGTATGGCAGAATCTCGCACATCCAGCCACGATACTCTGTGAAGAGCGGAGTGGGGGTGTGAGTGCCACGTGGAGCGGGTAAATGCTGGTTGGCGTCGTGATAATTGTGCAACGCAAGCGCAAGCTGTTTGAGGTTGTTTTCGCATTTCAGCCGAGCAGCGGCCTCGCGGACTTTCTGCACCGCGGGGAGCAAGAGGCCAATCAAGATCGCAATAATCGCAATGACAACGAGCAGTTCGATCAGCGTGAAGGCGCGTTGTCGTGTTCGAGGCGAGGGCATGAGTAACCTTTGTGAAAAGAGTTATGGGGTAGGATGGTGCCGAGCCTGTCGGAAGCAGGCTGCAAACTTTACCAATCCGTGCCGAGAACTTCGCCGCCGGCGGGAGTACACGCGGTATACCAGGTCGCGGGCGATACCCCGCTGGTGATGGTGCGGACGCTACCATCGGCCAAGCAGACCTGAAGACCGCCCGAAGACATCCCCTGCGGGAGCGCGTCCTGCACCGACGCGATGGCAGGCTTGATCTGAAATCCGCTCGTCATGGTTGGCGTGAACAGCACTTGAGTCGGAGAGACCGGCGCGCTCCAGACGTGCATGGCTGCCGACCCGCCATCGGTGCTCACGCCGTACCGCTCCGCAAGCGAGACCGTGTTGGACGTCCCATCCTGAAAGGTGGCGCGGAGGTTAGGTCCGTAACCATTCTGGACCGGGAAAACCAGCGAGTTCGCGGCATAGCTCGTGTAAGTCAGGGTGTTGTTGTTGGTCGGATCAGCCGGGGCAACGTAGGTCTTGATGGGAACAACCATGCCACTGCGGTAAACGTTGTCCTGTTCGATGTAGAGGAGCATGTTAAAGGTCCACGGAGCCGGACTTCCCGTATAGCCGGGGAAACTGCCGTATCCCGGACACATGGCGTCGTTATTGGCGCTCGCCATGTTGTGGAAGCCCAAACCCAGTTGTTTGAGGTTGTTGGACGACTGACTGCGAGCAGCGGCCTCGCGAACCTTCTGTACCGCGGGCAAGAGGAGCCCGATCAGAACCGCGATAATCGCGATCACCACCAGTAACTCAATCAGCGTGAACCCTCGACGCATGTAATGAACCTCGTGAATGTGCCGGCCGGGTGCTTGCTCGAATGCTCAAGAGGCGGGAGGCCGGGGGTGTCGTACGCGATGTATATCGCGAACGTGTGACAGCAAATCGGAGTACCATTTCGTTCGGCGCGAACGGATCATGGCGACTGTCGCGACATTCTCTGCCAGATGCGCCAACGCTCTTAGCAGCGAACGTGCCAAGGCCGACCTGCTTTGATGCGGGACGAAGGAAATGCCTGAAAAAAAGGAAAAACGGTGTGTTCAGCGATCGTGTGTTTCCGACCCCGCGCGAATAGGAGAGCGGAGGCGCGGAGTGAATCTTTGACAGGTGCTCAGGAATTTTGCCGAGGCGACATGGACAACTCAACGATGACTTGTGGTGGCGCTGAAGCCAATCTCAACCTGCTGCACACGGAGAACCGCGTGCTTGTTTCGCTCTGGTTCTCAACTCGTCCGGGGTGATACCGACGAGTAGGGGGAGAAGGTTGTGAACCATTGCCGCGACGGCCGCGTATTGTCTGCTGGCCTCGTTGAGATCCCCCACCGCAGCCGCGTGTTCCAGGCGCCGGGCGGTTTCGTCGGCGGTGCTGGAGAATGCGGACACCAAGCCGCACAGTTTGTGGGCGGATTCCCGCACAGCTTTGGCGTCATGGTTCGCGAGACCGTCCGCCATGCTGCTCAGGTGTCCGGGAATGCTGGCCCGGAAGACCGCGATCATCTGCTCCAGAAGGCCCGCATCACCATCGCACGCCGTCAGCAAAAGCGCTGCATCGAGCAGATCCGAGAGTATCGCTGAGTCGCCATTCTCTTTTTCCATCCCGCAGTCGGAGAAAGCCACTTGCAACGGGTCCATTGCAGGACGGTTCGACAGGATGCGTTCGATGGCCGCGAATAACTCCGCTCGGCGGACTGGTTTAGCGACATACTCGTCCATACCGGCTTGGAGACAGCGTTCGCGGTCACCCTTCATGGAGCGTGCCGTGAGCGCGACGATGGGGAGGCGGCGGCCGGAAGGTTGTTCGCGTTGGCGTACGGCCTTGACTACCTGGAACCCATCCATTTCGGGCATGTGAAGATCCAGCAGCAGAACGTCGAACGGCTCACGATCAAGAGCGGCCAGGGCTTCGCGTCCATTGTTCGCGACCTGGACGGCGTGCCCGTCGCGTGTCAAGAAGTGGAGCACGACCTGCTGGTTGAGGTGATTGTCTTCGGCGAGCAAAACGCGTAATGGTCTGTGTGGGTACAATGAGATTGGAACGGGAACACTGGTGGCCGCTCTCCTCTCCTCAATTCCACGGTCCTGATCGGGTTTCTTCTCCTTCTCCTTCGGCGCATTTTCACCGGGCGCAAACACTCGTCGGATGACTTCCAGCAACTCCTCTTGGTGCAGCGGCTTCATCACTGCTGCGGCGATCCCCGCCTCCCGGCGTCGTGCTGCACCTTCGTAATCCCCCGACGTCAAGAGGATCGTTTGGCATCCGGCCAACTCGGGACTGCTGGCGATCTCAACCGCCAACGTCATCCCGTCCATACCGGGCATCCGCCCATCCAAAAGCGCCAGGGAGTATGGTTTTCCCAGAGCAACTCCACGCCAAAGCGCGTTCAACGCTTGCAGACCACCGGGGACAACTGTCGGTTCGGTTTGCCAGCCGCGCAGCCACTCTTCGAGGATCAGCCGGTTCGTGGCATTGTCATCGACGACGAGCACTCTGAGCCCGCGCAAATCGAGCGGGCGGGAGATAGAGCGATCGCTCGACGCCTGGGATTGAGTTCCAAAGCGAGCGGTGAGGGCAAAGGTACTCCCCTGCCCCGGCGTACTTTCGACGGCGATTCCTCCATCCATCAGCCCCGCCAGCCGCGACGCAATCGAAAGGCCAAGCCCAGTCCCACCGTAACGCCGTGTCGTCGAGTTATCCGCTTGCTCGAATGCCTGAAAAATCTTTTCCTGCTTGTCAGGAGCGATACCGATACCGGTATCCCTGACCGCGATTCGTAAATCGATCGATTCTGAGAATTGAGAAGCGATTCCTTCTGTCTGCTGTTCTCTGACTTCTGTCCTCGGTCCTCTGATCTCTGATTTATTTATCTCTTCTACGTCTGGCAGTTCAACTGTCACCACAACTTCGCCCACATCGGTGAACTTGACGGCATTTCCGACGAGGTTCAGAAGGATCTGCCGCAATCGACCCGCGTCTCCGACGAGCAAATCGGGGACATCGGGATCGAATCGGCAAATCAACTCCAGTCCTTTCTTGTGAGCACGCGGAGCGAGGGCACGCAGCGTTTCGCTCAGAACTTGCCGCAGTGAAAAGTCTGCCGGGTCGAGTTCCAACTTGCCGGCCTCGATCTTGGAGAAATCGAGCAGGTCGTTGATGACGTTCAGAAGCGCGTCGGCCGAGGATCGCACGATCGTCAAGTAGTTCCGCTGTTCATCGCTTAAATGCGTATCGAGCGCGAGGTCCGTCATCCCCAGAATGGCGTTCATTGGGGTGCGGATTTCGTGGCTGACATTGGCGAGAAACTCGCTTTTCGCCCGGCTGGCTGCCTCCGCCGCGTCTTTGGCTTGCCGCAACTCTTCTTCGATTCGTTTGAGATCGGTGATGTCGATGCGCGTGCCGGCAAATCGGATTGGTTTCCCCGTGCCATCCCGCACGGCGATTCCGCGCGCCAGAATCCATCGCCACGAGCCATCGCGGTGGAGCGCCCGGAACTCCACCTGATATTCGGGTGTTTCGCCAGCGAAATAAGCCCGCAGCGCCTCCTGAATTCGCTGCCGATCGTCGGGGTGAACACTTTGCGTCACGGTGGCGTAATCGCTGGTCAAGTCCCCCGGTGGGGGGTAGCCGAGTTGCTCCATGATGTTGATGCAGTGTACTTTCCCCACTGCGTAATCCCCGTTCGGCATGTCGTTTTCCCAGATTCCGACGTTCGATCCGCGCACCGCCACATCGAGACGGGCATTTGCTTGGCGCAAAGCCTCCTCGGTCCGTTTCCGCTCGGTGATATCGATGTTAAGACCGTCCAAAAAGCGGAAGGTTCCGTCCTCGGCGAAGATCCCGCGTCCGCGGGCCAGAATCCATTTCACGTTCCCCTCTCGGTCGAAGATGCGGTGTTCGTTTTCGTACGGCTCGCGTCGCGCCAGCGCCTCGGCAACGTTGCGGGCACAGCGTTCGGCATCGTCCGGGTGAAGGATGTCGCCGTAGAAAATGCGACCCGCCGCCAGATCTTCCGCGTCGATGCCGCCAATGGGACGGAACTGACCGCTCGCGAACAAGACCGTCCAGCGCTGATCGACCAGACAGCGGTACGCCAAGCCCGGCAACTGTCCGAGAACGGAGTTCATCAGTCGCTGATTTTCGAGCAAGTCTTCCTCGGTCCGTTTCCGCTCGGTCACGTCGATTCCGACACCCCACACGGAGAAACCCGGGATACGGAGTTCCGCGGAGAAGTTGGACCACGAACAGATCCGCAGAGTCCCATCGAGTGCGGTGACATTTGTTTCGAGATTGCGGTAACGGTGATTGGCAACCTGGGATACTACCCATTGCCGATAGCGCGGGTCGGGATACATGCGCAAGTAAAGATCCGGCCGAGTCCGGCCGAGCACTTCCTCACGGCGATAGCCCAGAACTCGCTCAGACTCTCGATTCCACAGGCAGAACCGCCCGTCCGCATCCAGGCCATAGATCATCACCGGCAGGTGGTCGAGAAGGATGGCAAAGCGGTTCCGCTCCTCGCGAAGAGTCTCTTCCGCCTTCGTGCGTTCCTCCGTGATGCGCGTCAATTCTGCCAAGCTCCGCCGCTGCGCGAGTAGCGCCGTCGCTTGACGACCAAGAATCCGCAACGCACGGGCCTGCTCTTGAGTGAGTTGACGCGGGCGGTGGTCCATCACACAGAGTGCACCGAGCGCATGGCCATCGGGCGTGACAAGAGGAGCACCGGCGTAGAATCGAACTGCCGGCTCGTCGGTCACCAGAGGACTGTCCACAAATCGCTCATCCGCTGCGGCATCGGACACGACGAGCAGATCCGGTTGCAGAATCGCATGCGCGCAGAAGGAGATGTCGCGCGGAGTTTCCTCCGTCGTCCAACCCGCACGGGATTTGAACCACTGGCGATCGCGATCAACAAGACTGATCAGCGCGATGGGGACCTGGCAGACCGACGCGGCCAGCGTGGCCAAGTCGTCGAACGCCTCTTCAGGCGGGGTGTCCAGAATGCCCAGAGAGTGCAAAGCCGCGAGCCGGGCGGACTCGCTGGGAAGAAGGGGGGCTTTCATCACAGTAAAGTGTTTGGGTTGGGAAACTGGGACAAGTTCGCCAGCCCGCTCCGTTTCGTAGACTTTCTCTCTGTTCAGTAAATGAGAACTCGGCAGACCGCGTTCTCATTTACTGGCGGACGAACGCCAACAATGCAGCTATGGCGCCGCGAATGACTTGCGTGTGAAGAATCCTACTCCGAAACCATATCGCCAGCGGTTTTTCCGTCGCATTTTCCCGTCTTCGCATCCCGATAGCCAGTAGATTCATCATTGGTGGGAGGAAATCGCGATCTTCCTGCCAGTGTCGCGCATATCTTTGGCTAAGATTCTTGTCACACGTCCAAAACTTGGACACGGCGGTGGTAACGACTCGACCACCCAGGATCATTCCGGGTGCCGTTACGGACTGTGCGCGTGAAGGCGGGCGGGAGAGAGGAATCATGCCGCAATTGCTTTTGATTGATGACGACCCTGACATGATTCGCGTCCAGGCGGCGCATGTGCTTGCCCCGCTCGATGTGCAGATCAGCGTGGCTCGCACCGGGGCGGATGGGCTGGCGTGTCTCGCGGCGGAGTCGTTGGATGTCATTCTCCTCGACGTGCGGCTTCCCGATCTGACGGGTTTGGAAGTATACCAGCGGATCCGTGAGATCGACGCTCGCATTCCCGTTATCTTCATCACAGCCACGACCGCAGCCGATACCGCCATCGCAGCCATGCAGCAGGGAGCTTACGACTACCTGTTCAAGCCGCTTGAGCCCCAACAATTGCGCCGAGTCGTGAGCCAGGCGCTTCAACTCTCCCGCTTGATGCGCAATCCAACGGTGGTTGCACAGACCCTACCCCTCGACGACACTGGTGACGCCATTATCGGCTGCTGCCCAGCGATGCTCGAGGTGTACAAAGCCATTGGTCGGGTGGCTCGTCAAAACGTGACCGTGCTCATCACCGGCGAGAGCGGCACCGGCAAGGAGTTGGTCGCACGGGCGATCTATCAGCACGGGAGCCGGTCGCGAGCACCCTTCCACGCTATCAATTGCGCCGCTATTCCCGAGAACTTGCTGGAGAGTGAGCTGTTCGGCCACGAGAAAGGCGCGTTCACCGGAGCGGACCGCCGGCGCATCGGGAAGTTCGAACAGTGTAACGGCGGGACGCTTTTTCTGGACGAAATCGGCGACATGCCACTGGGAATGCAGAGCAAAATTCTGCGTGTGATGCAGGATCAGAAGTTTGAACGTGTCGGGGGCGAGGAAACGATCCAGACCGATGTGCGATTGATCGCGGCCACACACCGGAACCTCAAGGCGTGGTCGGCAGAGGGGAAGTTCCGCGCAGATTTGTACTATCGCCTGAGCGTATTTGCGATCGCGCTGCCGCCACTTCGCGAGCGCGGGGACGACGTGGTGATGCTGGTCCGCCAGTATTTGCGCCGATTCAATCGCGAGCTGGGTCGGGAGATTTCGGAGCTTGCACCAGAGACACTGGACCGGCTGCGTGCCTACTCGTGGCCCGGGAACATTCGTGAATTGCAGAGTGTCTTGAAGCAGGCACTTCTCCAGGCAGTCGGATCGGTACTCATCCCTGCGTTTCTCCCGGACGGATTCGGCGAAGGCGACAATACCCCCCGTACTTCGTCACCACAGCCTACGGGCTTCCTGTTCGAGCCATTTCTGCGGGAGCGTCTGGAGGCTGGTGCAGATGACCTCTACGCCGAGGCTCACCGCCAACTCGACCGCATCCTGCTGCCGATGACGCTGGAATTTACAGGCGGGAATCAGCGATTGACGGCGCGTCTGTTAGGCATCGCACGGCAAACGCTCGGCGTGAAACTCCGCGAGGCGGGATTGAGTTTGAAGCGCTCCGTGGAGGAGAGCGAGGACGAGAAAGAGTAGCGATTCCCATCGCTTTGGGCGAAGCACACCTAGCGAGCATCTCGTTGGATTGCCAGCGGAGGAGCTGGCTCGTTTACTCTTCGTCGTAGTAGCGGCGTCGGGGAGAACGGATGTCTTCCATCTGATTCTCAGCTGCACCCAGACACGCTCGACGAACCGGCGGAAGAACAAGCAACAGAAGGATGAGAAGCGGATAGAGCACAAAGCCGCTGGCGAAAAGGGCCCAGCCGACGTGGTAGAGTGTGTTGCCATTGACCAGCCCGCCACACACACCCGCATCGTCGCGTGGCACAGCACGGACCATGCGATTGGCAGCCGGCATAGCCACAAGCCAGAGGTAAGCAGCTGTGGCGATCTGATACGCCAGCTCGAACAATCCCCACAGCACACTGAGCCACCAGGCCCACCCCCGACACCCCAAAAGACCAATGGCGGCCGCGACCATCACCGCGGCGAGCGCGAAGCCCACGATTCCCCCTCCGTGGAGGAACAGCTTGTAGCCGGGTGCCTCCTTCTCCATCTCCTCGCGTGTGTCGTAGACCCGGGTGGTGGATTTCCCGTTGGTGGTGATCGTGACTGTTTGCGCCGAGCTGCCGGCCGTGTTGATAATCAGGTTGAGTGCCCCGCCGCACAAGAGCATTCCACCCACCATCAGTTGCGCGATCGCGAGGAGCAGAACGAGAACCGGTCGATTTGGTCTGCGCATGAGAACCCCAGGAGAATCCACGGGGCGAGCCTGCTCTGCTGTTTTACCACAACCCATCCGCATCACAACAGGGCACCAACCCACGACACTTTCGAAGAGGAGTTCAAGAGCGACGGACGCGGAAGTCGATACAAATTGGATTGATGCAGATCGCCCGCGAGTGAAGCCGATGCCACCCGAACCGCCGCCGATCAACCTGATCCGCGTGTTCGATTTCTATGTGACCCTGATGTTCGTCATCAGCCTGGTGCGTCGGTGGGACGTTTATCTGAACGCGATTCGCATTCTGGTCACGGTCCGTGGCCGGTGGCCCAAGCTTATTGCCCGGCTCGCGGAGCATCGCAGCCTGATTCTTAACCGCACCTTCTTCCGTCCGGCGTTGCTTGCGCTCGGTCTCACACTCACGCAGCTCATTGCCTCACGCGTCATTTTCCCCCACGCTGTGCTCACCGCCGACCAACTTCGATCCGAATGGTGGTGGTTGATCGTCATTTTCGCGCCGTTGGTGCCGATGCTCGTGGTCGATTTCTATTTCGTGATTCGCGTGGGTAAGTTCGACCACGACGAGACGGTAAAGTACTTTGACCAGGCGGAGACGTGGCTGGGCTGGAAAGGGCCACTCGTCCGTGTTCTAACGCTCGGCATCGTGAATCCACAACAAATGGTGGACGAAGAGGTGAAGAAAAACCTCACCGAGTATCAATCGACTCTGCAAGCGTCGTTGTGGTGGGTTTCGATTCAGATAGGCGCGCGGCTCATCTTTGGTCTTACGCTCTGGTCGGTCTGGGCCATCCATCGGTTCCTACTATGAGGGGAGTATGGCAGACGAACTTCGTGCAGCGCTCAACCACGCCATCGCCGACGAGATTGAGTCAGCCCTCTCGCGCATCGCACACTGCGTGAATCAACTCAGCGAAGAACAGCTTTGGTGGCGCCCGCCTCAAGGGATGAACGCCATCGGTAATCTGTTGTTGCACCTCACGGGCAACGTGAAGCAGATGCTTGCGGATAACCTCACCGGCACGCCCGATACACGCAACCGCCCCGCCGAATTTGCATCCCGTGAGGCGATTCCGAAAGCAGGACTGCTCAGTCGCTTAACGGCAGTCGTGGAGCAAGCGAAGGCAGCATTCGCTGGCGCCAGCGACGCGCGACTCGCCACAGTCGTGCGTGTGAACAACAACGACTGGACCGGCATTCAAGCAGCGGTGCGCTGCGTTGCTCACTTCCGTGGACATACCCAGGAAATCATTCACATGACGCGAGAGCTGTTGGGTGAGAAGTACCAGTTCGCCGGGCCGAAGTGAGGCAATTCAACGAGCCGCGGTTGTATGAAGCAGCCGCGGCTCATCACATCACCACCACCCCTCCGGCATGACAGCGTTGGCAAAGATCGTGCGTGCTTCATCCACCATCGCACGGCGATCATCCCTCTCATATCGATCCGAGAAATGGAACAGAATCAACTCCCCCACTTCTGCCCGCGCCGCCATCGTGGCGACTTCATCCACCGTTGAGTGCATCACCTTCTCTGCCAACCCGCGGTCGATTGTTCGATACTGACTCTCGCACACAACCGTGTTCACCCCGTGTAACCATGACGCGAGCATTTCGGTCGTTTGCGGCGTCATGCGAAAATCGGTGAGGTATGCGATCGACTCGCCTGGTGTCACAATGAGCAACTCGGCCTGAAGGGCACCAAGCGAATGTTCCACGCCGTTAATCGCAATCAGCTCCCTCGCCTCTGCCACTGGACCGCGAAGCCGCTTCAACCACGGACCGGGTTTGAGTCCTCTCGCGAATAGCTTGTCCGCGTCGATATTCACACGGGGGAGCTCGCGAACCACGTAGCCAACGGACGGCGTGCCGTGGTCGAGCAAGACCGCCTCCACCGTGAAACCGTCCCCGTCGATGATGGTGCGGTCGCGTCGCGGCCACTCGGGTTGCGGATGGGCCGTACGGAACGCTTCCTTCGCAAAATACTTCGCCGTATGGACGGACTCGGGGGCAATCTCGTGAACCAACCACTCGCCCTCCTGCTTCTCGTCCACAAGGTTCCACAAAAAGCCGCGAAACCGGTGCTGAATGATTTCGCCACTACCGTGCGGTACCCAGATGTGGTTTGCCTTTGTGGTACGGTCGAAATTGAGCCGGAAGAAGAGATCGAACCCCGCCACATGATCCATGTGCAGGTGCGAAAAGCAGAGGTGATCGACTTCGCGGGTGTCCGTCGTCGGAAGTTGATGCGGGCAACCATCGCCGCAATCAAATAAGAGTCGCGTTTGACCCTGCCCCGTGTCAACTTTCACGAACAGGGCATTATCGCGACCGGGTTGACCAAGAACCTGAAATGAAAGTGGCATTGAATCCTCACTCTGACCCGAATCATCACCCAGGTCGTTCTTCAAATCGCAGGTGGCGTACCGAGTCACCCATATCGCGCAGTTCGACCAAGGCCGTAAGCCCCACCTCGAGATGCTGCCGGACAAATTGTTCCGTCACAGCGGCGTCACTCCGGGAGGTTTTCACGCCTTCTGGAGTCATCGGGTTATCCGACACGAGAAGGAGTGCGCCCTTGGGAATGTGGTTCACGAAGCCGACCACGTAAATCGTTGCCGTTTCCATGTCGATGGCGCTCGCACGGATGTCGCGGAGGTACCGCTTGAATCCCTCGTCGTGTTCCCACACGCGGCGGTTTGTTGTGTAGACGGTGCCAGTCCAGTAATCGAGGTTGTGTTTCTTGATCGCTGCCGAAACAGCGACTTGCAGCCGATATGAGGGTAACGCCGGGACTTCCGAGGCGAGGTAGTCGTTGCTCGTGCCTTCCCCGCGAATGGCCGCGATGGGCAGGATAAAGTCGCCCACCTTGGTCCGCTTCAACCCGCCACACTTGCCGAGGAACAAGACTCCTTTCGGGTCGATGGCGGAAAGGAGATCCATCACGGTCGCGGCCATCGCGCTTCCCATCCCGAAATTCAGGATGGTGATGTCTTCCGCCGTGGCGGAAATCATCGGCCGGTCGCGGCCAAGTATCTCGACGCCAAACTTCGCCGCGAACAACTCCACGTACTGTGCGAAATTCGTGAGCAAAATGTATCGGCCGAACTGATCGTTCGGCCGGCCGGTGTAGCGCGGTAACCAGTCCGACACAATCTCCGCTTTTGTCTTCATGCCGTGCTCCAGGTAGTGCGGTGATTGTGCCGTGCATGGCGAATGGTGGCAAGACGGTCCTCAGCCCCAAAGTCGCTCATCGGCGAGCCAAGCCGCAATATCCACACGCGCATCAACGAGTGCGGCATGTCCGGTCGGGATGGAAATCAGCTGTGCATGCGGCAACCGTTTCGTCAGAAGCCGGCCAGCCGGCGCGGGAACGACCCAGTCATTTGGAGCGGCAAACACGACTGCGGGAGTGTGGACTTCGGGTAGGCGCGGTAACAGATCGAGGCAACTGAGAAGCCCAAACCGATGGCCGTACACACGCAGCGGAACATCCTTTGTGCGGTCCCACCACTCATTTTGAACGGATTGGGGAATCTGCGGGCCGAAGAAGAAATAGCCGCGAATCGCTCGCGTCGAGGAGTGTGTCGGCATCCAGGGCAACCACGGACCGACCGTGCCCGCGACGTCGATATACAATCGTCGCGGATAACGTGCGAATGTGTTCACCAGCACGAGTCGCCGTACCAACTCGGGACGTTCCAGAGCAAGCATGAGCGCGATCGCTCCGCCGAACGACTCGGCGAGGAGCACACCTGGACCGGTCGCTTCCAAGGCGCGAATGCCCACCTTCACAAGATCGTCGTAGTTGTGCCGGTCGTCCTGCGGATAGCTGACACAGCGAACATCGAACTCAGCGAGGAGCCGTTTTTGTCGGAACAGCAGCCGGCCAGTGCCGTCCACACCCGGCAGGTACACAACAGGAAGTTTGGATATCATTTTTGTACAAGCTCTGAACTCGCAGACAGATTCCACGAGTATTTCGTCCGCCAGCCAGAATGTTTTCCGGGGATTCCCTCTTCCCTTCTGCTGGTAGATCGAACATCACTATGGAAGGCCCGTAATCGTCGATCAACCCGCCAAACATCCTATGCGCTATTGGATTTGCTTCATCGCTGCTCTCATTGCCGTGAATTCCGCTCAGGGGCAGCAGCCGAAAACCCAGACCGATTTCGCACACGAAATCGTCCCCATCCTGAAAGCAAAGTGTGCGAAGTGCCACACCAACGGCACATACAAGGGTGGTGTCTCGTTCGATACACGCGAGGAACTCCTGAAATCGAAAGCGGCAGTCCCCGGCAAATCGGCCTCAAGCGAACTCATCAAGCGCATCACAAGCAAAGACGCAGAAACGCGTATGCCTCCCAAGGGCGATGCCCTGAGCGGAAAAGAAGTCGCAGCGCTGGCGAAATGGATCGACGATGACCTGCCGTGGGAAGCCGGGTTCAGCTTTAAGCCAGCGACGTATGTGCCGCCACTCAAACCGCGTCGCGTGGCGATTCCGCCTGCCAAGCCAGGATGCGAACATCCCATCGATCGTATCCTTGATGCCTACTTCATCGCCAACAAAGTAACTCCGCCGCAGATACTCGACGACGCGGCCTTTGCCCGCCGAGTGTATTTTGACCTCATTGGATTGCCACCCACTGCCGGCGAACTGGGAGCATTTCTTGCTGATAAAACTCCCGAAAAACGCACGAAACTCGTGCGGACGTTGCTCGCGGAGGATCGCTCGTATGCAGACCACTGGCTGGCATTCTGGAATGATGCACTCCGCAATGAATATCGTGGCACCGGTTACATCGACGGCGGACGCAAACAGATCTCCGCATGGCTATACAAGTCGCTCCTGGAGAACAAACCCTATAACCAGTTCGCCCGCGAACTGATTAGCCCGAGCCCGGAATCAGAAGGATTCGCGCGCGGAATCAAGTGGCGTGGTGCGGTGAATGCCAGTCAGATTGTGGAGTTGCAGTTCGCACAGAATATCGGGCAAGTGTTCTTCGGCGCGAACCTGAAATGTGCCTCCTGCCACGATAGCTTCATCGATACCTGGAAACTCGACGATGCCTATGGACTGGCAGCGGTGATTGCCGACAAGCCGCTGCCGGAGTACCGCTGCGACAAACCGACGGGCCGAACGGCCGGGCCGAAGTTCATCTTCCCAGAACTGGGGAGCATCGATGCCACCGCTCCGAAAAGCAAGCGACTCGAACAACTCGCGGCTCTCGTCACGCATCCCGACAACGGCCGCTTCACGCGGACGATGGCCAACCGCGTGTGGCACCGGCTAATGGGACGCGGAATCGTGCATCCGGTTGACGTTATGGGCAACAAGCCGTGGAGTGAAGACCTGCTCGATTACCTTGCGATCTACTTCGCTGAGAATGGCTATCACCTGAAGAAACTGATGGAACACATCGCGACTTCCCGTGCGTATCAATCGAAAGCGATCGCACTCGAAAAAGAAATCACAACGGGCGAGTACGTCTTTCATGGCCCGGAACTCAAACGACTGAGCGCTGAGCAATTCATCGACGCGATCTGGATGTTGACAGGCACCGCCCCCGTGAAACAGTCCTCGGCTTTCCAGGGAATCATTCCCCCCTTCCCCACAAGCATTCCGAAAGAACGACAGTTTGTCCGCTGCACACTTGTAGATTGCGATCCACTGATGCGTTCTTTGGGAAGACCGAATCGCGAGCAGGTTGTCACCACTCGCCCCGATCAGTTGAGCACACTCCAGGCCCTTGACCTCGCCAACGGCCAAATTCTCACGACCACCCTCGAGCGCGGTGCGGCTAACATTCTGAAGGCGAACCCAAAAGCGACCCCTGACGAACTCACAGATTGGCTGTTCTTGCGGGCGCTGGCACGCAAACCCACCACCGGTGAACGCACTGTGGCGAAGTCACTCCTCAGCGACAAACCAACCACCGAGAGCGTGGCTGATTTTCTGTGGGCGATCATCATGCTGCCAGAGTTTCAGTTGGTTCGTTAACACGACCGAGACAAGAGATGCCCTTCCCGCCGTCTTTTCTCGCGCTGACGAAAAGACCGGAGTTCTGGTCACAGTTCTCTTTCGAAACTCGTTGCGAGCAATTCCCCGAGATCGAAAACTGCCGGCTGGAGTTCCGAGTGGGGCGGCCGCGCTCTCTCTCGACTGTTTTTCCGGAATTGGGTCACACTGGTGGACCTGGCGCGTGATTGTTGGCGTCGCATCGCTCATCGTTTACCGGAGAATCTTCAATGCGTCTCGCCTGTTTCGCATCGGTGGCTGCACTCGTCCTGACCGCCGGGGTTGCTTCTGCCGATGATACCATGCCCAATTCCGAATACACCAATTGGTCGAAGTTCAAAAAGGGCACCACCGTCACAGTAAAAATGACTTCGGTCGCGGCCGGGATCACTTCCGAAACTGTTAGCACCAGCACACTCGTGGAAGTTGGCGCGGACAACGTGGTGGTTGAGTATGTGTCGGTCACCAAGTCGGGCGGTACAGAAGTGAAGACGCCCGCCGCCCAGCGTGAAATTCCAAAGACGATTGCGGTTGTGAAGAACGACAAGAACGACGATCCAAACGCCCCGAAGGAAGTATCGAGCGAGAACGGTACTGAAACGCTCAAGATCCTCGGTCGTGAACTCAAGACGAAATGGACGAAGAACAAGGTCGAGGTGGCCGGCATCACGACCGAATCGAAGGTGTGGATATGCGACGACGTTCCGGGGATGATGGTCAAGATGGAATCGACCTCCACGGGAGCCTTCGCCAGCACAGTGAAGGTGGAATTGATCGAGTTCAAGAAGCCGTAATGAGTCGAACAGGAAATGAAGGCGGTATGAGTGGGCTCTATTCGCGCCGTCATCCACGAAACACGGCATTTCCTTTTGCGGAATAGAATGCACTTCAAGAAGCCGGCTGCGACAGGCCGGCTCTCTTGGATGGCTTGCGAACTGTGGAATCACCAGTGCGGGGATGCTGGTGGCTGAACTCTCCTCGGCGCTCGTCCTGCTGAAATCATCGCAAAGGCCCTCGGACACACGCAACGGCCAGCCCGCATTCGCTATCAGTTTGAGTGCCGCATTCCCACCGATCCAGCGCGCCACAAGGATACGATCCAAATCGTGCGGATCGGCTACTCAACGCTGCGTTGCAAGAAGCCGGACTGGGCGAAACCGGCAGCTTCACTTCCCTGTACTTTGGCACCCATGCAACAGATCGAGTACGCGGTGAGAGCCACGGTAAACGACCACCGCGACCGCGGCTTGGCGATCATCCGCGAAATCCTCACCCGCAACAACGTCCCACGAACCGTTGTCATCCACCTCCGGTTGCCAGAGAGACATAGAGTACCCACTGGTCCCCGACGACCAAGTGTGACATCATAGAGTTCCCACCGTAGGAAGTATGGCCATGACTCACTCGAACTCACTCACACTCACGCGCCGCGAATATCTGCAAGCGATAACCGCCGCCGGTCTCGCGACGCTCGCCTCCGGCGAACCGCGTTTGCACGCTGCAGAACCGGTCCTACACCCGAAGGCCAGCGCGGATGCAGTCATTCTTCTCTGGATGGGCGGCGGAATGGCCGCGCCGGACACCTTCGACCCGAAACGCTACACGAAATTTGAAGTCGGCGTGCCGGTCGAGAAGATTCTGTCCACATTTCCGGCCATCAATACGGTCGTTGACAACATCAAGCTCACAGAGGGTTTGGAGCACATTGCGAAAGTCATTGATCGCGGAACACTGATTCGCTCGCACGTCGTCGCCGATCTGGGGAACATCCTTCACTCACGGCACCAATATCACTGGCACACCGGCTACATCCCACCGCAAACGGTGGCGTGTCCGCACATCGGCGCATGGATCGCTCGTGTGCTCGGGCCACGGAACCCCGCCATACCGCCATTTATCAACATCGGTCAACGGCTGGAAGGAAACGGTGAAAGCGAAGAATTGAAGGCCTTCACGACCGGTGGGTTCTTCGGAACCGAATACGGGCCGTTCAATCTCCCCTTTCCCAACGACGCCGTCAACGCCGTGAAACCGCCGAAGGGGATGACTCCCAGCCGATTCGCGGCGCGACACGAGAAGTACAAAGAACTGCTGAAAGCCAGCCCGGTCGGAGAATTGACCAGCGATCATCACCATGCGTCGATGCTGCGCTCTATCGAGAACGCCCACCGACTGCTCACGAGCAAGGAACGCGACGCGTTCGATCTCACGAAAGAACCCCAGAAGACGTACGACGCATACAATATCAGCCATTTTGGGCGGGGGTGCCTGCTGGCCCGGCGGTTGGTGGAGGCCGGCGCGCGATTCATTGAAGTGACCACCGAATATGTCCCCTTCCTCCACTGGGACACCCACGAGAACGGCCACGTTACTTATGCTCGCATGAAGAAGGAAATCGATCGCCCCATCGCTCAGCTCATTCTCGATCTGGAAGAGCGCGGATTGCTCGACCGCACGCTTGTAGTGCTGGCGAGCGAATTCAGCCGCGACATGATGATTGAAGGAGTGCCGGGCAGTAAAGCGGTGGATCAGTCGCGAGCGAAAACCGACAAGCTCGGCGAACTCAAGCACTACGGCTTGCATCGCCACTTCACCGGATCCGGGTCGGTCCTGATGTTTGGCGGTGGAATCAAGAAGGGCCTCCTCTACGGCGAGACCGCACAGGAGCGACCGCTTGTCACAACGAAGAACCCGGTGAGCATTCGTGATCTCCACGCCACGATTTTCCACGCGATGGGGATTTCGCCCAAGACAGCGTTTGAAGTGGAAAAACGGCCGTTCTATGCGACGGAAGACGGCAAAGGGGTGCCGGTGATGGACTTGTTCGCGAGGGGGAAGTAACGCGATGAATCCTCTGCTGCCCGCGCTCCTCCTGCTTTCTCCCGCGGCACCGCCGACATCGGTAAAGGTGGACTACAACCGGGACGTGCGGCCGATCCTTGCCGATCATTGCTTTCAGTGTCATGGACCTGATGCGGGCAAACGTAAAGCCGATCTGCGCTTCGATATTGACACTACCAAACAACAGCGCGAACGGCCCGTCTTCGTACCTGGCAAGCCCGAGGAGAGCGAACTCATTCGCCGCCTCACTGCGGAGGATGCGCAGGACCGAATGCCGCCCGCGAAATTTGCTCGCCCGCTCAGCACAAAGCAGATCGAGACTCTCAAGGAGTGGGTGAAGCAAGGCGGCAAGTGGGAAAAGCACTGGGCGCTGATCTCGCCATCACGGCCCGAAATCCCCACAACAAAGTACCCCACCACAAACCCGATCGACGCATTCGTGTTCGCTCGGCTGGAGAAGGAAGGACTCTCGCCCGCCCCCGAAGCCGATCGCGTCACGCTCATTCGTCGGATGTCATTCGATTTGACTGGCCTGCCACCCACCCCCGCCGAAGTCGATGCCTTCGTGAACGACAAATCACCCACGGCAATCGAGAAGTTGGCGGATCGGCTGCTCGCTTCGCCGCGTTATGGCGAACGGATGGCGTGGCGCTGGCTCGAAGCCGCGCGCTACGCCGACACCAACGGCTACCAGACGGATGCCGAACGCGACATGTGGCGCTGGCGCGATTGGGTTATCGAAGCCTATAACCGCAACTTGCCGTTCGATCAGTTCACCATCGAGCAACTCGCGGGGGATTTACTCCCGAACCCCACCCTCAATCAGCGAATTGCCACTGGCTTCAACCGCAACCATCGCGGCAACGCCGAAGGCGGAATCGTTCCGGAAGAATACGCCGTGGAGTATGTTGTTGATCGCGTGGAAACGACGGCAACCGTGTGGCTTGGCCTCACGCTCGGTTGCGCCCGCTGTCACGATCACAAATTCGATCCCTTCACACAGCGCGAGTTCTATCAACTCTTCGCCTACTTCAACAATGTGCCGGAAAAGGGTCGAGCGGTGAAGTTCGGCAACTCCCCACCCTACATCAAAGCACCGACGCCCGAACAGCAGAAGCAGTTGGACGCTCTCGATCTACAGGTGAAGAACGCCGAACGGACGTGGGCGCAGTTGCAGGCGAAGGTCGCCGAGGCGGAAACGAAATGGGAAAGCACGATCACCCCCGCGAACTTCACCGATTGGCTCCCCACCCGCGGACTGCTCAAGCATTGGACGCTCAACAAGACCGGCACCCCACCAGTGAAAGATGGGAATGCCTCATTCAACTCAGGCCGGACGAAACCTACTCTCGTGTTCGACGGCAAACGATATGTGGATGCCGGTGACGTGGGGCACTTCGGTTTCGATGATCGCTTCTCGTTCTCTGTTTGGATCAATCCCAAGCAGGCCACAGGCGCAATTCTTTCGCGGATGCCGGAGGAAGAAGAAGCCGAAGGTTATGCCATTGAGTTGATCGACGGCAAGATTCGCGTCGCTCTCACCAAACGCTGGCTCGATGATGCCCTCCGCGTCGAAACCGAGCCGGTTGTGAAGACAAAACAGTGGCAGCATGTGACAGTGAGTTACGACGGCAAACGGCTCGCGGCGGGAGTGAAGATCTTCATGGATGGCGTTGAGCAGAAAGCGAAGGTGTTGCTCGATGAACTGAACCAGTCGTTCGATACCAGGAACCCTCTGCGGATCGGCGCTGTGGGCGACAAGAATCGCCGCTTCGTCGGGCAGATGGAAGAACTCCGCGTGTATGACCGTGTCCTCGAACCGGGCGAAGTGGCGAGTCTTGCGGTCCCAAAGACCCTCCCGGAAATCATCAGCATACCCGCCGCGAAACGTACGCAAGGTGAACGTGGCAAGCTCCGGGCCTACTTCCTCGAAACCACAGCGCCGCCGGACATCTGTCAACCGTATCTCGCGCTCCGCGGCATCCGGCAAGAGCGAGCTAAGCTGTGGGACTCCATTTCCACCGTGATGGTGATGGAGGAGATGCCGCAACCGCGCGATGCATTTGTGTTGATTCGCGGTCAGTACGACAAGAGAGGCGAAAAGGTTTCGCGGGCGGTCCCGGCAGCGCTCGCTCCGTTGCCGAAGAATGTGCCAAACAACCGGCTGGGACTGGCGAAGTGGCTCGTCGATGGCAACAACCCACTCACCGCGCGGGTGGCAGTGAACCGGATGTGGCAACTGCACTTTGGAATGGGACTCGTGCGTACAACCGAGGACTTCGGCACACAAAGTGAATACCCGGTTCACCCAGAATTGCTGGACTGGCTCGCGACGGAGTTTGTGCGACTCGGTTGGAATACGAAGCAACTGCACAAGCTGATTGTGACGAGTGCGACTTACCGCCAGTCGTCGCGCATCACAAAACAACTGCTCGAACGCGACCCCGAGAACAAACTTCTGGCACGCGGACCTCGGCTCCGACTCTCCGCGGAGATGATTCGCGATCAAGCCCTCTTTGCATCGGGTTTGCTCGTCGAAAAGCAAGGCGGGCCAAGCGTCAAGCCATACCAACCAGCCGGTTTGTGGAACGAGCTCTCGGGTGGCGATGAATACAAGCAGGATCACGGCGAGAACCTCTACCGCCGGAGTCTCTACACCTACTGGAAACGGACCGTTCCTCCGCCCACTCTCGGCGTATTCGATACATCGATGCGCGAAACCTGCTGGGTCCGCGAAACCCGCACGAACACGCCTCTTCATGCACTGACGCTCCTCAATGACGTCACGTTCATCGAAGCCGCTCGCGCGCTCGCACAGCGCGTGATGACAGAAGAGACAACACCAGAAAAACGACTCGTAAAAGCATTTCGCTACCTCACCGCTCGCACCCCCTCCGAAACTGAAGCAAAGGTTCTGCGTGCTGCTTTCGAGCGGCAACTTGAGATCTACCGCAAAAATCCCGACGCTGCGAAGAAGCTGCTGCGTGTCGGCGAATCGAAACCCGACCCGAAGCTCGACCCCACCGAACTCGCCGCGTACGCCAACGTCTACAGTCTCATCATGAACCTCGACGAAACGGTAACGAAGGAGTGATCGCGATGGCGTCTCCCGTGCTCGAATCACTCGCTCTGCAAACGCGCCGGAGCTTCCTCTCCAGTGCGGTGGGCACTGCCGCACTCGCATCGCTGCTTGGCCAAGATGGGCAAGGCGAGGAGATGAAACCCCGTCCAAACGCCACAGCGAAGCGAATCATTTACCTCTTTCAGTCCGGGGGGCCCTCGCAGCTTGATCTCTTCGATTACAAGCCCGAGTTATCGAAACGCTTTGGCGAGAACCTCCCGGATTCCATTCGCAAGGGACAGCGACTTACGGGGATGACCGCGACACAAGAACGCTTTCCCGTCGCGCCGAGTAAATACAAGTTCCGGCAACATGGAAAATCGGGAGCGTGGGTCAGTTCGTTACTTCCCACTACCGCAAAGATTGTCGACGACCTGTGCTTCATCAAGTCGCTTCACACAGAAGCCATCAACCACGACCCGGCGATCACCTTCTGCCAGACAGGTGCGCAGCTCGCAGGCCGACCAAGTATGGGCAGTTGGGTGAGCTACGGCCTCGGCAGCGTCAACAAGGATTTGCCCGCATTCGTGGTGCTCATCTCGCAAGGTTCCGGCAACCCCACCGATCAGCCGCTCTATGACCGACTTTGGGGGAGCGGATTCTTGCCCTCGCGCTTCCAGGGGGTGAAGTTCCGCGCTCAGGGTGATCCGGTTTTGTTTCTCTCCAACCCCGATGGTGTCAGTGCCGACGACCGGCGGGCGTTGCTCGATGACTTGGCCAAACTCAACCAGATGAAGCAGGATATGAGTGGCGATCCCGAAATCGCCACGCGCACTGCCCAATATGAAATGGCCTTCCGGATGCAGAAGAGCGTGCCGGAACTTACCGACCTGAGCAAAGAACCCGCTTCGACTTTCAAGCTCTACGGCGAGGACGCGAAGAAGCCAGGCACTTTTGCCTTTAACTGCCTTCTCGCCCGCCGGCTGATCGAACGCGACGTACGATTCGTGCAGCTCTACCACCGTGGTTGGGATCAGCACGTCAACTTACCCAAACAGATCGAAGCCCAGTGCAAAGATACCGATCAGGCATCCGCCGCGCTCATCACCGACTTGAAAGCACGCGGACTACTCAAGGACACGCTTGTGGTCTGGGGCGGCGAGTTTGGCCGCACGGTTTACAGTCAGGGCAAGTTGACAACCGAGAATTATGGCCGCGACCATCACCCGCGCTGCTTCACGGTGTGGCTTGCGGGCGGAGGAATTAAGCCAGGCTTCACCTTCGGCGAAACGGATGACTATAGCTACAACATCGCGACCGATGCGGTTGAAGTTCACGACCTGAACGCGACCATCCTTCATTGTCTCGGCATCGACCACAAGCAATTGACCTACAAGTATCAGGGCCGGCACTTCCGCCTCACGGACGTACACGGAAATGTGGTGAAGGATGTGTTGGCGTAGGGTGGGATGCCTCTCGATCCAGTACGGATCAACTCTCCGGAACTGTCCAGTCTTCGGAAATGTGCCCATCGGGCCAAACGATGACGAGCTTCCTGGCTCGTTTTTGGCAATACGCGATTGTGTACGCTGTGCCCCCGAGCGTGACAGGTTGGGAATCAAAAGGGGTCGCCAGCAGCAAATCATCCGGCCCAACCAGTAGATCGACAAGTTTGCGATTCCGGGCAAAGTGCGTCATCGGGGCAAGCACTTCGTCATTGTGCTGAGAACTTGCAAGCAAACCGTGCTCATTGGCGTTAGCGTTCTTACCGGGATGAGCGACGATCTTCGGGCGGGAAACGAGTGACGCGGCAATCTCCGCACACTCGGTATCCGCCCCCACGCAATCACCGTGATGAATTTCGGTCGGCTGCAATTGGGTCAGGAGATGCCCCAGCGCGGCTTTCTGTTCCGTCGTCATACCGCGGCTGGTTCCAGTGAAGCTGACGATCATCGAATCTCCTCCGCTCCGCACTCGCGTTCCATAAGAGCGCGGGTAGACACTGCAAGTGCTAGGGAGGTTCGCCGAGGGAGCGCGGGTGTGCGCGTAGTAGGGTGGGACAAGGCTTTGCGCAGTCCCACCACAAACCAACTGCAAGTGCTAGGGAGATTCGCCGAGGGAGCGCGGGCGTTCGCGTAGTAGGGTGGCGTAGGGTGGGACAAGGCTTAGCGCAGTCCCACCACAAACCAACTGCAAGTGCTAGGGAGGTTCGCCGAGGGAGCGCGGGTGTGCGCGTAGTAGGGTGGGACAAGGCTTTGCGCAGTCCCACCTGTTGGTTTGTGGTGGGACTGCGCAAAGCCTTGTCCCACCCTACATCCTCACTACATCCTCACTTCTTCATCGCTTCCAGCAAGTGTTTGTGGAACTCGCGTGCGCTCCAGAGTGATCGGCCGACACCCCAGCCCTTGTCGTTCACGGCGGGGTCGATGTCCGCGAAGATAAAATCCTCGCGCAGGCGTCGACTGCGCACGAGCATCTCGCCGAACGGGTCCATGATGTAGCTATCGCCGTAGCCCACGCCGTCGTAACTGAGACCCGATTCCTTGCCCAGCACCACATTGTTTCCGCGCACAAACCAGACGTCATTTTCCACAGCGCGGGCAGTATGGTCGGCGCGGACGTGCTGGAAGTGGCCGATCAGTCCCTTCGCGCCGATGTAATTGAAGTGCGGAGCGAAAACAATTCGTGCGCCCTTCAGGGCAAGAATCCGCGTCGGCTCGATGTAACCGCCATCGGAGCAAATGATGACGCCGAATTTCACGCCGCTGCGTTCGAACACAGGAAAGTCGCGACCCTGCTTGTGAAAGGGCATGTAAGCCGAACACTTGCTGTAGGTTCCCAGAATGTGTCCTTTCTGCACCACCACTGCCGTGTTGTAAAGGTCTTGCCCACGCACTTCGTTGAATCCAACGATGTACGTTGCCTCAAACTTGCCGGTCTTATCCAGAAGCCGCATCATCTGCGGTGAATCAACCGCGAATGCACTCTTCCGGACGATCTCTTCCTTGTCCGGGTAGCCGGTCAGGAAACACTCCGGAAAACACACAATCTCGACGCGATCCTTGTCGGCACGCTCCAGCCCAGACACAACCTTCGCCAAGTTCGCGTCAAAATCGCCTGTCTTGGACTCAAGCTGCCAGTGACCGATTCGCATGTTGACTCACCTCACGAGGATCAGAGTGTGAGCTATCCTCGGGTTCCCCAACGAAGTGGTCAAATGGATTTCGCGCGTAATAGACGGGCCAATAATGGCCCGTCTATTACGCGCTCACGAGGAGCGCGGCAATCAGAATCCGACAGCGGGTCCGTCGGTCGCCGGGACGTTTGCTGGGCGGTTTTTCCGCCCCTCGTGCGATGATCGCATCTCGCTGATGATCGTGGCGGTGTGTGTTCGGGCAGCAGCTTCCCGTGCTGCTTCGTCCGTGGTTAAGCACGGATCAAGCAAGAGCTTCAAGATATCCAAATCGCGATTCATGTGAGCGCCTCCGTCGCTTGTGATGGACTTCCAGAGTGAACGAAGTAACGACAGAAGTTTGCGCCAGGCGGTTCATCGGTAAGAACTACACGACCGCGAACACGCCTGGCAACGGTTACACGCCTGGGACGACCGGCAGATCAACGCTGCCCAGGTCGAGCCACCAATCGCCATCGATCCCGGCATCGTAACGATCGTCGAGAAAGTAGCGTGGGGCATCATCGGTGTCGGTGGGTTGCATCGGATTCATCGGGAGGGTAGGGGTCATCGCGTTCCTCGCGGGTGAAAGACCGGGTGATTTTTACTTGCTTTTGGCCCGGCGAGAGAATTAACGCACGCCGCGTGCCACGCCTCACGCAAGCGAGACTCGTCGTGCAACTGCCTCGTTTCCGGTGCAATACAACCCTCAGAACCTCGCTTTTTCCTCCAAATTCTGCATCTCGCCCGGCTTGAGTGCGCACTCCGCGTTCCGCACTTTTCTGAATCGCGCGACATTCGCCAATCGTACAGGTTATCGGCCTTATCGCGGGTATTACGGCTGTGGCGAATTTTCCAATTTGACGGAATGAGATTCCTGTACCAGATTGAAGCGACGCCGGGTTTGGAACCCGCGTGAAACCCGACCTGAACCTGATTCCGGCGTGAACCCCTACACCGAGATCAACGTGAGTATGACCCCCAATCGCGCCCCGTTCAGTTGCTACCTGGGAGAGATTGACCGAACTCCCCTCTTGAGCGCCAGCGAAGAACGTGAACTGGCAACGCGTGTCCTCACCGGCGATGTCGAGGCTCGTGATCGGATGGTCCGCGCGAACCTCCGCCTTGTGGTGAACATTGCTCGCGGCTACTCCGGAAAGGGACTTTCACTCGACGACCTGGTTTCCGAAGGCAACATGGGCCTTCTGCGTGCGGTCGAGGGCTTCGACCCGTCGATGAACACACGCTTCAGCACTTACGCCAGCTACTGGATCAAGCAGAGTATCAAGCGGGCGATCATCAACACGGCCAAGACCATCCGCATCCCCGCTTACATGGCAGAGTTGCTCACGAAGTGGCGGCGGGCCACCACCAAGCTCACCGATGAACTGGGGCGGACGCCGACTCAGGACGAGATCGCCCGGTTCCTGGGCCTGTCGAAGAAAAAACTGGCCATCATCAAGAAGGCGATTCGCGTTGCCAACGCCGGATCGCAGGCCGATCAGGGTGAGGAGGGCTGGAGCATTGAAGAGATGCTCATGGACTCGCGGTCCAAACCCGCCGACGATGTGATGGGCGAGACGGACGACCTCAAGCAAGTGATGCAATTGCTCGACCGGATGGATCCCCGTGAAGCCGCGGTTCTGCGGATGCGATTCGGCCTCAACGACGAAGAGCCGAAGACGCTCAAGGAAATCGGCGAGAAGCTTGGTTTGACTCGTGAACGCGTCCGCCAGATCGAGAATGAAGCACTCGCCAAGCTCAACGAAGGACTCGCGGTCTGATTTTGCAATTCCAGAATGTGCCGCTCACCAGCGGCACTTCTCTTGTCCGCTCCCGGCGCCCTCGTCAGTTCTGAAAAATTCACCATCCCCACCAACGCTGCACGCTGCACGGACAACTTGCTCTGACGTACTACCGCCTTGGTCGCCGAGTCCGGGGCGGAGGCCAGCCAGACTGCGCCCACCAATTTCGCAGCCGCTGTTGGGCAACTGGCGGGAAGTGGCGTGTGAAGCGCAGCGCGATGCGCCGACCGCGGACGACTCCGCGCACTTCGCCCGATGGGATGGCGAATTCGTGACACACTTCCGCGACTGCCGCAAGAAACGAAGCTGTGACTTTCCCATTCGTGGCTTCCGCGTTTCCCCCGCGCACGCGCACCACGAAGACTGCTTCTGGCTTTGAGAAAAGCCAGATGACGGCCGCAATCAGACCGACAGCGAGAAGCGGAAGGAGTTCATTCACCAACTTGCCCTTCAATTCAGGGTTTCTCGAATGGAAGTTTCCCGGCGCCGCGGGGTTTGAGCTTGCCGTACCCGCCCACCTTCTCGTACACGCGAACGTAATCGACAACCATCTCCACGGGGAAGACAGTTGACTTGTCTGGCTTGCCGGGGAACCTTCCCCCCACGGCGACATTCATGATGAGATAAAACGGCTGGTCGAATGGCGCCGGCCACGGATTCAGATCGGCCTCCTTGGCAGGCGGAGCGACTTGCTTGCCCTCCATCTTGTTGCTCCACCAGAACGATTGCGTGGAGTAGACCTTCCCATCGAATAACCAGCGGATTTCCCCCGGCTCCCACTCCACCGCGTAGGTATGGAAATCGGTAATGGTGTTCGGTGCGGTGAGTTGGAGTGATTTGCTGGCGTGGGCATTGGTGGGCCACTTTCCGCCGAAGTGAATCGTTCCGAGGACAGTGTTCAGTTCATCACCCTTCGCTTCCAGAACATCGATTTCGCCTGATGCGGCCCAACCGCCGTATTTCTCCTCCGCCGGGAGCATCCACAAGGCTGGCCACACGCCCTTCCCTTTTGGACACTTCGCGCGGAACTCGAACCGCCCGTACTTCTGTGCAAACAGTATGGTGCCATCCCGTTTCTTGGTTTTGAGCCGGGCAGAAGTGTAGCCACAGCCATCGCGGGATTCCTTCACCGCACGAATGTGAAGCATCCCGTCCTTCACGAACGCATTCTCGGCGTCGCGCGTGTAGTATTGCAGCTCCTCGTTGCCCCACCCGCTGATCCACGTATTCGCGTCGTAGTTGTAGAAACCATTGCCGAGATCGAAGTCCCATTTCGTACGGTCAATTTCCTTCCCATCGAACTCGTCGCTCCAGGAAAGTTTCCACCCATCGGGCGCATCAGAGGTGGCGCCCGGCGAAGAGAGCAACACCGCGAGCGTAAGAAAGCTTCCAGCAAACAACAGAGAACGGAAGGTGATCGACATGAGACGCTCCAGAGAGATCAAAATCCTAGCTCTCGGCTGGCACGAGCGAGAACAGCGAGTTCCAGCAGCGCGTTGGTGGTGGAGCGTGGTTGCCAGCGTGTGCTGGCGAGTTTCTCCGCCAGACCTGCTGCCACCCTCCCGACAATCATACGTAATCGCGCAAGGCCCAATTGCTCACCGCGCTCCGTCAGTTCCTGCCACACGCGCAGTGCACTTGCATCTGCCCGACGGAGCCCAATGACGAACAGCGTGCCGACGGAAGCGAGCAACTCGCGCGTCCAGGCTTCGACGGGGTCCGCACTGCCTCCGTCCTCGCGTTGCAATGGCGTCCCGCCGGGCTCATCTTCAAGGCGATCCACCCAGGGCTGAATCACAGATCGTGTCGGGCCTTCCCACACAAGCGCCACCGGTTCGATGAGCAGAGTATCACCCGCAAGGCGCATCGTCCCGGCCACAAATCGCAACCCCGTCGGGGAACTGGTCAACCGGGCAAGCAATCGCTCCGCGCCTTCCGCGCCGCGGCTCATGAACGGATGCCGCATCAAAGCACGTCCACCTCTCGCATCCAGAAGAATAGCTTCGATCGTCTGTGAATCGGACCGGAACGCGGCAGCTTCCACACTTGTGAGTGGGCAGACGTGGAAATCTTCGGCGACTCGTCTGGGGCGAAGTGTTGCTGGAGGAAGAACACCCAGTCTCGCCCGGATGTCAGCAAAGCATTCGCCGAACACTGGTGCACGGAGGCTCTCCCACGCGAAGTTTTGCGGCGTGACTGTAACTTTCGCACGGCCGAGTACGAGATGGTGATCGGTTGCGCGTCGGCCACCGCTTGTGAGGAGTTGCCCCGCCCCGAGCTGCACATACGAAGCGCCTTTCACAACTGGCGTGCGGGCGAGCTGCCAGAAGGGTTTCGGTTCATCGGTCGCGTCCGCAGATGGGTCGGGGAACTCACGGCTCACAGCGACCATGCTGCCGGAGTTGGCGTCCTGAAGGTACGCGGTGACAGTCGCCTCCCGGCGGCCCATTCGAACGCCACACCCGACGCCAATAAAGCGAGCTGAACTGAGGTCGGTCCAGTGGTCGGAGGCCGTTCCGCGAATGAGCAACTGCGGCACCACGCCGGTATTGTTGCGAATCGCATCGCTACGGATGAGTAGCTCGCCCACAAGTTCCGCAAACTGTTCGGGAGCGAATCGGGCATCGTGTCCGGCGTAGCGTTCATACTGGTGAATTAGCTCTGCGACGATTTCCGCAGGCCAGATGAGTGCGGCATCGCGGCAGGCGATTTCGAGCCGGGCGAGTCGATCGCGCCAGGCATTGCCCGCAGCAGAGAGACCCGTCTCTACTCCGTCGAGCATCACTTCCTCGACCTGATCGAGAACAGTCGCCGGCACTGGCAGAGGATGCTGCTGCGTGGAGAGGATGCCCGCGTCTTTCTCGACCGGGAGTTGCCGGAACGCCCAAACTGCGAGCGGCACGTGTACGCACGGCGGTGAAGCGGCGCAATCGCAGTAGACATACCGCACGTCCCCTCGCACTTGGAACCGGAGGGTACAGGCGAGGTCGTGAAACCGTGCTGTCGGTTTATGGCTCTTAACTAACTCAACGAGCAACCCCTTCTCGAATTGCGACCGCGCTTGCCCCAAGGCCACTGGCTTGAAGTGTCTGGCAAGTTCCTCGTCAGTGATTTCGCCGGGGTTCCATGGCGCGGTTACTTGCGCTGGTGTGGATGACTCACCAGTGCGCATCTGGTAAGCCAGCACGGTTCGCACGACGTGCCGACACAACTCCGTCGCGGGGCAAGTGCAGCGGCCATCGGAAATCGTCTTTCCGCCAGGCAATGTGCAACTGACGCCATCGGACCACTTCGCGGTCACAGTCCCGTCGTCAGCTTCGGCGAGTTCGCCGGTCACTTCCTTCTGCTCGAGTTCGCGTTGTGCGCGCTTGACCGTGCCGCGATTGGTGAGTGCGGCGAGGTCGTCCGGAGCGATGTGTAACAGGTCGGAGCGAGGCATAATCTTCCCAGGCCGATAGCCGGGGCTGAGGGAGTGTGGCCCTTCGGGCCTGAAAACATCACTCCTTGCCCAAGAGCGAATCCACTACCCAGCACCCGCGAACATGTGTCCCGCCGCCTCGGCAATGGTTGAGGATATCGTCGTTGTCGCAGCCGGCATCTTGAAGTGCGTCCGCGAGAATCGGCATCGCGGAAAAATCGCGAGATGTGTACATTGCGCGAGCCAATGACAGAACGGTGTCAGTGCGCCAGACTGAGGCGACAGAAAGTGAACGGAATGGATTTCCAAAGATGTCGCGAAGAATGTTCGCTTGGGTTTTACACTCGGCCACCATTGCCTCTCGACCGGCATACCAGATGTGTGTTCGTTCTTCAGCGGCGAGCATCGCCATTATCACACACCGCCGAAATCCCTCCTCGAAGTCCTCGTCGTAGTGGCCCAACGCCTGCTCAAACTCGCGCCGATTCCAACGGATCAATTCGATTTTCTCCGGATGATTCTCGCAGTATTCAGTGTAAGAGGGAAGGAGATCGTCGTCGTCCTCACCCACACATCCACAACACCCAGCAATTGCGCCTTCGATGTAAGACTCTGCGACGGCATAGCCGTATGCGATTGCGGATAAACCGACACCGTAGCGAGCTGCGAGAAAGATCTCGACACAGCGCGCATCTCCGAATTCTCTCAAGTCTCCATCTAACTTTGGGAGGGAATCTAACTCGGCTTGACCGACCATCCCATCCGCGAACCATTCCGCAGTTTCAAGCCACTGCTCATGTTTTGAATCCAACCCGTAGATATCATTCGATCTATGTCTACAGATGTAGGTGCGGACTCCCTCCCAGATGTGCCGACAAGCAGCAATACAAGAGAGCCGAATCTTCCGAGACGCCCGACCGCGAAGGTAGTTCAGCATGGGCATCGGATCTTCACACGCCAGCCATTCTGTTTCGGTCATCGCTCATGTTCCATTCGTCCCCGCATTTACCGCACCTTTTGCGCGACCCATTCGGCGAGCTCACCGGGCGTCATCGCGCCCACATGCGTGCCCATCGCGACGAAACGCTCTGCCATCGCCCGGTCGTAGTTCGGTTCCGCGCGATCGTCGAGTGCGGCCAGACCTAGCAGTGTCACCCCGCTTTCGAGTAACTTCTTAGCCGTGCCGAGCAAGCGATCAGCAGGTGCGCCTTCGTAAAAGTCGGTGATGAGAATGATGATGGTGCGCCGAGGATTGTCGATCAGTTCGGAGGCATAGTGCAGCGCACGGCCGATGTCGGTTCCGCCACCGAGTTGCACCTTCATAATCGTTTCAACTGGGTCGTTGCAATGTTCGGTGACGTCCACCACTTCCGTATCGAACAACACCAGGTGCGTGCGGATGCTCTTGATCCCGAAGAAGATGGCCGCAGTGACGGCGGAATGAATGACGCTGTCCACCATACTGCCAGACTCATCCACGAGCACAATGATTTGCCAGCGATCGACATGCCGGCGAATACGCGAGAAAAAGTAGGGCGTGCGGATAAACAACCGCTGTGATTCGGGGTCGAAGTGCGCGAGATTGCGCCGAATGGTGGTTTCGGCGTCGAAGTTCTTGGCGATCTTCAAGTGTGACCGACGCCGGCGATCCATTGCACCGAGAAACGGCTGCTGCATGGGCCGGGCGAGCTTCTCCATCAGTTGCTCGATCACTCGCCGAACGAGCACACGTGCGATGGCAAGCACGTCCTGATTCATGAGGTGCTTGGTGTGCAGAATCGCCTTGAGTAGAGTTTGATTCGGCTCGGCGCGTTGCAGCACTTCCGGATTCGTCACCATCTCCTGAAGCTGGTAGCGTTCGAGGGCGTCTTTTTCGAGCCGCTCGATGGTCTTCTTCGGAAACAGTTCGTGAACCTGATTGATCCAGTCGGGAACGGTCAATTGCGAAGCGTCGAGGCTCCCCTTCCGGTCACTGACTTTCCGCACGTTGCGGCCCGGACCGTATTCGCGATCGTAGAGGAAACCGAGCGCGCGGTCGCAGGCTTGCTCGCTGGCCGAAAGTTCACAGCCGAGCGACTCGTCCGCGCTGTCGCCGAGCACAAGCCGCCAGCGCACCAACCGACTGCGGTCGCTCATGAGTGATCTCCTCCGCGCAACCCATAGCGTTTCACGACATCAAACAGGCGCGACTCAAATGCCACGGCCCGCGCCATTACTTCCGGCGACACATCAAGCGTCGCGAGTGATTTCTCTTCCTTCAATCCCAGCGCGCTGAGTAGAGTCACACCCATGTGATGTTTTTCGCGGGGAGTGAAGTACGTGAACGCCAGTCTCAGAGCGGGGAGAGCGGCGAGAAATTCTTCATCCGCGAATGCAACGAGGACCTCATCAATGCTCAGGATCAGGTCGCGGTGGCGTTGAACGACTTCACGCGCCAGCGCAAACAATCCCGCGAGAAAGTCGCCGAGCGAATCGGGATTCGCAAAGAGCAATAGCTCCGTGCGGACGCGAGCGGAATCCGATTCGCCGGTCGTCCAGAGCGCGCCCATCGCTGCCCCGCGAGCAAGTGGCCGTTGTTGTTTCTCAGCGCTTACGCGCTGCAGCACCGCGACAAATTCGCTGCGGTCGAGGCCAAGCGGCTCAGCACAGCGCTCGAAGGTATCGAGCAATCCGCGAATACCAGAGAGTAAGTCGCGGTCGCGGCCCGTGACCTGACCAAGCGTTTCCAGTAACCAGAGTCCGCGCGCATAAGTCTCACGCAGGAGCTCGCCCAGGTCATCACGGCCGGCCGTTTGCAGAATATGATCGTGAACGAAGAGATACACCAAGTGCCCAAGCGCCTTCGTCACGGTGAAGAAATCGCTGTCGCCGCGAATGAGCCCTTCGAGCTTCTCAAGGAAGCTCGCGGTCAGCCCCCCAAGCCCCGCCAGTGACGCATCGAGCAACAGCAGTGCAGCCTGCTCGGCGTCGCGTTCGGCCCCTCCCGAGCGTTCGACAAGACGCGCAGCTGCCGCATCGGCAAGAGTAGGCCCATAACGAGCGGCTTCCACGGCAGTTGCGTCGAAGTCCGGCGACCAGCGGATCCGCCACCGCTCCCAGATTTTCGTCATGTCATCGCGGGCCGCGAGATCCGTTCCACCGGTCCGATCAAAACCCGCCACGCCAAGGATGCGGAGCCGATGCAGTAATCGACTGCTTTCGCGATCGGTTTCATTGGCCAGATCGACGTCCACTTCGCGTGGCGCGGTCTTCGGTTCCAATCCCAGCTGCGCGAGTTGTTGCCGCAAGTCCTCCACGAGAGGCGGAAGAATCGTCCCCTCCGCCAGAGCGCCGCGTTCACCACCGCGAAAGACGTCATGTACGGCTTCCAAAAGTGGATGGCCAATCCCGTACGAGCGTTCTTCCTTGATGAGTGCCCCGATAATGCCGTCGATCAGATCGCGACGCCACACGGCGGCGTGACCGCGGAGTTGCGCCAGTCCGCGGGCGGTCGTTTCCGCGGCGATCAGATCGGCCGCCGAGATCGGTTGCCCACGTTGGCGCAACACTTTGGCAACGTGTGCCAAGAGCGTCCGGTGGCTGGCGGTCTTTCCGCGCGAGCGATCGTCCCACACGCGATGGTAAAAGCCGGGGTTGGGCATCCCAGCATCGTACCCGCGAAGATTGTCAAGGCGTTCGTAGGAGTATGGCGTCAACGCGATCCCACGCTCGGCTCTTTCGTGTTCTACGGCCACGAGGAGGGAATCGGGGTCGTGTATTCCGGGTGGGGCATTGTCGTGAAGTCGGGTATGGAGCGCGGAACTGTGATAGCCGCCAGTCACGACCAAAACGCGTCCCTTAAACTCGTTCAGGGCAACTCTCACCTGTTCCGCCATGAACGCTTCGCGCCGTCTGTCGGACTCCGAGACGTGCTCATCAAGCAACCGCGAGTGCAAGCAAAAGTGATGACAGCGACGAACGAACTCTTCCAGCGGCAATTCGGCATCGACTTCAAAGAACGCATCCCAAAGATCATCGAATGTCTCCACACCCGTATGTCGGCAGAGTTTCTTCACGTACTGACTGCGTCTCATTCCGCGATCCGCAAAGCGATTTGCGACATCGTCAATCTGCGCGATATCGGCCCAGGGCAGGTCTATGAAGCGCGCGACAGCACCGAGTTCTTTCGCGATGGTAAGCGCCTGCCATTCGGGAGAATAAACACAGAACGGGTGGTAGGCGCCGCGTCGGCGCTGATCGGACAGCCGCACGAAGCTGTAAATCGCGATGGGGAGCCGATGCGGCAGATAGAGTTCGTTGAATCGGTCGTTGAAGTCGGATGGTCCTTCGATCAACACCGCCGCGGGCTTCATGCGGCGTGCAAGTTCGACCACGCGCTGTGCACACGCCGGCGAATGGTGCCGCACGGGGAAAAACACAACGCGGGCGTCAAGATCGCACAGTTCATCAATCACGAGAGATGCTTCCTCGCCTCATAGTAAGCCACCCACGCCCGACCGCGCCGGCCCTTCACCACATGATTGAAGTAGTGGGCCAGTTTCTTCACATCGTCCGGAACATCCTTCAATGCCGAGCCGACCAAATGCTGCACCAGATGCTCCGGCTCGACTTCACTTGCGCCGTAGTAGTACGCATGAATACCGGCGGCATACGCCGTGGAGACGGCCTCGGCGGTGCTCATCGCGGTGGTGAGTGGTTCGATCGCCTTGCCGTCGCTCGTTTGGCCATTGCGGAGTTCGTGGAAGGTCGTGACGAGAAGCTCAATCACTTCGGGCTTGAGTGCCAGAGGGATTTCCGCCCGTTTGAGGAGCTTCTCGCTCTCGCGTTGCACCAGAGCCATCTCGTCATCGAGGCTGACGATGGGTTGCACCGTCTCAAAGTTGAAGCGTCGCTTGAGCGCCGCCGACATTTCATTTACACCGCGGTCGCGGGTGTTCGCGGTCGCAATCACGTTGAAACCGGTCTTGGCGTAGAGTGTACGGCCCGGCCCTTCCAGTTCGGGGATGCTCATCACACGATCACTCAAGATCGAGAGGAGAATATCCTGAATCTCGATCGGGCAGCGTGTGATTTCCTCAAAGCGAACAATCTTCCCCTCCTGCATACCGCGATAGATCGGTGCGGGCACCAGGGAGCGTTCACTCGGGCCTTCGGTCAGGAGAAGCGCATAGTTCCAGCCGTACTTGATGTTGTCCTCGGTGGTGCCCGCGCTGCCCTGGATGGTGAGCGTGGAATCGCCACTGATGGCGGCAGCGAGCAATTCACTGAGATAACTTTTCGCGGTGCCCGGTTCACCAATAAGCATGAGACCGCGATTGGTCGCCAGCGCCACAATCGCGCGTTCGAGAAATGCCCGGCTACCCACAAACTTGGGCTGAAGGCCGAGCTGCTCGTCACCCAGAACGAAACTCAGCACCGATTGTGGCGACAACTGCCAGCCTTTCGGTCGGGGGCGCGTCTTGTCCTTCGCCGCAAGCGATTCCAATTCCGTCGCGTATAGCACTTCAGCGGCCGGCCGCTGAAGTTCCGTGGCGACTCCCTCGTCTTTCACCGCGACTTTTGGGGCTGGTTTCTTCGCCATGTCACTTTCGCTTTGATTTTGTCGACGTTGGTTGAGTTGTCGTAGCGGAATACGCCGTCTCGCGCGGATGCAACTCGACGTAACCTTTACGCAGTTTCTCGCCGATCATTTTGTGATACGCAGCGAGGGCAAGTTCACGCGTGGGGAAGTCTTTATCGGTGTTTTTTCCGGAATTTGGCAGCAGTCGGCCGCGCTTATTCTCCGCCTTACCAGAATAAATCTCACATCGCGTGCCCGACAGTCGAATGTTCCAGAACTTGCCAGGTGGCTTATCTCGGTGAACGAACACACGATAACTGAGCGATTCTTCCGTCTCGATCCACCCGGCCCGCGCCAGTTTTTTGAATACCGTGTCGAGATAGGTGAGGATCTCCTTCTCCGTTGACCTGACCCGCAATTGCTTGCCGGCCAGGCCAAACTTTTCCAGAAAGTCCCGTCGACCGCCGGCTTCCAACATCGGCTCCGGTTGTAGCGTGTTCGCGTCCAGGCGAATGGTTCTCGACAACCGCTTGCCGAAGGATTCTAACTCGGCCGGATCGGTGGTCTTCGGGTGCCAGAATTCGCGGCTGAACACGACGTACTCCTACTTCGCCTTCGCCGCCAGTGCGCTGAGGTCGCTCAGCACTTCACTGACGGCGATGGGATCGACCTTGCTCAGTGCAAGCGTCTTCTCGTTGTGTGCGTATCCGGACGGTCCGCGAAGACCGGTGACGAAGTAGCAGCCTTTGAAACTCAGCGACTCGTTCGGGTCGATGAACCCGAACGCGACCATGCCATCGTAATGGATCACCGCTGTAACATTGCTGCCGGGGAAAGGCTTGGAGTGCTCATCGAAGCCACCTCCATCCATACCATATCCGCGAATCCACCCTCTGTTCTCCAGCCCAAAGACCATGCTCGGTGCGGGGAGAGAAAGACCGTCGAATCGCGTGATGGTGCTTTCCTTCTCCTCGCCCTTTTCCAGGCGATAGATGCTTCGGCCCAGTTGCGGGAACGGCGGCACAATTTCGTAATCGCCAAAGACCTCACCCCACGCCGCTTTTTGCTCTTCCGTCAAGTTCAGCGGATGGACAAGGCCAACACTTTCGATGCCCTTCAGAGTGAACGGTGCATCTTTCGCATCGGCATACGTTTGATCCTCCGTGACACGGAAGGGCGCTTTCAACTTGCCATCCTTGTCATAGCCACCCCAGAGCAACAATCGCACAAGGTGAATCATCAGCGGGTGCTTCACCAGGAGCGTTTCGAAATCCTCAACCGGCCAGCGGCGACCCGTCACCATCGCTTGTTCGAGTCGTTGCGCCTGAAGATTCGCCACTTCCTTGATCTGCTTCTTCATCAACTTCCACGCCGCCACGGCCTCGTTCGCTTTGGTGGCGTCATCCTTTGTGCCGGGCTTGGGGAGATCCGGTTTCACTTTTCCGTCGGCATCCTTCACCATGGGCTTCATCTGTGGCCCAAGCACGAACCGGAATTGCCGCGAACCGAAATCGAAGATCCGCTGGCCGCGTTCGTCGAGATCGCAATCCGGCACCACGCGATCTTCCAACTGCGCTCGGGTCAGCCCTTTCTCCTTCGCGATGGCCTCCATCGCTTCGGCGGCTTTCTGTTTCAGCCCCTTGAACTTGAGCTTCTGTGAGATGCCATTCAATTGCATCAGTGCGGTGTCGGAGCCAATGGTGCGGAGGCATTCCAGCCCGAACACGGCCCGTGCGTGCTGGCTCTCGCCTGGCCAATTACGAATGAGTGGCGTAATTTTGAGTGCCGAGGAATCACCCCCGAAGTGACCGATCGCACCCATCGCCCACTTCTCTTTGGATGGGTAACCCTCCCCCTGCCAGAGCTGGAAAAGCTTCCACGCGAACGTGTCGAGCGAAGCCGGGTCGGCGTGTTTCTTGACTGCGGCGACGAGTGGACCAACGGCATCGAGCGTGCTGCGGCGAAGTCCTTCGATAACGAGGGTGGTTTGCTCGTCGCTCAAGCGATGCTCGTTCACCACAATCTGCGGGAGTGCCGCGGCGGACACCCACGAAGGAAGTGTGCTCTTCCCCTTCGCAACCAGTGCCGATTTCAGGTCCGCGGGCATGGCTTTGTCGTCAAGAAGCGGGTATTCCTTCTGTGTGAAATCCAGCACGTTCTTGCGAATCGACTCCGCCACGTCCGGCTTCGCACCCGCGAGTGCAGATCGAATGCTCGCTTCGTGACCCTTTCGCTTGGCATCACGCAGGTAATCGATTGCCGCCTCCGCCAGCTTCCCACGGCTGGCTGCCGTAGGAAGCAGACCCGCAATCGCGTTGCCCACCTGCTCATCGAGCCACTGGCGCGCGGGGGACGCCCCCTTGGCATTGAGCTTCAATTCCAGCATGTAGGGCGCGGCTTCGGGTGCCTTGACGCGCGCAAACTCCTTCAGGAGTTTCTCGCACACGTCGCGCTGGGTTTCGGCAAGGATGTTGTCGCGGATGTAGTCGAGTGCGGCAAACTCGGTATGGGCCAGCCAAGCACGGATGTATTCCGGCTCGCGGATCGGCAATTTCAACCGCCGCATCTCCGCTTCGACCAGGGCCGCACTGCCGAGACCAAAAACGATTCGCTGCGTTTGGTGATAGTGTGAGTGGTCCCAACCGGTGGCTGCGTAGTGGTTGTCGGGAATGCCCCGAATGACAGCGAGGAGTTCGTCGGGCAACCCCACAAGCGCGGCAAGAAAAAACACCGTGTGTGGGCGCGTGTAGTGATTCGCTGGCCATTGGCTTGGATCAATGAGCGGTCGGAGTTCGTCACGGGTCCGTTTCAACTCTTCTGCGCTGAGGTACGGAAGGATGAGACGGTGGAACGCCTCAATGCCCTCTGTGCTGAAGTCCCAGTGTGTGCCGCGGAGAGCGTCCTTTTGGATCAACTCCACCACCTCAACGGGATCGAAGAGATTGAACAGCGCACGAAAGCCCTCATCAGGTGGAAAATGTTTGACATTTTTGAGACGTTTGAGCACATCCGCCACGTCCATCTTGCCCGTAATCTCCTTCTCATTCATCCGCTCCGCGACCGTCGGGGGGTTCAGGTTTTCGTAATTGGCGGTGACGGCGAGGAACCAGAAATGCGCTTCCTGGCGGCTCATGTACTGGGCAATCGCGGCGGGAGCCCAGTTGACCCAGCCGTATTTGTCTTTCCGAAGGGCATCCAGTCGCTTGCGACACTGTTCGAAGTCGAATGGCGGTGGCTCCGGCCGCTTTTGCACCACGCGCTTGCGCCAGACGATGGAAAGATAATCTTCCGGTTCGAGTTCGATCGTGTGGCTCACACTCGCCGGTGATGGGAGTGGGGGTGGCGAGGTTGGCGCTGGAGCGGTTGCGGGGGGTGGCTCCGGCGTTGCGTTCTCTGCGTTCTCTGCTTTCTTCTTCTTTTTGCTGGCGGTTGTTTTTGTCGCCGATGCTGCGGGCACAGCGGCAGATGTATTCACCTCGGCGTAGCCCTTCTTCACCTTCTCCGCAATCAGTTTGTCGTGCGCCTTCTTGGCTTCCGCTTCGGAGGGGAAGTCCTTGGTTTGTGTCTGCCCGGTTGTCCCAATCCGACCGAAGTTCACGGTGTGCGAAGTTCCCGTTAACTCAATCGTCCAAAACTTCTTTGAGGTTCCTTCAACAAGCTGGAATTCGCGACGACTCATAGGCGTGCGCCCCCGCGTTGGAATGGCGTCCGAAACGCCATTCCTTGAAATGAGGAAAGTTTGTCGATTGGTGCTGTGTGGAGCCTAGCAGGACTCCTCGGCACCCTCCAGCGAAATGCTGATGTCTTCTGACAGCAGCGTCGATGTGAGTTGTCGAAATGCGGATCGATCAATTTGGAACGAAGAGAATGGGCTTTCGTGTGTGGATTTCGTGTTTTTTCAGTCTCGCGTGAACTATGTTCCAGACAGAGTTTGGGACTCGGCTCTGCTGCGGTGTTTCCGTGGCCGATCCCTATCCTCTCTCCGGCTTGGGAGTTCCGACGACGGAGTGAATGAGAATGCAGCCGCGTTCTCCTTGTGAAAGCGGATGATCTTCACGAAACCACAACTTTGCCTTGGAGCCGTGATCCTGTGGGTTGGCGCGGTGGCATCGGGATTTACGGTCTGGGAAACCTATGACCGAACACCCGGTTCTTCTGCTCAACCGCTGGATTCCGCCCCTCCACCCACCACGGGATGCTGGACCCTGACAATGTTCGCTCATCCGCGGTGCGAATGCACCCGCGCCAGCCTCACGGAACTCCGTGAGATTCTCTCTCGCACGACTTTCGCCCCGAATGTCCGGATCGTCTTTATCCGTCCGAAGGGAATGCCCTCTGGCTGGGAACAGGACGAACTGTGGACAAAAGCAGCAGAGATTCCTCGTGTTCGCGTTGAGTGCGATGCGGAGGGAACGGAAGCTCGCCGAGCGGGTGCGACGGTTTCCGGGTATGTCCTACTCGGCAATCCGGCTGGCGAAATCGTCTTTCGGGGCGGGATTACGAAGTCGCGCGGATGCGCCGGCGACAATGCCGGTCGGCGAACCATCCTCGCGCTGCTGAGTGGCACGCCGACTGAGCGGCACGAAACACCAACGTTCGGCTGTCCGCTGTTCACTCCTCGGAAATGCTGCGAGAAGGAAGGTGTCGGATGTCAGCCATGATTGGTGAAATCAATGAATCGGCACTTTCACCCCGGGTGCAGGAAATTGCAGAGAGTGCGCAGTTGGCGGTGTATCGGCGTGCCGATCGCGTGTTTGCCGGGTTACTGGTGTTCGAGTGGTTGGCGGCGATTGCCCTGGCGTTGTGGATTTCGCCTCTGGCGTGGGAAGGAGCTGAACACCACACTCACCCGCATGTTCTCGCAGCCCTCCTATTGGGCGGAACGATCATTAGCCTACCGGTCGCGCTGGCCTTCCTCCAACCGGGCGGCACACTCACCCGCCATGCCATAGCCGCCGGGCAGGTGATGATGTCGGCGCTCTTAATTCACTTGAGCGGCGGACGAATCGAGACGCACTTCCATATCTTCGGATCGCTCGCGTTTCTCGCCTTCTATCGAGACTGGCGCGTCCTGGTGACCGCAACGGCAGTTGTCACAGCGGATCATATTGTCCGCGGACTCGTCTGGCCGGAGTCAGTTTACGGGACAGAAGTGGGCGCGACCTGGCGGTGGGTGGAGCACGCGGGCTGGGTGGTGTTCGAGGACATCTTTTTGATTTACGCCTGCGTGATGGGCGTCCGCGACATCCGCGCTGCGGCAGAACGACGAGCAGCCATCGAGGACGCACACGCGACCGTTGAGGAACGCGTACGCGAGCGCACACGCGAACTGCACGAGAGTGTCGCGCGATTCCGCGCGCTGGCCACGCAGTCACCGGTCGGCATTGTTCAAATCGACGCCACCGGGCAGTACGTGTATGCGAACGAGCGCTGGGGAGAGATGGCTGGCCGGACTCCCGAACAGGCTCTCGCCGATGGTTGGCTGGAGGCAGTGCATCCTGACGATCGTGAACGGGTCCGGCGCGAATGGCAAGCGACCGTCGCCGCGGGTTCCGGGAGTGAACAGGAGTATCGCTATCTGCAACAAGACGGTGGGGTGGTCTGGGTGTCCGCTCGAACTGTCCCGCTCATCGACCAGAATGGGACCGTGAGTGGACACATCGGCACCGTGGCGGACGTGACTCCCTTCAAACGCGCGGAGGAGGAGTTACGCAGCGCAAAGTTGGCAGCCGAGGCCGCAAATTGCGCCAAAAGCGAGTTTCTCGCCAACATGAGTCACGAAATCCGTACCCCCATGAACGGCATCCTGGGGATGACCGATCTTGTGCTCGAAACGGACCTGACCCGCGAACAACGGGAATCGCTCGGGCTGGTGAAATCCTCCGCCGAAGCTCTCCTGGGGATCATCAACGACATCCTCGATTTCTCCAAGATCGAAGCCGGAAAACTCGATCTCGACCCCACTCCTCTGTTCCTGCGTGACCTGATCGGCGATGCGCTCAAGGCGCTGGCCTACCACGCACACGAGAAAGGACTGGAACTCGCGTGTGATCTCCCGCCGGATGTGCCCGAACTGGTCGTGGCCGACCCCGTTCGCCTTCGCCAGGTTCTGACGAATCTGGTTGGGAACGCCATCAAGTTCACCGAACGCGGCGAAGTTGTTGTCAGTGCTGCGCTCCTCGCCTCGCAAGATGACCGCTACCGACTCCGCTTCGCCGTATCCGACACCGGGATTGGCATCCCTGACGACAAGCTGACGGCCATCTTCAATCCGTTCACCCAGGCCGATGGTTCCACCACGCGCCGATTCGGTGGGACGGGATTAGGGCTGACCATCAGTGCTCGGCTTGTTGAGTTGATGAGTGGACGAATCTGGGCGGAGAGCCGCGTGGGGTCGGGAAGCACCTTCTACTTTGAAATTCAACTTCAACGCGCGCGGGGGTCCATCGAGCGACGGATGACACTTCCTCCCAATCTCCGCGGACTGCGGATTCTAGTCGTGGACGACAACGCCACAAACCGGCGGGTGTTGGAAGATACCTTGCGTCTCTGGGGAGCCACGCCGACCTGTGCGGATTGCGGCCCGGCTGCCCTGACCGCATTGCATCACGCGGGTGCGCAACGCTATGCGGCTGTTCTGCTCGATGCCATGATGCCCGGAATGGACGGTTTTGAAGTGGCCAAACAAATCACGGCGGACCCGATTCTTGCCGGCACGCCCATCCTGATGCTCACCTCAGCGGATCGACAGGGGGATGCGGCGCGATCCCGGGAACTGGGCATCGCGGCCTATCTCGTGAAACCCGTGAAGGCAACGGAATTGAACCTGGCCCTGGCCGCTGTTATCCCTGCGGCTGAAATCCCAGTGGTTTACACAACACCGATGCAGCCCTCCACTGCGAGCGTTCCTCGCCTCCGCATTTTGGTGGCCGAGGATAACCCCGTGAACCAAAGGGTGGCGGTTCGCTTGCTCGAGAAGGGCGGGCATAGCGTCATGCTGGCCAATCACGGCCTGGAAGCGCTGGCCGTCCTCGAAAAAGCGGAGTTTGATCTGGTGTTAATGGACGTGCAAATGCCGGAGATGGATGGTTTTGAAGCGACCCGAGTGATCCGCGAGCGCGAAGTGGGGACCGGCAAACACCTGCCAATCGTCGCCATGACCGCGCATGCGATGAAAGGCGATCGGGAGCGCTGTCTGACTGCCGGCATGGACGACTATCTGGCCAAACCCGTGCAGCGGACGGAACTGGAGCGGGTGTTGGCGTGGGCGTCGGGCAAACCATTTTCGCAAACGGAACAAGTCGAGGATCTCACACAGGCGGTGTTCGACCATGCGGGGGCGATCGAACGCTTGGGCGGGGACGAAGCCCTCTTTGCGGAAGTGGCAGGGCTGTTTCTGACGGACTCCAAGCAACAACTGGACGATATTCGTCGGGCCGTGACGGCTCGCGACGCCGCGGCACTCCGTCGCGCTGCGCACAGCCTGAAGGGAGCGGCGGCGTACGTGGGCGGAACAGCCGCCGCTGCCGCCGCTCACCGACTGGAAATGCTCGGAGCCGAGAACGACCTCCGCACCGCTGCGGAAGGCTTACGTGTCCTGGAACGTGAAACCGCCCGCCTGAGCGCGGCCCTGAATGCCGTCCTTCAACCCATGACTGTTTGAGTGGATCAATGACAGACCCCAATAACGAAACCGTCCCGGATACTCCTGCGCCGGCGCTCCGGGAATTCGTTTGCCGGGAACCCGCGCGTGGTAACTCCGGCACAGTCGGTTGGGCCACCCGCAAAGCGCAACGGCGGATTCTGATCGCCGACGATGACGCCATCTCCGCGCGTGTACTGGAGGGGACGTTGCGGCAGTGGGGCCACGACGTGATCGTCACACGCGATGGACTGGCGGCGTGGGAAGTCCTTCAGGGAGAAGATCCACCCAAACTGGCGATTCTCGACTGGATGATGCCCGGCCTGGAGGGGCCGGAAGTGTGTCGCCGGGCCCGCGCGCTGGCACGTCCGGTCCCAACGTACCTCATTCTGCTCACGGCCAAGGGGAAATCGGACGATATCGTTGCCGGGCTGGAGAGCGGTGCGGACGATTACGTGACCAAGCCCTTCGATCGCGCCGAACTTCGCTCACGGATCGGCGTGGGTGAACGCTTCGTCGCGCTGCAACAGGGGTTGTCCGATCGCGTCCGGGATCTGGAGGTTGCACTTGGGCAGGTCAAGCAGCTCAAGGGACTGCTGCCGATTTGCGCGTATTGCATGAAGGTGCGCGACGACCAGAATTACTGGCAACGCGTCGAGACTTACATCACAGCGCATTCGAACGCGCGATTCAGCCACGGGATCTGCCCCGCATGCTGGCACGATGTTGTCGAACCGGAACTCAAAACTCACAACTCTATGTCGGCAGAATCCGGTACCGCGGAAGCAAAAAGTTGAATGGTTGAGTAAACGGGAACGACCAACCGTTGACTACACCTGCCCCGTGGGCGACACTACACGCAACGCCCCACCCACGCGCACTCCCGATGCCGACCTCCAACCGCTCGTTCCGGGTACTCCTCGTCGCGTTGATCTGCGCCGGCTCGGCGAGAACCGAGGCCGCGGAGGATCACTGGGCATGGAAGAAACCCGTGCGACCCGCGGTCCCAGCTACTGCTGGCGCCCCAGCCAAAAATCCAATTGATGCCTTTCTCCGCGCGAAGCTCGAAGCTGCTCGGCTCACTCCGGCTCTCCCCGCGACACGCGAACAGCTCATCCGGCGTGTAACCTTCGACCTGACCGGTCTTCCGCCCACTCCGCAAGAAGTCGCAGCCTTCGTCGCTGACTCATCACCCGACGCCTGGAGCAAAGTCGTTGAGCGGTTGCTGGCTTCGCCTCAATACGGCGAGCGCTGGGGACGCCACTGGCTGGACCTCGCACGGTACGCGGATACGAATGGCTACGAGTTCGACGAACCACGCCCCGATGCGTGGCGTTACCGCGATTACGTCATCCGCTCTTTCAATAACGACAAACCCTTCGATCGCTTCATCATTGAACAACTCGCAGGGGACGAAGCATTCCCCAGCGATCCCGATGCTCTCATTGCCACGGGCTTCAACTTGCTTGGCCCGGATATGACCGACTCGTCCGACCAGGCTCAGCGCCGGCTAAACACGCTCAACGACATGACCGACACCGCGTCGCTCGTGTTCCTCGGCCTGACAATAACCTGCGCGCGCTGTCACGACCACAAGTTCGAACCGATCGCGCAGACAGATTACTTCCGTCTGCAAGCGTTCTTCACGCCAGCCACCTTTCGACGCGATCTCCCGGTGGCAACTCCCGAACAGGCCAAAGTCCGCGAGAAAGCATGGCTAACGTATCAGGAATTGACGAAGGACATTCGCGCTGCCCTTGCTTCAATCGAAGACCCGCACCGACAGCGACTGTACGAAGCGAAGCTGGCGAAACTTCCCGTCGATGCTCAGATCGCGCACCGCACGCCGCCCGAAAAACGCACTGGCGGACAACTGGAACTCGTTGCTCAGACCGAACGCAAACTCGTCGTCACTGCCGACGAAATCGCCAAGCTTCTCTCCCCCGATGAGAAGACCAAGAGCGAAGAACTGAATCGTAAGCTGGCGAGTTTCGACAAAGCGAAACCGCCACCCACACCGGTGGCAATGGGGCTCACCGATAAACCCGGACCACCGTCGAAGACATTCCTGCTCGAACGCGGGGAACTCGCGAATAAAGGCGTGGAAGTTCAACCGGGCTTCCCCACCATCCTTTCTCCCGGTGGACAAGCCGTGCCAGCGAAGATTACTCCCTTCCCCAACAGCACAGGCCGCCGGTTGGCACTTGCGAGGTGGATTGCCTCCAAAGACAACCCTCTCACAGCCCGCGTGATAGTGAATCGGCTCTGGCAGCATCATTTCGGCCGGGGAATTGTCATGACGTCGAGCGATTTCGGCACGCGCGGAACCGCCCCCACGCACCCGGAACTTCTCGACTGGCTCGCGTGCGAATTGATCGAGAAGAAGTGGTCGCTGAAACACCTTCACCGCGTGATTCTCCTGTCGGACAGCTACCAGCAATCAACACGCGTGAGCAAGGACGCGGCTCGCATCGACCCCGACAACAAACTCTTCTCACATATGAATCGCCAGCGCCTCGAAGGCGAGGCCGTTCGCGACTCGCTGTTGGCAATCAGTGGCCGACTCAATGCCAAAATGGGCGGACCCGGAGTAGTCTTGCCGGGTTCGTCGCGTGCTGCGGGTGGATCGCGGTCGGTGCCGGTCACGGCGGATGAAAAAGAATACACGCGCCGAAGCATTTACCTGTTCGCCAGACGTAATCTTCGCGACCTGTTCCTCGATGCCTTTGACCTCCCTGATAGCAACCTCAGTTGCCCGAAGCGCGAGCGCAGCACCACGGCACCACAAGCACTGAGTCTTTTGAACTCCACCGAAGTGATGGATTCCGCAAAGTCATTCGCTGAACGATTAACAAAGGAAGCGCCAACGGAAGAGGAGCGAATCCGCCTCGCGTACCGATATACACTCGGTCGGAATCCTTCCGCGAAGGAACTCGCTCGTGTCCAGGCATTCCTGAAAGACTCGCCGCTGAGCGAACTGTGTCGCGCGCTCTTCAGCTTGAATGAATTCGTGTACCTCGATTGAGACGCTGCCATGTCTCGGGTCCCGTTCGATCGTCGCTCCTTCCTTCGCAACGCCGGTTGCGGCTTTGGCGCGCTGGCGCTGGCTGCACTGCTGCGCGACGAAGGCTTGCTCGCGGACGAGAAGTCAACCGATCCACTCTCGCCCAGAAAGCCGCATTTTCAAGCGAAGGCAAAGCGTGCGATCTTCCTGTTCATGTCTGGCGGGCCGAGTCACGTCGACACCTTCGATCCGAAACCGGAACTCACGCGGTTGCACGGTCAGCCGCTCCCCGCGAGTTTCGGCCCCGTGAAAACGCGACGCGGCGTGGACAAGAACAAGCTGCTCGCTTCCAATCGCACTTTCAAAAAGCACGGCCAATCGGGTATCGAAATCTCGGACTGGTTTCCGCATCTGGCGGAATGTGTGGACGACATCTGCTTGCTTCGCGGCTGCTATGGCGACAGTGTTACGCACCCGGAGTCGGTGTATCTGATGAACACCGGCTCGATTCTGATGGGACGACCCAGCCTCGGGGCGTGGGTCACGTATGGGTTGGGTACCGAAAACCAGAACATGCCAGCGTTTGTGGTACTTCCGGACCCTGGCGGCTGGCCCAAGGGCGGCTCACCGGCGTGGGGTGGCGGCTACTTGCCGGCTGCATATCAGGGGACTGTGGTCAAGAGCGGGACATCACCCATCGACCATCTCGCCACTCCCTCCGGCGTGAGTGCGGCACAACAGCGAAAAACGCTCGATTTCATCGCCGAGAGCAACCGCGACCATCTCGCGGAGAACGGACACGATTCGGAACTCGCCGCACGCATCGCCGCATACGAACTCGCATACCGGATGCAGTCGCATGCGCCGGAGGTCGTCGATCTCACCCGCGAAACCGAAGAAACGAAAAAGCTCTACGGCCTGGATCGCAAGGAGACAGCCGAGTTCGGCACGCGCTGTCTGCTCGCACGACGGATGATCGAACGCGGCGTGCGTTTTGTGCAGCTTTATTCCGGCGACACCAACGGCTGGGATGGTCACTCCAATCTGGATAGTAACCACGGGAAGCTTGCGCTGGCGAGCGATCGCCCCATCGCGGCTTTGCTCACGGATCTAAAACGGCAGGGATTGCTGAAAGACACGCTCGTGATTTGGGGTGGCGAATTCGGCCGCACGCCGATGAGCGAAGGCACGACGGGCCGCGACCATAACCCGCACGGCTTCAGTATGTGGCTGGCGGGCGGTGGAGTGCGACCGGGGACGGTCGTGGGCGCAACGGACGCGATTGGCCTCCGCGCCGAGAAAGACAAGATGCACGTTCACGACGTGCAGGCAACCATCCTTCACCTGCTCGGTCTCAACCACAAGCGGCTGACGTTCCGACACAATGGCCGCAACGAGCGACTCACCGACAACGGCGGGGAACTGATCGAAGCAGCACTCGTGTAAAACAGCAGAGCGTTTTCGCTTGCTCGCACGCCTGTCTTTCGATTACGCTGCGCTGATCCCACCACATAAACTCCTGCCGAGCCGTCGTCATGCCTGCCACTTCTCACCACAAATGTCCCGGCATCTCGCGGCGTTCCTTCCTTCAGGTCGGCGGGCTGGCGCTCGGGGGTCTCGCTCTCCCGCAACTGCTTCGCGCGGAGGAGCAGGCCGGCCTGCGTAGTGGGCACAAATCCATCATCATGATCTTCCTGTCCGGCGGTCCGCCGCATCAGGATATGGTCGATCTGAAGCCCGATGCTCCGGATGGAATTCGTGGGGAATTCAACCCCATCAAAACGAACGTCAGCGGTCTCGATATCTGCGAACACTTGCCGCGACTGTCCAAGATGATGGACCGCTTTGCAGTGATTCGTTCACTGGTGGGATCGGAAGGACACCACTCGGCGTTCCAGTGCGTAACCGGCCGCACACAACAGAACCAGCCTGGCGGTGGATGGCCGTCGTTTGGCTCGATCGTGGCGAAACTGCAGGGGCCGGTGGATGAATCAGTACCGCCGTTCGTGGGCCTCTCCCCCAAGATGAAGACATCAACCTGGGCCAATCCCGGTCAGCCGGGTTTCCTGGGGCGTGCTTACGCTCCACTGACTCCCAACGCTGACGGCATGGCAAACATGGCCCTTCACGGAATCACGATCGACCAGTTCAGCGAACGGAAAGCCCTGATGCAGCGATTCGACACCCTCCGACGCGACCTCGACGCCACCGGCGCACTCGAAGGCGCGGAGGAGTCCACGCGTCGCGCACTCAACATCCTTACTTCCACGAAAATCGCCGATGCACTCGATCTGACCCAGGAAGACCCACGTCTGCGCGATCGCTATGGCCGCGGATCGCCCGAACCGGCTGGGTACGGCGACGCCGGTCCGCTCTTGAACGACTACTTCCTGGCTGCTCGGCGGTTGGTGGAAGCCGGCGCCCGCGTTGTCACACTCGCTTATGGCCGCTGGGACTGGCACGGCAAACCGCACGGCACCACATTCGAGAACGCTCGCCACCACATGCCGATGCTCGATCGCGGACTCTCCACCCTCGTGGAAGACCTGCACCAGCGGGGACTGGACCAGGATGTTTCCGTCGTGGTGTGGGGCGAGTTCGGCCGAACGCCGAAGATCAACAAGGAAGCCGGCCGCGATCACTGGCCGCAGGTTGCTTGTGCACTTCTGGCGGGTGGTGGAATGAAAACGGGCCAGGTGATTGGAACCACCAACCGACTTGCCGAACACGCGAAAGACCGGCCCGTTCACTTCCAGGAAGTGTTCGCCACTCTCTACCACAACCTCGGCATCGACCTCCCCACCGCCACCGTGAAAGACCTCACCGGCCGGCCACACTATCTTGTCGATGCCGAGATGAAACCGATGCGCGAACTGGTCTGACTCACATGGAACCGCAAAGCGAGACATTGCATCGCGGCGCCCATCGCGGATGATAGCGGAACCCACCTGTCTACCGAACCCCACCTGGGAAGTCGTAGATAGCTGCTTGAAAGGTGGATATCGTGCCCTCAACCGCGGTCCTCACTGGCCAAGCTTTTGCGCGCTCACTGCGACAAGCGACACAATGGGAACTTGCCTCGGCTCACTCAGACACTCATCCTCAAGTGGACCGATGACCACCACACCCGCACCGGACCGTGGCCCACCAATGGCGGCGGACCGATTCTCGCTGCGTCTGTGTGCGTTATTTTTCTGTAGTGGGCTGGGTGGCGATCGCACTGGCGAGGTAATCCACGCAGTCGTCGATTGTGTCCAACTTCGAGTAATCCTTCTCTGGAACATTCACTCCAAGAGATTCGTGCAGTTCGATCACGAACCGGAGGAAATCCATCGAGTCGATGTCGAGTTGGTCGCGAAGGGGGACATCGGATTCCAGCTCAGCCGGGTCCGCCTCCGGGGCCACACGGTGAATGGCACGTAAGACGATGGGGCGAATCTCCTCAGGTGTCATAACTTCTCCGGTTCCTGTAAGAGTCGATCTACCGCCGCGAGGAATACCCCGCCACGGTGGCCGTCGCTGGCGCGGTGGTCGGCGGAGAGAGTTGCTGTCACAACCGGCCGCGGAACGACCTGGCCACCGACGACCCATGGCCGCTCCACGATTTTGCCGAAACCGACAATGGCCACCTGCGGTGGATAGATCACGCCGAACACGGCTTCCGCCCCGCGCTCACCGAGGTTGGTGACCGTGATGGTCGGATCGGACAATTCCGAACTCCGTAGCCCGCCACTCCGGGCACGCATTACGAGGTCTTGCAGGTCTCGCATCAGCTCGTCGAGACTCTTGCGGTCGGCGTCGTGAACGGCGGGAGCTATCAGCCCGCCGCCGCGGAGAGAAATCGCCACACCCAGATGGATGGCTTGGCTCGGGATCGCCTGCTCATCCATCCACTGCGCATTCAGTTCCGGTATCTCGCGTAGCGCGAGCGCCACAGCTTTCAGCAATAACACGCCGGGCAGAAGTCGCTCGGTCACCGATCGACCGGCATTACGTGCGGCCAGCCAGATTTGGGCTGGATGCAGATCGATGGACTCGCTGAGGTAGTAGTGTGGAATCTCCCGCTTGGAACGCGACATCGCTGCGGCGATTACTCGCCGCATCCGCATCAGGCGGTCGGGTTCGGCGGTCGGTTCCTCCGCACCAAACGCCCCTGCGTGCTCGACATCCTCACGTGTCACGGCTCCTTCTGGGCCCGTTCCGTGGACAGTTGATATGTCGATGCCCAGAGTGTGAGCCATTTCCCGCGCTGCGGGTGAAACTCGCTGTCGCTTGGACGGCAGCTGTGCGGAGGACGGAACAGTTACAACTGGTGCAGGTAATGGCACTGGAACTGGTAGGATCTTCGGCACAGCGGAAGAGACGACTGCCGCGGGAACCGTCTCCGCTTCTCCCCGAATTATCGCCATCGCGGTTCCAACAGGAACCTCCGCGCCCGGTTCAATGAGGAACTTCTCGATGACGCCATCCGTGAAAACCTCGACCTCAATGACACCCTTGTCGGTCTCGACATCGGCGATGATGTCGCCGCGTTTCACCACATCGCCTGGTTTCTTACGCCATGCGACGAGTTTGCCCGCAGCCATATCCGCACCGAGTTTTGGCATCACGAAATCAGCCATGTTGTTGACCGTCATGAAGTTCGCGGGCGATCAGTTACTCGGCTGTCAGTGCTCAGCGGCTTCAGCAGGTCTAAGCAGATGGCCGCAGTTACGTGTGAGTTTTCAACGAGCCGCGACGCAAGGGAGCGGGGTGCGTTAACCGCTCCCTTGCGTCGCGGCTCGTTGAAAAACCTTACAAAGTACCCTGGCCCGATGCTTAGTTCAAAGCGAAACGCCAATGAGTTTTTTGACGGCATTCACGATCGTGTCGGTCTGAGGTAACGCCGCATCCTCAAGGTGCATGGCATACGGGATTGGGACTTCCGCACTGCACACACGCATCACGGGTGCGTCCAGTTCATAGAAAGCTCCCTCCATGATGCGGGCGCTGACTTCCGCCGCAAAACTGCCGGTGTACCACGCTTCATCGACGATCACCGCTCGATGTGTCTTAGCCACCGACGCGAGAATCGTCGGCGTGTCGAGCGGGCGAAGAACGCGAAGGTCAATGACCTCGGTGTCGATCCCCTCCAACTCCAGCACCTCAGCCGCATGGACCGTCTTTCCGAGCGATCCGCCGGAACTGATGAGTGTGACGTCCTTCCCCTCGCGCCGAATAACCGCCTTGCGAATGTCGATCGACCCGAGGTTTTCATTCACCTCGCCCTCGCCTGTATAGAGCATGAAATGCTCGAAAATGAAAACCGGATCTGGTTCGCGGAGAGCACAACCGAGCATATATCGGGCGTCGTGGACGGTAGCGGGAACGAGGACCGTAATGCCGGGAATGTGAGCGTACCAGCCTTCGAGACTGTGTGAGTGTTGTGCAGCCACGCGCCGACCCGCTCCGGTCGCCATCCGCACCACCAGCGGCACACTGAACTGTCCTCCAGACATATGCCGAAGGAGAGCTGCGTTATTCACGATCTGATCGAGTGCGAGCAGGCTGAAATTGACCGTCATCACTTCCACAATGGGCCGCATTCCGCCGAGGGCGGCACCAATGCCGGCGCCAACGAATGTGGATTCCGACAGCGGCGTGTCGCGCACGCGTTCGGGACCGAACTCTTCGAGAAGTCCGCGGCTGCAGGCATACGCTCCACCGTAGCGACCCACATCCTCCCCCATCAGGAAGACACGGGAATCGTTGGCGAGCGATTCGCGCAGCGCGGCCCGAACGGCCTCGCGGTAAGTCATCTTCATCGGATCACCGATGGGGTGTGAACGTCCTTGAGCAAATCGTCCACGGGTTCCCACGCACCTGCTTCCGCGAAGGCAACCGCCGCAGCAATCTCCGCGGCGATTTCTTGTTCGAGAGAGGAGCGGTCGGCCTCGGTCAGCAAGCCTTCGCTCTGGAGCTTCGCGGCAAAGCTGGTGATCGGATCGCGTTCCTTCCACTTCTCGACCTCGTCCTTGGAGCGATACAACTCGGCGTCGTACATCGAGTGTGCCCGGAAGCGGTAAGTGCGGAGTTCCAGCAATCGCGGCCCAGCGCCGGCGCGAACCGACTCGGTTGCGCGACGCACCGCGGACTCAACAGCGCGAACGTCCATCCCATCGACCGCTTCGCCCGGCAGGCCGTAGGCATCCGCCTTGTGGGCAATGTCGATTTGTGCCTGATGCCGGGCGATGTGCGTACCCATCGCGTAAAGGTTGTTTTCGCACAGGAACAGCACGGGCAGCTTCCACAACGCCGCAAGGTTCAGAGACTCGTGAAATTCGCCCTCGGCCACCGCACCGTCGCCGAAGAAGCACGCGGTGATTGCCGAGCGTTTCTGCAACTGATCGGCGAGAGCCAACCCGACCGCAAGAGGCAGATTCCCCCCGACGATGGCGTATCCACCAAAGAACCGGAGCTTCGCATCGAACAGGTGCATCGATCCGCCGCGACCGCGACTGCACCCGTTCGCCTTGCCGTACATTTCGGCCATCGCCACACCCGGCGACATTCCGCGAACCAGCGCATGCCCATGCTCGCGGTAGGTCGCGACGATGTTGTCTTCCTGCGTCAGTGCCTGCATCGCCCCCACCGCGATCGCTTCCTCACCGATGTACAGGTGAAGGAAACCTTGAATCTTCCCCACCGTATACTGCTCCGCGCACTTCTCCTCGAAGCGACGAATCAAGAGCATCTGCCGGAATAGCGTGAGGTCGTGGATTGCCTTCGGCGGTGTGGATTCGATGGACGAGCTCATGCGTTCCCCTCCAGCGTGGAGAGATCCCCCTCCGGCAACCCCAGCTCGCGCGCTTTGAGCAGCCTGCGAAGAATTTTGCCAGAGCGCGTCTTCGGGATAACGGAAACGAACTCAATCTCCTTCGGTGCGACCACCGCACCCAGCCGGGAGCGAGCAAAACCGAGTAATTCGCTTCGTAACTCCTCGTTCGCTTCAAAGTTCGCCTTGAGAGCGACGAACCCCTTCACCACTTCCATCGCCACCGGATCTGGCTTGCCGATCACTGCTGCTTCGGAGACGGCTCTGTGTTCCATTAGCACGCTCTCGACTTCAAACGGTCCGATCAGGTGACCGGAAGTCTTGATGACGTCGTCCTTGCGGCCGACGAACCAGAAGTAGCCAGCCGCGTCGCGCTTCACGAGATCGCCGGTGAGGTAATAGCCCCCCGCGAAGCACTTCGCGTAGCGATCCGGATCGTTCCAGTAGCCGCGGAACATCGATGGCCAGCCGGGCCGCAGCGCCAGTTCGCCCTGTACGTCGGGTGCGGTGATTGCTTCCACCCCACCGTCCTTGGTTTGCTTCACGATGGCAGCCTCAATGCCCGGGAGCGGTTGGCCCATCGAACCGGGGCGGATGTCTAGGCTGGCGAAGTTGGCGATCATGATTCCGCCGGTCTCGGTCTGCCACCAGTTGTCGTGGAACGGCTGACCGAGCACTTCCTTCCCCCACACCACCGCTTCGGGGTTGAGCGGTTCTCCGACACTGGCAGCAAATCGCAGCGCGGAGAGATCGAACTTGCGCGCCAGTTCCGGGCCGGCTTTCATCAGCATCCGGATTGCGGTCGGGGCGGTGTACCAGACCGAGACTTGCTGTTCTTGCAGGATGCGATACCAGCGCTCGGCGTCGAACTCGGCCTCATCAACGACACTGGTCACACCATTGGTGAGCGGCGCGATGATGCCATAAGAGGTGCCGGTCACCCACCCCGGATCGGCGGTGCACCAGAAAACGTCGTCCGCGTGGAGGTCGAGGGCGAGTTCTCCCGTCGTGTGGTGTGCCACCACCGCTTCGTGAACGTGAATCGCCCCCTTGGGCAACCCAGTCGTGCCGCTGGTGAAGTGGAGGAGTGCCATCTCCTCCGGGTCGGTCGGCTCGATCGTGTATTCGTCGCTCGCTTCAGCCATCAGGCGGCCGAAGTCGAATGTGTTCGACACTTCCGTCGGTCGGTGAGGATCGCCGACCAGAATGACCTGTTCCAGAAATGGCAGAGTCGAGCGGATCGGTGCGACTTTTCTGTGGTAGAGCGAATGCGTGGTCACCAATACTCGTGCCTGACCAATGGTCAGGCGCGCGCGAATCGGTTCGGGGCCGAAGGCCGAAAACAGGGGGGAGACAATACAGCGGTGCTTGAGCGATCCCAGCGCCGCAACATAGAGTTCGGGAATCCGCCCGGTGAGTAGAAACACGCGGTCGCCCCTCTTCACTCCCAGTTTCCGCAACGTGTTCGCAAACCGATTCGTCAGAGTGCGGAGATCGGCGTAGGTGAATTGTGCGACTGAGTCGTCCTTTGCCAGCCATCTGATAGCGACGTGATCGCGGCGCGCGCGCGTCGCGTGGCGGTCGATGGCTTCGTGGGCAATGTTCAAGCCCCGGCCGCCGGGTAGTCCATCCAGTTTCTTGCGTGCTGCGTCCCACGAGAATGTTGCGCAAACCTGCTCGTAGTTCCCCAGGTTCGGGCGAACCGGCCAATCCCGCGCGGACTTGATGATCGGTTCCCAGATCATGGCTTGTCCCTCTCCCTCGTGGACGTGGCATCATTCCACGTCCACGCCGCACGGGAGCGTTGATGCCTGCAGGGGCTGGCGTCCGTCCGGATATCGACCACGAAGCCTACCAGGGCCACGGGAATCCTCCGAGTGACCGAACTGCGCGATCTCATGGCAGCGCCACCACCGACAAAGCAACTGCGAGGCCAACCGTGACGACTTGGCGAGGAACAACGGATCGCCAGCGCACAGCGAAAAAGTTCCGTGGTCTGTCGGAAATCAGTTCGGGTGAGGACTGGCGACAATGTGTCGCGGTGGTCGACGTGTGTGCGGATATGTCCCGGAGGTGGAACACTGTGTCGAGATCGCACGCTACGGGGCGAAAGGTTACTTTGGAGTCGCCCGCGGATCGTCTGGGCGAGCGACGGTGCAGCCTTCTCTTTGACCCTCGAAATTGCTCGCTCAGTCAAGTCCGATCCAGCTCTGTTCGTCCTGATAGTAGTCCAGCAAGTAGCGAAGCTCGCGAACCAGAGCGGTCTGCTTGTGTTCCTTCGTTAGGGAACCCGTGGCGAATTCTTCGCACACGTCCGAGAGTCGCTCGTGCAGTTCGCGCGACTTGCCGTGGAGTTCCTTGCGTTTTGCGCGCAGCTCATGCGTTGCGGGCTTTTCAGGTGGCTTGTTCATCTGTGGTTCTCTTTCCAGGAAAAGGATCGAGGTATTCACGCGACAACACCGCACTTCGCGGCAATCTCGCTCCCGGCATCACACCTGAAAGACGCAGTTCTCGGTGCCGAACGAGTTGGGGACCCGCTCGGTGCAACTCGGATCATCCACCCAGGCGCCATCCACGAGAAACCGGTATTCGTACCGGCCTGGAGGAAGAGTCAGGGTGGTCTTCCAGATGCCATCCCCGTGGTGCTTGAGCGGGTGGCCCTGGTTCGCCCAGTCGCAGAAACTGCCGGTCACGGTGACGGACTTCGCCTGCGGTGCTTTGAGTGTAACCGTGTGATGTTTTCCCGCATGCTTGGTGGCGTGAGTGAGACGCTTTGTCATTGGTGGAATCCTCTTGGAAAGTCGAACAGAAGAACGGATCAAGTGGCACAGAGGCTCCTGCCATGCCAAAATGGGCGCGGCGGGCAGAGGAACGCTGTTGCCAGCACGAACACCCCGACCGTGAGGTGGATGGCGGTGAAAACCCATTGCGGGGTGTCGGGGTAGAAGAGCAATGCGTGGAGCAACCGGCCAACGAAGGTTTCGCCAGTCACTGGCTGACCCGCTAATACACGCCAGTGCTCCTCCAAAACCGTCAACGGACAGCGCACCCCAACGACCTCCTCGGCCGCGACCACCGCGATTGCAATGAGGTGCGTGAAGCGGAACCAGAAGTTCCGCACCCACGTCCACCCACGCCACCAGCCTGCGAGAATCAGTCCCTCGCCCACGACGACATACGCCACGTACCCGACATGGAGAGCCACAATCAGGTCGGCAAGGAAGCCATACATGGTCGGGCTCCCGTTGGGAAACCGATCGAAGGAAAGCCAGCCGCTCGACTGCTAGCGGATGCGGAAGTGACGGTAGGGTCGGTAGCCATAGTACGTGTACGTTGGGTAGTACCAGCTCCCGCCCCAGGAACCGTAGAAGTACGGCCCGCCGTAATAGAACGTGGGAGCTGGGGGCGGGGAATAGTCATAAGCTGGATACGTGGGGTAATATCCGGAACAGTCGGGTATTGCGAATAGAGATACACGCCCGACGAGTAGCTTGGGACCACCGGATAATAGTATGTGATAACCGGCTGATACACTCGGCGAGGGTTGGCCTCGGCAGTGGTTGTTCCACTGAGGATGCAGACTCCTGCCAGCACCATGAGGCGGAGGACGGAACGGAAGGTCGACATCGGACAGTTCCTTGGTGTTGGAATCCAGGTCAATCGAGCGAACGGTTCCAATCAGCCGAGTTCGGCTGGCTCGCGCGTTTCGTGTGGAGGTTCGGGAACTTCCGTGAGACTGGCCTCGGTCAGCAAGAGCGTGCCGGCAACCGAGACGGCGTTTTCCAGCGCGACCCGAACGACCTTCGTCGGATCGATGATGCCCGCCGCGACCAGATCGCAGTACGTTCCACGCGCGGCGTCGAATCCGGTGTTGCCCGTCCCGGCCAGCATGGTGTTGACGACCACTCCGGGGTCTGCGCCGGAGTTCTCGGCAATCTGACGAGCTGGAGCTTCCAGTGCCCGGCGGAGGATCCGCAATCCCGTTCGTTCATCCCCGTCCGCACACTTCGCTTCCTCCTGGCGAATCGCTTCGACCGCACGAAGCAGTGCCAGTCCACCGCCGGGAACAACGCCCTCCGCCATTGCGGCGCGGGTTGAACTGATGGCATCCTCCAGCGCTTCCTTTTTGTTCTTCATCTCGGCTTCCGACGGAGCACCCACGCGAATCACCGCCACGCCGCCGGAGAGCTTCGCCAGTCGCTCGCGGAGTTTCTCCTTGTCGTATTCGGAGGTGCTCTTCTCGATCTGATTGCGAAGCTCCTTGCACCGCCCCTCAATCGCTGCCTTATCACCCGTCCCGCCGATGACCGTCGTGTTTTCCCGGTCAATGATGACCCGAGATGCATGGCCCAGATCGTTCGGGGTGATATGAGACAGCTCAATTCCGAGTTCCTCGGCGAAGAACTTCCCGCTCGTGAGGATCGCCAGGTCTTCGAGCATTGCCTTGCGTCGGTCGCCGTAACCGGGCGCCTTCACTGCTGCGCACCGGAGGACGCCACGCAGCTTGTTCACCACCAGCGCTGCAAGCGGGTCGCGATCGACATCCTCCGCCACCACGAGCAGCGGTTTGTCGGTTTTGGCCGTTTCTTCGAGGATCGGAACGAGATCCTTGAGGTTGGTGATTTTCCGCTCGGTCAGGAGGATGAGCGGATCGTCGAGGACCGCAGTCATCTTGTCCGGGTCGGTGATGAAATACGGGGAGAGATAACCCCGATCGAACTGCATCCCCTCGACGACTTCCATCGTCGTTTCGGTCCCCTTGGCTTCCTCAACCGAGACAACCCCTTCCCGTCCGACCTTCTCGAACGCATCGGCGACCAGATTGCCGATGTCGGGTTCGTTATGAGCAGAGATGGTCGCGACCTGGGCCTTGGCCGTGCGTGTTTCGACGGGGCGCGACAGCGCGCGAAGCACCCCAACCGCGGCGGTCAATCCGCGGGCCAGTCCGCGCTTCAGGTCTACCCCACTGGCACCCGCCGCGACATTCCGAATCCCCTCCACGAAGATAGCGTGCGCGAGGATAGTCGCCGTACTGGTTCCGTCTCCCACCGCATCGCCGGTGCGCTCGGCAGCTTCGCGGATCATCCGCACACCGAGGTTCTCGTCGGGATCTTTCAACTCGACTTCCTTGGCGATCGTCACACCGTCGTTGCACACCAGTGGTCGGCCAAACTTCTTGTCAACCAGGACGCACTTCGACTTCGGCCCCAACGTGACGCGGACCGCATCGACCAGCGTTGTGGCGCCGCGAAGGAGTTTCTCCCGTGCCTCGGATCGAAACAGCACGTGTTTGCTCGCCATCGCCAATCTCCCTATAAGGGGTCAGTCATTCCAGTGGCCGGCTTCTGATTCGGCCGTAGCGACCATCGATGCCGGTTGCTGGTTGGCCGGAATCGGTGCCTTGACGGTGACAACCGGGCACGGCGCTTTGCGCATTACCTCTTCACTTACACTGCCCATGAGGAGGCGACCGAATCCGCTACGGCCATGAGTCCCCATCACGATCAGATCGGGCTTGATGTCATTGGCCAGCCAGATGATCTCGCTTGCAGGGTCGCCCTGGAGGAGTTTGTGGCCAACCCGAATTTGCCGCTCGGCCGGTTTCACCTGCTCCAGTTGAGCCATGAGTTCCTCGCTTTCCCCAATCGGAACATTGACAATCGCACCCTCGCCCGCCGCGATGATGGGCGGGAGCGAAACGTGACAGATCACCAGTTCCGCGTCGAAATCACGAGCCAGCGCGCAGGCCAACTCGAACGCCGGGCGGGACAACTCCGAGTAATCGGTCGGATGGAGAATTTTGCGGATGGCGAGCATGGCGTCTCTCACGATGCCTGTTGTGGCGGGCGAGCTCAGATCAGACCTGCTGACTCACTCGTTCGGTTCACTTCATCGGCAAAGCGAGTGCCAACTCAGGCAACCTCGTTCGTAACGCGACGATCGAGCCAGAAAACGAGAGAAAAGCGGAGGCAAACACGACGGATTATCGAAAGCGATCGCAGCAGAATGTTTGTGCCGAAAGAAGCGCGCGGATAGGATTCCGCGCGCGGAAATGACACACATACCGACTCGTTCCTGTTGAAGCGACCAATCTTTCCGAGTCACTCCGGCAGCCGGCAGTGAGTGAGTTCCCGCGCGACGATCGCTGTGCTGACCTTTTTTGTCAACTGATCCAAGCCCGTGCTGAAATGGACGGGAAATGCGCGCGGGGAACGCAGTGCCTTGCATCCGTCCGAGAGGCACGCGAATTCCGACTGGAACAAACTGCGGCTGCTGGCCAGCTCAACCGGCGAGGTGAGCCGCTTCCCATCTCGCATCACCGGGGTCAGAAGCGGCGTTCCTGGTCCCTCCGGAAGCTCATCGGCACGTGCGATCACGTCGTGGGATATGAGTCCGGTGGGCTCGTGATAACGGAACACTTGCTTGGGACCGGGGTGCGTCTGTTTCTGCGGGCTCAGTTTCAGGACTGGTCGCCCCGCATATTCAACCAGCTTGTACGCGCAGTCGGCGTACGGCGCATCGGCGGATACCCCAACTCGCGTACCGACCCCAAACGCGTCGATCGGCGCCCCCGCCTGGACCAGCGATTCCACCTCGAACTCGTCCAGCCCGCCGCTGGCGAAAATCTGGAGCTTGGGGAAGCCGGCAGCATCGGCCAGTTCGCGTGTTTTGCGAGATAGGTCGAGCAGGTCACCGCTGTCGAGGCGGAGGCCGCAGAGTTCGTGCCCTTTCCTGCGGAGCTCACCAGCGACCTCCAGCGCTTTCCGTACTCCCCCGACCGTGTCGTAGGTATCCACAAGAAGAGTGGCCGTGTCGGGAAAGGACTCGACATACCGGCGGAACGACTCGACTTCCGTCGGGAAAGCGCAGACAAATGAGTGGGCCATTGTTCCGTATGGCGGAAGGCCGTAACGAGCCGCGGCGAGCGTGTTGCTGGTTCCGTCGAAACCAACGAGGGCACCGACCCGCGCCGCAACGTCCGCGGCTTCCGCTCCGTGACATCGGCGGGCACCGAAGTCGATCACCTGGCGGTGCTGCGCTGCATGCCGGACCCGCGCAGCCTTGGTCGCCAGGATGGACTGAAAGTGAATCTGGTTGAGAATGAACGTCTCGACCAGTTGCGATTCAATGATTGGGCCAGTGGCTTCCAGAACGGGTTCGTCCGCGAAGAAAAGCGTGCCTTCGGGCATCGCACGCACATCACCCGTGAAGCGCAGTCCGGAGAGAAACTCCAAGAATTCTTCATCGAAACGGCCAAGCGAACGGAGGTAGCCAATATCGGCCGGAGTGAGGTGGAATTGTTCGAGGTAATCGAGAACAAGCTCAAGACCAGCGGCGACGAGAAAGCCGCGGTCGGGCGGGAGTTTGCGGAAAAACAGACCGAAGGTAGCAGTTCCCGTCGTACCGCTCTGCCAGTACGCCTGGGCCATTGTCAGTTCGTACAAGTCGGTGAACAACCCCAGTGACAGCTCTGTGCAAACAGCCGCAGTTGGGGAGCGCAGCGATGGTCGTAGCAGGTCAGGTGGCATTCTCTCTCCTTCGAGCCTGCCAGGATCCGACAGCCGGTGCCTGATATGAGGCTGATACCGACTGTACCCCGCACCGCGCAGACCCGCCACGAGCGCGATCAATGTGCCGCATCCGCCATCGAAACTTTACCGTTCCGGCGAACTGCATGACTGACGCGTTTCACCAGTTCCATGATTTCGATCGGAACCGCGAGAACGACCGTGTTCGATGCCGATGGCCCGAGTCCGTCGATCGTCTGCAAGGTACGCAGTTGCATCGCGCCGGGGCTCGTGGCCATCGTCGTCGCGGCGGCCGCAAGGTTCTCCGCGGCCAGTCGGTCTCCCTCCGCCTTGGTGATGGTGGCGCGTTTCTCCCGCTCGGCGGCGGCTTGCCGCGACATGATCTTTTTCAACTCCTCGGGCATGTCGATCTGTTGCAGACGGATTGCCGTCACATCCAGACCCCATTCCCGCGCCTGCTTGTCCACAATCTCCTGAACCATTTTCCCGATGCGCTCGCGCTCGGCGAGCAGTTCGTCGAGCGTCACTCCTCCAACCACATCGCGTAGTGCTGTCAGAGCCAACTGTTTGATCCCGTAAGCGTAGTCCTGAATCTTCATGATCGCGTCCTCGACGCTGATCACTTTGAAGAACAGCACGCCATCAATGGAGACGGGCACGTTGTCGCGGGTGATGACTTCCTGGCGGCGGATATCCTCCGTGAGTACGCGTTGGTCCACGAGACGCACCCGGTCGAAAATCGGGACGACGAGGAATAGCCCCGGTCCGCGCACCCCCCGGAACTGTCCGAGACGCAAAACAATCCCCCGCTCCCACTGGTTTGCCACCTTGATGGCACTGGCGATGAACGCCGACAGGATGCCCCCACAAATCCCAACGCCGGCGCCCCACACCTCGGCGACTTGCCCGACCAGTACGCCCGCGATCACACTGACGACCAACAAACCCACAAAAACCGCGAACGCAAAGAAATTCATCATCCCGAACTGGAACTGCGCTGTCGGAAACGCCGGATTCGTTGACGTGTTCATCAGGCTCCTCCGTTGGGTGAGAAGAATCGTTCTCTGGAATCCTCGACCTGTTGAGATGCACCTCACAGAACGGATCGCAACAGCAGTGCCGGAGTCATCAGGATCGCTGCCTTTTGCAAATCGGCCTGGAACAGTGGGTGATCAACCCCGCTCGCTCGCTTCTCTACCAGTGGGGAGTGTGCCGGATCGGCACGACAGCGCGGCGGGCTGTCGCTAATCCGCACAGGATGATCCAACACAAATCGGTTGGTCGGACCGAAGTACTCTCGTTTTGCGTCACGATCATTGGCTCTGGAATTGCATTGTTGTGAAGTATCCTCGATTCGCGAGCCGCAGTCAGGAGAGTTGCGTCTGTCCGAGAAAAGCGAACGCAAGCAGGAGTTCGACCGATGGAGAACCCCGAAGTTGCACGAGCGCTCGACGAGGTCGCCGACCTCTTGGAACTCCGGGAGGCCAACCCGTTCCGGGTCCGCGCCTATCGGACTGCCGCACGCACCGTTCGCGACTTACCCGAATCGCTCGCCGAACTCAGCCGCGAGAAGCGCCTCGAAGACCTGCCGGGGATCGGGGCCGATCTGGCCGGAAAGATCACGACCCTGGTGAATACCGGGGAACTGCCGCTTCTCCGGGAATTGCGAGAGCAGATACCCGCCGGTCTCCGCGAGATCATGGCGGTTCCCGGTCTCGGACCGAAGCGGGCGCGATCGCTGTACGAAAGACAGGGCATCACCTCCCTGGATCAACTCCGCGAGGCCGCCCGTCGGCACCGGATTCGCGAACTGGATGGGTTCGGGGAGAAGACCGAGGCGGCCATCCTGCGAGGGGCTGAATCGGTGCAGCAGACGGGCCACCGCGTCTACCTCGCCGAGGCCAAGGTCTATGCTGAGGCGCTCCTTCGGCACCTTCAGGGCGCTGCTGGACTACAGCAAGTGGACGCGGCGGGGAGCTACCGCCGACGGAAGGAAACGATTGGCGATCTCGACGTGCTGGCGGTCTGCGACGACCCAACCGGAGTCATGGATGCCCTGGGGCGGTTTGAGGGGGTCGCGGAAGTTGTCGCCCGCGGTGAAACCAAGATGACGGTTCGCCTGCGAACGGGGCTCCAGATCGACCTGCGAGCAATCCCGGCGGAGTCGTATGGCGCGGCCCTCGCCTACCTCACGGGGTCGAAACCACACAACATCACCATGCGCCGGATCGCCCAGGAGCGTGGACTGAAGCTCAACGAGTATGGAGTCTTCCGCGGCACTCGTCGCATCGCGGGACGGACCGAAGAAGAGGTGTACGCCTCTGTCGGTCTTCCGTGGATACCGCCCGAACTCCGAGAAGATCGCGGCGAGATCGAACTCGCTCTGTCGGGCCAACTACCGAAACTCCTGAAGCTGAGCGACATTCGCGGCGACCTGCACATGCACACGACTGCAACCGATGGCCGGGACACACTCCCCGACATGGTCCGCGCCGCCAAGGCTCGCGGCTACGTCTATGTCGCTATCACCGACCATTCGAAACGCGTGACAATCGCCCACGGCATGGACGCGACGCGACTCCGTCGCCACTGGAGGGCGATGGAGCGCCTTGCAGCAACGGTACGCGGAATCACGATTTTGAAGGGGGTGGAGGTGGACATTCTGGAGGACGGCCGACTTGACCTGCCCGACGACGTGTTGGCCGACGCGGATTATGTGGTCGCCTCCATCCACTTCGGTCAGAACCAACCGCGCGAGCAGATCACGGAGCGGATGTTGAATGCCATCCGCCATCCGCACGTTCACGCCATCGGACACCCGACAGGTCGGCTCATCGGTCAGCGCCCGCCATACCCGCTCGATCTCAACACGGTGTTAAAGGCGGCCGCGGAATACGGTTGTTTGATGGAACTGAACTGCCAACCGAGCCGCCTCGATCTGGACGACATCGCTGTGCGCGCCGCCAAGGATCTGGGCGTGACAATCGTGCTCGGCAGCGACGCGCACGCGGTCGAGGAGTTGGGTTTCATGGAGTTCGGCGTCTTCCAAGCGCGCCGCGGCTGGCTGGAGGCGGGGAACATTGCGAATACGCGGACCCTGGCCCAGTTCCGCAAGTTGCTCAAGAATCCCGCCAAAGCGGGAGACTCTGTAAGTCGGGGACACAGCCGTCAACGCAAGCGAATTGTTCGCTAAGACCCGGTGGCGAAATGAGGTCGGCGGGAAGCGGAACCGGCACCAAGCCTCGAAGCGCGATCCGATTATGTTACACCTCAGCAACTGCCCCGCTTGAGATCGCCCTAACGGTATACAGATCGTCACTGATTATGTTGCACCCCTACTTGAGTCTGGGGTGGATTATGTTACAGTTCTTCGGTTGCCCCGTTTGGGTTCAACGTCCAGGTTACACCTCGCGAGAACCCAGCCGGCGGTTCGACGGCGTGAGCCGACTGGGTTCTCGCAGCACATCCGCAATCCGCCCAATCTCGCTTTCTTTCTTCCCTGCGGTAAGTGTTTGGTCCTCTGCTCTCTGACTTCGGGTTGCTCTGTTGAAACCTTGGGTCGGTTGTCGCTGGGTTTTGTTGCAGCGGTTCGTTCTTGATGATCGCCGACAACCGACCGAAGGTCTCTCAAACAGAGCATCTTCAGGTGTATCGGGAGATACACCTGACTGGTCTGGACGCTCAGTTGGACAGGGGGTGTCCAACTGAATCTTCTGCACGCTCAGGTGTATCCCCGATACACCTGACCCTTCTGGACGCTCAGTTGGACACCCCTGTCCAACTGCCGCTGACAGGTCTGGTTGCACCTGTCCCAGCGAGACCCTCGCTACCCAACAGATGGCACGCAACTTTTCCCTCGAGCCGCAGCAACCAGACTGCAACCATCGGAACATGAATCAGACGCCCTCCCGCGGTGTACTGGATTCCAGATACGCTTTGAGCAACTGAGCGGGACAGTGGTCGGGGTGATTCTCGACGTGGACCAGAGTCACGACGCCCTCGCGACTCTTCTCGCGCAGCATCTTGATGTCCCTGTGCTTCTCGTTGAGCTCATTCAAATACAGTTTCTGGAATTCGTCCCAGCGTCCCTGGCCGGGGCTCTCGCCGAACTTCTGGCGCAGCTCGGCGCTGGGCGCCACTTCCGGCAGCCAGAGATCAACCTTCGCATGTTTCTTGTCGAGCTCCGACGGCCAGGACCGTTCCACCAGAACCCGGAAGCCGTCCTCCGCGGAAGGCTTGTCCCAGGCGCGCTTGATCTGGATCATGGTTTTTCCTTGCTGGAAAGTCGTTCGTTAGCCCCGAGGCCCGAATGTGCCGGGGCCGAACAGGGTGGCGTCATCCCGAGGACGCCGCGAGCTCTTTGATCGGATACAAATGGGATGCCGATTTCCGGCAAGAACTATCCGCCATCACCGGATCCGCGGGCTGCACTCTTCTTCGGATTTGCGAGGCCTGTGCGAAGAAGGCACACTTCGGCACCGGATGAACATGCTGTGCCAAACTGTCACTCTGCTGAGTTGGGCAAGGACTGCGCTTTTCACTTTCCCTTGAGCGAGATCTTCGCCTTCGGCAGCTTTAACTCACCTTTCCAGGCGTCCGCCTTGCCTTCAGGCGGTGCCACGGTCAGCGTTCCCGAGAGGTTGTAGTCGGCGCCGTCCTTGAGCAGCCAATTCGCGGTATTCAGACGGATGAGCAGCCCCTCGGCGTGACCAAAGCCGAACGGATTGACCCGAAGCCGGATAGACGAGTCGAACGGGATTACAACCCACGTCTTGCCCGGCCGCCCACCGCTCCCCGCAGCCGTGGTTTGGGGCACCACCTTCCCGTCGGCGTCGGTCAGTTCACACGTCAGGGCGTCCGGGTCGAAGTAGATGCTGACCACGCCGGAGTGGGTGTTGCCCACGTTTTCCAACTCCACGTAGAGCAGCGACTCGCGGCTCTAGCCGTCCCCCAGCGTACGACCCTGTGCGACGATGAGCCGCCCGCGAATCCCATTCGTTGCCTCCGACCAATCGCCGGTGGCGATAACGGTTTTCTCGTCGGCTGCGAGCGCGGACGGTGTGAGCGCGAGCTGGAGAATCAGGGCAAAGGCGCGCATGGAGTTCTTTCAGCTTCGGTTGCGACTGAGTCCAGATGGTACGGGTGGCGGCGGCAGGTCGCGGAAATACAGTCACCCGCCATACTCGATGTTGCACGGCCCCGTAGGGTTTGCACATATGGTGGAACTCCCCCATGCACCCAGACTCTCCTTATTGCTACTTCTTCTCCAAGCGAGCTGGAAACTGCTTCGCCGAGGTCGGCGCGGGACTTGCCTCCTGGCTCTGAGTTGGATCTATCCCGGAGATGATCGGATGGCGGTCGTGGAAGTTGAAGCTCTGACCCGTCGATTCGGCGATCATGTCGTCGTCGATGCACTCACACTCGCCGTCGAGCCCGGCGAAGTGTTCGGTCTGCTCGGTCCGAACGGCGCCGGGAAGAGCACGACCCTCAAGATGCTCACCACCCTGCTTCCGCCCACGTCCGGAACCGCACGGGTTGCCGGATTCGACATCGTCCGCCAGTCGTCCACAGTCCGCCGGATGATCGGGTATGTGCCGCAACTCCTCTCCGCCGACGGGAGCCTGACCGGCTACGAGAACCTGCTCATCTCGGCCAAGCTCTACGACGTTCCCCGCGCTCAGCGGCAAGCACGGATCGCCGAAGCGCTGGCGTTCATGGGGTTGACCGAAAACGCCGACCGGCTGGTGCGGGAATACTCGGGCGGGATGATCCGACGGCTGGAAATTGCCCAGGCGGTTCTCCACCGACCGCCCGTGTTGTTCCTCGACGAACCGACAGTCGGACTGGATCCACTCGGCCGCGAGGCGGTCTGGGAGCGACTCGCTCGCCTCCGGGCCGACCACGGGACCACGATCGTGTTCACCACCCACCTGATGGAAGAAGCCGACAGATGGTGCACGCGGGTCGCCATCCTCCATCGGGGAAAGCTGGCAGCGATCGGAGCACCGGTCGATCTTAAGGCATCGCTCGGCGAGATGGGGAATACACTCGACGATGTGTTCGTCCATTACGCTGGTGACACACTCGAAGTGGGAGACGGATACCGTGACATTGCAAGGGGGCGGCGAACCGCTCACCGACTCGGTTGAGTCGTCGGGAGTACTCGCCGCCATTCGAGACTTTCTGTGGAAGACGCTCGTCGTTGCCGAACTGGAAGTTCGCAAGCTCCGGCACGACCCGACTGAAGTGTTCACGCGGGCGGTTCAGCCGGCATTGTGGCTCTTGGTGTTCGGAGAAGTCTTCGCCCGCTCCCATGCGATCCCCACCGGCGATCTCCAGTACCTCGACTTCCTGGCTCCCGGCATTCTGGCGCAGGGTGTCCTGTTCATCGCCATCTTTTACGGAATCGCGGTCATCTGGGAACGGGATCTGGGGGTGGTTCACAAACTCCTTGCCAGCCCCGCTCCGCGCAGCGCACTGGTGTTTGGAAAAGCTCTATCGGCGGGCGTCCGTGGGTTGGCCCAGGGGATCATCATCTACCTGTTAGCGGCGTTGCTTGGCGTCAGGTTAAACTGGCACCTATTCGGGTTGCTCGGCGTGGCAGCAGTGATTCTGCTCGGGGCGGCGTTCTTCTCGACTCTCTCGCTGGTGATTGCCTGCCTGGTCAAGACGCGTGAGCGGTTCATGGGAATCGGGCAGATGCTGACAATGCCGTTATTCTTTGCCAGCAACGCAATCTACCCGGTTGAGCTCATGCCGAAGTGGCTGCAGACCATCGCGCACGTTAACCCGCTAACCTACCAGGTTGACGCCATGCGTGCGCTGATGGTTACGGGCGGAACGAGTGAATACGGCCTGGCTACGGACTTTGTGATTCTCACTGGTGCCACCACAGCGCTGACGGCTCTGGCCGCTCACCTTTACCCGCGCGTCGCGGTGTAGGCGAACGTGGGTTACGAACAGACTCGTGTGGTCCGGACCGTCTCCGCCGAGCGAAGTGGCGTTCAGAGCACGAGAGCGACACTCTGGCGGCGCTCCGCGTCGGCTCCGGTCCCGGCGGGTAACACGATGCTCATGGTGGTTCCCTTCCCCACCGTGCTGGCGATCCCGATTGTGCCATCATGTTCCTCTACGACCCGGCGGCAAATCGGCAGCCCCAGGCCCGTTCCCTTGCCCTCTTCCTTCGTCGTGAAGAACGGTTCCATGATCTTCCCCAGGTGTTCGGCCGGAATACCCACGCCCGTGTCCGCGATGCTAATCAGCACGCCCGGTCCACCGTCCCCCAAGGTCGTCGGCGCGGTCCGCACAGTGAGCGTGCCGCCTTCGGGCATGGCATCGGCGGCGTTGGTGATGAGGTTGAGGAAGACCTGCTGCAATTTCTGGTGGTCGGCGGAAATCATCGGCGTGTCCGCGGCGAAATCCCGCACGACGGTGATCCGTCGTTTACGGAGGTGGTGGTGGACGAGTTCGATCGTCTTGATCAGTTCCGCCCGGACATCCACCGTGGAACGCTGATCCGCCCCGCGGCGTGAGAACTGCAAAACGTTGGCCACCAGTTCAGCCATCCGCTCGGTTTCCAGAGCGATGACCTCCAGGGCTTTGCGCCGCGGATCGCCCGCGGGCGTGCGGGCCAGGGTAGACTCGATCCGCAAACTAATCGTGGCCAACGGATTGTTCAACTCGTGGGCCATGCTCGCTGCCAGTTCACCCACACTTGCCAGTTTGGCAGCCTGCCAGAGCTGTTGCGTCATTGCGCGGACTTCCTCCGCAAGCCGCTTCTGCTCGGTGATATCGCGGGCGATGGCAGAAGCACCGATCACCCGGCCCCCGGCGTCGCGGATCGGAGAGACGGTGAGGGAGACATCAATGCGCTGGCCATCCTTTCGGACGCGAACGGTTTCAAAGTGGTCCACTCGTTCGCCGCGATTGATCCGTTCCAAAATCGCCAGGAGTTCGTCGCTGCGTTCCGGCGGGATAACGAGGGAGATCGACTGACCCACAGCCTCCGCGGTGGAGTGGCCATAAATCCGCTCGGCCGCAGCGTTCCAGCTCACAATGGTGCCGTCCAGGGTCTTGCTGACGATGACATCGTTTGAGGACTCCACGATGGCTGCCAGGTGGGACCGTACGGATTCGGTCCGCTCTCGCTCGGCGGCCTCGCGACGAAGAGCGGTATTTGCCTCCGAGAGTTCCCGGGTGCGGTCCGCGACCTGTCGCTCCAGTTCGGCTTTTCCCGCTTCGGCGGCGTCCAGGGCAGTGATCAACTGGTAAGCAGCGGCAGCGAAGCCAGACCAATTGGTGATGAGCCGTGCGTCCTCGGCGTCGAATTTCCGTTCTGATGTGTGCGCAACCACCCAGACCGTCCCCACCGGCTGACCGTGGTGGTGAAACGGGACCAGGAGTGCCTCGACAATCGGGGGATCGACAACGACAGGGTAAGCGAAATGACGTTCCGGGCGGGCAAAGAGCAGGACGGTATCGCGGTCGAGTACCGTTCCGCATGGGCTGGCGTACCTGGGCATAGTGCCGTTAATGTTTACAGCGAACTGCCCGGCGATGGCCGGCCACCGGAAGACTGCCGCCGATCCACTGGTGTCCAGAATGCTGACCCCGGCCGAGTCTGCCCGGCACAACTCCAGGGCCAGATCGGCGAGTTTCTGGAGGATGGTGCGAGGAGCCTCGGCCATCGTCTGCGCTAGCGCCGCCAGGGCACGGGCCTCGGCAGCGTGATCGGGCGGATGGACTGGTCGGCGGGTTAATTCTTCCGTCGTGAGTACGGCTTCGAGACCAGCCGGAAGGAAGGCTGAGTTCATGTATGGTCCCTGGCTCGCAGCATGGAAAGGACGTATTAGTATCTTAGCAGACCCTCCCCTTGTCCGCACCATGAGCGAAGTGACTCCACTGGCCTTGGGTCTCGCGTGAAGCTTTCATTACTTCTTTCCCACAACTGGCTTCTCGATAGCAGCCTCGCGGAGCATTCGGACAACCTCCTCGTCCTCGACCGTCTCGAATTCGTCGTAGAACTGCCCCACTGCGTAGAAATCCTCGGGGGCAAGCAGGCAGACGACCTCATCGCAAAGCCGCCGCATCTGCTGGAGTCGGTCCGGCGGAGCAACCGGCACTGCCATAATTAATTCGTGCGGCTGTTGGGCGCGAACGGACTGGAGTGCCGCGATCATGGTTGAACCGGTCGCAATCCCGTCGTCGGTCACGATCACCGACCGACCCGCGATCCAAGCGGCTGGGCGGACGGCGCGGAATAACTTCTTGCGGCGGGCAATCTCGTCGAGCTGATGTCTCTTCTCTCCCTCCAGATACTCCTCCGACGCCCCAGTCGCCTGCACCGCTACGGGATTGAGAGTCACCCGCCCGTCCTCGGCAATCGCTCCGAGTGCATACTCCGGCTGAAACGGTGCGCGGAGTTTGCGCGACAGCACGACGTCGAGTTCGGCACCCAGTTCGCAGGCCAGCGCGAGTCCGGTCGCTACTCCACCACGCGGAATCGCCAGCACAAGCGGATCGCGCAACTTCCGCCCCTTCAACTTCTCGCCGAGTTGTCTTCCGCCATCCGCCCGATTCTGGAACCGCATATCGATCGCGTTCATGATTGTTTCCCCAGGTGTTGTTTACCGTGTCTCGCTTCTCGCTGCGCCACAGACTTCCCGCACAGCGCGGGCAAGCAGAGACGCCACCGGCACGACCTCGAAGCCAGGGCCTACCTGTGTCGGGACGCTATCGGTGGTCATCAGCTTGCCAAACCCGGCAGTACGGATTCGCTCGGCGGCACCCGGCGCCATCACCGCATGCGTGAACACCGCATGCACTTCCTGCGAGCCTGCGCGCCGGAGCGACTCGACAGCGCCTGTCAGCGTTTTCCCGGTGCTGGCCATGTCGTCCACGACAACGCACGCGCGTCCCTTCACCTCCCCGAGCACTTGCAACATGGCTGCTTCGTCCGGCCTGGGTCGGCTCTTGGCAATCACCGCGACCGGGGCGTTCAGGGCCGTGGCGAACCGCTGCGCCCGTTTCAACCCGCCTGCGTCTGGGGACACGATGACCGGATCTCGCAGCCCCCACGCCGCGATTCGCGGGAGGAAAAGCTCGTCTGCCGCCAGGAGCGTAGCGGGCATTGGCAACGCGCTCTCGAGCGCCGGACTATGGATATCGAGCGTGATGAGATGATCGACGCCAACGACAGCGAGCAGTTCCCCGGCCACCTGTGCCGAACGGGGCTCGCCCGCGTGTTCGCGACGGTCCTGACGAGCATAGCCAAAGTAGGGCACAACCGCCGTCACCCGAACCGCCCCAGCGGCCTTCGCGGCGTCGGTCAGCAGGGCAAGCACCATCAGATTGTCGTTGACGGGTGGACATGTCGGCTGAACGATGACGGCGTGTGCTCCATGCACGTCGGTGAGAATCCGCACCCGCCCCTCGCCATCGGCGAACGAACCGACCTCCACGCCGACGACTGGTTCACCCAGTTCGCGGGCCAGTTGCGTGGCAAGAGCGGGGTGAGCGGGGCCAGGAATGACCGTCAACGGCGGTTGCATACAAAACTCCAGATTGCCGAAGATCATCTCCAAGCTGCCAATCCTCAGGACCAGAGATCCTGAATCTCGTGGGGTAGCGCTTTCTTGATCCCTTCCATCTCGCCGGACGTGATGTGTCGCGCCAGTACCGCGAAGACCGCACGGGTAACCAGTTCCGGCTGCACCTCCGGGTGATTGCGGAACTGCTCGGCGACCCGGGCGAGAAACTCGCCCTTGTGACGGTCCTTGAGTGGTTTGTTGGCGGGATGCCACCCTTCGTAATACATTCCACGAACGAGCAGCGGGAGCTGCGCGCCCAAAGTGACGACCTCGTCAATCGTCAAATGATCGCGAAGAACATGAAGCACAGCCCGGAGGGCGTGATATGCCTTGTGCCGATCCGACCAGCCCATCGACTCGCCAAGATCCTTCAGCCATACGTTGGTGACCTGAAGCGTCGTGTCAAATGCCGCCAACCCCGTCTGGCTCATGGCTTTCTCCTCAGTTGAGTAAGGTGCATGTGCAACCGGTCGCCACGTTGTCGTTCGGGCTTGCAAACACATTCTCACGAGGCATCTGCCCTTGGTTGTTCCTCGCATGCGGAATTGAGTCTGGACTCGTGCGCGAGGAAATCCCCGATCATTCCTCGGAGCAACTGGGCAACCGTGACATCTCTTGCCCGCGCCAGACGCTCCAGCGCCGAGAAGTCACGACGGTGTACGAGCAAGGTGAGTTCAACAACCTCCCCGCTTGGCACGAGGTCATTGCTCTCACCTGGACCTCGGAAGATGCACTCGCTCGCGATCATTGGTCGCCCTTTGCCCAGGAACGCGGTTACTTGTCGATCTTGGCCGGTTCGGAAATGTAGGCGATTTTCACGTTGACGTGGAACTCGACGATCTTCCCATCCTTCACAACGCCGGTGCTGTGGACCACATCCACACCGGTGATGTGCCGGTGAGATACCGCGGCACGAGCCACCGCCTGCTGGGCGGCATCGCTCCAGCTCTTCTCGGACACACCCACCATTTCCATCACGTAGACCGCAGCCGGTGCCTTCGCATGTTCAGGCTGAATAGCCATGACACAACTCCTTCAGTTTTTGAGAACACTTCTGCTAACCGTGACCCACTGAAAACAAACCCAACGCAAAGTGGATGCCGGAAGCCGACCAACGTAATCTGTTCGTTGGAAATGTCTGAAATCACCCGGAATAACCAGTACCCTCGTCGAAAGAAAGGTATCAGCAGCCGGTTCGCGCGTAGTCGAGTGTGCGAACTGGCACACCCCGTGCGATCCTTGCTCACCGACGGTTGCGAAGGAATGGGCGACCTTATGAGCGGTGGGGCGATCATTGGAGTTCGTCAGCTCCCGGCGTCGCCGGTCTGTTGGATCGGACGAGTGGGGGCGGGCACGCTCGCGCCGTCATGCTGTGCGGGGGCGATCGCCCGCCGTTGCGCGAGAATCTCGATCACAGCACACATCCCCAGATACACGACCACGGCGTTGAACACGTGCCAGAGGAAGTGCGACCCGATGGGGAACTGACGGCACACGAGCAGATCTATTGAGCGAACGATAAGGGCAACACTGAAGACTGCCGCTGCGGCCAACAGCACGTGGCGTCCCCGCGAGGCGGTCGTGCGATAGTGGTGCCAGCCGGCTGCCCAAAGCAGAATCAGAGCGGGGACGTACATGAGGACACCGTTGAGCCACGGGTGCCAGCCGAGCCAGAGACCGAGCGAGAGGGAAAGCACCAGCGCGATTGTGATGGCGATCCGCTGTGGTCGGTTCTCGATCGTGTTCCAGACATACAGCAGGAAAAACGCCACCTGGAAACAGACAATCGGGATGACGTCCAAGTACATGGCCCATCCGGTGGCGTACGTATGCCAAAGGGCGCTTCCGATGCCGACACTCGTCGCCAGCCCGATCAGTACCATCACCCCCGGTCCAAGTCCACCAACGCGGCGCCCGTGCCGCCACGCGAGATATGCAGCGATCAAGAAGGCCACGTTCGAGATCGCGTTGACTGGCTCGTCAAACAGCCCTGGACCGGTCCGCTCACAGTAGCTCTGCACAGGTCGCTCCCCTCCAAGCGAAACACTCTTCAAAATCTCGCGTTCGACCGGTCGCGAGAGAGCACCACGGCTCTCATCGACCAAACGCTACAATTCATGGAGAAAACGGAGGTAACAGCGTGGCTGACCACGGCTCGAAGAACCGCGGCGCTCCACATACCCACGACGAAGTATCCGACCGGAAGAGCGGCCGACTCCGGTTAGCGACTCAACACCCGGTAACGGCCACGAGGCGATCTGCCAGCAGGAGAATGTCGAACACCTCCTTGGGATCCGCCGCCGCGGCATCGGTCAGCAAATCGACGAGCAAGATCCGGAACCGATCCGGTCAGGGTGGCGACGGATTGTTGTGCGGGCTCACCCGGCCCCGACCGGGACTGGATCCCCGGCAACTCGAGCCACTGGCCGAACAGTCACCACCGGGCATGTAGCCTTCCGCATCACCGCCTCGGCCACGCTCCCCAAGATCACGCGGCGGAAACCGGATCGCCCGTGCGTCCCCATCACGATCAGGTCAGCCCGCACCTCGCGCGCCACTGACAGGATTACGCTGGCCGGGCAGCCGGCCACCAGTCGGTAGTCCACCGGGGTCTCCCGGTGGGTCGGTCGGAGTTCATACAACCGGGCCGTGAGGGCACGTTCGACTTCACCGGGGGGACGGTAGTCCGTCCATTCGGGTGGGGCGGGTGGGGGATAGACGTGAAGGACGACCAGTCGCGCATCACAATCCTGGGCGAGCGAGCAGGGCAGCCGGAACGCGGCGCCGGACGACTCAGAGAAGTCGGTCGGGTAAAGAACCGTACAGATCTCCGACATGCCCGATCCTCCGAAATAACCTACTCGCACCGTTCAGCATCACACCATCCCAGCACCCACCGGCCGGAGTTACACGTTGACCTCGGGGGCGGGGTGGATCCCCTCGGCCAGTTGATTCAGTGCCCGGCTGAGTATCAGCAGCAGGTCATCGAGACTGACCAGCCCGACCAGCCGCCCATCTCGTCGATGACCGACAACCAGCGGACATCGAGTTCCATCATCTTCCAGGTCGCGTCGTACACACCCTCCTCCTGACGCAGGGTCTCGACCGGGATCGTCATGGCCGCTTGGACCGGAGAGTCCGAGGTCAAATCCCGCTCACAGACCGCCAGGGCGATGTCACGGTCGGTGACGATCCCGATGGGATGGTCCTGTTCGGTCACGACCAGTGCCCCGATGTTGTGCTTGCGCATGAGCTTGGCCGCCGTCTTGAGCGGCGTGTGTGGCCCGACCGTTTTTACCGGCTTGACGAATAACGATGTGATCTTCATGGCGCACCTCCGAGTGTATGCCAGACGCGATGAAGGCAAACGATGTGCCGCCCCGCCGTGTCGGGAGAGCCTCCACCCCGTCGGTCTCGCCGACTCGGAGCAGCACGCAGATTGTGACCGACGAGCTGATGACAGGAAGAATTCGTTGACAACCCCCGGTTTCGCTCCGGAACTGTCCAACCCATGCACTGGGTGTGTCGCATTCGCACATACTGGCGACCTGTGTGTCGGCTCGGCATCAAACGCTGCACGCTTGTTGGACTCGCCGATGAAGATTCAGGAGAGGACGGGAGCAAAGACCATGAGTCACAACGCGTGTGTCCGTCCAGAAACGGGGGCAAGAGAACAGGCTCAGAGCACTTTTGATCCAGATCAGTTAACGGCGGGGAGTTATTGCAAGAAATCGGCATTCCATTTGTATCAGGAAGAATTATCGCATTTTCGTGGCGAAGCTGCATCGGCGAGAACAGGAGATCTGGAGTGCAAAGGTGGAGGCACCAGCACGGGGGCAGTCAGAGCCGTGATGATGCCGCAGACGAAGCCGGCCTCTGCCGCAAGGTCGTCCAGTTGAAGTCCGGCCACCGACGATTCCATCAGCTAATAAGCAAGGAAGAGAGACCCATATGATCCAGCTCAAGGGCGCATACGAGAAGCCTTCTCCGGAGGACGGCTTTCGTGTCCTCGTGGACCGGTTCTGGCCGCGGGATCTCGACGAAAAACACGCGAAGATCGATCTCTGGCTGAAGGAAGCGGCCCCCAGCACCGAATTGCATCAAGCGTTCGGAGAGTGTCCAGGCGCGGGGCACTGGGAAGAATTTCAGAGGCTCTATACGAACGAGCTCAAAGACAAGCACAGGGCTATCAAGCTGCTGCGCGACAAGAGCTCCGAGGGGGTTCTGACACTGGTTCATGCCGGGAACCACCCCGACCACAGCCCGGCACTCATTCTCAAGGCGTTTCTCGAAGAATCCGGTGCTCCGAGCACGCTCGCTTGAGACAGCCGGGGTGGGCGCTCCTTGTAACCTGGCGCCCTTTGCGGAGTTCAATGTTCTGCTCGCCCGCCCCAGGGGCGCTGTGAAGACTCGGGAGTACCTCCCATACCACGTCAGCAAGCTGTCGCGACGAAGAGAGCAAGCTTCTTTGGGGAGAAACAGACCATGAAATGGGGACAATGCAGTTTCGGTTCTCTTGAAATCGACGGGGAAGAACACACCAAGGACGTGATCCTTGACCGCGGCACACTGCGGAAACGGCAAAAGAAGCTTTCGCGCCCCTTGCGGGAGCAGTTTGGCCACACGCCACTGTCGATCCAGGAAGACATCCCCTGGCACTGCAAGCGTCTGGTGATTGGGACTGGCATGCAAGGCCGGCTCCCGGTCATGGAGGAAGTGGTGGCCGAGGCAAAGAGGAGAGGCATCGAACTGGTGCTTTGCCCCACTCCAGAGGCGCTCCGGTTGCTCGAAGATAACCCCGCTGATACGAACGCGATTCTGCACCTCACTTGTTGAGACCCAAACGCCGCGAAGGCGGGACCAGCACGACAGGGCACGCGAAGTGGCAGCCGATAGACTTTGCATTGTCCCGCTCCTCCAACAACGCATCCACTGCTCAGGGGCGTTTTCCGCGCTTGGGGAGCGGCAAGTGATAGATCCCCGCCACGGACCCACCGCCGGGCATCGGTTCCGGTGGGAGTGCGTAGACCGTATTCCCGTGCTGAAGAGTATGGATCGCGGCGAGGTTTAAGAGGTCTTCGTCGCCGACTTCTTGGTGGTCGTGGACTTCCAACTGGTCTGTGCTCGGATCCAACTTGCCCCAAAGACGCCGTCCCAACGCGACGAAGAGTGTCTCCAATTCACCCCGGTACGCTGCGGGGATAATCCGTTTCGCGTCAGCCGTCGCCTTGCCGACTCCCGCGGCTTGGTGGTACACTCCAATGACCTGACGCAGGTTCTCTCGGAAATGGGGTTCCACCACGGCCCACGCGCGACCGTGTAACTCCTTCTCATGCATACGGTCTGGATTCCCGTCGATCCCCTTCTCTAACAGGTGGGGGTACGTGTTCGCGTCTCGGTAGATTGGCATGAGATAATCCACTGCAGCCAGGATCAGCGGTGCCCGCTCCTCGCGAAGCAGTTCATGCAAGCCGCGATCGATCTTCTGGAAGTAGCGTAACAGGTCCTCTTTCTTGTCATCGATGCCGACGCCGTGGCCTTCGAAGATGGCACCCCAGGAGCCTCCGGACGTGGGCCGCGTGTGAAACGTCAGAACCTCGTCCCGGTCGTGCATTCGCACCGCTTCGGCGAAGTTGTGGGGAACACGCTTCAAATCGACCGGACTAATCGTGAAGCGAGTGCCCTGGAACAGGCGGATGGCGTTCTGGCTGAGAGCCAGCACGTAGAACCGGCCGTCTCCGCTCAAGAGTGGTAACAGAGGAGTGATAGAGAACAGCCCCCCTACTTCGAGTTCCTCGCGGAAACTGCAGGGTAGGCGGAAGATCCGCAGGAAGTTGCCTGCGAGAAAGACCGCCAGCCCATCGCACTGATTGGGCCAGAACGTGGCGTCCGCCAGCAGGGTATGGAGTGGAGCCAGGAGTTCTCGCGCCGCAGGCGCGTGCAACCCGTGTGCGACCAGTCGCTCTTCGGCTTGACTGAGCAGGTTGCGGAAGCGGATCGGATCCTCCTCCGACCCGCCGCGATGTGCCGGCATGAAGAGCGAGACACACGGCCGCTCATGCTCTTTCAAGAGGGTCCGCAAATCGGTTCGCGTGAAAAGATCCATGACAGAGTCCTCCTTGGTTGAACTCGCGGAATCTAACGGAATGTTTCTCGTCCAAAATCACAGTCTCTCACAGTTCTCCGGTCCACTGCGGATCTTCGAGACTTGCGGCAGGAGCGTGGCTGCTGAGATGTTCCTCCACGCACTTCACCATATCCGCGAGTTTGTGTTGGTTGCATTTGCGGTCATCGATCAGGATGTTGGTGATCACTCGCATATGCCGTTCACTCATGGCTCGATGGCACTTGTGGATCACACTCATCAGCTGATCCCAATCTCCCTCGACACACGTTCCCATTGGCCCGATTCGGTAGGCGAGCCCAGACTCTTCCAGGATCTCCACCAGAAAGGCCAAGTCCCGGCTGATGTGGGTGCTGTCCATCGGGTTGATGCTGAACTCAGCAATCATTGGTGATTCCCATTTGGGGTACTTGGGTTTTCTGCCGCAGCTTGTTTCCAAGACTTCGTCGCCGGGCTGCGTCGAGTCCAAAAGCAGTAGCTCGGGAATTGTGACAATTGCAAATGCGATACCAGGCAACAATCGAACTGCGGAACGAACATGGCCCGCAGTGGAAGACGATGGATTGATTCCACATCGTACGCGACTATGTGCGGGAATGACACAGGATGATGTGAATCCATGTGCGGGTATGGTTCTCCTGCCGTAGCCCAAATGATCAGAACAACATGTTTTTCCGGCGCAGAAGACGGTCTGTGGGGCCCTCGGCTCCGGATTGCTTGCTTCTTCAAGGAATCGGCATGGTGCCTGCTTGAATCGCCCTCGCCGCGGTCAGGAAGGCCTTGCACAGTCCGCGGCATGGTCCATTTACCCACCTGACGAGGAGAACGATCATGGCGGCAGCACTGACTCCCTGGCATCCCACCTTCGGGATGCTCGAACCGTTCCGCAAGGAGATGGAAGATGTTATGGAGCGGTTCTTCGGCCACGAGGATGGCCGGCCAAAAGCCGTTGAGACCTGGGCCCCACGCGTGGACGTGGAGGAGACCGACAAGGAGATCCTGGTGAAGGCGGATCTGCCGGGTGTGGATCCCAAGAACATCGAAATCTCGGTGGAGAATGGAATCCTGACTGTCCGGGGCGAGAAGAAGGAAGAGAAGGAAGAGAAAAAGAAGAACTACCACCGCATCGAGCGGTTCGCCGGAGCTTTCTACCGCGCCCTCGCGCTTCCTCCCGGTGCCGACGCCGAGAAGGTGAGTGCCACCAGCGCCAACGGCGTGGTCACGATTGCCATCCCCAAGAAACCTGAAGCACAATCCAAGAAGATCGCCATCGCTCCAATCGCCTCGAAGGCCTGACTCACGGATCGGTCCGGGCTGATAGTTGGCCCGGACTGAAACCTGATGCTTTTATCGGAGATATCGATGACCAGCGAACCACACCTCGCGATGCATACCGACCACCGCCAATGGCTTGCCGATCTGGCCATGTGGCAGGACGACCTCGCTCTTTGGGTTCAGGAGTTGTCGGCCGTAGCAGTTGATCTCGACCGAGCGGTTGGCGCTCTGGAGGACCACCGACAGGCGGTGGGATGTCACGGTGAGCAGCTCAGGGAGGAGCAGGAGCGGGTTGCCAAGCATGAGCGTGCAATCAGCCGTTACGACCACGGCGAACTCGTGTCAGGACTGGTGCAGTTGGTGGAGGAACACGCCGAAGGGGGAACGATGCACCAACGGCTGCGGTCCGCACACGAGCGACTGAAGAGACATCATCACATGATCCTGGCGAGAGTCTCTTTGCTGCTCAAGGGTTTCGCCGAGCCGATGTGAGCGGGCAGCTCCCACAACTGTTACATGAGATTTCGCCCAGCCCTCACCTGTCAGGGGGGTTCCGTGAGCATTGATTCACACTCGATCGTTCAACCGGACAACCGCCTGTGGCTGAGTGATCTGACCCGCTGGGAACAGGAGGTCGCCGACTGGCAACGGGAACTCGCGGTCACCACTGCGGAACTCGAATGCACTGCGGACGCGGTCGAGGGTCGCCGGAAAGCGCTCGAGAGTGATTTCCAGATCAGCGGTGGGGCACTGCTGACGCAACACCGAATAGCCCTCGAGGATCATCGAAAGGCCCTGGAGGGGCACAGAGATCGTCTGCGCGGGGAGTTGGCGTTCCTTACCGAATACGAGATCGCAACGGTCGGGGGGAAAACAGGGGAACCACCCGAGACCCTTCGACCGACCGACACTCTCGCCCAGCACGTCGCTCGGCATCCCCAACTGTGGGAGGCCCATGAACGGCTCGGGCGGCGACACCAAGCGGTAATCGACGCGACCACCAGTCTGATTCGGGCGCTCGCCCCGCCGACGTGAGGAGAGAATACCGTGGACGACTGGAATGTGGTGGTGACGACTCGCGACGGAGGCTTCCGCCAAGCGATCCGTTTCCTCCGCGAGTTGGGGCCTGTCGATCGCACCGGGATGTTCAACGTCCTGGTCATGAGAGTGAATGACATCCCGATGTTTCTGGAGGAGCTACGGTCGCGGTGGGTCGAGAGTGCGACAGCCTCTGCCGACATCAGTCGCGTCAGCCCGGTGAGTCACACGTTCGCGTTCACCACCGCCGATGAGTTCGAGACGAAGGCACGCGAGGCGATCCTGACATTCGTCCCCGCACTGCGTGGAAAGACGTTCCATGTTCGGTTCCACCGTCGCGGCCACAAGGGGATTCTCTCCACACCCAACGAGGAGCGGTTCCTCGATGAAGCACTGCTGGAGGCACTCCAACGGACGGGCGCACCGGGGCGGATCACCTTTGACAACCCAGATGCTGCGGTGGTTGTGGAAGCAGTCGGGGATCACGCCGGGCTGGCTGTTTGGGAGCGTGAGGATCTGCAACGTTATCCTTTCCTCCACCTCGACTGAATGCTGTGTTCTTGCGCTCACGTCACATTGAGGAGACCGAGATGAATAGCGACGAGCAACTCCGCCATGATGTCGTGGATGCACTCCGGTGGGAGCCGAGCATCGATCCCTCCGGGATCGAGGTGGCAGTAATGGACGGGATTGTGACGCTCACGGGGACCGTTCCGGCCTACGTCCAGAAGTTCGTCACCGAGAGGACCGTCAAAGGGGTTCGTGGGGTCCGAGGAGTCGCGAACGACATTTGGGTCCACCCGCCTGCCGACGGACGCCGAACCGACACCGAGATTGTCTCGGCTGTACTCGACACCCTGAAATGGGACGCGGCCGTCCCGGATGAGCGGATCAAGGCCACCGTTCGAGATGGCTGGATCATCCTGGAAGGAACCGTGAACCAACAATGGCAGCGGGAGGCCGCTGATCGCGCCATCCGCCGACTGGTCGGCGCGCGCGGGGTGACGAACAACATCCAGGTCAAGCCGATCGCTGGTGTGACCGAGGCGGCCAAGACCGGCATCGAGGCGGCAATACGTCGCAGCGCTATACTCGATCCCACACGCATTCAAGTGGAGGTCAGTGATGGTGCGGTTGTCTTGCTCGGGGAGGTGGGCTCATTCGCGGAGCGGGCAGAGGCTGAGCGGCTGGCGTGGGCCGCTCCCGGTGTCGCACGAGTGCAGAATCATATTGAGGTCGCGCCACGGTGCGGCTGCTACCAGTGAACGGCTCCATCGAAGTTGAAATCACGTTAGTCATGCGCGAGCCTTACCTTTCCACCTCGCCATGAGGCAATAGTGGTCGAGTAATGCGTGGTGGGGCTATGAGATCACGCCAAGGCAGAACCGGGTCAGTGTTCCGAACCGTTGGAGGCGAACCATGGATACCGCCGAACTTCTCAACCAGCGCCTCAATTTGGTGTACGACTGGTACCTGGGTATGGTGAACCGGCACACCGGGAGATTCGAGTATCTTTACATCCCGCAGACAGACAGGTTTGTCCGCGAGAGTTGCCCAATCCGCGAGATCGCAAGCCTCTGGAACGCGTCCGTGCTCGGCGAGTTTCTGGGCCGGAATGAGTTGCAGTTCGTCATCGAAACATCGCTGCGACACCATTGCGAACATCTCGTCGAGCGGGACGGTTGCCTGATCCTGGACACCAAGCACCTGGGGGAGCCGTCGTCGATTGCCCACAGCGCGTTCCTGCTGCTGGCTCTACTTCACGCCCCACCCCCACTTGATAAGCGCCGGGTCACGCACCTCGCTGAAGGGATTCTCCGGCAACAGCAGATCGACGGATCGTACAAGATCTACTTCGACACCCGGGCGGATGAGGGGAAGGAACTGTATCCGGGGGAGGCCATGCTTGCCCTGGCAGAAGCGTACCGTCGGCTCCACGATACCCGATACCTGTGCAGTGTGGTGTTCGGGCTTGGTTACTACAACGCGGGATACTTTCGCCTCGGTCAGGTGCCGGACAATCTTCTCGTCTTCTTCGCCAACTGGCAGTCGCAGGCTGTCCGCCTTCTCGCTGACGCTGCACCGGATGTCGCGGCCAGAAAGGACGTGACGGCATACGTCTGTCGGATGCTCGACCGGGTGATCGACCGGGGCTTCTACGAGGACGTTGAGCGGTACCCGGCTCGACAGTCGTCGGTGGAGGTGGCCTGCGCCTTGGAGGGCCTCAACGACACCTACGCCCTCGTGCGGGGTTCGGACGCCGCGCGGGCTGAGCGATACCGGCGGTGCCTCCGTGCGGGACTGAACTACCTCCTCCGACTCCAGTGCACGGGAGCTGGAACCGAAAGGGAACGCGGCGGGTTCGGCATGTCTCTTGGGGACCAGACCCAGCGGATCGACGTCACGGGTCACGCCGCCAGCGCCTTGATGAAGGGCTTGGCAAACGCAATCGAGTGCGTGTGACGGGCTGTCGCCGGACACCTCGATCGCATTACCGCCAGTGGAGCGTAAGTCCGCCCGCGTCGCCGGGCGTCATCCGTGTGCCGAATCGCTCCCCGTATCGGTTCATGACGTCGCAGAGCCAGGTCGTATCAGCTTCCGAGGCGCGACCGAGCCGGAACTGTTGCACCCGGAAGGGAACCAGCCGCACACCTGCGAGTCGGCCGTCCCGGGAGTCGAGGTCGATGAGGTAGAGGAGCCTCAGGTCGCCCCGGTACCGCTCGTACCCCCCGATCCCCTCATAGTCATTCAGGAAGTCGCCGCACCCGTACAGAATCGGCCGATCTCGGTACACCTCGATCGGCCGGGGGTGATGCGACGAGTGGCCGTGGACGAGATCCACGCCGCCTTCGATCAACGTATGAGCAAAATCGATCTGCTCCCGCGAGACGTCGTACCCCCAGTTGCTGCCCCAGTGGATGGACGCGACGACCACATCACCCGGTTGCCGGGCCCTGGCAGCCACGGACACGATCCGTTGGGCCGTACCCTCTGACAAGTCAGGGAGCAGGTTTACACCAGGCCGGTCTGGCATGGCCGTCCACGCCTGGGGAATGCCGCTTGTGGTCGAGCCAAGCGCGAACACAAGCACCCGACCCTTCCCCGGGACCGTGAGCACGGCTGGAGCGGCTGCCTCCGCCGCGTTGCTGCCCGCGCCGGCGCGGGCAATGCCCGCCGTATCGAGTGTCGCGAGCGTCTCGGTGAGTCCGCCGTATCCCCAATCCAGGACGTGGTTGTTGGCCAGACAGCAGCAGTCGATGCCCGCAGTCGCGAGGCAGCCAACGTTCCCGGGGTGCATGCGGTAGTGAATCTCCTTGTCGGGGCAGTGATCCTGGCACTGGGTCACACTCGTCTCCAGATTGACGATCCGTACATCTATGTCGGGTTTGCGCATTTCCCCCAATGCTTCGCCCCAGACGTACGCGAAGTCCACCGACCGCGGGATCGGGCCGTGAGCCTCCTCGGCGAGTCGAACGTAATCGCGGGCATCGCAGACACATGGCTCGTGGAGTACCGGGGCGCATGGCTGGGGCAATACCTGATCGATACCCCGACCCGTCATCACATCCCCGCACAGGCATACGTGGATCGATCCCATTCGATTCCTCCTCAGCCGCTTGCTACCGGTGACCCGGACAGGCTCTTACCTTGGAGCGGCCTTGCGGAGCCGCTCCAGTAATCCCCGGAGCAGTTCGGCTTCTTCCTTCACTTCCTGCCGGAACGCCGGAGAGAAGTGCGTATGGTGCAACTCGACCCGAGTTTCACCCAGAGCGGTTTCCAGCATGCGCATGAGCAAAGCGAGTTCATCCTGGCTCAGCGAGATATCGGTCGTGGTCATCAACAACCTCCAAAAAAGCCGGGCCGATCGGTACACGCCGATCCCCCACGATCAAATGCGTTCGACGAACGCCGGGCGACCGGGTCCCGTCACGGTCATTCGGAGCAGTGAGCAAGACCGATGCCGGGTGCTTCCGTCCGCCCGTCCCATGAGTTCGACCCGGTGTCAGACCAGTAGTGCCGCGTTGAGAAATGGAACCAGCAATGGCCCAGTCTTCTGGACCTGGAGAGTCGGAGTGTGCCGGATACGCACAGTGCAGTGTGCCGAACAGGGTTCCAGTCCCATGCTCGATCGCCAACCGAGTGCGCGGAGCGGGTTGTGCGGCCGGGAATCCTGCGGTCGTTTCGTGTTAGAACGCCGCCCGTAAGCCTGCGCGAGTGCGGGTGCTCTGCACGGCACGAGTAATGCAATCCACGAGTTGCTCCACCACGATTCGGCGGCAGCAATGAGCCGCCGATTCCGGCACGATGAGGGAGGGTACCATGACTCGGAGTGAAGCAATGAAGTTTCGCACCCGATTGCAGGAACTGGCCAACCGAATCCGAGCCACTGCCGGTTCGACCGAGGAGCAGGTCCCGCCAGACGACGGGGGGAGAGGCGGCCGGTGACCTGTCGAACACCCTGATCCACTTGGGGGATGTCGGAAGCGCGGTCGCCTCCCAGGAACTGGGGGCCACCCTGTTGGAGAACGAGCAGTACCTCCTGGCAGAAATTGATGCCGCGCTGAAGCGAATCGAGAAGGGAAACTTCGGGCGCTGCGGGAACTGCGGCGGAAATGTCTCGCCCGCACGCCTCGTGGCTCTTCCGTATGCCCGCTACTGCATGGACTGCGCTGTGGCGTTGCACGCGGGCCGGGCAGTCAACATGAACGAGGGCCGAGCGGCGAACTGGGAGGAGGGGTTCGGTTTGCGGGCCGAAGGGCCGCCGGTAGGTGCGCCGGGCGGCCCGGAAGAGCGCCCGACCGGTGGCGACCCGCACGCGGCGGGCACCCCGGAGGCGGGACCGCAGTCGGCGGACTGGCCGGACGAACATCGGCACCGGTGAACCGGAGGAAGCCGACCTCGAGAGTGCGATGGGCAGCGGCACGTTCGATCTGGCGATCGAGGGGGAGCAGCCCGGAATGGAACGCAAGACAGCGGAGGAAGACGGCGCGACCGGCGGCTACGCCGGACCCTCCGGTGGCGCGATCGGTGGCACCCCAGCGAACAAGCGATCGACCGGCGGGAAGCGCTGACCGAGAAGTCTCTCGAAGAGGTGAAGCAACGGGCACTGGTGCCGTTTGATCGAGCCGCCCGACAACTTGCGAGACAACCATCGCCCGTTCTGGAGCACCGTCATGTTGCCGATTCGCACCGTACTGCATCCGACCGACCTATCCGAGGAGTCCGCTCCCGCGCTACAGCTCGCCTGCGCCCTGGCCAGAGACTATGGCGCGCGGCTGATTCTTCTCACGGCTTACCCTCAACCCTTGACGGAGGCCGAGACGGTGGACCGCACCCGGCCGGATGGCATCGCGAACGATCTCCTGGCCAAATTACGGAGACTGGAGGTGGACCCGGCTGTTCAGGTCGAGTACCAGGTCGAGGAGGGCCGGCCGGCGGACATGATTCTGGCCGTGGCCGGAGATCGTCACGCCGACCTGATCGTGATGGGCACGCACGGCCGATCAGGCGTCCGGCGGGCCATCATGGGGAGCGTGGCTGAGGCCGTCAACCGCAGGGCAACCTGCCCGGTGGCTACCGTCCGCGGGGAACTGACGTCGGTCTTCGAACCGGTCACGGCATTGGTACCGGACGAAGTCGAGCGGGAAGCGGTTGCCGCTGCGGTGTCGGAAGGTTGGCACGTCACCGGCGAGGATGATCCGTCCCGTGAGGTGGAGATCCCGGTCGGCCCAGTCACCGTCCGGGGAACCCTTCGCTGGTCGGGCAAGCCTCGCGGGGTAGTGGTGTTCGCGCACGGGAGCGGGAGCAGTCGGCACAGCCCCCGCAACCAATTCGTCGCTCAGGTGCTTACCCGTGCCGGGTTCGCCACGCTCCTCATGGACCTGCTGACCGAGCAGGAGGGCGAGGACCGAGACAAAGTGTTCGACTGTGCGCTCCTTGCGGATCGACTCACCTGGGCTGCAGAGTGGCTCGGGAACGAACCGGAGATGGCCGGGTTATCTGTCGGCTACTTCGGCGCGAGTACGGGCAGTGCGGCGGCGCTGATGGCCGCGGCGAGTCACCCTCAGCGGGTGTCGGCCGTGGTCTCGCGGGGCGGCCGACCGGATCTGGCCTGGGACGACCTGCCTTCTGTCCACGCCCCAACCTTGTTGATCGTCGGTGGGGACGATGAACCGGTCCTGAGTTGGAACCGGGACGCCCTTGAACGACTGAATTGCCCCAAGGAGTTGGCCGTGGTTCCCGGCGCAACTCACCTGTTCGAGGAACCCGGCACGCTGGAACGGGTGGCCGAACTGGCCCGCGACTGGTTCACCCGCCACCTGCCGACGAAGGAGAAGCCCTCCGAGACAGCAACCACCGAATGAGTGAGTCAGTTTGCGAGTAGCTGTCGCGTGTTTCACCACAAGGAGTTGATCATGAGTACGACCGGAGTGGCGGCGTTCGACGCGACGCTGCAGACGACCCATATCTGGCTGAACGAGATCTGTGACGAGTTGAAGTGGGTGCGAGACCCGCATCGGGCTTACCACGCACTGCGGTCGGTCCTGCACGCCCTCCATGACCGGCTCCGCCCCGAGGAAGCGGCCGGGTTCGCTGCCCAACTTCCGCTCCTGGTTCGGGGTACCTTCTACGAAGGGTGGCACCCGACTGGTACACCGATCAAGGCTCACACTGCGGACGATTTCTTGGCAAGGGCACAGGGCTTGGGCTCGCCATCTGTCGCCGTATCGTCGATCAACACCACGGTTCTCTGGAGATCGAGAGCGAAGTCGGTCGGGGAACGACCATCCGCATCACCCTCCCCGTTCAGGTGCCCGTCTGCAGCCTTCAGGGTGCGTGAGCGTCCGGCGCGGTCAGAGCACCGTTCGACGGCCGAGCCGCGTAGTCGGAAGCCCGTCAATCGCAGTACAAACACGGAATGTGTCAAAGACGCCGAAGACTGCCGAGCGGATCCCCGTGTGAAACACTCTTCGAAATCTCTCGCGACTTTGGGCGAAAAAGTACCACGGCTCACTTCAAACTTCAAGCAAACACTGCACTTCATGGGAAAAACAGAGTTAACAGGCAGCGCGATGTGAGGCCACTTGAATTCCGTAACGGCGCACAACCGTATCGATTTGCATTCATTGATGTTGATGTAGAAGTGTTTCCGTTACGTTTGTGGACGCAACGGCGATGGGACTGCTCTTCTCGACTACGTCGAGATCTGTTAGCTCACTCTTCCGTGAGACGAATCTCCACCCACGCTTTCACCTCCACCCCGTTCACAACCGCGGTGGGATGGTGAAGCACTTCGAGCCGACCGCTGACGCGGAGTTCCTCCCCCTCGTCCGTGTCATCCAGGCGGTTGCCATTCAGCATCACCACTCTCTCCTGGCCGTCGGCATCCTCCGGCCCGATGATCGTTCGGAGCGTGTCAGCGACAACCACGTGTAGGCCGGAGCGCCCACGGTGAAGACAACCGTAACCCGCTGGCCGTTGAGACGCATTGCCGCGTTCAGGTGAGGGAATCAAAGTCAACAACCCGCTCGCCCGGTTGGGCTGCTAACGCGAAGTGGAGGGTGAGAGTCAACATCGGACGACTTATCCCTTCAGACCGATCATCCGGTCCAATGAGTCTGCTGTCTGATACACCAGAGCTTCGGGGTAGTGGAGGTACGGGTGGAAGTACTCGAAGGTGAGATACCCCTTGTAGCCGGTTGAGTTGAACGCTTCGAGGACCGCGGGCCAGTTCGTCGTTCCGTCAAGAAGCGGGCGGAAAGCTTCCAGCGACACATCGGTTCCCTTCTTGGTGAATTCCTTCAGGTGGACGTTTTTGGTGCGTGCGCCGAGAATCGTGATCCAATGCTCTGGAAATTGGTAAAGCATTATATTGCCAGTATCGAAGTGGACGCGCACGCGATCGCTCTTGAACGAATCGACGAAGTCGTTCATCTCAAATGGCGTCATCAGGTAGCCGTTGAAGAAGATGTTCTCGATGTTGAGATATACCTTCAGTTTTTCGGCTTGCGGGATCAGCTTGCGGACCGCTTCCTTCGCGCGTTTATCGCACACATCGTTCGGCACTGGCTCGTGATCGGTACGCCACGGGATGTGGACAGCGCCCGGAACCACAAGGACGTTCTCTGTCCCCAGAGCGGCAGCACATTCCGCAATCTTGCCAGCCAGTTCCAGTCCGCGCGTACGCTTGGCCGGGTCGTTGCTTGTGAGTGGATAGGGCCAGAACAGAAACGAACACATCCCGCTAATCGCGATACCGATCTTCTCCGCCGTCCGGCGGATCGCAGCGAATTCCTTCGGCCCACTCTTGGGTGAAAGATCGCTTTCAAGGTCGTAATTGAGTTCGATGCCGTCGAAGCCAGCGTCCTTGGCGAGCTGGAGACACTGTTCCAGGCTCATCTTCTCCGGATAGGGGAAGGCCCAGAGGTTGATCGATTTCTTGAAGGGGTATTTCTTTCGCGGCTTGCCAGGCGCGGCTTTTGGTTGTGCAGAGATCGCGTTGGCGCCGAACGCGGCAGCTCCGAACGCGCCGGAAGAGGCGAGTAGTTCTCGACGATCGGGGTAGGGACCGGACATTGGCGGAACCTCCAGAGGAAAGATTTCGCTATCATCCGCGATGTGTGCCGAGGTGCAATGGGTTGCGTACATTGACACCCCATTAGTTTACATCATGATGTACCAGTTCCCCGAACACTGGATTACGCTACTCGGCACGCGCACCAAAAACGTCCACCTGAAGGAGTTCACCAAGAAGGGCACGGATGTATCGTTGGAAGCCTTCCGCCCATTGCTCGATGGGACGACCAACTGGCCCGCGGTACTCGAAGCGTTCGACTCAACCGGCTACAAGGGCTACCTCACGTTCGAGTACTTCCACCCATACATGCACTACCCCGAAGCACTGGTGTATCAGACTGCAGATTCGTTAGATCGAATGCTCGGAATCAAGGGGTAAAGCCGAAGTCAAACCCACGAAGTTATGCGTTCGATAGCGGCGGAAGAAAAGTGTAAAGAGAGGCGAGATTCTTGTAATTATTACACCGCTCTGAAGGCTTATTCACGCCATGCACGCGAGCGTTCGATAAGTGGGATGTTCTGGAACTCTTTGCAAGGCAAGGTGTTCAGGCAACGATCCACAGGGAACCACCGACCGGCACAGTCATTGCCACAGAGAAATGTTTGCTGGCAAACCGGAGCGAAACGCTTCGCTAGTTTTCTACTGACCCTGGAGCAGGAAGCGGCAGATGCCAACTACGACCAGTAACACTACCCGCGATCGGTTCACTCGCCTCGCAAGTCAGTGGAAGGAAGAGTCAGTTCACATGTCGAATACGGCCCAGATGGCGATGCTCCGGTCATACCAGCAGATCATCGGGATGGGCGATCCCGCTATCCCACTTCTCTTGGAGGAGTTGCAACGGGAACCAGACCATTGGTTCTGGGCTTTAGAGGTAATCACATCGGAGAACCCGGTGCCGCCGGAAGCGAATGGAAGGATCGATGATATGGCCCAAGCCTGGATCAATTGGGGTCGCCAGAAGGGGTACATCGCCTAATGGACCCGCACCCCGACTTTCCTCGACTGACTGCTGCTAACCACCGAGATACGAGTCCTCAGGAGAGGCGGTATAACTGCATTGCGTGGGCGGTGGAGGACACCGAGCACTGGTGGCAACCTGGGGTGTACTGGCGTCCGCCTGACTGGCCAATAGACGAATACGGTCTCGGCGCGCTTGAACGATTATTCCTCACGCTTGGGTATGAAGATTGTGGAATGGATTGGAGTCTTGAGCCGGGATATCTCAAGGTAGCTCTTTATGCCTCCGGTGGGTTCGTGTACACGCATGCGGCTCGTCAACTCCCTACGGGTCAGTGGACGAGTAAGTTGGGGAAGAGCGTGGACATTGAACATGACACCCCAGATGCCATTGCTGGCGGGTTGTATGGTGAAGTAATGCAGATCATGAAACGAGCCGTCCAGAAGAACGATTAATAAACTATAGTGTTATTATCATTACTTTGCCTTCAGCACCCACTCGAACCACGTGTACAGCAACTCGTTCGATTCCTCTGTCGGTGCATGTCCCTTGCGGTTGGTCATGGCGACGCGATTCTCAACGCCAAGCAATTTGTTCACCGCGACAAGATGATTTAGCGCCTTCCAGCGTTCTAGCTGATCCTCCGCGCCACCCGAAACGAAGAACGGCCGCGGGGCGATCAGTGCATGCAGGTCGGTGAGGTCGCGGCCGTCGGCCATCAGCTTCTTGTAGGGCCCCGTCCGCGGATTCTTCTCGCTGGGAATGCCGGGCTTGCGCTGTGAGTTCAAAGCCGAGTCGAAGCCGAGGTACCACGGCTCCCAGTAGTTCACGTTTGAACGCTTTTCGTCGAACACAATACCAGGGTCAGAAGTGGCCCCGCACGCAAAGCCATCATGCAATGCCGCCGCGAACATCGCCCACTTCCCGCCGTAGGAGTGACCCAACACGCCAATGCGCTTCGGGTCCACTTCCGGCATCTGCGCAAGGGCGGTGCAACAGTTCGCGGCTTCATACGCATGAAACGACAGCGGCTGAATGCGACATTTCTCCTTCGTGGGGTAATAGGTGTTCGGATCGCCAGCGAGCGAGAGTGTAACGAAGCCGCGTTTAGCAAGTTGAATGGCGAAATCGCGGAGAGGCGACTTCGCGCGTCCAATCGCCGTGTCCGCCTCGTAGAAGACCACCAGCACCGCAGGGAATGGTCCCTTTCCCGGCGGGATGAGCAAGTATGCATCACTCACCGTTCGCCCGGGCGCGGTTTCGATCTTGATGGCGTATTGTGAGATTCCGTCGCGTTCCGTCTTCGCGCCAAGTTCGACTTTTGGCTTCGCGATGAGGGCAGGCCATGCGCCCATCTGAACGTGCCAATAACTGCGAATCTCTTCCCGGCGTTTTGGCCAGTCAGGCGCGTTCTTCACGATTGTGCCGTCGTCAAACTTGAGCGGCGAGCGGAAACTGCCGAAGTCGTTGGCGTATTCCTTCGGCGGCTGGAAATACGGGGCGAGCTTTGCCGGCGGCTCTTCCGCGCACACCGGCAGAGTGCAGCTCAGCGCCGACACGATAAACAGGCAGCGGATGTATGTCATGTCTGGCATCTCCAGTACGAACTCATATCACGCGAAAGCGCGCGAGTGCCTTCTCGTCCAGTTCAACGCCAAGGCCTGGACCATCGGGAATTTGCGCATACGGCGGGCCGAGGTCGAGCGGTTGCTTGATGATTTCGCCATCGTGATAGAACGGCCCGATGGTGTCGGCCGGGAAGGAGTCGCAATCGACCTCGGGGAACGCGGCCGCGACATGCAGCATCGCCGCGGTACCGATGCCAAGTTCCAGATTGCTCCCGATGGTGCAGCGCAGCCCCGCGGCTTTCGCCACCGCGATGATTTCCGCCGTTGCCGCGATACCGCCATGCTTGCCGGGATAGACGCTCAGGACATCCGCGGCGCGGTGAACGGTGAGCTGCCAGGCATCTTGCAGAGTGAAGACACTCTCATCGGCCATGATTGGCGTTGACGTTTCGCGGCGCAGTTCGGCGAGCGCGGCGGGATCGCCTGCGGGGATGGGCTGTTCCGCGAGTAGAAGTTTCACATCGGCTAACTCCCGGAGGCAATACTTTGCCTGCTGGATTGTCCAGCCGCAGTTGGAGTCGATGGTAACGGGAATCTCCAGGCCGACCACTTCGTGCACTGCACGCACCCGCGCGATATCCGTTTCAGGATCGAGGCCGGTCTTCACCTTCACGCAGGTCACGCCAAGTTTGAGATGCTCGCCTGCCATCACCCGCGAACCAGCCGTGTCGCGTGCCCACACCACCAGCTTGATGCGAACGCGATCCCGTACCTTCCCTCCTAACAACTGATACACCGGCAATCCCGCCGCCTTCCCGGCGATGTCCCACAACGCCATCTCCACCGCGCACTTTGTGAACGGATTCAACTTGATGATGAAGTCCATCGCCCGCCGGGCAGCGGTGATATCGCGTGGGTCTTTGCCGATGAGCTGCGGCGCAATGTACTCTTCAATGGCGGCAACAGTGCCGCGCTGCGTCTCGCCCGACCACAAGCCTGAGATGGTGGCTTCGCCCAGGCCCACTAGCCCATCTTCCGTGTAGACCTTCACGATCACATATGGCGAGGTGACGTGCTCCCCGTGCGCCGTCTTCGCGGTCATGCCCTTCTTGAGGGGAACGCAGACGGGTATGGCTTCAATGCGAGCAATTTTCATGGGACTAACCACGGAGAAAGGAGCTAACCACAGAGACACAGAGAAAACCGAGGAAAGCAAGAAGAAAATCAAGACAAGCAGAGTTCAAAAATTCTGATCTCTCCTGCTTTCTCTTTCTCTGTGGTTTGCTCGTTATAGCACACGGCGTTTCAGTCCGTCGATAAGCACAGGCACGTTGAAGTTGATCAATAGGCCAACGTGTGTTCTGGTCAGCTTGAGATAAGAAATCAACTGAGCTTCGTGAACGGGTAATAGCTTTTCCACCGCTTTCAACTTGACAACGAGTTTCCCCGGAAAGAACAAATCCATTACGAGATCATCGCCAAGAGCAATCCCCTTGTAAAGCAACGGCACCCGAGCCTGGGGTTGACACGCGCATCCACGCAGCTTGAGTTCCTCCTCCATGCATCGCTGGTAGATCGACTCCAATAATCCTGGTCCCATAATCTTGTGAACTTCCATCGCTGCCCGATGACTGCTTCTGTTAGAGGGTCCCTCTCTTCCATCTTTCCTCTCCCGTCTTCTCTGTGTCTCTGTGTCTCTGTGGTTAGCCCAACATTCTTCTGAATACATTCTCCGTAATGCGCGACACGAACTCATCGACTGGCAACGACGCGACGTAATTGATCGAACCCACTGAGAACACCATTCCGCCGCTCGGAGTGTCGAAGGTGACCATCTCCGCGCCACCGCTATCCGGGTTCATCCCCTTCGCGAGCAATTTGGTATTTTGCGGCGAACGGGGGGAGAGTTTGTCCGTTTCGTGTCCGGATGCTCCACCGGGACAACGCATGTGCAAACTTTCCGTGCCGAAGAGGTCGTTATTCTTCAAGCCGGTACGCTCGAAGATCCAGTGCGAGGCATCAACCACGCGATACGGCGCTCCCGTCATTGCTCCAGCGGGAGTGAAGACCACGCCGAGAAGGTTCGCTTCGGATTCGTGCCGAACGGCATAGCGACTTTCGTAGCCTCCCAGCCCTTTGACATCCAGTCCGCGGATACTCGTGTTGTGATAAACCACCGATCCATCGGACCGAAGTTCCACCTCGCAGTTCAGTCCGTTGCCGCCCAGGTAGACCAGCCGCCCCCCTTCATGGAAGACCCACCGCTTGACACGTTCGTACATACGCCGGGTCCAGTACTCCGGATGAACGGCGGTCACCAGGACGCGATAGTGCGACAGGTCGAGTGTACCGGCATCAAGCTGTGTTTCAGCGTAGTAGTCGTAGGTGAATCCGCGTGCTTCCAGCCAGCCGAGCAGACGCCACTCCGCCGGGGCGAGGTGGCACGCCTGGCGACCTTCAATGGGGTCGGTGATCGTTTCGCCAAAGTCGATGTGATTGAATGGTTCCGGGCGGTCGAACGACAGCGGCAGGTAGTGCTCAGCGCCCCAGGTGAAGTGGCCTGCGTCCGAGTATCGCTTGAGTTCGGCTCGTGAATTGACGGTTGGAGTTGGCGGAAGACCATCGGCGTGGATGTAGTTGCTCCGCCCGCCGAACGAGTTGTAGGCATTCCAGGTGATATTTGACGCCAACACAGCCATCTTCGTGGTTGGCTTCGCCGGCGCGACAATCCAGGGAAAGCTGAACTGCCGTCCGCTCGTGGTAAATGCCCGGAAATAATATAGCCCGCTCTTTTCCGGACCGGGAATGAATTGCGAATGCACGGAATGTGCGTACCCGACCTTGTTCCACTCCGCGCCGGTCCGAGTGTAGTCACCATCCGGAGTGATTTGCATTACGGCTCGTGGGCCGTGTTCATCGTGCCAGCCAAGCGATTGCACAAACTCTGGTGACCAGCCGTAACGCCACAATTCGAGCTTGTACGGCTCGACCGAATGCACGCGGAACTCCGATTTCTCCCCGCTGCGTACCCACTTCGGCCACGCGTAACCCATTAGCCCATCGGAAAGCAGCCGGAAGTGATGCGGTTGATCGGCCGGCAGTGTGATGCGACTGAACTTCGCGCCAAATCCTGGCTTCTGAAGGACAACCCGATATTCACCGGCGGGGAGTTGCGCATACACCGCACCAGTCGCCCGCGACCGCACTTCCCAAGACTCGCCGGCCGCGCTGATGAACTCCAGTATTACGTCCGGCAGAGCAACATAACGCTCGTCGCTCACGTAACCGATCAACATGGAAGCACCAAAGAGGAATGAGAATCGCGACATTTCACCAGATGGAAGGAGGGAACGCGAGCGCGAAGAGGAAATGGTGTGTCTGATACACAATGCGGTTGAGATTGTCGCATTCTGAACGAGCCGCGACCGCACCAGTAGTTTCAAGCGTTGCGAATTGCGTCGCGGGTGTGTGTGGTGTTGTGTTGTTTTCAGCCCCGGCAGGGGCGAGAGATGTTAGCCCAGGGTGAAGCGCAGCCGAAGGCCAGCGAAACCCTGGGAAGACGACCCAACGTATCCACAAGCCCCGGCCGGGGCGACAGAAACACCCATTCATGCGGTTGCGTCCAAGATTCTCTCGCCCCTGCCGGGGCTCCATGCTCGTGTCGTGCGTTGTCCCAGGGTTGCGCTAACGCTTCACCCTGGGCTAACGTCGGACGCCCCTGCCGGGGCTGAAAACCACCCAAGGCAACACCTTCAAACTACTCGGCGGTCGCGGCTCGT